>PVBE011703621.1_pt1 | contig 101065 bp, 81 predicted proteins | sample 1631181 | NCBI WGS metagenome assembly PVBE01 (sample SAMN08397723, study PRJNA350692) | Marine metagenome, whole genome shotgun sequencing project. | isolation source: water | place: Pacific Ocean | collected 2012-04
CAACGCCCGATCTCGTGGCTGTCCATGAACGCGCCGTCGAACTCCGGCAGGCCCATCAACTGCTCGTGCTGGCGCTTGGCCGAGCGCTTGCGCAGGGAGCCCTTGGGTAGCTCGGCGATCGCCTCGGTGCGCGCGTGCAGGTCGTAGTAGAAGAAGAACCCACCGTAGGCGTAGCTGCTCGTGTGGTCGTCGTACTTCTGGGCGGGGAGCAGGTGCTCCTCGTGCTCGAAGGAGAGGGCCACGGCCTTGGAGAGACCCTTGGCCTCCCGCGCCGACCAGAGCGTGAGCGCCAGCTCGCAGAGGGGCGTCCTGCCCACCGAGCCTTCGACGGAAGCCCGCGCCTTGCCGCGACGCGGCATGTTGTAGCTGTAGGCGCCATCGCTCGTACGGCACAGGAGCAGGCTCGAGAGGCCCTGCTCGGAAACGGCGGGGAGCTTGTCGGGCTCGACGCCCAGGCGCTTGGCGTAGGCGAGGGCGATCAGGGCGTTCGCCGTGACGAAGGGGTTCGCGTACTCGTGGGACCAGGCGCCGCTGCGGCCCTGAATGGAGACCAGATCATCAGTGGCCTTCTGAAGGGCGGGCCGCACACGCTCGGCGTTGTCCGGGCGTAGCTCCATCCAGCGCGTGAAGCACCGCGAGCGGTAGGCGTGGGCCCAGAACTGCTCGTCCGTGTCCTCACGGTTGATCTTGGACTCGTCGGTGACGTAGTCGAAGGCGCGCTCGAGGGCCTTCTCGATGGCCGGGTCCGGCTCCTCCAGGCGAGCCGAGTACTCCAGCAACCCGATCGTGCAGATCGCGGACACGGCGACGTACACGTTCGGCAGGCCGTCGGTCCCGCCGAAGTCATAGGTCGAGTCCTCCCAGCCGCCGTTGGCCCGCTGGGAGGCGAGCAGGAACTTCACGCTGCGCTCCCAGACGGCCGGCTCGTCGTAGACACCGGGCAGGCTCTGTGTGCCGTCGGGATTGGGCTCAAGGGCCGCGGCGGGGACCTCCGCGTAGGTCTCGAAGGCGTGGACGAAGGGGCCATGGCCTTCCAGTTCCATGGCGGCCTTCCAGGCCAGGGGATGGTCGGCATGCTCCTCGGTGAGGGTGCGCCAGTGGGCGCGGGCCTGATCGTCGCCGCTGCTCTCCCAAGCCTTGACCCCAGCCATCCAAAGGCTCACGGCCGGATCGTCCAGGGCACCGGGGAGTCCGTCTGCGGCGGGATTGTCCTCATCAGCAAGGCGTGCAAGGGGCGCGAGAAAACGAGCGGGGTGGAAGGTCGTGATCTGGTGCTCGCGTACGACCTCCTTGCCCTTGCGATCAAGGACGATCCAACCCGGCTCGACGAAGGTGAACTGCTCGAGTCCGTGGTCCTTGCACTCCTCCGGGCCGGCGGCCATGCGCACGGGAATGAAGTGCTCATTGATGAAGGCCGTCACTCGTGGCCAGGAGAATGGCCCAGCCAGCATGTAGCGGTCGATCTCGGGTTGACGGTCCATGGGCGAGCGGTGGATCGTCGGCACGTACCAGAAGATGGGCCTCTTCGTCTTCTTGGCTTCTGCGCGAGCGGCCTCCAGATCCGTTCGCCATTCGACGGCGCTCCCGGCTCGGGCAGCTAGCGTGGAAGGCGTTGTCCGGATCTTGCGACCGGAGTTCTGTGCGGGAGGGAGAGCGGCCAGGGCCGTCAGAGCAGCGGCGAAGCAGAGTGTAGTCACGCAGCAAATGATACGTGCCGCCCACCTACACCGCGAGGGTGGGCGTTCTACCTACGCCCCGTACTCGGCCCGGTAGGCCTCGATACGTTCAAGGATGTCGGGAGTCAGGATCAGCGCCCCGTTCACTTCGCGGCCCGTCAGGTGCTCGACGATGTCGTCAAGGGTGACGATGGAGAGGGTGGGCATACCGAACTCGGCGCCGACTTCGGCGAGGGCTGACCCGCCGCCGGGCCCGCGTTCCTGACGGTCCACCGAGACGATCAGTCCGGCGAGCTGCACATCCGCCTGGTTGCGCAGTACCGGGACGGTCTCGCGGATGGAGGTGCCGGCGGTCGTGACGTCCTCCACGATCAGAACGCGCTCACCATCCTGCGGCAGGTGTCCCACCAGGCTGCCGCCTTCACCGTGGTCCTTGGCCTCCTTCCGGTTGAAGCAGAAGGACAGGTCGCGGCCGTGTTCGTTCTGCAGCGCGATGGCCGCCGTCACCACAAGGGGGATGCCCTTGTAGGCGGGACCGAAGAGCACGTCGACCGTGTCGCCCGGCAGGGAGGCTTGGATGGCGGAGGCGTAGAAGCGGCCCAGCGCCTCGACCTGAGCGCCGGTGCGGTAGCGCCCGGTGTTGACGAAGTAGGGGGTCTTGCGTCCGCTCTTGGTGACGAAGTCGCCAAAGGTCAGGACCTCGGCGTCCACCATGAACTCGATGAACTCGCGCTTGTAGGCTTCCATGGGGCGGGGATTCTACACGGCCTCGGCCGCGGGCTCACCGATCTTGTAGCCAACTCGCGACGTGGCTGGGCAGGACACGCCGCATGCGGTAGATGCGGCGCCGCTGGCCATCCACGATGTGCGGGCTCCAGAACTCCCACACCCGCTCCCCGGCTGCATCCAGCTCGAAGACCCGGCCGCGCTCGGATTCGGTGACCAGGGTGTGCCCGTCGGCCAGGCGCTGGCAGGCTCCCCGGATCGGGCTGAAGAACGCCTCCGGGGGCGTGGCCTCCCAGGTCCAGGTGACCCTGTCCGTAGACGGATCGATCTCCACCAGCCGCGAGTGCCCCCGCCCGCGACCGTTGTCGAAGACCAGGATCCGACCCTCGGGTGTCAGACTGGGGGAGTGGGGCTGGTCCAGCACGCCCGGACCGAAGGACCACAGGATCTCTGAATAGTCGGGCGAGAGGAGCACCAGGAGATCTACGTTGCGCAGGCAGAGCAGCTTGCTGGTGGCCGGGAAGCCCGAGACCTCCGTGGGTAATACTTCAACGGCGTTCAGGTGGTAGAAGTCGTAGATGGTGTCAGTGGGGGCGTTGGCCGGAGAGTCCAGGGGATGGGGGGCATGGTGCTTCGCCAAGGCCTCCCTGGCCCCATGTGAATCCCAGACCCCGAGCACCTCTCCGTCCTCATCCAGGTGCGTCAGCTCATCGAATCGCACCCGGCGCCCGGCATGAAGGACCTCCCTGTGGGTGGGGACGATTACCTCGTCCCCGGCCAACACAGCCAGGTCGTGGTGGGCGGCCAGGTCCGTACGCCAGATCACTCTCGAATCGCGATCCAAACGGCTCACGCCCTGATCGACGGACAGAACCAGGATCACTCCGTCCGCGAGCAGCTCGAAACACTCCACCTGATCGTGATCCGGCACGGTCCAGCGATGCAGCTCCCGGCCCTGCATGTCCAGTGCCAGGCAGGTGTTCTCCTGATCGGTGTACAGGTTCACTCCTGCCAGGACTTCGTCTGCAACGTGCAGAGTGACACCCGATAGGGGGGTGTCCTCCTCCGTGTCCTCCCAGCCCGCATAGCCGAGTGCTCGGAAGTCCTCGGGGTCAGGCGCGGGTCCGTTGAAACGGTTGGGCGGGTCGGCCGGTGTACACGACGCCAGAATGCACAGGGCCCAGAATCGAGGGGGGGTGCCCACGGGCCCTGGGTGTGCCCTAGAAGGACAAGTGCCAGCTCAGGTTGAGCGTACTCTGGGTCGAGAGCTGAGGGCCATCGAGCCACTCGTCGATAGGCAGCGTGCCATCCAGGGAGATGCGTCCCACCGGCCCCAGATCCAGCGCCAGCCCCACTCCGCCGTCCGTGCGCATGCCTCCCTGGCGGTGAATCTCGGAGAGCGGATTATCGTCCGGGTTGCTGCTGGCGGGCGCCGTGCCGTAGTAGTCACCCCAAGAGGCATTGTGTAATCGCAGGTTGAAGTCCAGGAAGCTGAAGACCGGCCGCGCGATCCAGAAATCAAAGTTGAAGGAATCCCCATGCGCCCAGCCCTCGTCGTTCTCACCGAGGTGGATGCGCATGCGACCGTGCATTCCCACGGTCCACACGTCCATGCGGTTCACCCAGGTAGCGCCGTTGTGGATGTCGTAGGTGCCACCGCCCAATTGCATGGCAAGGGGCAGGCGCTCGTTCGTGCCGCCCGCGCCCAGGTCGTCCGCTCCTGTCTCACCAGTGGGGAGGCCCACGCCCAGGTGCACGTGGAGCTTGGAGTTGGGCTTGTCCTTGTAGGCGTAGACGATTCCCGTCACGACGTCTCCGATGCCCGAACTGGTCTGGTCGAGAGGTCCGAAGCCCACCACCTGGCTCGTGATGGTCCGCTCGTGAATGGGTACGCTCGCAAAGAGGGTCATGTTGTGGGACGCACCGTAGAACAGATCGACGGTGCGCGTCGTGTGCACCATGGACTCGCCCACCACGCTGTAGCCTTCGGACACAAGGTCACTGGAGTCCAGATCGTTGCGTCCATCGCGGAGTCCCTCATAGGTATGGCGCTCAAGCCGTGTCTCCAGGCGCACATGACCTTTGGGCACGCGAGCCGTGTAGCGGACCACGGCAGGCGGCTCGACTACTGCGGGCTGAGGTCTCTGTCGGGGGTTGTTCCCATCCACAGCTTCTCTCATCCGCAGCAGAGGCAGCTCTTCGCTGTCCGGATCCAAGTCCATGGGAACACGGGGGCCCTGTGCATGCACGGAACCCGCCATCAAGATCAGGGCCAGCAGCTTCATCATCAGTTCAGGGAGCAGGAGCCAGGGCCCTCCGGGGCACCGCAAGAGCCACAAGGGCCGGGCCCCGGCGCGGGCCCCATGGCCGGCGGGCAGCCCTTGGGCTGGGACTGGCCCACGCCAAAGGTCGAGACGCGCTTATCGAGCTTTTCGCTCTCGCACTGGGGGCAACTGGGGAGGTTCGATCCAAACACGAGCTCTTCAAACTCGTGCTGGCAACTCTTGCAGACGTACTCGTAGACAGGCATGGAGCGGCACGGATTCTATGCCATGGCACCATGCCACAAGAAGGGTGCAGGCCACGGCACGCCAACTTCGTGCCCGCTACCCCTTCCGTGCCCCTCAAGAGTGCGCACTGAGCGGCTCCGGGATGGTGTCACTGGCATGACCCAGGGAATCACGACCGCCCTTGCTGGCCGGTGTCATGATCCCCAGGGGGCCTACTTCAACTCATAGACAAGAGGTGCTTCCTCGCTCTCGGCGACCGTCAGGCCAAGAAAGGCCAGAGGGAGCAACAGGGCAGCGGGGGATGCAGTGAGCCATCCCGCCATGGAGGTCATGTTGACGAGGATGGAGCTGTCCGCCCATTGCTCTGTCACCAGGTCGTTCCCGTCCATGTACGTTGAGGTGACTGAGGCCTTGGCTCCCCGAGCCAGCTCGGGGAAGGTCGGCATGATCATGCCGGCATCGCGGGAGTCATTGAAGCGAGAGCGCGTTCCGTTCACCAAGGCTGAGCAGAACAGACTTGTGATGCCGTATCCATGGCGCAGCATCCGTGGGCTGTCCACGAAGCTGATCGACTGGGAGTCGGCAATCGCGTGGGGCAGGTTTCCGACGAAGCGCGGGTTGTCGTTCAGTCCTCCGGCCTGCTGGGCCGATTCCACGGCGCCCACGGTGGCGCCCGGGCTCATGCCGATGAACAGGTGGTTGCCGGACACGCTCAAGGTGGGCTCAGCAGGAATCGGAAGCCCGGGGAAGGTGAGGGACAGGTACTCGTTTCCGCCGTGCTGCCAATGGCGCGTGCGCACGTAGCCCTGGGCCGCCGAGGCACCTACGCCATTGATGATGTCCTCCAAGCGCTCGATGGTGCCGAGCATTCCTTCTGGGTTGTTCAGCTCCATAAAGGCCACGAGAGACAGGAGTCCACCGCCACCGGTCGCGTCGGAGGTATAGACGCCCACGGCGTCGCCGAGGTGGTCAATCAGATCCTCTTCCAGGTGGAAGCCGGTGAGAGCGGCCACCATTCCCACGGGGTCGGCAATGCCCTCCTTGGCCAGCTCCGGTTCGAGCATCTCCAGGACGTAGTCCACCGTGCCCTGGAAGTTGGTTGTGGAGACCATGCCGAACATGGCGCTCTGGGGGATGATGTTCACGTCGGCCAAAGTCAGGTTTCGTCGGGGCGTCATTCCCGTTCCTTCAGCCCAACTGCCGTGTCCTGGCATGCGGGTCACGGTGTAAGACCTCTCGTTATCCGATCCACTGGCCACGCGGATCATCATCTGGTCGAGGCCCACCTGTGCCAGGGGGTTCACGAAGTCCTCCCCTTCCCCGGCCATGACTGAAAAGTCTTCGAGGAGGTTCATGATCCCACCCATGTCCATTTCCATGAGGAAGTTCGGTGCAACTCCCGCGGGCAGACCCGTGGTGCTGAGATCCACGCCGTGATCAATGGACTTGCCGGCAGACAGGATCACACTGGATCCCATCGCGCCGAAAGAGACATCCACAGGGTCCGTACCGACGAGGGGTAGCAGGCCGTCTTCACCCTTCTGGCCGAAAGGCACGCCAGCCATGAGGCCCAGGTCGTAGAGGGTCATGGCCAGGCGTTGAGCGGCCGCTTCATCTCCTTCAATGATGTCCAATTGTCCATAGACGGGGAGTGGCATGCCGGGGTCGTCGGTGGTGCCGATGCGCAGGCTCTTCTCGCCCGTAAGCAGGCCGGTGACGAGCGAGACCATTTCGGGTGGAAGCTGCGGGAAATCAGGGATCTCACCGGGGAGTTCACCCATACGTGCATGGATCATCTTGAAAGCGTTCAAGAGACCGGCATCTTTCTCGTTGGCAAAAAACGTGTCCGTGTCGGCAACGTAGAGGGTGAAGAGGTCGTTGTCCGGGGCGGGGGTTGCGGGCAGGGCGCCGAGGAGGAGAGAGCAGAGAATCGTCATGGGAAGTGGTTGGGTAGGAGGGCGAGATGGCCGGGATTGGGGGGCACCCCGAACATGGTCGGATCGGGGGGCTATTGGGTTGTTCCGCTCAGGCCAAGGAGCGAGAGGAATCGGACCATCGTTACGGCCCAGAGCGATGCCTATTCGATTCGAACTGCCACATATTTTTTGCTGATGGGCCTTCCTCGTGAGGATACGGTCACTTGGCCCGTTTGAGTAGGTGCCTTGGGCGCTGCAACACTTGGTACCTGCTTCTTTCATACCCATGCCAAGGGGTATCTTGTGCTTATGGCCTTCAGTTCCCTCGCCCCTCGCCTCGGGCTCGCCCTGTTCTCAACCCTCATCGCCGTGATGGGTGGCTGGCTCCTCCTCGGGGCACTCACAGAGGAAGGGGCAACCGTGGAGTTCATCCAGGATGCGGACTCCTTTCGCGCCGAGCTCGATCGCCGCGCCAAGAGCGGAGAGCAGGTCGTCATGGAGAGTGCCGCGGAACTGGGGGAGGATTATGCTCGGCGCCTACGAGAAGACCTGACCGAGGACGATCTGCGCATGCTGTTTCCCCAACTTGGCAGGCAATTCAACAGGTATGTCCCTGGGGTGCATTTTGGGGTGCTCCCGAGCAAGAACTGGAAGCGAGACTTCGCCGAGCATCCCCAAAAGAGCTTCTTTCGTAGGACCAACTCAATGGGGTGGCGTGAGGATTCGGATCCAGGCGAAGCTACAGCCGACTTGTGCGTCCTTGTAATGGGAGATTCTCACACCGAAGGCGTGTGCGCGAATTCGGAGTCCTTGGCCAACCGCCTTGAGCATAGGCTTCGTGAGGAGCGTCCGGACGAGGTCGTCGAGGTCTGGAATGTTGCAACGGGCGGGTTCACACCGGCCAACTACCTGGGCACCCTGGCAGCCTACGGAGACATGAATCCCAGTGCGCTGGTTCTGGTTTTCTACGGTGGAAATGACTTCCGTGAGTCTCTTGCTCCTTGGCGTTTTCTCTACCGCCGTCCACCCGGAAGGTCCTCAGGAATCGACGTTTCACCATTGATTGAAGGCGGCAGGCAAGGTGTCGCCCTGTTGGGGCAAGAGCTCTACCAGGCCTTGGGATTCGCAGCCGATCCCGACGCAGCCAATGACGCGCTACGTTTGGCTCTGGCCTGCGGGATGGAGCTTGATCGCCAGTGCCGTGAGCGCGGGATGCCCTTTCTCTTCGTTTACTTGCCACCACCCTCGTCTGCACAGCCCGATCGCTTTCGTGAGCGTGTGATCGAAGGCCTGCTCTCCGTTGGGGGTGATCCCGACGGGCTCAAGTTCAGCGACATCATTGCGGACTCCACCCTGCAAGGCCTGAGGGACGCGGGCGTCTCCACCTTGGACCTGCGGCCTTCCTTTGCCAGCGCTCCCGTACCCCTCTATTGGGATGCGGACCTGCACCTGAACGTGGACGGCCACGAATTGGCAGGGCAGTTGATCCACAAGGCCTTCAAGGACTCGCTCGCGCGGTGAAGTCGCTCTAGTTCGCGCGCAGAGATCGCTCCATCTCTGCCCAGTTCTCGGGTAGTGGCTGCCCTCGAAGTCGATCGGGCTGTTGGGCCAGCCGTGCTCGCAACTTCTTGTACTGCACTCCGATGCGGTCGAGCAGATCCAACGGCGCAGGACGCCCTTGGCTCTGGCATGAGGTGCGGTAGTCCTCAAGGAGCTGCCTGCGTTCTCCTGCCTCTAGCAGAGGTGCGCTCTCCAGCAGGAACCCGCCCAGGTCATAGGCCGGAGACCGGAAGTGCATACAGTCGCCGCCAGCCCACAGGTCCAAGAACAAGATGCGCCGGGGCCAGTCCGCTGGAGCAACCAGGATGTTGCGTGGGAAGAGGTCGTGATGCACGAAGGAGAGGGCGTGCATGCGTCCCACTTCTTGGGCCAGCTCCCGCAATAGCTCACGGCGTCGGGGCTGCGGCTCGCTGGCCAGAGCTACATCCAGGGTCACGCTGCCAAGGACCTGGCGTGTGATCAGGAATTGGTATGCGGGCAAGCCGTGCTGCCGAACGACCCCGCCCACCAGTGGTAGCGGCACCTGGAAGTGCCGGTTGTGGAGCCAGCACATGTTGAAGTACTCCTGCACGCACGGGGCATGGCCCAGCCGGAGCCAGCCGCGCACGGCGTGACGCCATCGTGACTTGCCCTTCAGCTTCCCGGCCTTGCAGTAGCAGGACGCGCCAGCAAAGGTCAGAAACTCGCCCACGGGGGCCGGACGCTTCACCAGGTCCTGGACCAACTCATGAGCCTTGTCCAAAGATCCGGCAACCCAACCGTGGATCTGGGTCCGACCCATCGTGCTCTTGTAGACCTTGGCCGCTACGTCGACGTTGCCCGCGTGCAGTTCGCTGGCCGCTTCAAGCGGTGCGGGATCATAGGCGGATCGTTCCCCAGGGTCGGTGCCCGTGGTCGTACTCGGTCGCGGGATGGGGAATTGGCTCGGCATGTCAGTCCTGGCAGCTTGCTCTGGCCCTGAAGATGAGAAACGTCTGCTGGGAAACGAAGCGCAGGCTGGAAAAGTACTCCAGGGGCTCGGCACCGGCCGTTCGTACGAGGCTCTCCAGCTCACCCCGACGAAGGGCCGTTCGAGAGTCTTCGTGGCTCGCTCGACGCACACCCTTGCGTCTGCGCCAGGCATGCCAAGAGGTCGCGTCCCAAAAGGAAAGCAGCACCGGGCCCGCGCTGACTCGCAGAAGCTCCCCGATGAGGGCTGCCCGCGAGTCATCGTCGGGAATGTGATGCAACAAGCGGCAACAGACCACTGCACCGAATGCATGCGCGGGGAAGGGCAACGCCCACGCGGACCCCTGGACGAATCCGCCTCCCGCTCCTTCCGCCAGCATGAAGGAGGATGCATCGAGTCCGACGTAGCGCCCCCCCCTCCCCTCAACGGCCTCACGCAATCGCCCCGCACCGCAGGGCGCATCCAGCACCGGTTGACCACCGAGGTTCGGAGCGTGGAGCGCAAGGGCTCTTGCCACACGGCTGGGGTCGCGGCCGGCCGCTCTGGCATTGCGCCAGCGGCTGCCCGCATAGTGGGTGCCAGATCCGGCCTGCTGCCAATGGCTGCGTATGTGTCGGGGCTCTGGGTTCGGGACGGGCATGGGCGGGGCGAGTTGTACCCTTTCTGGACCTGCGGTGGATCGCACAAGTGGGGGGCCACAGATGGGACGCCAATCTCTACTCTCCTATACATGCTGAAAGAGCTCTACCCCTACTGGCTCGCAGGTCAGACCGCGAGCGGCGAGGACGAACGTGTCGTTCTGAACAAGTTCAACAGTGAGGCCGTGGCTCGGGTGGCGTGGGCCGACCGCGGCACTCTGCTCGACGCCATCGCCGCGGCTCAGGCGGCTGCCGAGCCCATGGCGCAGATGGCCGCTTATGAGAGAGCTGCCGGGCTGCGTCACTGTGCACAGAGGTTTGAGGAGCGTGCCGAGGAGCTGGCCCAGGTCTTGTGCATGGAAGCCGGCAAGCCCATACGCGATGCACGCGGTGAGGTCGGGCGGTTGGTGGATACCTTCCGGGTCGCGTCCGAAGAGGCCACGCGCTTGGGAGGCGAAGTGCTGCCCATGGACGTGACTGAGCGCGCCCGCGCCTACCGCGGCATGTGGCAGCGCGTTCCCATCGGCCCGTGCGGCTTCATCACGCCCTGGAACTTCCCCTTGAATCTGGTGGCGCACAAGGTCGCGCCTGCCCTGGCGGTGGGCAATCCGTTCGTCCTCAAGCCCGCGAGTGCGACGCCCCTCGGAGCCCTCCTGATCGGAGAGGTCCTGGCGGAGCTGGACCTGCCCGCGGGCGCCTTCTCGATTCTGCCCTGTAGCGTGGACGATGCAGGTCCTCTCGTGGAGGACGAGCGCTTGAAGCTGCTCTCCTTCACGGGCTCTCACCAGGTGGGCTGGGAGCTCAAGGGCCGGGCGGGTAAGAAACACGTGCAGTTGGAGCTGGGCGGGAACGCAGCTTGCATCGTCGATGAGGACGCAGATATCGAGGACACAGTGTCCAGGCTGGTGATGGGTGCGTTCTATCAGTCCGGCCAGAGCTGCATCAGCGTCCAGCGAATCCTCGTCCATGAGTCCGTCTATCCCGAGCTGAAGCAGCAATTGATCGACGCCACGGCGGCCCTCATCACAGGGGACCCCGCCCTGGAGGGCACCTTCATCGGGCCCATGATCTCCGAGGCCGAGGCCGAGCGCTTGCAGGGTTGGATTGGGGAGGCCGTCGAAGCCGGGGCCAGCCTGCTGGTCGGGGGGGGGCGCGAGGGCGCCCTATTGGAGGCGAGCCTGCTTGAGGGCGTGCCGCCGAGCTTGTCCCTATGCCGCGAAGAGGCCTTTGGTCCTGTGGCGGTCCTCTCCACCTTTACCGATTTCGGTGCCGCCCTGAAGGAGGTCAACGACTCGAAGTATGGGCTGCAGGCAGGCCTGTTCACCCGGGACATCCACAAGGCGAACCGGGCCTGGGATGAGCTGGAGGTGGGGGCGGTGATCGTGGGGGACGTGCCCTCCTGGCGCGTGGACCACATGCCGTACGGGGGCGTGAAGGACTCGGGTTTGGGGCGCGAGGGACTGCGGTTCGCCATGCAGGAGCAGACCGAGATGCGGCTGCTTGTGATCCGGGATCCCCAGACTTGATCAAGGCCGCGCCGATCCCGGCGCCCAGGTCGCTACAATGGCCCCGTGCCGGATGCCAACCACACAGGGGAACAGGAGCGTGAGGATCCTTTCGGGGGTCCCCCCATGGACGCTCCCTGGCTCGGCCTTGAGAGCGGGAACCCCGGTACCGCCCTGGCTTCCGAGGCGTCCTCCGCCGCCGCTGGTCCCAAGGCAGAGATTGATCTCCTCAAGGGGTTGAACCCCGGGCAGGCCGAGGCCTGCCTGCACGATCGGGGCCCGCTTCTGATTCTGGCCGGACCCGGTTCGGGCAAGACGCGTGTGATCACGCGACGCATCGCGCACCTGATCTGCGAGCGCGGCGTGCAGCCCTGGGAGGTCCTGGCCATCACGTTCACCAACAAGGCCGCCAAGGAGATGCGAGAGCGCGTGGAGGCCATGCTGCCGGGCATCTCCGGGCTGTGGGTCAGCACGTTCCACTCCATGTGCGCGCGCATTCTTCGACGCGAGATCGAGGCACTGGAAGGCTACACCCGGGACTTCTCCATCTACGACACCTCCGATCGCAACGCTCTGCTGAAGAAGCTGATCAAGGAGCTGAACTACGACATCCAGCAGTTCCGTCCCGTGGTGTTGGGCGGCTGGATCTCGAACATCAAGAACGGCATGGCCGCGGAGCCCGGAGAGTTCTCGCTTGAGGTGGGCGAAGGGATGGAGGACGAGGTCTTCCGCAAGGTCTGGAAGCGCTATGAGCAGGCCATGCGTGACAACAACGCCCTGGACTTCGATGACCTTCTGGTAAAGACCTTGGAGCTGTTCGACCAGCATCCGGGCATCCGCGATGCCTACTCCAGGCGGTTCCGCTATGTGATGGTGGATGAGTACCAGGACACCAACCGCGTGCAGTACCTGCTTACACGGCATCTCTCGGGGCATCACGAGAACCTGGCCGTGTGTGGGGATCCCGACCAGTCCATCTACCGCTGGCGCGGGGCGGACGTGCGTAACATCCTGGACTTTGAGGCCGATCACGCGAGCAGCAAGACCGTGCGTCTCGAGCAGAACTACCGCTCCACGGCCACCATCCTGAAGGTGGCCAGTGCGGTCATCGGGAACAACCAGGAGCGCAAGCAGATGGACCTGTTCACCGAGGGTGAAGAGGGCGATCCGGTCGTGGTGCTTGAGTGCGCCGATGAGAACGAAGAGGCCACCGAGATTGCCGCCCAGTGCCTGGGGCTGAAGGCCCAAGGCCGGAGCTATTCGGACTGCGCCGTTTTCTACCGCATGAACTTCATGCAGCGAGCCTTGGAGGCCGGCCTGCGTCGCGCGGGGGTGCCCTATCAGGTGGTGGCGGGGCTCGAGTTCTACGCGCGCCGTGAGATACGCGACCTGATCGCCTACCTGCGCCTGATCGTGAACCCCGCTGATGACGTGGCCTTTGGCCGTGTGGTCAACGCGCCGCTGCGTGGCGTGGGTGCGACGAGCGTCGAGCGGCTGACTGCCTGGGCTGCGGATCGCCGGGTTCCCCTCAGTCAGGCGTGCCGCTCGGAAGAGGCCCTGGCTGGGATTCGAGGGCGCGGCAAGAAGGGGTTGGCCCTGTTTGGTGGGGTGCTCGATGGCCTGGAGGCCGCTCGCGGGGCCAGCGCTGCGGATGCTCTGGCCATGGTGCTCGAGGAGATCGACGTGGGGCGCTGGATCGCCGAGATGGACGATGGCAACAACCTCGTGGACCGAGAGGCCAACGTGGACGAACTGTGCGCCTCCGCCGAGGAGTTCGACCGCAACCACCCTTCAGCGGGCCTGGCCGGTTTCCTGGAGAACGTGGCGTTGGTGAGTGACTCGGACGCGGCGGCGGCCGATGGTGAATCGGTCAAGCTGATGACTTTGCACGCATGCAAGGGCCTGGAGTTCCCTGCTGTGTTCATCACCGGCTTGGAGGAGGAGCTTCTGCCTCACGCCAGGGCTCTGGAGGAGGATCCCGATGGAGGGGAGGAGGAGGAGCGGCGCCTGTTCTACGTGGGGATGACCCGCGCCAAGGAGCGCCTGACCCTGACCCACGCGACGGTGCGCAACTACTTCGGGTCGGAGCGCTGGCAAGGCGGCTCGCGCTTCCTGGACGAGCTGCCCGCTGACTTCGTCGAGGGGCTGGATGAGGATGGTGCCGATTCGGATTCCACCGGCGGCTTGGGTGCCTACGAGCCGGCAGAGGGCAGCATTGAACTCCAGGTAGGGGATCGCGTGGAGCACGACCACTTCGGCGTCGGCAGGATCGAGAACGTTCGCGGAGCCGGGATCAACGGCCGCGCGACTGTCGCCTTCATCCACTCGGGCACCAAGGAACTGCTGCTCGCCTACGCCAACCTGAAGAAGGTCAACTGATGTCGCCCGACGATCCTGCCGCGGAGCTACGTGCTCGGCTTGAGGCCCTCCTGAGCGATGCCCGTGCGGCGGGGGTTGCGGAGACCGCCGAAGACCTCCTCGATCTCCTGGAGGATTCGGCGCCCGACCCTCATCCCGTCCCGGATGGAGAGGTGCCCATCCGCTTCGGAATGGTGGGTGACAGCCCGCCCATGCAGAAGGTCTTCGCGCTCTTGGAGCGCCTCGTTCCGGTTTCGGTCAGCGTTCTCATTGAAGGGGAGACCGGCACCGGGAAGGAGCTCGTGGCGCGGGCTCTTCACGAGCATGGTCCGCGCAAGGCTGCATCCTTCCTCGCCGAAAACTGCGCGGCCGTTCCCGCGAACCTCTTGGAGAGCGAGCTCTTTGGTCACGTCAAGGGAGCCTTCACCGGAGCCGTGGGGTCAAGGGATGGGCACTTCGTGGCTGCCCATGGCGGCACCTTGTTCCTGGATGAGATCGGCGACATGCCCCTGGACATGCAGGCCAAGCTCCTGCGGGTGCTGGAGAGTGGGGAGGTCCGCCCGGTGGGATCCAACCAGGCGAGAACCGTGGACGTGCGCGTGATTGCGGCGACGAACCGGGACCTGGCGGCGATGTGCAAGGAGCGGACCTTTCGGGAGGACCTGTACTTCCGCCTGAACGTGGTACGGGTCGATCTACCCCCCCTGCGTGAGCGATCCGGCGACTTGCCCCACCTCGTGCGTTACTTTGCCGAGATCATCGGTAGGGAACTTGAGCGTAGCGTTGTGTTCACTCCCTCAGCCGTCGAGGCCCTGGGCACCTGGCACTGGCCCGGCAACGTTCGCGAACTTGAGAACGAGCTGCGCAGGGCGGCGGCTCTGACCGACAGACCCATACGCCCCAGCGACCTGTCTTCACACATCCGCTCCTGAGCTCCTCCCCCTATACTGCGCCTCCCCCAACCCCCCTCCTCACCATGGCTAAACTGATTGTAGAAGAAGGTGGCAAGCGACGCCGCTTCCGCCTCAACCCCGGCAAGCTGACCATTGGCAGCGGAGAGGAGGCGACCCTGCACCTGACCTCCCAAGGGGTGGCACGCATACACGCGGTGCTGGTCTTCAAGGACGGGGCCGTGACCATCGAGCCCGAAGCGGGTGTGGCACCGCTCAAGGTGGGCGGCAAGTCCCACTCGGCGGGATTCAAGTTGGCTCCGGGTCAGTCTGTCGCCATTGGCGGGGCACGGATCAGCATTGAGGCCGAGGAAGGGGAGGTGAAGGCTGGGCCTGCGCGCCCCGCGTCCAGATCCAGCCAGGGTTTGCGTGCGCCTCAGGCCAGCGGTTCGCGTGCTTCACGCAGTCGTGCCAGCGATGATGCTGCGACACCGACGCGGTCCAGGCATCGCAAGGCCAAGCCCAGTGTCCCCACCGGGCTCGTGGTGGGGCTTGGGCTGGTTGGGGCGTTCATCGTCGTTCAGCTCATGAGGGGATGGGCAGACAGTGCGTCCGTTCGCGCCTTTGAGCCCATGGGCAGCAAGGGAAAGATCGAAGAGAAACTCAAGGGCGAGGACTACAAGGGCATCCTCGCCGAGCTTGATTGGGTGGATAAGAACCGCGCCGAGCTGAGCGTGGAGTGGCGCAGCTATTTTGATGGCAAGAGAAAAGAGGCGGAGGGCATGCGGGCGGAAGCCCAGCTCTACGCGCGCAACACTACCGGGACCAAGTGGTTCGCGACCCAGCTGGAAAAATTCCAGAGCAGCTACCTGAAGGGCAATACGCGTCCAGAAGCGCGGGTTTTCCTCAAGCGTATCGCCCAGTTCCGCTCCGATTATCCACGTCATCCCAAGCTGGGTTGGTGTGACCGGATGGCGGTGCGTTATGCCGACATAGCCAAGCTGAACGAGCCTCCCACCATGGAAGACCTCGCCTTTGAGGTGAAGACTCTCACCTGGGCCCGCCCGCGTGACTACAAAAAATCCTTCGAGTTACTGGAGGCTTTCTTGCTCACGGCAAGCGGTAGTGATCAGTCGGTAGCCAAGGCTCTGATCCAGGAGAAGATAAGCGAGCGCAAGGAGTTCTTCGACGATCGCATTCTGCAGGCCGCCTACTACTGGGACAACAAAGAGCCCAACAAGGCTGTGGGTCAGTTGGCCCAGCTGGTGGCAACGATCGGAGATTCGTCCATGGAGGATCAGGCGGCGGACCTCCTGCTGAAGATCCCCGGTTTGGACGGCTACCTGCGCTCCTACCAGCGCGACCGCGTCAGCACCTTCGAAGCGCTGATGGATCATGGCAGCCTGCGGGCCTATGCAGAGAGCAACAACGTTCTGTAACCGACGTGCGGGCTGAACCTCACTGCCGCTGAGGTTCAAGGTAGCAACACCTCGGACGTAGTCCTTGGAGGGCGCGTCCTAGACTTCCGCGTGATTTTCGACCAACTCTCCCAGCAATCCCCCCCACCCTTCCTGCTTGGCGAGACGCTTGCGGGCCCGGGCACGCGCGCTCTTGCCCAGCTTGCGGGCCCAGTCAGTATCACTCAGCAGATCGGAGAGTATTCCAGTTAGAGCATCCGGTTCGTTGCGAGGGACAAGCAGAGCATCCTCGTGGTCTTCAACCAGGCCGAAGGCTCCCTGCACTTCCGTGATGACGCATGGGAGACCCATGGCCAGCGCCTCATGGGTGAGCCACCCCGGCGTACCCGCAGTACGCGGGTCCACGAACACGTCTAGACTGGAGAGGATCTCGGCTGTGGACGGCGCGGCGGGTGCGGCGAAGATGACACGATCCATCAGGCCCAGGTCCAGGGCGCAGCGTCGCGCTCTGGATTCCGCTGGACCCTGACCCAACACGATGAAGTGCGCCTGCTCTCCTCGTTGGATCAGCTTGCGGGCGGCCTGCAGGAAGACCTCGACGCCGGAGGTGTCCAGCAGCGCTCCTGCGTAGCCCACCCGGCGCTCGCCCTTGCGCTTGAACGCAGGGACCAGGCGTGCGGGGTACGCCGGTTGGTGGGGGATCGTGCGCATGCGATCACGCGGCAAGCCACCGCGATTGACGGCTCCTTCCTCCAAGGTCCTGCACGGGTGAACCACAGCCTGAAGATGTCCATGGTGATGGTGGATGGGAGAGCTGACGGGGCCTGTCAGCTCGAGGGCGTACGGACTCGCAAGACGCGCACCGAGAGGCGCGAGTTCGGCTCCCAGTACGTAGATCAGGTCCGCCTCGACCGCGCGTGCCAACTCCTGCATACGATGCGCTACGAAGGGCGCTTGCCAGGGGCTGAGTTCACCTCGCCAATGGACAAGCTCCACCTCCAACTCAGTGAACTCATCCCGGCGGCAGCCCCCGGGGGTGGCCAGAGTGACCCGCGTTCCGGATTGGGCAAGCGAGTCCAGGCAGCAGCGCAGGCGTTCGGTGGAACCGCTGAGGCCCAGATGGGAAGCGATGAAGAGGACGCTGGGAGGGGAGGGCATGGCAGTGAGGTGGGCGAGATTCTACGCCTTTGGCGGGCCGGACAGCGCATCGGATGCGAGGCCGCGGGAGGCCAGGGGCGCGGTGGGGCCCTGTTCGGGGGGCGTACGCCAGCGGTGTTGGTGCCAGGCCCACTGTTCCGGGTCCTGCCGGATCCAATTCTCAAAGACCCCATTCATGCGCTGCAAGAGATCCATCGTGGCCTCCGAACGCGGGGCGTGGGGATCCAGTACCAGGGGTTCCTCGAACAGGAGCGCATAGCCAGTCCCGCGAGCCACGCAACGCATTGGAATGAGCGGTGTCTTGTGGGCCCGGGCCAGGGCGGCAGGGGCACTCATGGTCAGCGCCGGTCGGTCGAAGAAGGGGACGTGCACACCGGCCAGGCGGTGCACCTCCAGGTCGCAAACGAGGCCGAGAATCTCCCCACGCTGTAGTACTTCCAGTAGCCGCCGGGGATGGGAGTCCTGGGCCAGGGACTCGAGACCATAGCTGCGACGCATGCGCGTGATCCACTTAGAAGAGGAGTCACGCTTGCGCTCCAGGCCGACGGCCTGTCCCTCAAAGCCCAGGCGCCGCAATCGGGCTGGACCCAGCTCCCAGTTTCCAAGATGGGCGCTGACGAGGATGGCGCCACGCCCCTCGCTCATGACTCGCTCCAGGTGCTCAATGGAATCGTCAACAGCTACCGCACGCTCGATCCAGAGCCCCTTGTGGCTGCGTGGACCGGAAGGAGGGGCACCACGCGCCAGGCGCATCCACTCTTGGAACACCCTCGCCGAGTGCGAGAAGCTTGCACGTAAGATGGCCTCCCGTTCATCGTGGGAGAGGTCTTGCCCGAACGCGATTCTCAGGTTGTCTCTGGCGCGATCGCCCAGGCCGCCGCGCCTTACCAGGGCAGCCGCGGTCCTCAGGCCCAGGCCGAGAACGTGCGCGGGCAAGACACCGCCCGAACGGGTCATGGCACCCAGCAAGTGGGAGCGCAGGGTGCGGCGAAGGGGCTCAGCCACGGGGTGCAATCTCGGCATCGAGTTGCGCGCGGATCCTCATGCGCTCGGCTCGGGTGGAGCGCTGGGCGGCAGCGAACCCTTGGACCCAGGCCCCTGCCTCAGTAGGAGTGACCCCCGGGTTGGACTCCGTCCACTGCTGTAGAGTGCCGGTCGCCTGGGGTTCGGGTGACTCGATCAGGCGCGGGTATTCAAGTAGGAGTCCGGTGGGGGAGGAGGCCAGCAGTGCGAGGGATCGGTGGCCATCCACCCACAGCCCCCTGTCCTGGAGTGCGCCCATGAGAGTGCCCGCCGCTGCCGCGGCAAGGCTGCGCTCTGAGGGAGACCAGGTTGTCCAGCACTCACCAAAGGGGATACACCCCCGGGGACGATCGAAGACCACCCGCGGTTTTTCGGTGTGGATCCAAGCCAACGGGCGCTCGGTCGGAATCCCGTGGGACTCCAATCGCGCGGCTGTGTTCCAGCGCTGCAAAAGAGGGCCTTTCAAGGGGCCCTCTACCACCTGCACCTCGCGCGTCGGATCCCACGTGGCTTCACAAAACTCCGCACTCGGATCGAGAGCAGTCAGAACAGCGTGATCAGCGGTGAGATCCCGATGCACAAGCCCGCGCACGTTGCCTTCGTGCAGCGGTGCCATGGCGCCGCTTACGCGCTGGAACCGTACGAGCCTCTTCCCAACGTCTTCCCGCCTCCGCTCGCGGGCCTGCTGCTCAAAGGTCTCACTTCCGAGAAGGGCCTTTGAGGCTTCGCATGCTCGCGTGAAGGACCTCAGAACACGCGCGCGGAAGACCTCGTCCGCCCACTCACGTGCGCCAGCGGCCAATGGCAACAGGAACTCATGAACATTGCGGGTCCAGCGTGTGCGTACCCGAGCCAGGTCGATCAGGTGAACCTCTCCCCCAGGTCCCACCAGCACGTTGCCCATGTGCAGGTCGGGGTGCCAGATGCGAGCGCTCCAGAGATCGGCGAGGAGTTGACCCAGGGCACGGGCTACTCTCTGGCGTGCCGCGGGCCAAGGTTTGGCTCCGGAGAGCAGTTGGGCCAGTGGGACGCATTGGGCCAACTCCTCCTGGACCAACTCCCAGGATCCTGAGCGACGACGCACGCCCAGCGCGCGCGGTACCGGTAGCCCCCGGCGTCGCAGCAGACACAGGGCCCGGTACTCCCGCCAGGCGCGCAACCCGTCCTTGAGCCCATCAACCGCCCCCGGTGAGTGAAAGCGCTTGACCACCCTGCGTGGGCTGGAGGTGCCCTCCAGGAGGATTGTGCGCTTGGGGCCCTGCTTCAGGGGGGAGTCCATGGGGCAGATGATACCGGGCTGCCAGCCGCGTCTCGGAAGTTGTTGCCCTGTCTCTTCGGGCAATTGGCTCCAGATCAGTATCTTGCGTGGGTCGAAGGACCCATGAAGCTCCAGCTCTACATTCTGCGCCAGCTTGTCACAGGCTGCGCGTTCTCCGTGGGCGGCCTGTTGGTCGTGGCTCTACCCGGTATCGCCGTGACCACGATCCACAAGGTGCCCCATGCGGACTTCATGGTGCTGCTCAAGCTCCTGCCCCTTACCTTGCAGACCCTGGTGCCCTACGTGCTCCCCATGTGTTTCCTGCTGGCATGCGTGGCGACCTATGGACGGCTGGCCGCGGACAGAGAGTGGACGGCGATCCAGATGAGCGGGACCCGTCCCCTGCGGATGATATTGCCTGCGGCAGCCCTGGCCAGCATCCTGGCCTTGGTCACCTTCTGGATGGTCTCAACCCAGTTACCCCAGATGAAGGAGCGTCTGCGCGATCTGAGGGTTCAGGCTGTGGCCTCTTCCATCGGGAATCTGGGCCCTGGTCGCACACACATGAAGTTGGGGGATGTTCTTGTCGAGGCTCTCTGGCACGATCCGGAGACGGGTCTTCTGCACGACGTGTACGTACGCGAGCCGGAGAGGGAAGGACGACCCAAGCGCGACTATCACGCGCAGACCGCGAAAATGCGCGTGAGCAACGGTCTCCTGACTGTGGAAATGACGGACCTGCTATCCGTCGATCCGGTGGATGGAAGCATGGGAACGTTCGAGTGGATAGGGTTCGACTATCAGCTCAAGGACCAAGGGTTCGTGCCATCCAACAGGCCGCGGTACCTCAAGTCGAACGAAATACGACGGCGCTTGGAAGCGGGTGAGGTTTCCTCCGGGATGCGAGATCGCTACCGCTATGAAATCCACTATCGCTACGTCTTGTCGTCGGCCTACTTCCTGTTCATGTTGCTGGGTGTTTCCACAGGCCTGATCCTGCGCAAGGGAACCCAGCTGGGTGCCTTGGCCGCATCTTCCGGATACGGGCTCCTGCACTACCTGCTCAACATCAAGCTGGCCAAGGATCTGGGCCTGGGGGCCCTTTTCTCGCCGGAAGCGGGTGCCTGGACCCCAACAGCCATCGGCCTCCTGATCGCCGTGCCCTTCATGCATCGGGCCCTCAAGCGATGACCTCCGAACGTCAACTCTCGATCCGTTCCCGCCTCGATCGCTATGTGGGGGCGCACTTCTTTTGGAGCTATTGCGCCACCCTGGGGCTGATGGTGGGGATGTTCGTCATCTTGGACCTGGCTGGGAAGACAGGGTACTTCGAGACCTGGGAGGATGGGACACGGGTTCCCTTCACCACGGTTCTGTACTACGGGTTGCTGAACCTCCCCTACCAGCTGCTTCAGATTGCTCCCTTTGTGACCCTCTTCGCGGGGATGTTCACGGTCAATCGGCTGATGCGCAAGAATGAGGTTGTGGCCGTCCTGTCGGCAGGCGTTTCCGTTCACCGACTACTTCTTCCCGTCTACATCGGAGGCGTGGTTATCGCATTGGCCATGTTCGCCCTGCGCGAGGGCGTGCGATTCGGTTTTGCAGAGGAGCGTGATGCCCTGGAGGACATGCTCGCGGAGCAGCGCCACGAACGGGTCATAGAGAACCTGGTGGTGCGGGATGTGTCCGGCAGTATTGTGGTTCTCGACCGCTTCTACCCGGGGTCGTCGAGTGAGCCAGAACCCAGAGTGGTCGGGCTCCATGTGCGCCAGCGGCAGGGGGACTCGTATTCGAGCATCCGGGCATCGAGTGCCAAGTGGATAGGGGAGGATCTGATGCTGGAGGATGGGCGGCGCCAGGTCGTATCTGAGGTGGAGAGCGAGGTGGAACAGGTACACCGTCTTGTGGGGGTGGACGTTACGCCCAGCATTGCGCTCACCTACAATCGCGCACAGTCCGAACCCCTGGAGCTCGCCTTCAGCGAGGTGGAGGAGTTGATCCGCCGGGAGCCGGACAATCCAGCGTGGCAGACCCTCTGGCACTACCACCTGACCTTCTCCTTGGCGAATCTGGTGCTCTTGCTCGTGGGCCTGCCCCTGATGTTCGACTTCGAGAGGGGGGGCGGGAGCGAACGCATGGCGCTTGGAGGCCTTCTGTGCGTGTTCTACTTCGGCATTGACTTCGTCTTGCGCGGTTATGGGCTGTCGGGCGGGCTCTCTCCGATCCTGGCGTCCTGGCTGCCCGCCCTGTTTTTTGGCAGCTTGGGGGCCGCCCTCGTTGACTCGGTGCGCACCTGACCCCGCTCGGGTCCCCTCGAATCCAGGGAAGAAGCACTCCCCAGCGGCGTCTGAGCCAGGGCGCACCCCACCTGAACCCTCCAATGCCCATCCCGACCCGTCTCCGATCTCTGTCCAGCCTTCTGATCCTCGTCTGGCCTGGCCTTCTGGCCTGCCAGTCCATGACTCCCGAGGATCACGATTCCGATGAGGTCCACCTTCTCGTGGCATCGGGGGAGTACACGGCCGCCGTAGAGGCTGCCCAGGCGCGCGTCAGCGCGGATCCCAACAGCGCGAAGGCCCGCGATGAGCACCGGCTGGCATCGGTTGCGATGCTCCTCGACTGGGGGCGGCAGCTGAGCTTTCTCGGATATGACGAAGAGGCCCTGGAAGCGTTTGGCCAAGCCCGCGCCCTCGCCCAGTCTCCCGAGTTTGAAGCGGGTTCGAGCGCAGGTGAATCCGGTCTGGCCCGTATCCCCAACCAGCCCCAGCAGTGGATCGACAAGACGCGCGCGAAGATCGCCGCAGATTGGATGTCTCGCGGGGAACAGTTGTTGGTCAGCGGAGATCTTGGTGAGGCGAGTGATGCCTTCGGCATGGCCGCCGAGTACGACTCTTCCTTGCCGGGGCTTCAGGCTGCGGGCGCGAGCATCGAGAAGCGGCTTGAGTTTCATGCAGATCTGGCAGAGGTGTACTACAACGAAGGTATCAGCCAACTTAGGAAAGGCGATCTTGATGTTGCGCGTAGCCGCTTCAGTTATGCCGACAAGTACTCCCATGGAGAAGGGCGCGCCAAGGAACGTCTGAGTGAGGTCAAGGGTGAGCTTGCTCGGCGCCATGTGGCTCTGGCAGAGACCCTGGAGTCGACGGGCTTCTTCTCAGCTGCTCGGGTGGAATACCTGACGGCCCTGGACAGTGATCCCGGTTCTGCTGAAGCCCTGGTTGGGCTGGAGCGTATGCACAGTGAGGCCAAGGCCTTCGAGACCCTCAAGCGCGGAGAGATGTGGGTACTGCGCGAGGATTGGGAGCAGGCCAAGGAGGTCTTGCTGGCCGGTCGCGAGCAGACGCAGATGCAGAAGGAGGCTTTCGATCAGGTGTTGACCCAGCTCGAAGATGCACGCATAGCCGAGAAATATGAGTTGGCCCTGAACCTCGAGCATGATTTCCGCTTCAACGGGGCTATTGTCCAGTACGAGGAGATCCTGGACGACAGGGACTTCTTCCTGGATTCGAGGGCGCGTCTCGACACCCTGCGTGAGAAGGTTGAGCGGGTAGAGACCCTCTACAAGGCTCAAGGCACTGAGCAGGACTCACAGGAGCGGCAGCGGCTCCTGAAGGAGATCGAGTCTCTCTGGCCCGATTACAAGGACATCCAAGACCTCTTGGAGTCCAGCGGTTCCTGACCTTCGACTAGGAGTCCCGCGCTTCTTCCTGAAGTGTCGACTCCAGGGCTGTGCGTGCGAGGCCCCAGATCAGGAATCCGGCGATGCTGCATTCGAGCCAAGGGTGTATCGACACCTGGGAAAAATCACCGCGCCAGACGACCAATCCCCAGTAGATGTAGGGCACCCAGGCTCCCAGACAGACAGCCATGGCTGCTCGTGACTTGGCGCGCGGGTCGGGTTCGTCCTCGGCTGGCGGTTCGCCTTTCTCGGCCAAATCGCGATCGATCTTGTCGAGGGCGTTGGCCACCCGATCCACAAGTCCTTGATTGGAGAGGACGGCCTGGATCTCCACCAAGATGGCGAAGAAGTTCACGCACAGGGCCAGGACTCCCACCAACATGTGGGTCATGGGGGGGAGGCCGATGGCTGACTGGGCTGTGCCAAGCACACCAGCTGCAACGATAGAGACCGCACCGAGAAGGGCGGCGGGGTAGGCTTTCTTGCGACTGAAGAACTCATTCAGTTCGGCCAGGAATTCAGCCGGGAGATCGCGGTGCAGGATGGCTTCGCGAATGATCCGCCCGGTGATGACCATGAACAGGATCAATAGCGAGTGCGTACCGATGGTGAGGATGGCCGTCACCAGCGCTACGCGGAAGTGCACATCCAACTGCCCCGAGATCCCGAGCCAAGCGGACACAAGGAGCGCGACAATCGTCAGAAATGCCGCCGCCCCGAAGTAGTGAATCATGCGCATCGCGGCCCATTGTGATTCGCCAAGGGGCTGTGCGCTAGTCCATCGGCCCGGGTTGTATCGAGTTCAGAGGAGGGCCAGGACACTCTCCACTTCCAAGCCGAGCATGGGCCCCAGGCCTCCGGGGTTGGCGCGGATGATCCGGTTTCCGGAGTCCGGCGCTCCCTCCAAAGGCCAGGGGCCCGTGAGGAGAGGATCCTGGGGCCCTGAGAGGAGTCGCACGTGCAATCCGCAGGCGGCGGCCAGATGGCTTGGGCCCGAATCGCAGGCCACGAATCCCACACCCTCAGCGGCGGCGGCTGTCAGGAAACCTGCGAGCTGGCGCAAGTCGCTCTGACCAATCCAATGGCTCACACGCTCCTCGTCCTGTAGCTCCTGGGCCAACCGCTGGCCAGTGCCCGCCTCTGCGGGGCCCGAGAGAACCAATGCCCGGTCACCGCGACGAGCGAGCTCCCGGGCCAGACTGGCGAAGCGCTCCGAGGGCCAGGTGCGCGGGTCCCCCTCCCGGCCGAGGTGGAGAACCCAGCATTGCCCAGCTCCGGCACTGAACCGCTCGGCGAGCTCCTTGGCACCTTCCTCCAGCTCCGCTGTCGAGAGTCCGAGGTCGAAGGAGAGAGGGCTTCGGTCTCCGATGGCGTCAATCAGGGAGACCGCTTTGTGGATGGCATGGGGGCCCTCAGCCGGTGGGGCGAACTCTGTCATGAACCGCGCACCCACGGGTTCCTGCCAGTGAACCGGCGCGAGGGCGAGTCGGCGCGGGGCAGCGGAGAGGCGCGAGAGCAGCGCGCTCTTCATGTTGCCTTGGGCATCCACCGTGAGGTCAGGGCCGAATGCGGCCATCGCGCGTCGTGCCCGCCACACGCCACGCAGGCCCGCACGTCGATCGAAGAGCAGGCTCTCGTCAAGACCGGGTAGACCTGTGAGTAGAGGGGCGAACTCCTTCTGGCAGATCCACGCAAGCTTGGCGGCAGGCCAGCGCCGGCGTAGGGCGTGAAAGACAGGCAGGGCATGGACCACATCCCCGAGGTGGGACAGTCGCACCAGAAGGACTCGACCGGGTTCGGGGGGATTCACGGGCACATCCTCTGCGACTTCCCTCCACAGGGAGAAAGTGATTGACGATTGAGGAGATCCGGTTGCGCGTTCATGCGTAGAGAGGGGTAGAGTGAGCCGGAGATGATACGGCGCATCTCCACGAAGTGGCTGTTGGCGGTCCTGGCGGCTGTTGTAGTCCCGTTTTCGGTGTTCGCCTACTTCGTCAACACCAAGGTGACTGAGCGGCTGGGTGAGGACGTGGTTCGCTTCCACCTGCTCTCCATGGCCGGTGATCTGGGAGATCGCATCGATGAAGAGGTGGAGGAGCGCCGTAACGATGTCGAGCTCGTTTCATCGATTCCCGAGGTCAACTGGTTTGTAGACGGCCTGGATGATGACCGAGGCACCTTTCAAGCCAACGTAGAATTGATACTCGACCGACTCGTACTTGGACGGCAGGTCTATGACTATGTCCTGGCGCTGGACAAGTCCGGCAGGGTCGTCGGCATGAACACTGTTGGCCCCTCGGGGGAAGAAGTTGGCGCTCTCGCGGAGAACTACTTCTTCTCAACCGACTTTACGGGAGAAGACTGGTTTCAGGAGGCCATGGCCGAGGGGGTGTCCCAGGACGACTTTCACGCCCTGAGTTTGGGGCCTGCGACTCCTGGCGAACCTCTTCCCGCAGAGGGTCCTCCAACCGAGCACTATGTCAGTTTCGTACAGCGCATCGAGCCGCTGTCCAATCAGGATGGGCCCGTCGGGGTGCTCGTGGCCCTGATGAACTGGAAGCACATCCAGGAGGCGGTTGGGCGCTTCGGGGTCCGGCGGCTGGGGGATGGCGCCTCCGAACTCCATCAGGAGGACATCTACGCTTACTCCTACGCTTGGATCTGGATGGCGGATGCGAACACCATCATCGCACACCCCAACAGAGACCTCTACGGGCAGAAGGTGGAGAAGCTTGAGGATGGCCAGTTGATCGGCATGGTCCACGCGGCACGCGAAGCGCGCTGGGGCATGTTCCCCGACTATTCATTTCGCGGCATCGAGAAGAAGGCCGCCTTCAAGCACTGCCGAGGTTCTGAGCAGGGGGGCTTTGGGTGGGTCGTGGGTGTGGGCGTGAACAACGCCGACATTTTCGCAACTGCGGATCAACTGTCGAGGTGGTTGATCACGTTGTCGGTGTCCATCCTGATTCTGACCGTGGTCCTGACGGCGTACATCGCGTATCGCACGACCCGGCCCATCCGAGAGCTGGAGCAGCACTTTGATCGCGTGGGTCACGGGGACCTGGATGCACACATCGAGGTGCGCTCCGGAGATGAACTTGGTCAGCTGGCCCAGTCCTTCAACCGCATGACCGCCGAGCTGAAGGCGAACAGGGCTCAGCTTGTGCAAGCAGAGAAGGAGGCTGCCTGGAGGGGCATGGCGCGGCAGGTGGCCCACGAGATCAAGAACCCCTTGACGCCGATCAGCCTGACCCTGGGCCTGCTCAAGCGCAGTCGCGATGAAAACAGCCCGGACTTTGATTCCATCCTCAAACGGACGATTGACGTGATCCAACGTCAGGTCGAGAGCATGCGGAAGGTGGTGGGGGACTTCACGGCCCTTGCGGGCGTTCCCCGAGCGCTGGCCAGCGTCAATGTGTACGCCGTCCTCTTGGACACCCTCGAGCTTCATCGGGCTGGGGCCGAGGAGCAGGGAGTGGATCTGTGTGCCCCGAACCTGAAAGGTTCTCTTCCACCGCTGGCGCAGGCCGACCAGTCAGAGCTTCAACGGGCCCTGGTCAATCTCGTTTCCAATGCACTTGACGCCATGCCTGCTGGCGGCAAGTTGTGTTCGGAGGTGACGGTCACAGAGCGAGATGTCCTGATTGAGTTGGCCGACACAGGTTCTGGCATTTCTACCGAGGCGGCCGATCACTTGTTTGAACCTCACTTCACCACGCGTTCTGCGGGAACCGGCCTGGGGCTGGCGATTGCTCGTCGGGTCGTGGAGGACGCCGGGGGGAGCATCTCCTTGGAGAACGCCACGGAGGGTCCCGGGGCCGTTGCGCGCGTGACTTTGCTCCGTTCTGGGGGCGCGGACGCTGGGGCCGAGCCGGCCGGTCCCGAGAGCGGTCCGAGTTCATGAGCGCTCCAGCCCAGGTGCTGGTGACTGGAGCTTGTGGGTTCTTGGGCCGGGCAATCTGTCGGGAGCTGGATGCTCAGGGCTACCAGGTACACGCACTCCTCCGACCACAATCCGATCGGAGGGTTCTGGATGGAACCCGCTCCTGCCACGTGCCCGGGGATCTGATGGACCCGGACAGTCTGCAGCGGGCCGCCCAGCATGTGTTTGAGGCGAGTTCCAGCACCTCCCCACCCTGGCTTGTTCACAATGCGGCAGCACTGGGCTATCGGCGCCGAGACGCGCTGCTTCAGCAAGCCGTCAATGTGGAGGGCACGGCGAACATCTTCTCGGCGGCGCGCCAAGCCCGCTTCACCCGCGCCCTCCACGTGAGCTCGGTCGTGACTGTGGGGCATGCAGAGAGAGAGGAGAGCGTCACCGAAGAGACGGGTTGGAATGCCGGAAGTCTCCCGGTGGAGTACGTTCAGACCAAGCGGGAGGCCGAGGAGAAGGTCTTGGCCCTCTCCAACGAACTGGATGTGCGAATCGTGAATCCTGGCGCGATTTTTGGCCCCGGTGGCGAGAAGGGGAACACCTCCAAGCTCCTGATCGCATTGGCCCAAGGGAAGCTCGGTCCGGTTGTCCCCCCCGGAGGCATGAGTGTCGTGGGGGTTGAGGACACAGCCCGCGGAGTACGCCTGGCCTTGGAGCGTGGCCGGCGGGGGTCGCGGTACATCCTGACGGACGAGTTTCTGTGTACCCGCGACCTGTGCGAACGTGCGGTCGCGTGTATGCGCCTGCGCGGTATCGCCGCGAAGGTACCGCTGCTGAGCGTACCGCGATCTCTGTGGCCTGCTGCCATCGCCGCGGCCCGGGTGATTGAGTGGTTTCACGAACCCCGACTGACCACGTCTCGGGCCCTTCGCATGGTGCGCCCGGATTGGCGTGCCTCATCAGAACGAGCGCGCGAAGAGCTAGGGTGGCGACCTACTTCTTTCGACCGTGTCCTAGGTGAGACCCTCGATGATCTGGAGGCCCTGGGCCTCCTGGTCTCGAACTAGGGCCGATCATCTCCATCGAATCCCCAGCGGCCCGCAATGCGTGCCCGGCGAACGGAGAGGATGTCGAGGACCCAATTCCACCATCCCAGATCCGGTATCACCTCTACTTCCTCGATCTGCATGTTGGCCAGGTTGGCGTCAGCCAGATTCTCCCGGGTGATCTGCATGGCCGACTTGGGCACATCAATCTTGAAGACCGTGATTGCAACGGCTGTGGCCTCAAAGGTGCCCGAGGTCTGAGTCGTGCGCTCAAAGTCGAGGGACGCGCAAGAGGCCAGGGCCCCTAGCAGGAGCGTGGGCAGAATCCTCGTCCAACGGGGTGCGGCGTGTGTGCGCGGTACTGTTCCAGGTGCGGTGCTGATCATGGTGTCCCAGTCTAGCACCGGGCTCCATGGCTCCCGCCAGCCCAATCAGCGGGAACTCTGCAGCCTGGACTCTTCAGGCTCATGGGTTGGTGCCATTCCGCCCTCATCCCCGCTATCCTCGCTCCTCCATGGTGACCCCTGGCAGGCATACCGACTCAAGAGCCCGGATCGAGCAATTGGCCGCACACGCGAGCCAATTCGTGGAATGTTATGGTCCCGGACAGGCTCCGCGGCTCTTCTTCTCGCCCGGCCGTGTCAACCTGTTTGGTGGGCATCTTGACTACAACGGTGGTCCGGTGATGCCGACAGCCATCGATCGCGGCACCTTCATTGCGGCCCGATCGCGCTCTGACCGATTGCTGCGCATGGCCTCGGCGTACGACCGGCAGGTTGTGGAAACCGACCTGGATCAGCTGCCCAGTGCACGTGTCAGCAAGTGGGTCGACTACCCGCTGGGCGTGGTGCTTGAGTTGACCACTCAGCTGGCAGAGTCTGGCTCAGCACTTCCCGGTGGTTTGGACATTCTCTATGGGGGCGACCTGCCCATTGGTTCGGGCCTCTCCTCTTCCGCTTCGATCTGCGTGGGTACGGCCGTGATGCTCGACTCACTATGGAGCTTGGGGCTCAGCAATCTGGATCGGGTGCGTGCAGCTCTGCGCGCGGAGCGTCATTTTGTGGGCGTGCAGTGTGGAATCATGGATCCCTACGCAATTGGATGTGCTCGGGCGGGGCACCTGCTCTGGCTGGATTGCAAGGACGAGAGCATCGAGTATCTGCCCATCGATGGTGCTCAACTCTCGATCCTTGTCACGAATACGGGAGTGCAACGAGCCCTTGCGGCCAGTGAGTTCAACCGTCGGGTAGACCAGTGCGCACAGGCTTTCGACATTCTGCGCTCCGCCTCTGTGGAGGCGACATGCCTACGGGATATTCCCTTGGAAGTCCTCGAATCCGAGCGGGGCTCTATGGACCCGGTCCTGGCCAATCGAGCGGAGCACGTGATCCACGAAGTAAGGCGCACCTTCGAGGCCCGGGAGTTTCTATTGGCTGGGAACCCCGAGGGCATGGGGGGGTGCATGACCCAGACCCATGAGTCCTTGCGCAGCCTCTACGAGGTGTCCTGCCCCGAACTGGACCTCCTGGTGGAAGCTGCAGCCACCTGTTCGGGAGCCTTCGGGGCGCGTCTGACCGGGGCAGGCTTCGGTGGTTGCACGGTGACTCTCGTGCGTAGGGGCGACGAGGATGAGGTCCAGGCAAGCCTTGAGGCGCGCTTTGAGGAGGAGTTCGGGCGATGCCCCCAGGTCGATGTGTTCGAGGGAGATCCCGGCCCGCGGGAAATCGACTGGGCCTGAGCCTCCTCGATCCAGTTGGTCTAGCCTTGCCCGCACCCCTCTCGTCCGAAGAGGAGCACGGGCAAGCTAGAGTCCTCTCAGTTCCCTCGGGTCGAAGCCCCGTACTGGATGCGCTTGGCAGCTTCGAGCAGAGCGGCCCCAGCAGGCTCGGTTGAAATTTCACGGCTGAAGGCGTTCTCCAGCAGATCCACAGCCTCTGCAGGTCGGCCGCCGAAGAGGTAATTCGCCGCCAGCACCAGGCGTGCATCGTCATCCAGGAAATGATCTTGGATGTAGAGTTCCAGAGTGGCGATCTGGCGATCGAACTCGATGGGATCGGCGTAGAAACCGTGCTTGTCCACCACACTCATGGCGAGCTTGGAGTCCAGCTCAAAGGCGCGGCGCAGAGCATAGGCGGCGTAGTGGTAGTCACCCGTTGCGAACAGCGAATCAGCGAGGATGAGGTACAGGATCCCGTCCTGGGGGGAGAACTCCACGGCCTTGGCATAGAAGTGAACGGCGTCACCGAAGCGACTCTCTTGGAAGGCCTGGTCGCCCAGCGTCAGGTAGTGATCTGCGGCGCGGTTGAGGCTGCCGCCCGCTGCAGGTACCGGTGTTCCACCGGCCCAGTCCTCGGCCACGACCACTTCGCCCTCGGCGATGGGGCCCTCAACGTAGACCTCTTCCTGGGGTTCTTCGTAGACGTAGACCACGTCGGCCTGAGGATCACTCTCCACCGTCTGATAGATGACGGATGTGTAGGACGGGTAGAAGGGGCCGTACCAGTAGTAGCTCGGGCAGCAACCGGGTGACCAATAGCCGCCGCTGTACCAGTAGTAGTTCCACCAGGAGCCCCAGCAATAGGATGACCAGCCCCAGAGCCAGCCTCCCCACCAACAGCAGGAGTCGCCCCAGCCTCCATTACCCCAGTAGCAGTTGCTGTAGTTGCCTCCCTGGTAGCAGTAGCTGGAGTTGCTGCCGTTGCCAGAGGCTCCAGAGCCCGCCCGAACGGCGTTCGCGGCGACGGATTTCTGATAGTTGGAGCGGGCGGTCGAGATACGCTCGGCGTTCTTGGCCGCGAAGGCTGCACGCGCCTTCTGGGCCCGCTGCGCGTCCCTCTCGGTCAGAGCGGCGCGAGCCTTGTCGGCTCGGCCCTGATCGCGTGTCGCGATGGAATCGCGCACGTTCGCGGCTCTCTCCGCATTGGTCAGGCCATTGTGGCGGCCGCTGGAGGGCCCGGACGCCGCGGGGAGGTCACTCGTGTCACGCAGACGTTGGCGTGCCACGTCCCGAGCCGTGGGGCGGTAGCGCTCGAGGATGTCATCCCGCGAAATAGTGCGTGCCCGGTACCCGTCCGGTGTGACGGTGGTCGGGCGGCTACTGGCGGTCCCTGATCTGGTGCGCAGGCTCTGGGTCAGATTAGTGGGGGGAGATTGCGTTCCGCGGTAGCGGTCGCGGGACGAAACCGTGGTGCCGGATGACGGCAAGGACGTACTGGACGACTGCGGGAAGCGCACCCGCTGCGGTACCCCTGCACTGCTGAGGTCGATGACGTTCGAGCCAGCTGCGGGTCGTGACAGGTCGGTTGTTCCACTGCTGCTGCGCGCGCGCCAGCTGAGGTCTACGGAACCGGTGCTGGGGCGGACCGTGGGTGTACTGGTCGTGGGGCTCACGGTCGGCCTTGACATGATCGACGAGCTTCCCGTGTACGAGGAGCTTGAGCGAGTGGGCGTGGTCACCGAGCGTGTGGGCGTCGAGCGCGTGGGTGTCACGCGGGTGGGTGTCGAGCGGGTGGGTGTCGAGCGGGTGGGTGTCGCGCGGGTGGGCGTCGAGCGGGTGGGAGTTTGGGTCGAGCGCGTAGGCGTGGACCGGACCGGAGTGGATCGCACGGGGGTGGATCGGACCGGATTCTGGCGGCTGGAGGAACCGGCCCGCACCGGCGTGCTCTGGCCACGTTTGCGTTGGGCGCTGGCATTGTCAGCGGTGAACGCGAGAGAGAACGCAAGGGCCAGAAGGAGGAGGGGTCGTTGGCTCAACATGAGGGCTTTCTTTCTGGGGGAGTCCGTGGGGGCGGACAATGGAGGGGATGCCGCGGAGGGTCCGCGTGGGTTCGGACCCTGCAGATCGCAAGATTGGTGCCGAACTGGTCGGCGAGAAGCGAATCTGCCCCAAATGAGGCATGGCGTACCCAAGAACGTGGTTGGGAAGCCCGTCTTTTCCTTTCAGGGGAGGCCGCCGTCCCGAGAACTGTGCCCTCTGCGGGGTACACGCTCCCCTCTGAGAGGCCAGGATGGGGGCTAGTGTTCCCGGCTGGGGAGCGCGGAGACCCAGACCAATTCGGCCCTGCGCGGGGTCGAGTGGGCGGGCTGCACCCTCAGAAACAGGGCCCGGGGAGTCCCCTCCGATGCGGCCCTCATCTCCTTCATGTCCAGAGGGGAGAGCGTGGGTGCGGGCAGGAATCGGCTGATGGCTGGCCCCCCTTCCAGGCCATTCCAGCCCGGGGCAGCGGGGCTCCCGTCACCATCTTCCAGTACCAACCAGATGGCCTCCGGCACGCCCGCTGAAGTCAATTCCACATGGGGAGAGGCGGAGAGCGCCTTGTCGCAGAGGGCCATCTGGCGCTCCGCCTCGGTGATCGCCGCCGTCAGGGTTGTATTGGGGGGTAGGGCCTGCCGCTGGAAAACGAGGGGGCCAAGCTGAAAGGGAACACAACTCCGGACCGCTTGACCCTTGGTCCTCTCACGCTGGTCAGCTGGGATGAACCAGGCGTCCAGGTAGCGGGAGTCCAGATCGACTTCGAGCACTTCCTCCTCCCATACCAAAGCGCCGCGCAGGTAGACATCGAATGCAGCCGGTCGTGTGCGCCCCGCCTCCTCGGTCCAACCCACGGTTCGGAAGGACTCCCTCTCCTGGTCTTCCGCATCGAAGGCGTCCATCCGGATCGGCAGGTGAGCACCTTCTCCTTCCAGTACTGCTTCCAGGTGCCCAAAACCAGCGACCTCTGTCCGCAGGCGGTTCTCTCCGGCAGAGGTCCACTCAAAGCCGAGCGGCCATAGGAAGAGAGCGCGCCGTAATTCGAACTCCATGACGGCCGCAGCGGCGTGTACCCCTGAGAGCTCGCGGCTCTCCTTCTTCCCAGGTGGGATGGACCACAACTGATCACCAAAGCGATAGTTGATGGCGCGCTGGGCCGAACGGCCCCCGTCCGGGCGTAGCAGGGAGCGTGCGCGATCAGGGAACGCGAAGCTGAGTTCGAGCTGATGGGGTTGATCGGGATAGGAGATGAAAGTGATCCGCGAACGGTGACCGAGCCCCATCAGGTTGCCGATCTTTTGGCGTTCCTGAACTCCCAAGTTCGAATCGGAGGGAGTGTCGGTCAGCGGCGGAGGCTCCGGATCTCCTTGGGGGGGACCACAGGCCACAAAGGCCAGGAGCATCGCCGTGCGGGTGGCGAAGAGTGGGACGGTCATCTGCCCTAGCCTACACCAAGGCCTGCGCAGAGCCTTCTGTCGGCACTCCGGGCACGCCGGTCAGGGCAGGCGATGGGCCCATTGGACCCACTCCTCGTGCGTGGGATAATTGCGTCCCGAGAGGCGCTGCAGATCCCGTAGCACGGCACGGTTCACAGTATCGTTCACCTTGCCGAGGGAGGCTGTCAGGGCGCGGGCGCAATTGCCCCGGGAGCGGACTTCGTGCTTGCCGAGGTACGCTATCGCGCGGCTGGCAGCCATGGCCGTCGAGTCCAGATCGTCTTCGTAGAGCTGCAGGGCCAGAGCGCCGATGGAATCCACGTCCCGCTCAAAGGCGAGGATCAGGGCAGACTTGGTGCGTACGTAGGCCGCATCGTCGTGTAGTCCGGCGCGCGCGGCCTCCACGACTTCAGGGATCGTGGGGGAGCCCACTTGCAGGCACTCGAGCAGGGCCAGGGATGCGTTGCCACGAATCTGCTCGCTGGATCCGAACCGCATCTGGTGCACAATGCCCTGGAGGGGTGTCGTCGGCTCGCCGAGAACCGACAGGCCCACGAGGGCGTTGTTGACCACCTCCTGATCGGGATCGGCGAGGGCGTTGAGAAGTGGGCTCAGTGCCCGGTCGGAGCTCGTGAATCCCAAGGCTGTTGCGGCAACCCGGCGGTTGTAGGGCGGGCCGGACTCCAGTTGCTCGACGAGCAGATCGAACAGCTTGAGTGAGCGGCTGCGGATGGCGTCCTCGAGCCGGCTCAGGGTGCGCCGGTCCCGATCCTGGTTGCCTGTAAGAAAGCTGTGGTTCCACTGTTGGATGGAGCGGTCGAGGGTCGTGATGTACGTCCCAACGGAGGACTGCTCGCGGATGGCCCCGGGGTTGTAGACCGACACCTTCAGGCGCTCGCGCTCGGCCGCCAGCCCCTTGCTCTCCTTGGGTGCGGCGCAGGATGTAGCGATGGCCAGAGCGAGGAGGAGGGTCAGTGGGGTTCGATGTATGGGAGGCGACATGGGCTCTCTTGGACGATTGGCCGGGAAGGGTCTTCCCTGGAAGGGGAGGAATGTCGGCCGCTGCGGTGGTTAGGATGGAGCCTGGGCCCCGTTTGCCCAGCCCCACCACCTATGACCCTACCCATTCTTGATGCCATGGCCCAAGAGGGCTTCGAGAAGGTCCTGGCCGTCCACGACCGCCATTCGGGCCTCAGAGCGTTCGTGGCTATCCACAACACCGCCAGGGGACCGGCCTTCGGAGGAGTCCGACGATTTGCATATCGGGACGAGCATGACTCCCTGATGGATTGCATGCGGCTTGCCCGAGCCATGACGTACAAGTGTGCCCTGGCGGATCTGCCTGCTGGTGGCGGCAAGGTTGTGGTTCTGGAATCAGGTGGCGAAGACTGGGAGGGGGCCTACCGCCATTTGGGAGGCATCGTCGAACAGCTCGGTGGCACCTTCTACACGGGGCCGGACGTGGGTACGGGCGAGCAGGAGCTGCGCTGGATGACCGGGCGGACCTCCTACGTGACCGATCCTGGTGAGGGCGGGCCGGGGCTCCTGCCCGAGTGCACGGCACAGGGCGTCTTCTTTGGCATCGGGGCAGCCCTGCGTCATCTCGATGGTGAGGAGGACTGGGCTGCTCGAAAGATCGTCGTGCAGGGGCTCGGGTCCGTGGGCACCGTGCTCGCCAGGCTTCTTCTCGCCGAGGGGGCGCAAGTACTGGGTGCGGACCTCGACGAGGAGCGTGGCCAGTCGGTGGCGGCCGAGCTGGGTCTTGAACATCTCGATGCCTCCACGGTCCTCGATCAGGAGTGCGATGTTCTGGCACCCTGTGCCATGGGGGGCCTTGTACACGATCTGACCTTGGATCGTCTGGGTTGCCGAATCGTGGCGGGCGCCGCAAACAACGTGCTTGCACGTTCTCTGCATGGGGATGAGTTGCACGATCGGGGCATCCTCCTTGTACCTGACTTCGTGTTGAACTCCGGGGCACTCATCCGGGGCGCGCACTTCCACTTGGATGCCCGCCGGGTGGAGCCTGAAGAGATAGGGCGGGGTGTGGGGCAAACCGTACAGGGAATACTGGAGCGGGCGAGCGAGCAGAATGCTCCGCCCACCCGGGTTGCCGCCGCGATCGCGGAAGAGCGGATCGCGTCCTGGGATCTGACTCAACCGACCTCAGCCCCTTGAACCTCTTGTGCTAGCACACTATTCACTTTGAGCGGGTTATCGACCATGTGCACCACTTCCATCCTCAAGACCATGACGATCACCGGATGGCTGGTTGTAGGAGCCGTTGCAGGCATCTCCTCCACGGCGGACCGGGGTTCAGATGGAAGCCTGCTCGTGGAGCGGGCAGGGGGACTGGCTTTCACGATCCCCGAAGCGGAGACCCTGTCCTTCGAGGTCATCGTGGACATCCCGCTTGTGGGTGCGACCGGTTTGGGCTCATTTGAGTTGGTTTCCGGCACGGAGGCCCATCAGGCGTCGGTATTTGAGCCCACGGAGGGCGTAGGGGGGCAGGCTCCCCGCGCAGGGTGGATCAGGGGAAGCGCCAGCGGTGCCTGTTTGAACTACGTGCTCAAGCACGAGATCGACCTGCGTGTACTTCCGCAGGAATGGCCACGAGTGATCTACCGTGACACCCAGAGCGGCACCGAAAATCGGCGGCGTGAGCTGATGTATGGGTTGCGGAACGGACAGCCGACTTCGCTCTACAGGCGGGACGGGCATTGCGTGAGCGAGACCTGCGAACGTCCCGAGCACCGGGTCGAGAAAACCTGGCTGCGAAAGGAGCATCACTGCAACAAGTGCAAGCGCGGGGCTCATCGCGACTGGCGCAAGCCCACAGTGCAGGAGATCCCGGTGGACGGCGTCGACATGTTGAGCGCTGTGTTCCTTGCGCGCAGCATGGTGCAGAACGATCTGGGGGAAGCGAAATTCCCGATGTTGGACAAGGACCGTTGGTGGGACGTCACCTTGACCCTCGGAGAGAGCCGGCGCATCGTCACCAAGGCCGGCACCTTTGAGTGTCGCGCTGTCAAGATGACCCCCGTTCTGCCCTCGGGCAAGAGCGAGAAGTTCAAGGGGCTGTTCGGCATTCACGGCTCCCTCGCCATCTGGCTGGAGAAAGGGACGGGGGTGCCCGTCTCCATCGAGGGCGTCCTGCCCGCCGGCCCCTTGGACGTGGGCATCAACCTGCGCTTGAAGGGCTTTCGGGGTACGCCTGAGGAGTTCGCTTCCGTGAGCCGCTAGGGGAGTGCTCGCCGGCCCTAGTCTCGGACAGGCTCGGGCACGATGGTCGCGGTCGCCGGTCCGTCGTCGAGGCGGAAGACGGTCCCCGCATCCTGATGGTTGCGCTTGACGTAGGCCAGTAGGAGACCGCAGTCGAGCGCGAAGGAGTAGGCCCAGGAGGTGCTCACCCCCAGATCGCGCCACTCGCCATCCACCTCGCGCCACAGGCGCGTTCCTGCCACAACGGGATCGTCATGATCCACCCGCAGGGCCATCAGGCGCTTGTTCAGCCCGCCGTAGGTGTCGATCTTGGCAACCACTTCCTGACCGATGTAGCAGCCCTTGGTCAGGGAGAACGCCGCCTCGAGCCGTGCCTCTTGTGGGTAGACCGAGCCGTCAACGTCTACACCCCAGAGGGGTTCGATGGCCTCCAACCTGAGGCTGTCGCGGGCTACCAATCCTCCCGGCACGGCGCCACTGCTGGCCAGCGTCTCCCAGACCCCGAGCATCTGTTCGGGACGACCATCCAGTCGCCAGCCCACCGCGCCCAATATGGGCAGGTTCGTAATGCGCAGGGGGCCCCAGTCCGACTCGACGGTGTCGAAGTGGTGCAGGAGTGCTTCGGGGACCTCACCCATCACCGAACCAAGGACGCTGCCGGCGTGGGATCCGACCATGTCGATGGGTGCATGGCTTTGTGACTCATCCGACAGCTTCACGTCTTCAGTGAAGATGTACGTGTCGAGGGCCGCGATGAGCTCTGTAGCTTGACCCGGGGGCGTAGAGAGTTCGAACCGATCTTCGGTGCTGCGTGCCAGGTCGAACATGTGCTGCACCTTGCCCTTGCTGTCGAGTAGGAGGCCCGCATTGCCTTGCCCCACTCCCATCGCGTGCACCTCGCAGGAGGTGATGCGGTGAAGAAACTCCAGGGCATCCGCACCGCTCACGTGGACCATTCCCCTGTCGGTGCAATCGAGCAAGATGGCATCGTCGAGCCCTGCGCGGTATTCGCCGGGAACATCGCCGTAGGTCAGCAGGGTGCTACCTGCTGTACCAAGCATCCGGGCTCCGGCGCGCTCGTGGTAGGGGAGGAGAGGGGAGTCCATCATTGGAGCTTCGCAGCTTGGGTCCGGGGGAAGAGTAACCTCCGCGGACCACAGCGGAAGCCTCCAGCCCTCGATGAACCAGACCCACGGTCGCTCTTGACGCTCACGCCTGCATGGGGACACTAGGTGCCCCCAATGTCCCCATCGAACCGGCTCGGCGCTGGAATGGGGCCCTTGTTCCGCTCACCTCTACGATGCCCCGTCCCTGCTCCCTTGTATTCCTGGTCAGCATCGGCCTCGCCTCGTCTTGCGGGTTTGACCCGGCCGTAGGGGTTGATTCCATGGGGCTCTCAGCCGAGTCCTTGGAGCTGTTGCAGGAACAGAGCGCGTCACCTGAGATCGAGGCTCAACTACGTGATGTCCTCAACGGGCAGTTCGGGTCGATCCTGTCGCCCCGGTTTCCGGACGTACTTGCGGCAGGGGGCCTGGCAACGGGCTCCGAATTGGAGGCCGCCACGAGGCTCTATCGCGGTCAGTGCATGCACTGTCACGGGGTTGAGGGTGGTGGGGATGGTAGCAGCGCTTTCTTCCTTACCCCCCCGCCCACGGATTTCCGACCTGGCACCTTCAAGTGGATGGCATTGGAGCGCAATCACCCTCCTCGCATTGAGGACATCGAGCAGACGTTGCGGCGTGGAGTTCCTTTTACCTCCATGCCTTCGTTCTCACGCCTCACGGACCTGCAGATCACTGGCTTGGCGCAGGTTGTGCGGTGGCTTGCCGTGCGCGGCCAGGTTGAGCGCTGGCTGGTGGCTGAGTGGGTCCAGGGTGGTGGAGATGAACTTGCGGAATCCGCAGTTGAAGCTGTGGTTGCCGCCGTGGCGGAGGGTTGGAACGAGTCGGACCAGCATCTGGTGCTTCCCGTTGAGGAGCCGTCTCCAGAGGAGATGGACGCCGAGCGCATCGCACACGGCCGTCGCCTCTACTTTGGTGAACAGGCCCGATGTTCGGCCTGCCACGGACAGGAGCTGGAAGGAGATGGGCCAGCGGTCTTCCAGGCAATCACCGACCAGGATGGTGCGTCCCGTGAAGAGCGCGTGCTCGATGAGTGGGGCATTCCCAGTCGCCCGCGCGACCTTCGGCAAGCAGGGTTTCGTGGTGGCTCCTCGCCCTTGGATCTGTACCGTCGCATTCGCGTCGGGATAAGCGGTTCGATCATGCCGGGTGCAAGTGAAGCCCTGGACGACGATGCCGTTTGGGACCTGGTGTACTTTGTGTTGAGCGAGGCGGGCCTGCACCCGCTTGGGGAGGACCGATGAATTCTCAGGGCCAGAGTCTCCGAAGGACACGTCGTGTGGCTGCCGTCCTGGCCGGGACGACCTTCCTGTTGCTCCTCGCTGGGGGCTTGGTCACCACCTACCGGGTGGGCATGGCCGTCAACGATTGGCCGACGACCTTCGGCTACTCCATGCTCAGCTACCCCCTCGACGAAATGCTCGAGAACACGGGTGTCACCCAAGAGCACAGCCACCGCTTGCTGGGAACCCTGGTGGGGATCCTGACCCTGATAGTCATGGGCGTCAGCGCCTCCGCGGGCGGGCGGCTCGCCCGCACCTGGATGTTTGTTGCCCTCGGGCACGAGGTGGCTCTGGTCGTCTGCGTCGTGATGACCAAGGAGGTGTTTGGGCCCATCCAGGCGGTCTTGTTTGCTGGCGTGCTCATCGCCTTGGCCCTCTCCTACAGGCCTCCTGCCGAGCGGGCTGTACGCGGCGCCGCCATCGGCGCCCACCTGGCCGTTGTATTTCAGGGTCTGCTCGGTGGAACTCGCGTGCTGGAGAACAGCCAGCAGCTGGCCTTCCTGCACGGGACCTGCGCACAGCTTGTTTTTGTCGTCGTGGTCATCCTGTTTGTGATAAGCGGGGATGCCTGGCGTGAGGCGCGGCCCGTGGTCTCCCCTGACGGAGCGAGCCTGCCCCTCTTCGCCTGGTCTGCGATCCTGGCCACCTTCGTCCAGGTCGTTCTGGGCGCCTGGTTGAGGCACACCGGTGGCACGCTGCCACTCTTCTTGCACATCGTCTGTGCCCTGTTCGTGACAATGGCCATCGCCGTGCTGTGGATGCGCCTGGGAAAGGTGCTCGCTGCCTCGCCTGAGCTCGCAGCGCTGGTCGGGGTTCGGCGCTGGCTGATCGGCTCGCTGATCCTGCAGTGGCTCTTGGGAGTCTCGGCGCTGGCGGCCATCCTTATTCTGTCCGGCGGGTTTGAGGGTCCCGTAACGGCCGTAGAGGGGATCACGGCCACCGCCCACGTGGGAATTGGCGCCCTGCTACTGAGCGGGACGGTCGTCTCCCTGTTATGGTCTCGGCGCTTGATCAAGGACTCGCCGGGTCCAGAGCAACCTTCTATGCCGGCTTCCTCATGACCCAGTTAGACTCCTCGACCCAAAGCAGCGTGCGCACCGAGACCTCGCTCCTGCGTGCCTGGCTCGTGCTGTTGCGTGTGCGCATCGCCTGGATGGTGTTCGCCGTCACCCTCTGTGGAGCTCTGCTTGCGGGTGAGTGGGGCACGAGCTACGCAGCCAGCCTGGAGGTGGCCTTGTACGTCACCCTGGTGACCGGATGTGCCAGCATCCTGAACCAGGTGCTGGAGCGGGACACGGACGCCCTCATGGTGCGCACCGCCGGGCGACCGCTTGTCACCGGGCAGGTTGAGGTTTCCCACGCTATTGCGGTGGCTGTCGTCCTCGGCTCTCTGGGCACCTACGGGCTGATCACGTCTTTTGGACCGCTTCCGGCATCCTTATCCCTGGCGACCTTGGTGGTCTACGTCGCGGTGTACACACCACTCAAGCGGGTGAGCAGCCTGAACACGGCCGTCGGTGCCATCCCCGGCGCGGCGCCGCCCCTGATCGGCTACGTGGCTCTTGCGGGAGAGGCCGGACCTTGGGCCTGGTGCCTGTTCGCGATTCTGTTCGTCTGGCAGTTTCCTCACTTCATGGCCATCGCCTGGATGTACCGAGAGGACTACGCCCGCGCCAGCCTGCGGATGGTGGGTACGGGGCCCGATTCGGCTGGGGATGCGGGGCGCCAGGCAGTGGTCTACGCACTGTTCTTGATGCCTGTCGCGCTGCTGCCCGCCATGACGGGCTTGGCCAGCGTGGTCTATGCGGCCGGCACCTCCATCCTGTGCGCTGCCTATCTGGGATCGTCTATCGCGTTCATGTTCGTTGAGAATCGCAAGCGTGCACGGATCCTATTGGCCGTCTCCTTGATCTATCTGCCTTTGCAATTCGCTCTGGTGTTTCTGGATCCCCGTGTGCGTCAGATGCTGGAGAGCATCTGAGGGAGGGCTGCGCATGGTGTGGGCCCAGCTTGCAGGCTCTGTAGTGTGCTTGAGGACGTTGCTCCTCTTCCTCCTCGCCTCCTTTTTCCAGCAGGGCGCGGAAGCGGCGCAGCTCTCTCCCAGCGGAGATTCTCCCCAGCGCTTTGGCCAAATCGAGCCGTTCGATTTCACCGATGCCCACGGCAGGCCGGTCACCAATCAGGATCTGCTGGGCTCTCCATGGGTGGCGGTCCCTTTCTTCGTGCGCTGCTCCGGACCCTGTCCGAGCCTGACCACCGATCTGCGCTCGCGCGTCTACGAAGAGCTGCAGGGCACGGGCGCCAAGCTTGTGTCCTTCTCCGTGGACCCGAACTACGACACGCCTGAGGCCCTGGCCGAGTATGCCGCGCGCTTTGACATCGACACGGAGAGCTGGCTCTTCCTGACGGGTGGCGAAGAGGCCATGGGGCGATTCATCAGGAACGGACTGAAGGTACCCCTTGACCGCGGCCCCATGGCTGAGAACGCCATCCAGGAGCCCGACATCACCCACGGCACGCGGCTGCCCGTGGTGGATGCTGAGGGCCAGATTGCCGGCTGGTACCAGGCCGCCCGAGCCACCCTTGGTACCGACCCGGCCGTGGTGGACGCAGGCTTCGATCTGCTGTTGGATCGCGTCCTGCATCTGGCGGGGAAACCTCGGGCGGCGGCGGAGACCTCATCCATGCCTCTGCTCAACGCGCTCCTGAATGGCACCGCCTTTCTGCTCTTGCTGGCTGGATGGCAAGCCATCCGTGCGGGTCACAAGGAGCGCCACATCTTCCTGATGCGGTCCGCGTTCATGGTGAGTGTGGCCTTTCTCACCAGCTACCTGATCTATCACCTGGGCGTACAGCGCGATCAGGGACCGCGGCCCTTCAATGGTGAGGGGTGGGCAAAGACGGCCTATCTCGTGCTGCTCATCAGCCACATCCTGCTTGCGATCGTGAACCTGCCCATGGTCTTGCGCGTGCTTGTCCTTGCCAGGCGCGAGGACTGGGAAGCGCACAAGCGCCTGGCCCGCAAGACCCTCCCGATCTGGCTCTACGTCTCGATCACCGGAGTCGTTGTCTACCTGTTGTTGTATCCACTCAATCCACCTCCGGTCTGATGGCCGGGAGGAGGGATGAGTCGGTTGTGTGGGCCTCCTGGTTGGAGACCGGGTTCGGCAGCATCCTGGCGGCTACGAGTGAGGTCGGCGTGTGTTTTGTGCACCTGGTGCAAGCCACAGCGTGGATGGATCTGGACCAGTTCTGCTTACGCCATCGTCTGGGCCCTGCGAAGGAAGTGGAGCTGGCGCGTAATAGGGTGCAACTCAGTCAGCTGCCCGAGTATCTGGCGGGCCGACGCACCGTGTTTGATCTGCCCCTCGACCTGACGGGCACCCCCTTCCAACGACGGTGCTGGCAAGCTCTGCTCCAGATCCCATTTGGCGAGACGTGCACCTACGCTCAGCTGGCCTGTGCCCTCGGCATAGCACCCGGTGCGGCACGCGCGGTGGGGCAGGCCAACGGGGCCAATCCCGTGCCCGTGATCGTGCCCTGCCACAGGGTCGTGGCGAGTGTGGGCCTGGGAGGCTACGCCGGTGGGCTGGACCTCAAGAGGCGACTCTTGGAGTTGGAGGGTGTTTCCCCGCACACCCTGTGACACCGGCGCCGGGTCGCCCTCGTCTGGGGCAGCATGCGAGCTCTTGGTCTTGGCCTCTGCTTGGCTCTCCTGGGTTTGGGTCACCATTCACCCACGCCCGTCACTTGTGCTCTGGCCTCCCTGTCGGGCACCGAGCCGGACGAACCCTTGCGGTGGTGGGTTGCGGACCGCGCTGGTGGCCGGATCGTCGGACTGGACGAGGGGCTCTTCGCTCAGTGGGTCGTGGCTGTGCCGTGCCCGGTGGGCGTCGTGCGCGCCGGGGATGGGTTATGGATCGTGAGCGTGCCGGGAGGTGGGCGCCATGCAGGCTCGGTCTGGACACGTCTCGACGCCTCGTCAGGCCTTGGAGTACCTCGCCGCCTGGGAGAGTATGCGGGCCTCGTCGGACTGTCTGATGGTGGCGTGTTGGGCTTGGTCGGACCCGCACCCACACGCGAGTGGATCCACCTGGACCGGGGCGGTGAGGGGCTTCGCCGCGAGGCTTTTCCGGGAGCCACCTACCTTGCCCAGGTTGGCGGCCAGGTGCTGGTGGCCAACCGGGTGGGGGAGGTGTGGTCGTTTGGCTTGGAACAGGACATGGCCGATGCGCGCCATGTGCAACTTGGTGGGACCCCGCGCGGTGTGGCGCCGGGCCCCGAGGGTGGGTGGTGGTGGCTTGGTTCGGACGGAGAGCTCCTGCTCTTGCGAGCCGACCTCAGCGTGCGCTGGAAGCGCTGGGTGGGAGAGCGAGCCGCATGTCTTGCGGGAGATGACAAGCGTGTCTGGGTTGTTCCGGACGATCGCAGTGATGCGGCGTGCTGGGATGTGAATGGTCGCCGTGGCGGCTCATTCACAATGCCACTCATGGGATCCAAGACGGCGTGCCTGACGCAGCGCGGCGGGGTGTTGATCGCCCTCCCCGGTGCGCTTCTGGAGTTGGGACCGGACGGGAGGCTGCTTCTCGCCCAGGCCGGGTTCGATCACCTGGTGTCGATCAGCGAGCCAGGACCCTGAAGGCCGCCAGCTGGGTCTTCGAATCGGCCGGGCTGAGGTCGATGACCTCCTCGGGTGGCATCCAGAGCACCTCGAGTTCTTCGTCCTCGTCGCATGCCAGCCCACCTCCGGGGACGACCTCAAGCCCCTGTGCCAGGAACACGTGCACCACCTCGTTGCAAAAGCCCGGTGCGGGGACGAACTCAAAGAAGGGCTCCCAGCTTGATGCCCGGTACCCGGTCTCCTCTTCGAGCTCCCTTTGGGCGGCCAGCAGAGGGGCTTCACCCACCTCCAGGCGACCTGCGGGAATCTCAATCAACCAGTCCCCCACGGGCAGCCGGTACTGGCGGACCATCAGCATGCGGCCCTGGTCGTCGAGTGCGGCAATTGCCGAAGCTCCGGGATGGGTGACGAATTGCCAGTCCTGCTGGAGTCCGGATGGAAGCGTTGCAGCCTGCCGGTACACGTCGAAGAAGCGCCCCGCGAAGAGTTGCTCCTCTTCCCTGAGAGCGATGTCCGGGTGGACGGGCTTCGGTCGCGGCATTGTTGACGGGGGCAGGGGTGTGATTGCGGCCCCCCCTTCAGGGGGCCGTCCGCAATCACTTGGATTGCATCGAGCTGGGGATGGACTTGGCCTGGTGGTCGAGCGTGTGAAGGAACGCCATGACGGAATTCGCCATGTCGGTACGGCCGTGGTCGACACAGACTTGGGAGAACTTGCTCAGGGCAGTCTTGACCTTCTTGACTTCCTTCAAGACCGGGGCGTCCGAGCGCTGCTCCTGTTGCACCTTGCTCTTGAGTTTCTCGAGTTGACTTTCGAGTTTGCTCAGCCGTTCTTCATCCGTCCGACGAGTGTATGCGCGCTTTGTCATGGGTCTTGTGGGAGATAGTGGAGTTGCGGCAATGTGCCTATCCTTGCTCCCAGTCTTGGTTTCGATTGGAGTGTCTACTTACATCAGAGGCAGACAATTGGCGTTATCGCTTCGCCCCGGTTTACATCGGGAAACGACTGTTTGGAGAGTGCTAAGGTCTCAGCACGGAGCTTCCTGCGGGTAATCGTGCTCCCAAGAAGGGTGCGTCAGGCCGAGATTGGAAAAGGGAAGTGAGGCCCTAAATGGGTCCTCCGTGCCTTCATTAACCAATCTAGCCCTTTCCACGCATTCGTCAAGGGGCGGCAGAACCCAAAAGGTGCAACCCGCATCGAAATAAGACCAATCAGCATTGGAACAGGGAGCGTCGACCTCCCCAAACCCTCTGCCTTCTGTATACTCCTGCGCCCTACGGTGCGCTCATTTCATTGGTGCATCGCCCCCTAGCATAATCCCGGCGCATTCTCAGCGCCCGAAGAGGCACCAGAGTGCACCAAGACATCGACCACGTTCTCTTCTCGGAAGAGGCCATCCTGGATGGCATCGAAGCGGTAGCTGCTGAAGTGACCGAGGCCTACCGCGGTCAGGAATGGACCGTCGTGTCCATCCTGAAGGGTTCCTGCATCTTCGCCTCTGATCTTGTGCGCCGCATTCCGATCCCGTTGCAGATGGCCTTTGTCGCCGCGCACAGCTATGGGAAAGGGACGCAATCCGGCGAATTGCACGTGGATTTCCTGCCGAACGGGGACGAGATCGAGGGCTGCAACATCCTGTTGGTGGACGACATTCTAGACACGGGGCGAACCATGCACGCCCTCAAGAATGAGCTTCTGGATCGGGGGGCGACACAGGTCAAGACCTGTGTGTTCCTCGATAAGCCATCCCGCCGTGAGCTGCACCTTGAGCCGGACTTTCGCGTGTTCGAAGTGCAGAACGAATTCGTCGTCGGCTATGGATTGGATTTTGCTGGTCGTTATCGAAACCTCCCCTACGTCGGTGCCCTGAAGCCAGCTGTCTTTGAGCGCATCGAGGGAGAAGAGGCGTGACCGAGTACTTGGAGGTGGCCGAGAAGCGGGTCGGGCTGGAGTTGGATGAGTTCCTCTGTCTGGCCTATCCCATGGCCAACAAGGGCTTCATTCGGCGTCAAATCCGAGCAGGCCGTGTACTCCTGGATGGAGCAGAGGCTCGACCTTCGGACCGTCTGCGCATGAGCAGCGTCATCTGCGTGGAGTTCGGCCAAGAGGATCTACCGGTCGCCCCCCAGGCTCCCCGCCAGGCCATCCCCATCCTGCATGAAGACGATCAGGCTCTGGTTGTCGACAAGCCTGCGGGCCTGGCCGTTGAGCCCGAAAGATGGCGCCGGGATGCGGCCTGTCTGTCCGGCGCCTTGTTGGCAGATGCGGTCCAGCGCCAGGAGGACCAGGAGGATGAGAGCCTGCCCGGATCGGTGGAGTTCCGCCCGCGACTGGTTCACCGCATAGACAAGGGCACTTCTGGCTGTGTGCTTGTGGCCAAGACCCTTGAGTGCGAGCGCACTCTGCGCGCGGCCTTCGATGAGGGTCGCGTGGGAAAGAGCTACCTGGCCCTTGTCGAAGGTGAGTATCCGGAGAGCGAGGGATGGGGCTCCATCGACCGCCCCCTCGCGCCCGACCCGCGGCGCACAGGGCGCATGCAGGTCAGTGAGAATGGCAAGCCTTCCCGCACCCGCATTGAGGTGGCAGAGCGCTTCAAGGGCTTCACCTTGCTGCGTTGCGAGCCCGTGACCGGGCGGACGCATCAGATCCGGGTCCACCTGGCCAGCGAGGGCTTTCCCCTCGCCGTGGACCCCATGTACGGCCACCGTGACGCCATCCTGCTCTCGGAACTCAAGCGCGGCTACAGGCCCAAGCCCGGCGCCGTAGAGCGGCCCCTGATTGACCGCCTGACATTGCACGCTCACACCATTCGCTTCCCCGACATTGGTGGAGATCCCAATGAATCCATCACCGTCGAGGCCCCTCTCCCCAAGGACTACTCGCGCGTGTGTACCCAATTGGCCAAGGTTCGGCCCGCAAAACCATGAGACTCAAGCAACAGCCCGGTGATTTTCGCGTCGACGAAGTCCTGCGCGACGACTATCTGCAGGCCAAAGGACGGCATCGTGTCTACCGCGTGACCAAGCGCAAGCTGACCTCCATAGAGGCGGCACGCTTTCTGGGGGAGACGGCCGGTGTCTCTGGTAGTGACGTATCCATGGCGGGCCTCAAGGACAAGCAAGGGGTTACGACCCAGTACATGAGCATTCAGAAAGGCAAGCGAGTGCAGTACAAGGATCAGGAATTGGACATCGAGACTGTGGGCTTTGGGAGAGATGCACTCAGTAGCCACGACAGTAATGGGAATGCCTTTCAGATCATCGCGCGGGACCTAGGAGCGAGCGAAGTGGTCAAGATCCGGTCGTCCTTGGACAGCGTGCGCGAGCATGGTCTGCCGAACTACTTCGACGAGCAGCGCTTCGGAAACCTGCGACACAATCAGGGCTGGATTGCCAAGGGGTTGATGCTCGGCCAAACAGATCAGGCGCTGAAGCGCCTCTTAACGGCCGTGTCCGATTACGACCCTGAACGCGAGAAGTCCATGAAGGTTGCTTTGGCTCGCAAGTGGGGGAATTGGCGCGCCTGTCGGGATGTTGCTGGCCGCTTCGGGCGGCACCACTCCGTGTTTGAGCACTTGCGACGCGACGAAGACGACTTTGCAGGGGCCTTTCGCTTCGTGGCTTCCCGCATACGCCTGATTCACCTCTATGCCTGGCAGTCGCACGTTTGGAACCGCGCGTTAGCCCGCCATTTCGATGGCTGCACTCCCAGCAAGGAGAAGTTCGTGGTGCGCACGCCCGAGGGTCCACAGGTCTTCCCCAAGGGGCTGGGGATGCTGCCGCCTGAGTGGGAGGGTTCCCTACCACTTCCCGGGAACAGACTCGCCGGGGTGGAGCAGCCCGATCAGGTGGCCCTCTTCGAGGCCGTCCTGCAGCGCGAAGGCCTGACCCGCTTCCAATTCGCCATTGAGGGGGTCCCGGGCTTCGTTCTCAAGCCCGAGCCGCGACCTGCCCTGGTCGTGCCACAGAACCTCCGTATCCGACCGGCCGAACGTGATCCTCGCAATCGGGGTCAGCGCATGGTGAAACTGTCGTTTCAACTTCCGCGTGGTTCCTATGCCACCCTTGCCGTGCGCCGCCTGCTGTCCACATCACGCTAGCCCAACCCCATCCACTCCATGAGCTCCACACAGCAGCCTCCCATCAAGATCGGCGTCATCGGCGGCTCGGGTCTGTACGACCTCGAGGGGCTGACGGATCTGGAGGAGGTTCAGCTCTCCACTCCCTATGGCGAGCCCAGCGACGCGTTCCTCACCGGTCAGCTTGACGGGATAGATGTGGTCTTTCTTCCTCGGCACGGCCGGGGCCACCGCGTCAATCCCAGTGAGATCAACTTCCGTGCGAACATATGGGGCCTCAAGCGCCTCGGCGTGACCCACGTGCTGTCCGTCTCCGCAGTCGGCTCCCTGCGTGAGGAGATCGTTCCAGGGCACTTCGTCGTGATCGACCAGTTCATTGACCGCACCCGCCACCGTCCCGATACCTTCTTCGAGGATGGCATCGTGGCCCACGTGATGTTTGCCGATCCCGTCTGTAGCTCTCTGCGTGCCTCACTCCTCGAAGCCTGTGCCGAGGTGGACCTTACAGTTCATGACGGTGGCACCTACGTGAACATGGAGGGGCCCCAGTTCTCCACCCGGGCCGAGTCCAACCTGTACCGCTCCTGGGGGGCGGACGTGATCGGGATGACCAACCTCCAGGAAGCCAAGCTCGCGCGCGAGGCCGAGCTGCACTACGCCACGGTGGCCATGTCCACCGACTACGACTGCTGGCACACCGGCCACGATGACGTCACGGTGGACGCGGTGATCGCCACGATGAGGGAGAACGTCGGCCACGCTCGCGAGTTGATTGCGCGCACCATTCGTCTCATCCCCGGGGCCACATACGCCTGCGGCTGCGATTCGGCCTTGGCCCCCGCCATCATGACGGCACGAGAGTGCATCACTCCTGAGGCCCGCTTGCGGTTGGGACCGCTGGTGGACAAGTACCTCAGCGACTGAGCCATGGACCGCACCGTTCTCGCCCTGTGTCTGGCTGTGGCGGCCTGCTCCTCGCCACCCGGGGGGCCGCCTATCGAGGGCTGGGGAGGCTACTCGGCGGGCTATCACAACGGGCCGAAGGTGGTGCTGGGCGGGGACGGGACGGCGCGCTTTGTGGGTCCCCTTCTCGGGGGCTTTGACAAGGAGGCCGCCATGGCCACGGTGGCCGAACTCGATCCCTGGTACCGGGAACCTGGCAACGATGGATTCGAGTTCGCCATGGATGATGTGGAGGCGAAGCTGAGGGCTGTGGGGTTCGGGTCCCGCGAGGGCTACGAACTGCGTGAGATCCAAACGCCCATGGACACTCCGGCCTGGACCCCTCTCTCGGCCTCCTTGACTCTGCACCTTCTGGGCGAGCCCATCCAAGATCTCCATCAGTTCCACAGCGCGGATGATTTCGAACGCACCATGCTGCCCGTTCATGCTCCCGCCTGTGACGTGCGCGGCAAACTGGAGCAGGACCTCGCCGAGCTGGACCCCGGTGAGATCCTCCTGACCGACCTCGAGCTGGACGAGGTACTTGAACAGGCTCAGGAACGAGGGGCGGCTGCCGTCCTCTCTTCCTACCTCTTTGAATTCAACGTGGACCCTCTCGGGTCCACCCGCCACCGGGATGCGATCCACTATGGCGCCGTCCCTGCCGGGACGACTCTTCCCGTGGCGCACGTCTCACCTCGCATCCATGCCCTTTTGGCTGACTTGGAAGACTGGTCGAGTGCCGAAGTGCGCCTGCAAGCCAGCGTGCGTCTCGACGAGCGTCCGTTGCGCACCCTGGTCGCCACCGTTGTGGGTTTGGAGCAGCCGGAGGAGGTAGTGTCCCTGGTGGCGCACGTGCAGGAGCCGGGTACCAACGACAACGCCAGTGGAGTGGCGGGCCTCCTTGAAGGGGCGCTGACTCTCATGCGAGCGGTGGACGAGAGGGCCTTGCGTCGCCCCCTACGCTCCATCAGCTTCATCTGGGGCGATGAGTACACGGCCAGCAGCGTCTTTCTTGACCACACCGAGCGCAGGGTTGTCGCCGCCATTGCGGCGGACATGATGGGCAACTCTCCGACAGAGACCGGTGCCGTGTGCCTGCTGGAGAGGGGGCCCGATCCGGGTGCCCGTTGGGTGCTGCCCCCCGATGAGCACACGGCCTGGGGGGTGGGGGAGTTGGACCCCGACTGGATCCTGCCCAGCGGGCTCGCCGTGATAGTGCGCATGGCCCTCGTGGACGTGGGCCTGGCGGTTGAGGGGTGGGAATCAGCCGAGCATCCCTGGGAGGGGGGGAGTGACCACGACGAGTTCCTGGGACGCGGCATCCCCGCCGCGCTGCTCTGGCACTTCCCTGACTTCGCCTATCACACCAACCTCGACCGCCTCGATTTCGTGGACTCACGCGAGCTGTATCTGAGTTCGGTGGCTCTATTGTGCGCGGGTTGTGGGGTGGCGGACGCCCGCCCCCAGGACCTGGAGCGCTACATCGAGAGCCTCTTGCACGAGCGCTACGAGCGCCAGGGCATCGTGGTCGAGGAGGAAGCGCCGGAGGAGGCGGCTCTCAACTGGGGCGAGTGGGCGACGGCTGCCAGGCGTTGGCTGGCGGCTCTGTGCAGCGGCGAATCCTCGCGCTGAATTCAACGCACCACGTGGGTTCTTCCAGGCCTTAGTCTGTGGCCATGAAGAACCTCCCCGTCGATTCCATTCTTGCTCGTCGGCGCTTTCTGGCTGCCGGCGTGGGTGCCGCCCTGACTCCTGCTGCTCTGGCCCGGCACCCGGGGGTCCGCTCCCAAGAGCCCACCAAGGAGCGGCCCACCATGATCGGGTCGGCCAACGCGCTGGCAGGCATGAAGAATGTGTGGGAGTCGTTCCGAGCCGGGGGCGATCCGCTCGACGCCGTGATAGAGGTCGTCAAGGTGCCCGAGGCCAACGCAGACGACCTCTCCGTGGGCTTGGGCGGGTTGCCCGATGAGTCCGGGCATGTGACGCTGGATGCGGCGTGCATGCATGGGCCGACACACAACTCGGGCGCGGTGGGATGCCTCCAGAACATCATGCACGCAAGCGAGGTTGCGCGGCTTGTGATGGAGCGCACGGATCACTGTCTGTTGGTTGGGCAAGGCGCCTACCGCTTCGCCCGGGACCACGGGCACCCTCATGCGGAGCTGCTCACAGATCGAGCACGGCGCATCTGGACCGCCTGGCGTGAGCGCATGAGTGAGAGCGACGACAGGCTCGCACCAGCCAAGAAGGATCAGAAGAGTGGCATGCTCTTCGATGTACACGGTGAGCAGGTGACCCTTGAGGAGATCATCGGCGACAAGCGTCCGACGGGGACCATTCACTGCTCGGCCCTCTCGACCACCGGCGAGTACTCGAGCGCCACGACCACTTCAGGGTTGGCCTACAAGGTTCCGGGGCGTGTGGGGGATTCGCCCATCGTGGGAGCGGGCTTGTATTGCGACCAGGAGGCCGGCGCGGCCGGTGCGACGGGCCGAGGCGAATCAGCGATCCTCTCGAATTCCAGCTTTGCCATGGTGGAGTTGATGCGCCAGGGGGCGAGCCCCGAGGAGGCGGGTCTGGAAGTGCTACGACGCGTGACGCGTCAAGCACAGCGGGCAGCCGCCTGGCAGCCCGGAATGGTGGACGGTCAAGGTCGACCGAGCTTTGGTCTGCACCTGTACGCCATGGGCCTGGATGGGGCCACGGCAGGGGTCAGCCTAAAGGGCGGAGGGCGGTACGCCGTGGCAGATCTGGAGAAGGGGCCGCGGCACGAGGAGCTCGTAGCACTGCACCCCTAGAGTTGCTCAGGTCGGGCGCTATTTCTCGATGCCGCCGAGCGCGCGGTATAGCTCTTCGGGGCTCAGCTTGAAGTCGCCATCGCCATCCAGCGTGTTGATCACCGTGTGTGGGCGAACGGACAGGCGCAAGGGGCGCAAGAGTCGCTCCAGATCATCTACGGTGATGAACCCATCGTTGTCCACGTCCAAGCGACGGAAGTGGGGGACAGGGCCGATGATCAGCGGTGGCAGGGGTACCGTACTGGCCTGAGAAGTGCCTACATCGGCAAATCGATTCACAGGCGTTCCGAAGAGTTCAAGTAAAGACGTGGGTGCACCTGGCAGGGTGGGTGCCGTGAGGCCATCACCCAAGCCCACGGGATTCAGGGCGGTGGGAAGTGTGGCCATTTCGGTTGTGCTCAATAACCCATCCCCCGATGCGTCGAGGCTTTGGATGACGCCCTCCGCCTCGTCGCTCTCGCGTCCGTAGTCCACCAGTAGGCTGGAGAGTTCGCTGCTGGAAAGGGCACCGTCAAGATCGGTGTCGTAGGCGTTGCGCAGCTGAACCGCACTGCGGTGGGGCGGCCTGGACTTGCGTGGAGCGCGAGAGGGAGGGCTGAAGGTGCCGCCGCCCAGGATGGAGTAGCGGTAGAACTCCTCGAATTCACTCCGAGCGAAGCGTCCATCACGGTCGGCGTCGAAGGCCTGGAAACGCTTGCGCGAGAAGCGCAATGAGTGGGAGGTCTCCGAGAACGAGAGCCACGAGTTCGAGTTGTGGTCGCAGATCGTGAACCACTCCAGGATCTGGTCAGCGTCGACAAACGTGGTCTGTCCCGTGACGTCGCGCTCTCCGCGGGCTTGGATCTCGGCTTTCAGGTCGATGATCCTCTTGTTCAGAGGGTCCTCTACTCGTTTGGGCGCGGGCTTGGGATCGCGTGGGTTTGAACGGCCCCGAACAGGGTCCTGTGAGAATTCCCCGGCGCTCGCTGCGGGCATGGTGCTCAGCGCAGGGAGGGCCAACCAGCAGAGCGGCAGGAGAACCAGGGCGGTGGTCGTGGAGGAGGTCATGAGCAGGGTGGGGACCCTTACTTATCGGCCAGGAGCCCCAGGGGAGAATGACCATGGATCGTTTTTTTTGGCCAATTCGGACTTCTGGCCCGACCCCGTGCTCTCCCGGCCCTGTCCAGGTTGCAGTCTGCACCCCAAACCTGCCGTCGGGCCACCTGCGGGGTCGATCCCCACGCTTGCGTTTGTACATCTGCCAGGGCCTTTGGCAGGATTGCGCGGCAGTTCCACCGCTTCCGTCCCGGCGGCGACCTCCTTCCCCCCAAGAACCAGCGTATGTCCACAGCTTCTATTCTCCTTGCTCTGTTCGCTGCCCCCCTCGGCGCGCCCGCCACCTCTGCAGTTCCCGCACTGGACGGCGTGGCGTCTCCTCAACCGATCGTCGAAGCTCAAGAGGCTGAGGCAGCAGATGCGGGTGAGGACAAGGGCTTTGAAGATTGGCTCGACCACAAGATGCATCGCGTCAATGTCTTCATTGGCGGGGGCGATGATCCGGACACGAAGGAAGAAGAGGAAAACGCGTTCGGGTTCTTCCAGCTGATCCCCATCGGCGTGGATGACTCCGACGGGGAACCCATCCGTGTGCCACTGCTGGTGATGTGGCTCGTCCTGGGTTCAATCTTCTTCACCGTTCGGATGGCCTTTGTCCAGTTCAGGGTCTTCCGTCACGCCATCGAGGTGACCCGCGGCCGTTACGACGACCCCGAGGATGAAGGGGAGGTCAGCCACTTCCAGGCCCTCACTGCGGCCCTCTCCGCTACCGTTGGCTTGGGCAACATCGCCGGCGTGGCAATCGCCATCAGCATCGGCGGACCTGGCGCGACCTTCTGGATGATCATGGCCGGCTTCCTGGGCATGGCCTCCAAATTCGTGGAGTGCACCCTCGGTCAGCTCTACCGCGAAGTGCGTCGCGACGGCTCGGTCATGGGCGGCGCCATGTGCTACCTCTCAACGGGGCTCAAGGAGAAGGGCATGGGTGGCTTGGGCAAGGTCCTGGCAGTGATCTTCGCCGTACTGTGCATGGGAGGTTCGTTCGCCGGCGGCAACAGCTTCCAGGTCAACCAATCCTTGGGGGCCATCAAGGAGGCAATTCCGTCATTGGAGGGCTTCGAATGGATCTATGGCCTGATCATGACGGCCATGGTGGCCGTCGTCATTGTGGGCGGCATCAAGCGTATTGCCGCCACGGCCGAGAAAATCGTGCCCCTGATGTGCGGCATCTACGTCGCTGCTTGCTTGATCGTCCTGGTCATGAAGATGGGTGAGATCCCTGCGGCCTTTGGAACGATCCTGTCAGAGGCCCTGAGACCAGAAGCCGGCTTCGGCGCGATCATCGGAGTGCTCGTTGTCGGGTTCCAGCGGGCGGCCTTCTCCAACGAGGCGGGCGTCGGATCGGCGGCCATCGCCCACGCAGCGGCCAAGACCAAGTATCCGATCCGCGAGGGCGTCGTGGCTTCCTTGGGGCCTTTCATCGACACGGTCGTGATCTGCACCATGACAGCCTTGGTGATCGTGATCACGGGTGCCTACAACGACCCCGACCTCCAGCACCTCGTGGACGGCAACAACGGGGCCGCCCTGACTTCGATGGCCATGCAGGGCGCCATCGGATCCTGGTTCAAGTACGTGCTCGCCATCGCGGTGATGTTCTTCGCCTACTCGACCATGATCTCCTGGTCCTACTACGGCGAGCGCTGTTGGGTGTGGCTCTTCGGGGATGCGTCCTCGATGATCTACAAGATGATCTTCCTGGTCTTTGTCTTCCTGGGTTCTGTCGTTTCCGCCACCAGCGTGCTGGAGTTCGGTGACCTGATGATCCTCGGCATGGCCTTCCCCAACGTCCTCGGTGTCGTCATCCTCTCGGGCAAGGTGCGAACGCTGACGGACAAGTACCTTGCCCGCCTCAAGGCTGGGGAGTTCAAGGTCTACAGCTAGATCTCTGCCAGCGCCTGAAGATTGACGTTGGTCAACCGAAAGCTGCTGCCTTGGTGCGGCGCCTGACCGGGACTCCACCGGTCACGGTACCCGAGAAGAGAAACGTCCCCTCGATTCGCCAACCGGGACGCGGAGGTGGCTGGCCGTGCTCTTCTAATTGCCAAGGGCTGACGAACAACAGGAGCGGGCGCTCGGGAGCGTCCGTCACGAGCAGATCCACCGCTTGGCCGGTGAGGGGGTTTCGCAGGTGCTGGATCGACCGCACACGCAAGGAGACGTCTGAACACCCGCCCGGCGCACTGGGATCGCCGAGAGGTGCCACGAACGCGCCGCGACGTTGCTCCAGGATGCTCGGATCGCAGACGCCCTCATTGGGCCCCACGTAGTCCACGTGCAGCGCAAAGCCGGCGATGCTCACGGCCAGCACATGGTTTATTGGCATGTGGGGAGGGAGTCGCTGGGCATCCACCAGCCAGGTCGCCAGACGATAGGCACCGGGCTCACCCGGTTGGAGCAGAGGCCCGGGATCGCCGGGGTTGGGTGGGCAGGCCCAACCCGTGAGCAGGGCATCGAAGGGTGAGTCGGGTACGTGGTTCAGCGTCTCGATCCCCATGCGTAGCCGATGGGGGGAGCGGTAGTGGGGCAAGAGGGTCCAGAAGTCCTTGCCCTCCTCCCGGTCAAGACGGACTTCAAGGCCCGCACCCAGCGCGAGGGTCCGATGTTCCTGAGGATCACCACGCCAGGGGGCGGGGTCGCCTTCCTGCACGACCTGGTCCACGAGAGCCTCGTGATCAAGGTCCGGGGGAAAACCGATGCATTCCAGAAGAAAGTCCATGGGCGTTGGGCTCGGGAGGGAGACAGGGCACAGGATAGGCTCTTTGGGAGAGGGCGTCTCTGCTTGGACATCCGGCCGCCTCCCGCTTCGGACTGCCACGCCCATCCCGTCCATGGGCTACCATCTGCACATGTCCTGGATACGCACCATTTCTCTGGAGGAGGCCACCGGGCGTCTGAAGCGTTCCTACGACGCAGCCGTACAGCGCGCTGGAGCCGTGGCCGGCATCGTGCGCGCCATGAGCCTCTCGCCTCCGGTCCTGGACGCCTCCATGGGGCTCTACCAGCGGATCATGTTTGCGCCGGAGGGCCTGAGTCGCGTGCAGCGCGAGCTGTTGGCCACAGTGGTCAGCCAGACCAATGACTGTCACTACTGAGTGCACTCCCATGCTGGGGATCTCCGTGCTGAGCTCCTACAAACCGATGCCGAGCCCGAATCCGTTGAGAGCCTCGTGGACGCCGTTCTCACGGGCTGGAGCTCCGCGGACCTCTCTGCTGCGGACAAGGCCCTGTGTGTGTATGCGGAGAAGCTGACGAGGGACCCGGCGGCCATGAGCCAGGAGGACGTGGAGGTTCTGCGTACGGCGGGGTTCGACGATGAGGCCATTCACGACGCCGTGCAGGTCATCAGCTACTTCAACTACATCAACCGTGTGGCTGATGCGACGCACGTAGACCCGGATCCGGGCATGCCGCCCTACCCCGAAGGCTAGTTGGCCTCACGGACCGTACGCCAACCGTCTACCTCCAGCTCCAGGTTCGACGTCGCCCCCGAGGGCCAGCGGATCTCGGCTTGAATGCGATCCGGTACCGTCCCCAGCCCAAAGTGCAGCTCGGGAGGATTGCCAGCAAGGTAGCTCGTGCCCGCCCCCAGACTCCTGCGCCAGGCTTGGTTGCCACTGCGCAGAGTGACCTCGGCACCGATGGCGGGCGAGCCGGTGTCGCCGGTCAGAAGGCGTAACCCCAGCCAGCGGCCCGTACGCGGCGCGTCGTTGCGTAGGAGCTGCAGGACCGAGTTGTTGGCGGTCACGGCCAGGTCCAGGTCGCCATCCCTGTCGAAGTCACAGGCAGCGGCCGCCCGAGAGGGGAGAGCGCGCAAGAGAGCACTGCCGGCAGACGCGCTCACGTCCGTGAAGCGTCCGCTCCCATCGTTGGTCAGCAGGTGGTTGGGCTGGCCGACGCAGATGCCCGTGCTCTCGTAGTCGGGGCTCGTGTAGCCATTGGCCACGAACAGGTCCAGGTCGCCATCGCACTCCAGGTCGAAGAGCACCGCGCCCCAGGACGTGTAGCCGATGCTGCCCACCAGTCCCGCGGCCACCGTGCCATCGTGGAAGCTCGCCCGTCGATGTTTGGCCTCGTAGGGCGAGTAGAGGTTTGACAAGTACAGGGCATTGGCTTCCAGCTGCCAGTTTGTCAGGAACAGGTCCTCGTCCAGGTCCCCGTCCACATCCCCGATGGCGAGCCCCATACCTCCGCGGGGGTCGTCGACCCCGGTCCTGTAGGAGATGTCCTGGAAGGTGCCATCGCCCTCATTGCGGTAGAGCACGTTGAAGCTCACATCATTGGCCACGTACAGGTCCGGGTCGGCATCCCGGTCAAAATCCCAGAAGATCGGCTGCATGCCACGACCGTTGGCGTCCGTCAGGCCCAACTCTTCGGTGGCGTCCTCGAAAACCAGATCGCCTTCGTTGCGCAAGAACACGTTCTCCCCCGCTGGGAACGCAAAGGGCAGCATGGGCAGAGGGTCCTCGCGCTGGTAGGACTGCATGTCCGGGCCGCGCTCCATCTTCGTCAGGTCGAAGTCCAGGTAGCGCGTAACGTAGAGGTCCAGGTCGCCGTCCTTGTCGTGGTCAGCGGCCGCGAGGCCCGCACTCCACTGGTCAGAAGCGAGAGACGCAGGCAGCGGGACGGGGCTGAAGTGTCCGCTCCCGTCCCCTTCGAGCAGGACGTCCGGGCCACGATTGGCCACGTAGAGGTCGAGGTCGCCATCACCGTCGGCGTCGAAGAACAGGGCACCCATGCCTGCGCCCGTCGCCTCGGCCCCTGAGCCCAGCGTGATGTCTTCGAAGTGATCTCCTCCTACGTTTCGTAGGAGGCGGTTGGGCAAGGGGCCCGTCTCCGGGCGGCCAGATCCCTGTACCAGGTACAGGTCAACCCACCCATCCCCATCCACGTCGCCCCAGGCAAGACCCGGACCCATCGTGGGGGCGATGGTGAGCTGTTCGGCGGGCCCCTCCAGGTGCAGATTCTCAAGGCCCAACTGTGAGGTCACATCACAAAACCAACCGGTGGACGGCGCGGATTCTGTACGTGGCGCTCTCCGCGTTTCGATTTCCGCACACTCAATCTCCACCAGCACGGTCCAGGTGCGACCCGGCTGCGCGCGATGGGGAGGATCGAACCACAGATCCAGGGTCTCGTGCGCGACGAGAGGTGCCGTCCAGGGATCTGGCTGGGTGCCCTCCTGGGTTTTCTTGCCGTCGTTGCGCTCCCAATCGCGGAGGAGTAGAGGCACACCCGCTGTGCCCTGCACCTCTTCGACCCGCGCGAAGAACGCCTGATCGAGGCGGGCCCCACCCGGCTCGACGTGCACGTTCTGTTTGGCATGGGCGGGGAGAACGAGGGCTTCTCGCCGGCCGCCGCCCAGCGTGTGCGGGACTCCGTCGACCATCACAGCGTGCGGCGTGCCTGCGCCATCTCCGGCGATCAGGACCAGACTGTGTGGAAGGATGCCCCAGTCGGGCGGGACAAGGGTGACCGCCGCCGTGGAAAGGTGCTGACCATCCTGGCGCGCAAGCCAGGGGAGATGGCTCACACTGGGCAGGGTCTCACGGGGCAATTGGCTAGGGCCCACCACCAGGGCTCCTTCGGATCCGACGAGGAGCTGGTGGCCCACCGGGTGCTGGATGGCCCGCAGGGCGAGGTCCACGATCTGCCATCGAGCTGACCCTTCGAGGCGCAGTCCCAGGCCCCTGCGGGTGCGCTCAGCCCGGACAACCTCCTCTGAGCGGCTCACAAGGGGAGCCAGGAGCAGTTGGCGCCCCTCTCTCAGGGAGCCCAGGAGCTCCGGCTCAGGGCTGTTGAGTGCCCACAGGCCGTGTTCGGGGCGGTCTCCTGCCAGAGGCTGGCGAGGAGAGCAGCTGGCCCCGAGGGCCAGGAGAAGGAGCGCGGTGGGCAGGTTCTGCACGGATCTGTTGTCCTCGCTCAACGCAACGCGCTCCGCCAAGGGTGGCGGAGCGCATGTGCCCGCAGGAACATCCCGCGAGGCCTGGGATCACCCGACCCATGGCAGGCGTCCGTGGATGACTGCCACCTAGAACTTGAGGTCGCGAATGTCCTCGACATCGAAGTTGATGGAAGCCTCTTTGACGGGATCGATCACTCTTCCCGTTCCCTTGAAGGGGTTGAAGATCAGCGCTCCGGTAACCACGCGACCATCCTTGAAGGTGATCGTCGCCGTGTCTGCCGTCTGAGCAGCGAGCAGAGCATCGTAGATTCTCTCAGGTGCCATTTGTTTCGTTGTCTTCTGGGATTTGCGGGATGATCCTTCTTGATTCTTCGCCTGTTGAGTCGGGTTGGTCAATGACATGCGGTGAGAACCTCGCCTTCGGAGTTGTGGCCACAGTGGCCGGTAGTATTGGTAGGGATGGAGACCAGGTGGTCCAGATCTGTAAGCAACAGGCTGGACCAGGTTTCGAAGTTGGCTCCGGTAGCGGCGAGTCTCTGCAGCTCGGCCACCGAAACGAAACTACCTTCGAGCTGGTCCACTTCGCGAATCGCTACCGGTCCCTTGACCGCGATCACTTGGACCAACCCGACATGGACGGCTCCGACAGCATTGGAGTCGTCGTTCAGTAATCCCACACGATGGACCGTGTACGGTCCATCGATGGAGAGTTCCTCCTCAGCCACCTCCCGTCGGGTGGCTGCAGCAATAGGGTCGGAGCCATCCCGCTCCTGTGAATACCCCTGACTTGGCGAATCTGAACTGGCCCCCGAGGATGCCCCCTGCATGTCCTCCGGGTTGATATGACCTCCCACTCCGATGGAGAGCTTGTCGTGCAGACGGGCCTCCCCCCCGGCCTTTGTGCGCCGCAGGCAGAGCACTTCTGGGGTCCCACCATCCCCCTGACGAACCACCAGCGAGTAAGGGATGACCTGTTTCAGCGCTGGGGTGCGCTCCGCGTACTCGCGCTCCACGAAGAAGCCATGCTCGCGTACACATGCGGCGAAGGCCTCCGCATCTGCTCCTGACCTGGTCCCTTCCTTGGAGTCTCCCGCGCCGAAGAACTGGACCCCGTGGGGGTAGCTCTCCGGAAAGAGGTTGGGTCGCGGGATGACGAAGACGAATTCCATGGATGAGTAGCGCGAAGTTGCGGTGTGCTACCTGAAGCCGGTGTGCGGTCGGCGGAGGAGTGGATCCTCGTGTGGCGAACGACCTGGCTGGCGAGGCCTTGGCTTTCGAGACGGCGAAGAATCCGATGAAGGGAGAAGGATCAACCCGGTCGAGCCGGAGAGTGCGCGGGCGACTCGCGTCCGCGTCACGACTGACCACTCTAGACCACTTCTTGCGGTTCGTCAACGGGGTCGCGCGAGCGGGGGACGAGCTCCGGAATCTGTCGACGCTTCGCTTTCCCTTTCTAAGTTCAATTGGGCAAATCACCTGCCCGATGTGCATTCCATAGATCCCGCAGTTGCGCCAACTCTTGCTGCGCAAGGAAATCGGAAAGCGGGGGTGGAAGTGAGAGGTCCGATAAGCCGGGTTCTGTTCCTCCCCGTGAGGGGAGGCGACGACCATTTCTCTGGGACCGGAGTTGCCTCCGGCCTCGAACGACCTACCCGGAAGGTGTGAGCGCGGGTCATCGCCCGTTGACCTTCCCTATTTGGTCTTTCTCCGCGTGGGGTTTACCTTGCCAGTCCTGTCACCAGGAACTGCGGTGCGCTCTTACCGCACCCTTTCAGCCTTGCCGCCCGCACCGAAGCGCGGGGTTGGCGGTCTACTCTCTGTTGCACTTTCCCTGGCCTCACGGCCGGTTGCCGTTAGCAACCACACTGACCCGAGGAGCCCGGACTTTCCTCCCTCCCAGCTCGCTCGGCCCAGTTGCCTGTGCCTCGCGGTCCTGGAGAGCGGCCGCCTGGGCCTCTCACTTCCGGGCGGATTGTAGCCGGGTCCAGGGAGTGTGGGGTACCCGACCTGCTGTGTCTGTCCGGGAGGGTGGTAGGATGGCGTGACCCCATGGCCATGACCCCCGCTACCCCCCTGCTCTGCCTCCTGGCCGCCTTTTTCGGGGGACTGAGCCACCCGGCCCCTCCGACCATGGGGGGTGACCTGGAGCAGTGTGTGCGGACCTTCCGGCGAGCCGCCGCCAAGCGCGCGAACGCTGCCAGCCACGCTGAGGCCCAGGCTGCGCTGGACGCCCTGGTCGCCTTGGGAGATCCCGCGGCCTGCGAGGTCATCGGCTTGGAGTTTGCCCAGTGCGTCCAGCGCCTGGGGGAGGTGGAGTCCGAGCAGCAGCGCGTCCGCGCCCGCCTGGCTCAGGGCCAACGGGTCGTGGATGGGTTGACCCTGCGTGCCGAGAAGGACGAGAGTCTGGCCGAGGTGCTGAAGGACCAGGTCCGCGCAGCCGAAGGGCTCACCCGCCGTCTGGGCGAACTGGAGGAGAAGGGTGAGGCGCTGCGGCCCTGGAAGATGTCCGTGTCCGGCGGTGCCGGACGCCTGTTGACGCAGTTGAGCGATTCTCGCAAGCGGAGCGCTCTGAAGGAGATCTGGAGGCAGGCCGAAAAGGAGGAGATCTGGAGCACACGCCTGGCCGCCATTGGCTTCCTGGGCGAGGTCGGCGGTGAGGATACGACCAAGCGACTGCAGGCGGTGCTGGCTGATCTCGCCTCCGATTGCGTGCGCTTGGAGCGAGGCCTCCCCAGGAAGGAGGCGGACGTGCGCAAGATGGAGGCGCGCCTACAAAAAGAGAGTGACCAGAGCGGGGGTGGGGTGTCGGGTGCCAGCGCGGCTCAGTACGAGAAAATCAAACGCGAAGCAGCAGCCGATCGAAGGCAGATCACGGCGATGGGGCAGGTGTGCGATGAGTGTGTGCTCTCCGCGGGTCGGGCCCTGTTCCGCATGCAGCCCGACGCCCAGGCCAAGGCTCTGACGGCCCTGCTCAAGGCTCAGAGAAAAGCCTCCACGGGAGCGCGTCTGAGGACCTTGCAGATTCTGAGTGCGGTGGAATGCGGGCCGGCACAAGCGGCCCTCCTGCGGTGTCTCGATGGGGAGGATGAACCCCTGGCCATCGCCACCATTCTGCGTGAATTGGCCCCCTACGGCCCGGTGGTCCTGCCCACGTTTGTTGTGATCGCACAGCTGTCCCACGAGTCGTGGCTCGTACAGCGCGCCGCCATCGAGGCCCTAGTGATCCTTGGGCAGCGAGAGGGGGTCCGTGCCATGATCACCGCCCTCGAGGGGGCCAGCGGCCGCGTTCGCACGGATTTGCGTGGGGGCTTGGTGGCCCTCACCGGATTGGACTACCACACGAACCACACCCTCTGGCAGACCTGGTGGGAGGCGGACGGTGAGCAGTTCGAGGTGCCCGAAACAGGTCGTACCCTGAGCGCCGCACTGCCCGCGAGAGACTCGGTGGGCATGACCTTCTTCGGGATCACCACGGAGAGTCAACGCGTTCTGTTTCTACTCGACCTGTCCGGCTCCATGAATTTCTCCATGATCGCCCGGGACAATCCCACCGATACCCCTGGAGTTCCACCGGACTTGCCACGCGGCAAGGAGCAGTCACGTCTGGAGGCGGCCAAGGTCGATCTGGCGCGAGCCCTGGGTGGGCTGCGTGAGGGAGCGGTGTTCAACCTGGTGCTCTACGCCTCGGACGTGTGGACCTGGCAGGACGAGCTGGTGGAGATGGAAGGCACCCAACGCGTGGACGTGCAGGAATATGTGGGCAGCCTGCGCGCTTCAGGGGGCACGAACATCTACGGCGCCCTTCGCACGGCCCTGGAGATTGCGGGGGTGAAGGGAGGGGAGGAGTGGGATTCTCCGCGCATCGACACCCTGTTCCTCCTGACCGACGGGCGCCCCTCGGTGGGCCTGACCACCCAACCCGACGAGATCCTGGCTTACGTGAGGGAGAAGAACCGCTCCGGTGGGATTGTGATCCATACGATTGGACTCTCGGGGGCTCAGGATGCCTACCTGTTGAGTGAGCTGGCTGCACAGAACGGTGGAACGTACTCCGCACGCTGAAACCATGGACGACTTCACCCTCACCAACCTCGAGCTGCGCGAGTCCACGGAGACCGGGGAGGAGGCCGCAGGTCTGTCCCACGCTTCCATGAAGGGCATGCTCCTCCTGACCGTGCTGGAGCTCGCTCCCCGGGGTGAGCCGCGGGGGGCCGTGACTGTCGTGCACGATGCGGGGGACACGGGTGACCGCTATCGGGAGCTGGCCACCGTGCTTGCCACCCGGGGCTGGGCGGTGGCCCTGCCCGACCTGCGTGGCCACGGTCGCACCGAGGGGGAGCGGGGGCACAGTGCTGGCCTGATCGAGATCGGGAGGGACCTGGACGAGATCCAAGACCATCTGGCCTATCGCATGCCCGATGAGCCCAAGGTCCTGGTGGGGCAAGGGCTGGGCGCTCTGCATGCCCTCTCCCATGCCATCTCAAGGCCTGGGACCCTGGCCGGTCTCGTGCTCGTGGCTCCCCTGCACGAACCCCGGTTTGAGCCTCCCGAGGCTCCGAGTGGAATGTTGGGACGCCTGATGGGCAAGAAGTTGACGTCCACATCGGCGGGCTCCATCCCTTGGACGGGCGACCAGCTGGTGCGTGGTGCGGCGGCCGCGGCCTGGGACAGCGATCCGCTCACCCACAACATCATCACGGCCCGGGCGCAGGAGCAGGCTCAGCGAGCCGCGAGCGAGTTCCTCCCACGCCTGAGCGAGGTAGGCGTCCCCGTGCTGATACTCCATGGCGCGGACGATCCGCTGTCCGACGCCGAGTGCAGCCGCGCGCTGGCCGGGGATGGAGTGCACGTGCAGGTCCTCGATGGCCTCCTACATCATCCCCTTCAGGGGGACGGCAGCGACGCGGCACATCTGGCTCTGGCCGATTGGCTCGATCAGCACGTGCCAGCCAAGGGCTGAGCTGCCGGTTCTAGCCTCCGCGGATCATCGACAGGAACTCCCGTCGAGTGGCGTCATTGCGCCGGAAGGCGCCAGTCATGCGGCTGGTGACCGTGACGGAGCTGGGCTTCATCACGCCGCGTGTGGTCATGCATTGGTGTTGGGCTTCGATGACGACTGCCACACCGCGCGGCTCAAGCACCTTATCTATGGTGTTGGCGATCTGGACGGTGAGCTTCTCCTGGATCTGCAGTCGGCGTGCGTAGACCTCCACCACCCGGGCCAGCTTGCTCAGGCCCACGATGCGGTTATCGGGCAGGTAGGCGACGTGGGCCACCCCGATGAAGGGCACCATGTGATGCTCACAGTGTGAGTGCAGGCAGATGTCGCGCACGGTCACCATCTCGTCGTAGCCACCGACCTCCTCAAAGGTCTTGGAGAGGACAAGCTCGGGATCTTCCTCGTAGCCACCGAAGAATTGATCATAGGAGCGCACCACCCTGGCAGGCGTCTCCTGTAGACCTTCGCGCTGGGGGTCATCGCCCGCGTAGGCGATCAGTGTGCGTACCGCTTCCTCGGCGGCCTCCTTGGTGGGGCGGGTGTTCTGGGTGGCCATCGGGGCAGTGGTGGTGAGGCGCGTCATGGGAGTCTCCGGCGGGATTCTAGCAGATTCCTCAAATGGCCGAGACCTCGCCACCTGCGGCTTGTCGGCCCATTCTCGGCCGGGGGGAGGAGTCGGCACGGTGCGCTGCCATCCTCCACTCCGATCTCCGAGCGGCTTCAAGCGAATCCACGACCACTCAACTGTGCGACGACTCCCGCCGCGTGGCGTCGTTACGCCGGAAGGCGCCGGTCATGCGGCTGGTGACCGTGGCGGGACAACAACTGGCTTGGCCGGCTCTTGGTCAACGACCCGAGCCGCTGTCCTGAGTGCCGCGGGCTGTGATCGAGCGAAGGAAGGCGGCCTCCTCATCGTCGAAGGGCGTGCCGTCGGCGCGCAGGATGTCGTGGTGCCACGTCTTCGGCAGGGGTTCACCGGGAGTATCCCAGGAGGCCCAGCCGTAGGCTGTGTTGGTCTTGCCGGTGACGAGCCCCCAGTTGATCGCGCCGATGCCGTGCTTCTGTAACACCGGCAGGGTCAACTGGAACGTGTCCTCTCGACTGCGGATGAAGTACTCCGTGCAGAGCATGGGGCGTCCCGGCGCGCCTTCTCCGAGCATGAGGATGAGCTTCTCCAGCGAGTCCTGGTTGCCGTAGTGGTGAAAGGTGACGATGTCGGCCCACTCGAGCGCTGCCTCGACCTCGAAGTCCCCGCGATTCCAGCAGCTGGTCAGCGGCTGGGTCGGAGCAACCGAGCGCGCCCACCCCCACACGTCCTTCAGCAACGGCACGCAGAGAGCGCCGGTCAGCCCCTTGGTGTACTCGCCCGGCTTCTTGCCGCGCTGATACCACCACCCGCCGGGCTCGTTGTAGAGGTCCCACATCAACACGCGTGGGTCGTCTCGGAAGCGTGTCAGCACGGCGTCGACATATTGCTGGAGGCGACGGCGGAGCGCCTGATCGGTGGGGTACCGCTTCAGTTGCGGCAGGCCCGGGCTCTCCAGCCAGGCAGAGTTGTGAACGCCCGGCCAGGGACTGGGTTGCTCTCCGATCTTCGGCTCGGCGAGCCAGCAATCGTCGAAGATCACCAGCAGCACCCTGATATCGTGCGAGGCTGCGATGTCGAGGAGCCGGTTGACGCGCCGCAGGAAGCCCTTCGGGTCCTGGTCGTAGGCGAGGTCGTGCAGGTAGACGCGCACGACGTTCATCCCCAGATCGGAGGCCCAGCCCAGCTCCCGGTTGATCGTCTCGGGATCGAAGGTGTCCTCCTGCCACATCTCAAGCTGGTTGACGGCGTTGCTGGGTATGAAGTTGCAGCCGAGCAGCCATGGCTGCCGGGCATGCCACGCTCTCGCCCGCTCGGTGGTCCAGCGCCCCTTCAGGTGGTCGGGCACCTCCAGCTCCAGCGTGCTCGCTGGCGGCAGCGGCGGCTCTGTCTGCCCGAACCCAGCCGAGGCGAAGCTCAGCACGGCACATAGAACGGCGGCGGTATGTGTCATGGCACCTCCAAGCACGTTGCACGGTCAGGTTGCACCCGTCCGAGCATCCCAGGCGAATGTGCCGTGGGAGAGCACCGGAGCGGCAACCCTTCGCGCTGGGGGGCATCCCCCGTGTAGGCGATCAGTGTGCGTACCGCTTTCTCGGCGGCCTCCTTGGCGGAGCGGGTGTTCTGGGTGGCCAATGTGGCAGGGGTGGTGAGGCGCGTCCTGGGAGTCTCCGGCGGGATTCTAGCAGATTCCTCAAATGGCCGAGACCTCGCCACCTGCGGCTTGTCGGCCTATTCTCGGCGGGGGGGAGGAGTCGGCACGGTGCGTTGCTATCCTCCACTCCCGCCTCCAAGCGGCTTCAAGCGAACCCATGACCATTCAACTGTACGACTCCGTCTCCCGCACCAAGCGGCCCCTGAATCCCCTGCAGCCCGGCAAGGTCGGCATGTACGTCTGTGGCCCGACGGTCTACGACGATTGCCACGTGGGGCACCTGATGGGGCCCGTCGTGTTTGACACCGTGGCACGCTGGCTCATGGCACGCGGGCATGAGGTGCGGTTCGTGATCAATATCACCGACATCGATGACAAGATCATCAATCGTGCGATTGAGAGCGGTGAGGACTGGTCGGCAATCGCCGAGCGCTACACGGCGCAGTACCTCGGTTTCTTGAAGGAACTCTCCGTGGTCACCGTGACGGATCACCCCCGTTGCTCAGAGTACGTGCAGGCCATGGTGGATTTCATCGCGGATCTGGTCGCGGGGGACATGGCCTACCAGGCCTCCGACGGGGTGTACTTTGACGTCTCGCAGCATGAGGGCTACGGGAAGCTGTCCGGTCGCAAGCTGGACGACATGCTTGCTGGAGCCCGGATCCAGGCCAGCGAGGGGCTGCGTCATCCGGCGGACTTCGCCCTCTGGAAGAACGTCAAGCCCGGGGAGCCCAGCTGGGAGAGCCCCTGGGGACCGGGCCGCCCGGGCTGGCACATCGAGTGTTCAGTCATGTCATCCCAACTGCTGGGGCGTACCTTCGACATCCACGGTGGCGGGGATGACCTGAAGTTTCCGCATCACGAGAATGAGATCGCTCAATCTGAAGCCCACGGCGACGGCTATGCACGCCACTGGATGCACAACGGCCTGATTCAGTACGAGGGCCGCAAGATCTCCAAGAGTGATCCGCGCATGCAGGAGGAGTCCTTCTCCCAGCAGTTCCAGGCGCGCTGGCTGCTGGACCGTTTCGGGCCTTCAGCCGTCCGGTTCTTTCTTCTGCGCACGCCCTACGGTCGGCCCGTGGACTTTGGCCCCAAGGTCCTGGATGGGGCCCAGAAAGGTCTGATCCGGGCCTTGAAGCTCCTCGCCCCGGTCTTGGATCAGGAGTCCGATCGTGACCTGGAGGCCATTTGTGCCGTACCACTGGAAGAGAATCTCGACAAGGCGCGCGCGTCGTTCTGCACCGCCATGGACGATGACTTCAACACGGGTGAGGCCATCGCCCAGTTGTTCACCCTGGCCCGGGACCTGCGTGAGGTTCCTGAGGAGGCGCGTACACCCGGACTCGAAGTGCTCAGGGACCTGGGCCGCATCCTCGGCCTGTTCCAGCTCGGGGACACCGGGCTCGGGGAAGGGCTCGGCGAAGGAGGAGACCAGGCTCTCTTGGGCAAGGTGTTGGGCGCGCTGCTCAGCGTGCGCGAGACGGCCCGGAGTGCGGGCGAGTTCGCCACCGCCGATGGTGTTCGTGACCTGCTGGTGGCCCAGGGCGTCGAGGTGAGTGATTCCGCAGAAGGTGCAGGTTGGTCCGTGGGGTCGGGAGGGGCTCCCGATCTTGAGGGCCTGCTCAATGGCGCCATGGACCTGCGGGAGGCCGCGCGGGAGCGTGGCGACTATGCGACAGGCGATGGCATACGCGACAAACTGGGCGAAGTGGGGGTGTCAGTGCAGGACGCGGCTGGCCGCTCAACTTGGACCCTCGCGTAGTCTCAGTGGGTTACAATTACCTCCTCAGAGGCCACCGTTCGCTCCATTTACACTTTCGTTACATCCATGGAGACGTTGGGGTGCGTCCCGTGAGGGACGCGATCGCAGTTGTCCATAGCTGCGGCAGTCTCGATCCTCCGACCTCTGACCTCCGACCTCCGACCTCTGACCGGCCCCGAACTTCATGCAGAACCTCCTCACCATGAGAACGCCTCTACTCGTCACCTTCCTTGGCAGCACCCTTCTGGCAGCGGCCTCCGCCCAAACTTCGGAGCCCCTACCCTTTCCCGGTGTCCTGATCGGTCCGGGTGAAGTATCGGAGGTCCTGGAATTTGAAACGGACCTGGCGGTGGTCGATGCCCTGACAGACCTCGGCCGGGTCAGCCTGCGGGGTGTGCCCATGCCCACGGGACAGATCCTCAACCTGGATCTGGAGCGTGTCGAGTTCCAATGGGGATCGCTGGGTGTCTACGTGGACGGTGTGCGCACTGAATACGATCCGGGTGATTCCAGCTGCTGGAAGGGCGAGGTTGCCGGAGTGGAGGGCAGCGAGGTCTTCATCTCCTTCTCTTCGTTGGGTAGCTACGGCTGGATTCACGACGGCGTGGACTACACGCATCTTAGCGCCATGCCCAATGGCGACGGTGAGTGGGAAGGCGCCCGCATGCGCCTCTACTCGGACAAGGCCCTGAACGCAGCCGGTCCAGGGCTCGGCGCCCGCGGAATGGGGACTTGCCTCAGTGATCAGCTGCAAGGCGGCCCTCAGTCTCCTCCGGCCATCAATCCTGCCGATCTTTCACCTCCCACCTACGGCGCGGCTCAGAAGCTCGAGTGCAAGATGGCCATTGAGACGGACAACCAGCTCTACAAGAAGTGGAACAATCTGTCCGCCTGCGAGAACTACGTCTTCGCCCTGCTGGGCGCCATCAGCGACCGCTATGACACCCAGATCGACACCATCCTGACCTTCCCCTATGTGCAGTTCTGGACGACCGCGAGCGACCCGTGGAATAGTCAGGATTCGGGCGGCAGCTCGTCCGATCTACTCACCGAGTTCCAGAACGCCTGGGCGGGTAACATCCCCAACGGTGCCCACCTCGCGCACTTCGTCTCCGGTGCCAACCTGGGTGGGGGAGTGGCTTGGGTCGGTTCGCTCTGCAGCCAGACCTACGGATTTGCCGTGAGTGGCAACATTGATGGTGGTGTGACGTTTCCTGTCACCCAGGGCTCCAACACCTGGGACTTCATGGTGGTTGCCCATGAGACCGGTCACAACTTCGGTACGTCCCACACCCACGACTACTGCCCGCCCCTGGACAAGTGCTACAGCAACTGCACGGGCAACACGCAGTGCACCAACCAGGGCACGATCATGTCCTACTGCCACCTGTGCAGTGGTGGGATGAACAACATCACCACCTATTTCCACCCGAGCGTCGTGTCGACGATGCGTTCGGGGGCAGTCTCCAGTTGCATTCCGAACTGGAACTCGAACAGCTTTGCGACGGTGTTCTACGACGACTTTGAAGTGGGGGGATTGGTAGCCAACGGCTGGACCAAGGTCAACTCCCGCCGGAAGTCGGACTCGGCCCACGAAGGCAACAAGGGGGCCAAGATCCGCAAGTCGGGTAGCATCCTGCGCACGGTGGACACCTCGGGCTTTGGCGAAGTCGTTGTGCGCTACTGGCGCAAGACCAAGAACTACGATGCGGGCGAAGAGCTACGCCTGCGGTACTCCACGAACGGTGGATCCAGCTGGAAGACTGCTGGAGCCTCCGATGCCATCTCGTGGGGCTTTGTCGAGTACGCGATGCCCTCCTCCGCGGGCAACAACGCCAACTTCATGATCATGTTCAAGTCCTTTGGCGGCGACGAGCCCAAGGAGAACGGACGCGTGGATCAGGTAGAGGTCTTGGGCCGATAGGCCGACAAGGGCCTTCAAGGATCTTGATCCTTGGGGGCCCTAGAAGCCCGAGTCGACCGTGACCGCATACACGGCGAACTGCCCGACCCAGTGGTCGTAGTTCAGGAAGTCGCCCTTGAGTTGGTAGTGGCGCTGCATTCCCAGGGCCAGATGTGCGTTAGCCGATCGTAGGAAGCGTCTGCGGTCGGCTCCGCTCGTCGTCGTGTCGGCCATGCTGCGGAGGCTCCAAAGGCGCGACCAACCCATGCCGTAGGAATGGGACGTCGCAATGCGGTTGACGGCGAGATGCTTGTCCTTGATCGGGTCCTGTAGCTGCCAGAAGCCCTGTGCCACTGTCAGGGGTTGCGTGGTGTGAATCAGGTGGTGCCAGTTGCCAAAAGTCGAGAAGAAGCTCAAGGATGGGTCGAGGTCGCTCTTGAAGCTCGTGCCTGCTATGTCCACCAGGAAATACTGCTGGATCCAACCGTCCAGAGTGCTCTGGTCCGAGAGGTTTCCAATGTACCCAAGGTATTGGTGCAGCTGGGTGAAGGCCCAGGCCGTGCTGTTGTAGTTGGACGCCAGGGGATCAATCTGGGTCACCGAGAAATGACCCAGCAGAGCTTGTGCCACCTCATCGGCCACGGGACGCATACGTGAGGGAGCGGGTCTTCCGTTCTCGATGGCCCATTTCTCGTATTCGGTAGCCAGGCGGAGGAACCAGGCCCGTGCGTAGGTGTAGGTAACCCAGTTGGCGACCTCGTAGCGCAGCTTGTCGTAGCGCAGCGCATCTTCGGAGGCCAAAGCGATGGCCTGCAGAGAGGGCACGGCGCGCGCAATGCGGTAGGCGGCCCAGTGGGCATGGACGCTTGAGTGCGTGTCAAACATGCGCGTGAACACGCGCTTGCCCTTTGTGGGCTGAACACCGGGGTAGATCAGCGTCTCCATTTCCCGGAGGACCACTTCCGTTCGTTGATCTACCGAAGGGGCTTGAGCTGTGGCCTGAGCACCCAGACCCGTGGGGGCGATGAGGGCCAAAGTCAGGACCGGGGCATACCTATTCCAGGGGCGCATGACTCTCCATTATACCCCCTGCTCCCGCATCGGTCCGAACATGGATGGGTGGGCTCACGGTGTGGGCTCGCACCGTGACCGGGGATCCACCATGGCCGCTGTCCTCTGCCCGCAGGAGCTCCAGCGGTGCTACTCCGCGCGTAACCAGTCTTCGAGCAGGATCATGGCCGACCAGGAATCGCGGCGGTCCTTCCGATCCTGCCCCGTATGACCGGCCTCCACCAGTCGCGCTTCAGCCTCCTTGGTGGATAGGCGCTCGTCCACCAGGGCGAGTTCGGGGTCGGGGAAGCGCGCACACAGTCGCTCGCAGAACTCCGCGACGTCCTTGGCACGCGGGCCAGCGGTTCCATCCATGTTCAGGGGCTGGCCCACCACAATGACGCTCACCTGGCGGTCAGCCAGGAGGTCGTCGATGAAATCCAGTAGCTCGTCTCCGTCCCCCGCGCCGTGGAAGGTAGTCAGGGGCTCGGAGGTGATGCGCAGGGCGTCGGCCAAGGCGAAGCCCGTACGCCGGGTGCCGTGGTCGATGGCCAGAACCGCTCCGGGGACAGTCATGGGCCTAGGCGCGATCAGGCGCCTGCTCGCGTACCTGCTTGACCACCGCACGCACGTCCTGGGCGTGCTTCTTGGAGCACACAAGACTGGCACCTTCGGTGTGCACCACCACCAGGTCTTCCACTCCAATCAATGCCGTTACGTGGCCGTCTGGCCCGTGCACCACGTTGTTTGAAGCGTTGACCGCAATCAACTGCCCCTCGCCGCTACAGCGGTTACCCGCGCCAGCATCGGGCAGTACGTCGTCGAGCGCGGGCCAGGAGCCTACGTCGCTCCAATGGAACTCTGCTCCCACGACCTTGCAGTCTTCCTCCTTCTCGAGGACCCCCACGTCCACGGAGAGTGGGCTGACGCTTTCCATGAACTCCTCAAGGCCTCCCTCGGCACAATCGAGGAGACCGTGCCACAACTCCGGAGCATGTCGTTCCAGGGCCGCCTCGAAGGCCGAGGTGGACCACACGAAAATTCCACTGTTCCAGAAAAACTCACCGCTGGCCAGGAGCTCTTGGGCCCTGGCCATATCAGGCTTTTCAATGAACTGCCGTACGCCCCATGCCTTGCCTCCGCTTACGTCCTCGATGGGCTCGCCCGGTTGGATGTAGCCGTACCCCGTGGCTGGAAAAGTCGCTGGGATGCCCAACGTAACCAGGCCCCCCGATTGCGCAGTGTGGATGGCGGCACCCACGCTCTGCTGGAATGCTTCCCGAGACGGGATGATGTGGTCGGCTGGCAGAACGATCTGGATGGCATCGGGATCGATTCCTCGCAAGAACTTCTGAGCCAGAGCCAGGCAGGGCAGGGTGTTGCGGCCCACAGGTTCAAGGATCAGGTTCTCTGCTGGCAATTCGGGGAGCTCCGCTCGTACGAGGTCTGCGTGACCCTGCCCGCACACCACCAGAATATTCTCGGGATCTACGAGTCCATCCAGTCGCGACCAGGTCCCGCGCAGGAGAGAATGGCCGCCCTCGACTCTCAGGAACTGCTTGGGCAGATTCTCACGGCTCGCAGGCCAAAAGCGCGTGCCCGACCCCCCCGCCATGATCACTGCGAAGATCGTGTTCGCCATGGGGGCATGCTACCCGCCCGGAGCGCCAGTCAGAAGCGTCGTCGCCGCTTGCTGTAGGGTGGCAGGGGTAGTTTTTGTCCTCCCTTTGAAGGGGGGAAAAACTGGGAGAAAAGCCCCTTGACCGCCACTTCAGGCCGATCGAGGTTCCCGAGCACGCTGATGCGTAGGAGGCCACTTTGGATCTTGTAGAGCACGCGAGTGATAGGGCCCAGGCGATCCAGGAGGCTGTAGTTCACCTCCAGGTCATGATTTAGGTTGCCGTTCATCTTCAGCGTGCCGGAGCCGACCAGTGAGAGCAGGTCGCTCTTGAGTCGGATGTGGTTCATGTCGATCTCGCCCCCAGCCACACCGAAGCGCGCATCAAAGCGGGAGAAGGTGGCCGCAGACTCGAATCCGAGTTGGGAGAACAGGACCTGGAACACGGGAATGGCCCACAGGTCGGAATTGGTCAGGCGGAAGCGGCCCACCCCCCGGATGCCATTCAGATCGGATAGGCGTCCGCGCAGCTGCATGTCCGCGTTGATTTTTCCTCGGTTGGCAAAGTCCGAATTGAAGACCCCACGCAACAGTTGCGAGACGTCCACGTCTATCATTTCACCGGCCAGGGAGAAGGCGTAGGGCTCGGCCAGGTCCAATGAGAAGAACCCCGAGCGTGCCGAGCCCGGGAGAGCAATGGAGCTCAAGTGTCCCCCTTCAAAACGTCCGTTCAGGGCTTCGATCGTGAGCCGCGGTTCGAGGTAGGTGACCTGCAAGTTCGTTTGGCTCAGCTTGCGCCCCGCCACTTCGCCCTCAAGATCACGCACCTCGGCCGCCGCCCGTACCCGGCCGTTCTCGTAGAACAGGTCGAGGGCGATGTTCTCCGAACGGTGCAGGACCACGGGCAAGCCGAGCCGCAAGGAGACATCCCGCAAAGTCACGGGACCCTTCAAGTGCATGCCTATCGTCGCGTCCTCTTGGTGGGCAAGCTCGAGCCGTGTGCCGTCCAACTGAATCTCGCCACTGCAACCCAACTCGCCCAGCAGGGAATCCAGGGTCTGCGCATCCAAGAAGTGCTGCAGGTGCGCCTCATCTATGGGCAGGGATGGTGCTGAGAGTTGTGCCTCGAGCCACGTGCCTGGAGACCCGGGCTGTAGGACCACTTCGTTGAATGCTACCGGGGATCCAGCCAACTCCGCCGTCAGAGAGGCGAAGGTCCAGCTGCTTCCGTTGTATTCGCCACCACCTTCCAGCGCTTCCAAGATCGGAGCGTCCTGGGGCCCGATACGCTTCAGGTGAGTGGAGAGGCCCAGTTGCAATGCTGGCGGAGGTGAATCGGTGGCCTCGGGGCCCGAGAGGGGCGGCAGCGTGAGCTGTGCCGAGAAGTCCAGGGTCCCGGCCTGCTCCAAATCAGCCAGGGCTGAAGTGGCGTCCCCTTCGGTGCCGGGGCCGACGAACAGGGCCAGGCTCTCTTGCACCTGGGGGTCCTCCAGATCCAACCCCGCTCCCCAAACGGCGATCTGGGCCGGGCGCTCTGGCCGTCCATCGGCAGATAGGTACAGCGGCACACGGGAGCCCAGCAGGGGTAGCTGGCCGGAGGTTGCAACGCGCCAGGCCACCTGCGCAGACCCGAGCGCGTCGCCTTCGGCCTGAGCTTCCTCGTCCGGCCAGCGCAGGTCGAGTGAGGCACGCCCTGCGACGGCCTCCACCACGCCCGGGAGATCCGGGGGAGCGGCACGCAGGGGCTCGGCACCCGAGTGAATCTCGACCCACGCCCTTGTCTGTGAATCAGAGGCCTGCACGGAATTCAGCTCCAGGTCCACGTGGCCCACCAGTCCCAAGGCGTCCAGATTCTCTGGCGCTTGCCGCCCCAGCCGCTCCCGCAATAGAGGGTCGTTCAGGTCGACTCCGGAGGCTGCGACATTCCACCAGACCATCGAGGCTTCGGACGCGCTTTGGGAGCGCCCCAGCACCTGAACGCCACCCTCGCAACCCGCTGCATTTCCAAGCAGGTCAACCGAGATCGCGCTGCCTCCGGTGCTCCGCCCGTCGATCAAGATAGCCAGATTCCCTCGTGCTGCCTGCAGACCGACTCCCAGCGTCTCGGGGGTCAGGTCGACCTCTTGCACATCCACCAGGATGTCAGCTGAGAGCTTCTCTTGGCCCGTTTGTCGCCACAGGTCCAACTGGAGATCGAAGCGACCACCGTCCGGTCGGTATTCCTCGGCTAGCCGCTCGCATCCCTCGAGACCCGATAGTCCGCCCAGGGCTGCTCGAAGTTCATCGTCGACGGCCAAGGCAGTGGCTCGGATGCTCAAGTCAAACTGCTTTGGTCGATGTTTGCCCTGTTGGCTCGCCGTGGCCAGCCGCAATGGCATCAGATGGCTGGAGCCATTGGCGCGCACCGGGCCCGAGGGATGCAAGCCTTCCAGGCCGACAAGGGAGAGGCGATCGGGCAGAGCGAGATCTGGGCCGACCAGGTGCGTCACCAGGCCCTCTACTTTCGTGATGGGCAGCGGGAAGCCGTAGTTGCGCACCCCGCTTCCATCTTCATTGAGGCCGCCCACGTAGGCGCAGGAGGCGTTGCCATCGGCCACCAGGGCGACGGCCCTCTCCAGGGTCTCAGGCAAGGTGGGGTCCCAGTCGGTGGGGGTACGGAGGCCGACAAAAGCCTCCAATCTGCCGCCCAGGGCCAGACTCTCCCACAGATCCTGGGCCCACTCTGCCGACCCGAGCAGCTCCACCAGCTCCTCATCCAGGGCAACCTCCGCCACGTGAGCGAACAACTCGGCCAGGGCATTGGTTGTGCTTGCCCGCGCGAAGCGAACCTGACCATCAACCCGGGTGTCTTTCCAACGGGCACTCAGGTCTGCCCGACCCTCCCATGCATCACGATCCCAGAGGGAGGGCTCGCGGCTCGGGGCGAAGCTCGCGGAGCACACCGCCCCAAGATCCACAAGCGTGTGCGCAGGTCGGTTGGCCAACCAGGGCAACCGCACCTCACCCTCGCGCAAGACGGTACGGATATCCAGATGGGGCAGAGCCTCGCGGCCGAAAGCCCAATGGCCCGTTGCATCCAGGTCGGCGCGGCCCTCTGGGTACAGGTCGCGAACCCAATCAAAGGTGGGCAGCTCGGGCAGGAATCCCGGACCCAGAGGGAGGTCGCGGGCAGTGGAGCGGAACACAAGGCGGCCATCAGTCTCCATTGATCCTTCGAGGAGAAACTCACCCTGACCCTCTTCGAGTGCAGGGACCATACGTCCCACCAGATGCGGACGTCCCGAGGAGTCCTCTTGCAGTGAAGCGCGGACCGTACCAAGGGGCATGTCGCCCCACTCCGGTGTCTCCACCTCCAGTCTCAGATCCTCGATGGCCAGAGCTGGGATACGGGTCAGGTCCAAAGGTGTCGGTGCGTTGGGCGCATCACCGAGCGTGGCCTGTATGCCCTGGACCAGGGGCTCGGAGACGCGCAAGTAGCCGTGGAGGGCCACGGCTTGTTCGAGATACGGTCCCCTGGTCAGCGACCAACCCAGCCGTAGTTCGAGATCCTGAAGGGCGAGCTCCTCGCGTTGGGCGACGTAGGCAATGCGTCCGATGGTTGCCGAACGGGCTGTCCAGTCGAGAGCGATCGCGCTCACCTCTATCGTTCCCTCCGCTGCCCCAAGTTGACTCTGCAGGGTGCGTTCAACGAAGCGCTCCAACCGTCCATTGCTTGGGAGCCAGAGGCCCATTCCCATCAGGATCCAGGCCGTCCAGCCCAGTCCGATCAACACGCGTAGCCACAGGGGTTTGCGTGCCGTCGTCTCAATCGGCGACCCGGGTACTGCTTGGGGTATCGCTTGAGATGGAGGTTGGGCGTCCATGGGATCAGGACCGGGAGGGGGTCCTGGCCCCCGGCGCCGGAGCTGGAGAGCCAGGCTGCACAGGCACCTTGGTGTGCTCGAGGGGTGGACTCTGGGACGGAAGGAAAGGCTCGGCTCCACCCAGGAACACGCGCGGCAGGCGCCCCAGGGAGCAGCTCAGCTCGTGGGGAATGGTGCCAAGGCTGTGGGCGAGATCTTCCAGGCGCAGCTCCTCCTCGCCGTCCTTGCCGAGCAGGGTGACTTCCTGTCCCACCCGGACTCCATCCAGGTGCCCCACATCTACTGTGGCGTAGTCCATGGACAGTCGTCCCACCAGGGGCGCCCGGCGTCCGCCGATGAGTACGTCCCAGCCCTGCAGATTGCGGGGCAGTCCATGCCCGTAGCCGATGGGGAGGGTGGCGATGCGTGTGGGGCGTGGTGCGCGCCAGAGGGAGCCATAGCCCACCGGCGTGTCTGCCGGAACGTCCTTCAGGAAAACGATCCGGGAGCGCAAGCTCATGACCTGGTTCAAGCCGTCGGGGGGCATCAGGTGTCGGGGTAGTGCGCCGTATGCAGCGATGCCCACGCGGACCATTTGCGATCCCGAATCGAGGCCATCGAGACCATCGAGGACGCCGAGGTTCGTGAACAGTCCAGCGGAGTTCAGCGCGTGAATCCATCCACATGGCAGACTCTCGTTCCGGGCCTCTTCCACAAGGTCGCGGAACAGGGCTATCTGCGCATGGGAGGATGGGCAGTGCCCCCCCTCTGGAGCGGACAGGTGTGTCATCAATCCTGCAAGCTGCAGGTGCGAGGCCTCGTGCACCTCCCGGAGCAGGTCGAGAGCCAAGGATGGGGAGATCCCCAGGCGGCCCATGCCCGTGTCCACATTCAGATGCACGTGGGCCTGCACTTCCATCATGCGGGCCAGTTCCTGCAGCGACCGACAGCGGTCCACCGCATGGACTCCCACGTGGATTTCGTGCCGCAGGCAAGCGGGCAACTCCTCTTCCACCACGGTTCCCAGAATCAGAATGGGTGCCTGGAGCCCAGCCTGACGGAGCTCGAGGGCCTCCTGGGAGCTTCCCACCCCCAAGGCACCTATCCCACAACGCAGTGCATGATGGGCAATGGCGACGGCTCCGTGGCCATAAGCATCTTGCTTGACCACCAGCATGACCCGCACCCCGGAGCCCGCCCGTTGGCATACAGAACGCAGGTTCTGTGCCAGGGCATCGAGGTCGATTTCAGTCCATGCGCGGAAGCTGTCCATCGGTTGCAAGATAGCGATCGGAGCGGGGTGATCAAAGCAGCCTCCCCGTCTCGAATTCAACCCCGATCCAAAGCGCCCTCAACTCGCATCTGGGCGTTGACAATGCCCCCCAACGGTCGCATTCTCTTCGGCCCGATACGGACTTCACATTTCCGCCCCGATACCCTCGGGGCACCACTGCCCACATTGGGCAAGGCAATCAACATCATGGCCAAGAAGGCACGCAAGAAAGCTAAGAAGAAGGCAACCCGCAAGAAGGCCGGCAAGAAGAAGAAGGGCGGTGATCTGATCATCAGCAAGGCGCGCACCAAAGCCGCCGCCAGCCTCAACGTCTCCAGCGATTTCTACGTCGCCCTGGACGAGTGTGTCCGCGCTTGCATTGCCGCTGCCGAAGATCGCGCCAACGCCAACAAGCGTAAGACGCTTCGTCCCCAGGACCTGTAGGAACCATTCGGTGAGGCCCAGGCGGTCTCCGCCGGCCGCCGGGCATTACAAGTTCTCGGAACACGATCGTTCCCAAGGATTGAAGCCCGTTCGAGATGCCCCGCACCGCGCACAGCGTGGTGCGGGGCATCTGTCGTAGGGGGGCGGCGTAGGAGTATAAGGGCCCTATCGCTTGCGGACGTTGGCTGCGAATGGGCGCAGGTAGAGCGGCTGAACTTCAGCGGGATTGAGCGGGCCAGCCGCCTTGAGTTGAGCGATGCCCAAGGGCAGCAGGTGTTGGGCTTCTGGGCCCGTACTCGTGCGCAGGAGCGAGCGTTCTCCTTCAACCAGCCCGGCGGTAGCAGCACTGGATGCGTCGCACACGATGCAATCCGCGGAGGGCAGGACGGCGCGCCACTCGTCCGCAGCACAGACCATGGGGGGGATGACTGCGCGAACGCCCGTCGCTGTGCGCTCGTACTGAGCGCCATAGAACTGGCGTGAGCGTGCGTCGAGTAGGACGGTCCCACACTCGCCCTCTTTCAGGTGCGCCATGGCGAGCGCCTCGAACGAGGGCAGGGCTTGCAGTTGCGCGCCAGATCCACGACTCAGACCCAGGGCCGTTGCGATTCCTACTCGCAGGCCGGTATAGCTTCCCGGTCCCGTTCCGACGATGACGGTCTGGATGGTCGAGGCGTCTTCGCCGAGCGTGCTCAGCAGGGATTCCAGCGCCCCAAGGAGGTCGCTGGCATGGCGTCGCCCCTCTTCCAGGGTGAGGGCCAGGGTCCTCTCCGCACTCCTCACCGCGATGGACGGTGGGCGAGAGGACGTCTCCAGGGCGACGATCGTCATGGGGACGACTGGCGTAGGGCGGCCTGGATGCAGTCCGCAACCTCCTGGGCCTGGGCTTGGATCAGCTGCTCATCGGGTCCCTCCACCATGACGCGTGCCACGTTTTCAGTGCCCGAGTAGCGCAGCAGCACCCGACCTTCTTCCCCCAGTGCCTCCTCTGCCGCCCGCACCGCCGCCATGACCTCAGGAAAGTCCGCGAGGACCGGTTTTGAGGCCACAGGCGTGTTGAGCAGGACCTGGGGGTAGGGCTTGTAGGGAGCCGCAAGCTCGGACAGGTCTTGGCCCGTCGCATGCATCACGCTCAGCACGCGCAGGGCTGTAAGCATGCCGTCACCGATGAACCCATTCTCGCCCCCGAGGATGATGTGACCCGACTGCTCTCCCCCCAGTGCCAGCTTGTGCTCGCGCATGCCCTCCACCACGGCCCGGTCGCCTACCCCGACCTCGAGTACTCCCACACCGACCTCCCTCAGGGCCCGGTTAAGTCCACGGTTGCTCATGACCGTGGCCACGATGCGTTCGTCGGCGGCTTGTCCCGACTGGGCGGCGTGCCGTCCGATGACGGTCATGATCCCATCTCCGTGGACCAGCTCGCCGCGCTCGTCGGCCAAGATGCAGCGATCGCCGTCGCCGTCGAGGGCGATGCCCAGGTGTGCCTTGTGTTCACGCACTGCCGCTTGCATGGCTTCGGGATGTGTCGAGCCGCAGCCATCGTTGATGTTGTCCCCGGTGGGGGAGCAGGCCAGCGCGTGGACCTCGGCCCCCAGAGCGCGGAGCGTCTCGGGTGCCACATGGCTTCCGCCTCCGTGCGCGCAGTCCACCACGATGGACCGACCCTTCAGGGACAGGGCTTCGCTTCGGACCAGGTACTCGAGATAGGAATGCTCCAGCGCGCGGTCGACATCCAAGGAGGCGAATGTGGCTTCGTCGATCTCAGGCAGAGTGGTCAGTCCTTGGGTGCCGCCGAGGAGTTGTTCCATGGCCGCCTGATCGTCATCGGTTGGCTTGCCCCCTTGGGCGCTGAACAGCTTGATACCGTTGTCTTCGGCCGGGTTATGGGAGGCGCTGAGCATGCAGCCCAGGCCAAACTCACCATTGCGCACGAGCCAGGCCAGTCCGGGCGTTGTGATCATGCCCACGCTCCGGGCCTCGATACCCGCCTGGGCCAGGCCCGCCGCCAAGGCAGCTTCCAGAAGGGGGCCCGAGCGGCGTCCATCATGACCGAGCAAGGCGGGTGAATGCGCTCCGTGGCTCATCACCTCGCCTGCGGCTACGCCTATCGCGTGTACGGCTGCGGCAGACAGCCAGCCCTCACCGGCCAGCCCCCGGATTCCATCCGTCCCGAATATCTCTCCCTCGGTCAACTTACTGTTCTCCCGAGTTCGGCACCTTGTCGGGAGGTGCCGGGTTCGAGGGCACCTCTTGGATCTCCACCAGCTGAATCTCGGGCTCGTCAAAAACGATGCGCAGGTCGCCTGGGGCGGCGCCCTTGCAGGCCTGGGCAAAGCGACCGGCCTCCAGGGGCAGAAGCTCGCGCCAGTCGTCCAACCCAAGGGTCTGGATTCGGCTGCGGTTGGAGCCCGGGGGAATGGCATCCACGTCGACGAAGACGCGCAGGTGTTTTTTCACGAATCCAACGATGGCTGAACGATCGGCCACCCAATCGTCCGAATTCGGGTCGCCGCGAACCAACCCACGGGTGAATATGCTGACCTGGGCGCGCTTGGAGGGTGCTTCAAACTCCCGTGCACCTGAGGTTCCTGGGTCGTAGGTCGGGTCAAGGTGCTGCAGCCCGATAACCAGATCCAGGGCGCGGCACTCCACCTCGACGGGGCGCACGGGTACCTCGACTTCAATACGACTCACGTTGAGGGTGATGCCGACTTCGGTCCAGGCTGTGCGCAGACCGGTCGTCAGCCGTTGGGAGGACTCATGCCCTGCACCCAGATGAACCCCGGAGAGCAGCGGGCCCTCATCCGTAGTTCCCTGCCCCAGCTGGGCGATGATCGTCTGCGGTCCGGTCAGGGGCACGTGGCTGGGGTGAAAGACGATCCGCGTGGGGTCCATCTCATAGCGCTCGTCCAGATCTGCGCCGTTGATCTCAATCATCGAGGCGTCAAGCTGTAGTGTCACCGAAGAGAACACCTCACTCATCAACGGGGGCGCACCTTCGGACCAGGACACGTCTACCTCCCGCTCCAACTCGACTCCGTTGCGGGTCAGGCCGGCCAGGTCGAGGAGCAGTGCCGTTCTTCCTCCGGGCGAATCTTCTGCAGCACCAGGGGTGTGCGCTTCGATCTGCCATAGCCCCAACTCCTGGAGGCGCGTCAGTTTCTCACGCGGCCCAGAGAACGAGAGGGTCACCTCTTCACCGGTGGGGTTGGGAGACAGGCGGTGGCCCTGGGGCAGAACCACTGCCAGAGCCTTGCCCTGGGCTTGAGCCGGGATGGGGGTGCCCACCTGGACGAGATACAGGTCCAGGTTCAGATTCCCCGTGTTGCTCTGATAGGCGCCGTAGAAAACGAGCGAGGCAAGGAGCAGAGCAGCGAACTTCTGGCCCAGATTCTCCGAGATGGCACGCAGGAACCAGGGTGGGCGCTCTTGGGCCTGGTCATCACCGCTGCTCCCAGCTTCATCGGATCCCACCCTCTCGCGCAGAATCTCCTCCACGTCCGTCTGGGGGATACGGCGCTCCATGGAGCCTCGCTTGCAGATGGAGATGATCCCAGTCTCCTCCGAGACGGTGATTGTCACGGCGTCGGTCTCTTCGGTGAGGCCCAATGCCGCTCGATGCCGTGTTCCCGTGGACTTGCTGATCTCCACGTTCTCCGTCAATGGGAACAGGCTCGCCGCAGCCACGAGCCTGTCGCCGCGGATGATCACCGCGCCGTCGTGCAGCGTACCTCCGTTCTGGAAGATACTGTCGAGGAGTAGGCGATTGACTTCCGAGTCGAGCTTGACCGCCCCATCAATGTAGGCGTCCAGGGGGGTCTTGCGCTCAAAGGCGATCAGGGCCCCCTGCTTCTTCTTCGCCATGGTCTGTACGGCGGCGGCCACCTCCGCGACAACCTCTTTTCGGTGGGCGCGTAGGAAGCGGGTCAGAAGTGGGCTCTCCGAGAGGATGAAGATTCCACGCCGCAACTCGGGTTGGAAGATGATGGCGATGATCACAAAGACCAGTGCCTGGAGGCCGGCGATGATGCCCTCGATCTCGACCAGCTCGTAGGTCTGGGCCACCAGCCCCATGCCGTAGACCCCAACGATCAGGATGAGACTTACTCCACCGACCAGGCCGCTTCCCCGAGTCGTGCGCAGGAAGCTGAGGAGCAGGTAGATCCCGAAAGTCAGGATCAGAATCTGCAGCAGGACATTGGGTGAGAGGATGGCGTCCATGGTCAGGCTGGCGACTCCACTTCAGGCCGCAGGGTGGCTGCCACGGCCGCAGCTTCGGCCATTACGGCAACGTCGTGTACCCGCAGGTACTCTGCGCCGCCAAGCACGCAGGCGCAGAGGGCGGCGGCCGTGCCTCCCATGCGTCCGCTGGGTTCATCCTCGGGGGTGCCCTCCCGCCAGAGGGCCGGATCTTCGGATCCCGTCACGTGACCGATGAATGACTTGCGGGACACGCCCACGAGCAACGGCAGCCCCAAGCTCCGCAAGGTGGGCAACTCGCGCATCAGGGCGAGGTTGTGCTCCAAGTGCTTTCCGAACCCGATACCGGGATCGATGAGGAGCTGGTCCGGTGCCACACCGGCCTCCAGGCAAGCCGCAGCGCGAGAGCGCAGGTGGTGGCTGACCTCTTCGGTGGGGTTCTGGTACGTGGGGCTTGTTTGCATCTCTTGCGGCCTGCCCTGGGAGTGCATCAGGACCACCCGTGCACCGTGCTCGGCGACCACCGACAGCATACGCCCATCGGCGCTGCACGCACTCACGTCATTGACCCAAGAAGCTCCGGCTTCCAGTGCGGCCTCAGCCACGCCCGCCTTGGTCGTGTCGATGGACAGAGGAATGGTCAGTTCGGCGGCCAGGGCCTGAATGACGGGCAGAACGCGCGCCAGCTCCTCGGCCTCATCAACCGGTTGCGCTCCGGGCCGCGTGGACTCCCCGCCCACGTCCAGCACCACCGCGCCCTCCTCGGATAGACGCCGACCCTGCTCCAGGGCTCGTTCGGGGTCCAGGAAGCGCCCTCCATCCGAAAAGCTGTCGGGGGTGACATTGAGGACCCCCATGAGCTTGGGGGTGGGGCAAGGGGCGCTGTAGGCCCGCCACGTGTCAAGCAGGAGGGCGGCCAGTGCATTCTCGCGCGCCTGCTCCTCCAGCGCTGCGGCATCGCAGCGCCAGGACAGGGTGCCGGAACTGAGAGTCTCAACGGATGGGTCGAGGCGCTCTCGTAGTAGGTCCAACTCCTCGGACCGGCCCTTCGCAGGCCGTAACTCCACGCACACCTGGCCAGGGTTCAACCCCTTTCCGGGCCAGATCAGCGGGTTCAGATCCACTCCCAACGGCCCGCAGGTCTGTCGCAGCCGGTGGGGGGTCTTGGACACTGTTGGGTGTAGGGCAGTGGGGTGCCCCGGTTCTTAGGCGGGGGAGAGTTCCGCGCCGCCGGGGAGGTCGTCGAACCCCTCGTCCGAGTCACCTTGGGTCTCGGTCTTGTCTATGTTCAACGCGGTCTCAGTTGCCTCCGTCTCGACAACAGGATCGGGTCGCAGGTCTTCGGGAGTCGTTCCCTCGATCAGGAGTATGATCTCCTTCTCATCCAGCGTCTCGTGCATGAGCAGCCCCTTGGCCAGACGCTCAACCGCAGCCCGATCGTTGTGGATCATCTTGCGCGCAAGATCATAGGCATCGCGCAGGATGCGCTCGATCTCCTTGTCGATCACGTGTGCGGTTTCCTCGGAGTGCCAGCGATTGCTCATCAACTCGGTGCCCAGGAAGTCGGAGCCCTGGCGGTCGGCATAGTTGATAGGACCTACGCGCTCGCTCATGCCCAACTCCGTCACCATGGCACGCGCGATTTCGGTGGCACGGCGGATATCGTCCGAGGCACCGGCCGAGATGTCACCCACGAAGATCTCCTCGGCGACCCGGCCTCCGAAGGCCATGGCCAGCTGACCAATCAGGCGCAGCTTCTGAGTGTGGTAGCTCTCCTTTTCCGGGAGCATCATCGTGGCCCCCAGGGCGCGGCCGCGGGGAACAATCGTGACCTTGTGCGGCATGTCCACCGCTTCGATCTTGGCTGCCAGGATGGTGTGTCCCGCTTCGTGGTAGGCGGTGATCTCCAGATCCTCAGCCTCGATCTTCTGGTTGGACTTCTTGCGCCCGTAGCGGACCTTGGCCGTGGCCTCCTCAAGGTGACGCATGTGGACCTTGTCCAGCTTCTCGAGCACGGCCATGATGGCCGCCTCGTTGACGATAGCCGCCAGATCGGCACCTGAGTAGCCGGGTGTGCTCTTTGCGAGGGACTTCACCTCGACGTCTTCATCGGTCTTCACCTTGGCGATGTGCACGGCGATGATGCCCTCGCGACCCTCGCGGTCAGGCAGCTCAATCGTGACCTGACGGTCGAACCGACCGGGGCGAAGTAGTGCGGGGTCAAGGACGTCCGGGCGGTTGGTGGCCGCCACGACGATGATGCCCTCATCCGTTCCAAAGCCGTCCATTTCGACAAGGATGGCGTTCAGGGTCTGCTCACGTTCATCGTGCCCGCCGCCCATGCCGCTGCCGCGCCTGCGGCCTACGGCATCGATCTCATCCAGAAAGATGATGCAGGGAGAGCTCTCCCGAGCCTGCTTGAACAGGTCCCGCACACGGCTCGCGCCCACACCCACAAACATCTCGACGAAGTCGGAACCGGAGATGGAATAGAAGGGGACCTCAGCCTCGCCGGCAATGGCCTTGGATAGGAGCGTCTTGCCGCATCCGGGAGGACCGACCAGCAACACCCCGCGCGGGATGCGCCCACCGATCTCCTTGAAGCTGCCCGGGTTCTTGAGGAAGGCCACGACCTCTTGCACTTCGTCCTTGGCTTCCTGTGCGCCGGCCACGTCATCGAAGGTGACGTTGGTGTGGTTTTCTTTGGTGTAGAGCTGTGCGCGTGAGCGGCCAAAGCTCATGACGCCAGCGCCTGAACCCTGATTGCGCATCTGGCGCATGAAGTACATGATCACAGCGAAGAAGAGGATCCACGGACCCCAACTCAGGAGGATCAGTCCGAGGCCCGGTTCGGCGGGGCTGTGACGTGTGCCCGCAGTCAGGTTGTAGGTCAGGTCTTCAGCACTGGCGCCAGCCGCAATCAAGTGCGCCTTGAGCCCTCCCAGGTCCTCGTGCCGGTCCACCCGGAACCAGGCCTTTCCGGAGTGCTCGGGAAGCCCATGAACTGAGCCCATGCTCCACTCCATTGCGGGCCGGGCGGTGCCGCCCACAACCAGTACGTCTTCTTGTGAAGTGACTTCTGTGCCGAACGTTGTTTCTTCGTCGCCCGCACCTTCATTCTCCAGGTGCGTTCGCGTTGCCGTCAGGTGCCGATACAGCTCGGGCCTGAACAGGTCATCGTCCACGGCTGCCACTAGCTGTGCCTCGGAAATCGGAATGTGGCTCTCCACGGCCTTGATCTGCTGATAGGCGCTCTCCCGTTCGGTGATGCTGGTGAAGCTCGCCGTGAAAGGGATGGGATCCTGAGTTTCGCTACCGGGATCAGGAGCGCGCAGTCCCTTGACCTCGCTTGAGCCGGAGAACTCCATCTGCTCGATCTGGCCGGTGTGCAAGAACCACTCGAATTCGTCCTGGCTCAGCTTGGCGGGTGCGGTGAGATTGGCACCGCCAAAGGCCACCAGGACCACGACCAGTACGGTCAGGAACAGGAGAAATGAGCCGAATGGGCGTGAACGCTGGGGCTTATCGGTTTCGTTGTTTTGGGGCTCGGTCATGGTCTTTCTATCGTCTCAATGCTCCCTGGGCTCTAGCCCTGGAGGGAGTTTGTGCTCACAAGATAGTGCTTTGGGCCCCTGTCGGGCGGTTTGGAGGCAGGATCGTGGGTGAATCTTGCAGCGAGCGGCGGTGTCCTGGGTCTATTCGACGGTGGGAGCTTCAGGGTCGGACCCGGAACTCCCGGCGGCAGGTCCGGTGAACAGGTCGAGTACGAGGCGTTCGGCCAGATTATTCAGAGCTCTTTGGCGGGCATCGGGTTCGGCCTCCCTATTCGTGCGTGCATAGCCCACGTTGGCTTCAGCCCGCACGGGACCCGCAATGACTACATCCCTGCGCGGGTCCACCAGCTCGGCCTCGGCCGTGATCCATACGCCACCCTCCATCCAGACGTTGTCCGCACTGCGCAGTCCGGCCCGGCGCTGAAACCGGGTCAGGCGCCCGCGTACGACCAACTGGGACCGGTCCGGGTCCACCAGCCGGGCGTCCAGCATGTTGCGGGTGGCCTGGGTCAGGGCCCGGTGGAGGCCCAGCTCCAGATCCGGCTCCGGGGTGTCATTGCCGAATATCTCCAGCCCCACCGAGTGGTAATCGGGACCCAGCGTGAGGCCTGTGGTGTAGCCACAACCCGTCAGGGCCGTCACCAGCCATGCGAGCCACAGGGTTCGTGTGTGAGCCTTCGGGGCCAGTATCACGAGTCGGTACCGTCCACGTTTCCAGCACGCTTGGCCCACTCACGAAGTAGCTCATCTGCCTCCTTGACCTGGTCCGGATCGCCACCTTCACGCGCCTCGGCAAGAGCCCTCCGTGCGTGTAATCGAACCCCCTCAGCGCTTTCCAGGGTGGCGTAGAAGTTGGCCAGAACGAGGTCGTTGGCTGCAAGGCGTCGTGTGGCGTCCACCAGATCCTTCCGGACCGCAGATATCGATTCGTGATTGCCGTACTCGTCCAGCCAATTGCGAAGCTCCCCTTGGGCTTGGATGAGGGTGGCGCGGTCGTATTCGGGATCTGAGTGGATCATCAGCCGCAAGTGTGGAATCCGGGCCTGGGCCATGGGGGCCCGGGGGCTGGTGGGAAACCAAAGGAGAAGGTCTTGGTGCTTCTCGATGGCGATGTCCAACTTCCTCTGCTCCTGGTAGAGGGTGCCCAGAGTCCAGAGCGTCAGGTCTCCACCTGGGTGAGAGGGATAGTTCATCACCAGATACTCGAGTACCTCAGCCGCCAGGTTGCGGTACTTGAAGATGAGCCCGTAGGAACCACCGTCCTCGGCGAGATCGAAGCCGATCTCTCCCAGCAAACCTCCCGCTGCACCTCGCTCGTGGTGCTGGGGAAACTTGGAGTCCATGCGCTTGATCAAGCGGTAGGCTTCCATGCGTTCCCTCTCAAGGAAGAGCAGCTGTGCCGACCTCAAGCCCGCCTCGACGGCCAATTGTCTGGGGACGTCCACGCCCATGATGGCCTCAAGGAGATCAGCGTCCTGTGAGTGGGCGATGACGGCCCGCGTCGTGGCCTCAAGTACGTTCTGCACCTCTTGCCGCAGGTCCGGAGAGAGGCCCGCTGTCGAGCGGGCGCTGCGTACCTGCTCGAGCGTCAACTCCAGATCGGTTTGCTCCGCAATGGCGGCGCGCGCCAGTTCAAGGACGGCGGGTACCTGCTCCGGCGTGTAGCGAGCCTCGGCCCGCTGAGCGAGGCGCGTTGCGCCGCAGCTTGAAATAAGGGCCAGGAGAATGGCGATGGGGCCCAGGGCCTGCTGTGGTCGGGACATGAGGGTCAAAGTGTGGGTACGCCTCGTTCAGGGGCGTTGCGATTGGCGGTTTCCAGGAAGGCCCGCTGGCTGGCGAGTCGGGTCTCGAGGTGAAAGTCGATGAAGCGTGCGGTGAGGTCGCGCACCCGTTCGATCAGGTCGTCCGAGATGGAATTGGATGGAGGTGAGGAAGGAGAGCAGCGTGCCAGATGCTTCGCGCACTCCAGCACTGATTCAGGGATGGTCCCCACACGCCGGCCTGAGGCCTGAGCTTCCCGTGCGTGGGGCGTGCACAGGCGTCCACCTGCTCCTGCGGAGAAGGGCACCCGTTCTTCGTCCAGGGCTGGCGCGGGTCCGGCACACTGGGCGCAAGCTTCGAGGGCCGGGGCCAGACCGAGATTGTGCAGGAAGGCGAGCTGGAAGACAACGAGCACCGCATGGGGGGAGTTGCTGGGATCTTGCAGCCCCTCCAGGGCGGCTTCTGTGGCCAGGTACAGGCCCCGGTCGCTCTGCTCCTGGCGTGCCGCGGCTCGGCACAGTTCGAGCACCGTCAAGCCCGCCTGATATCGATCGAGGTCGCGGGTCAGCTCCGATCGCCGCCGGGCCAATGTCCCCTTGCGCAGGAGACCCAAGCTCGCCTCCGCGCGCTCAGACCACTCGAGCTCCAAGGTGTCGAACAGGTCGAGAACACAGTAGAAGCGCGAGCGGGGCCGATAGGCCCCCCGTGCCAGGACGTGCACCCGAGCGCCGCTGGCTGTGATCACTTGGATCACAAGGGACGACTCCCCGAAGGGCGTGCGCTTGAGAATGAGTGCGTGGTCGCGGTGGATACTCACGGGCAAGAGTCTAGCGCGGAAGCGGCGGCTAACCTGATCGGTTCCCCTGATGGGGGGAGACGTGCACCTTCAGCACCCGGCGGTCCGTGGCCTCCGCCACGCGATAGCGCACTTTCTCGTGTTCGAACTCCTCGCCTTCCCTTGGGAAGTGCCCCAGCTCCGCCAGCACAAAACCCGCCAGGGTCTCGAAATCCGACTCTTCTGCCAGGGTGAGGCCCAGGGCCTCATTGACCTCGGATACGTGCAGGGCGGCTTGAATCTCGAAGTTCCCGCCCTCCAGCTCACGGATCGCAGGCCCGGAGTCTTCGTCCTCGTTCTGGATCTCCCCGACAATCTCCTCGATCACGTCCATCAGGGTCACGACACCCGCAGTGCCTCCGTACTCATCCAGCACAATGGCCATCTTGTGACGGCCATCGCGGAACTCCTTCAGGAGGGTGGAGACCAGCTTCGTCTCGGGCACCAGCAAGGGGGGCCGGATCAGATCTGCGAGCTTGGGTGTGGGCTCCACCGAGAGGGCCTCGATGACGTCCAGGGCGCGCAGGGTTCCGATGATGTTGTCGATCTTCTCGTCGAAGACCGGGATACGGGAGTGCCCCGCTTCCCTGAACAGGGCCGCAGCCTGGTCCAGGGTTGCATCGGAAGAGAGGCCGTGGATCTCGGTGCGCGGCGTCATCACCTCCGCAGCGTCCACGTCGCCGAATTCCATCACGTTCATCACGAGCTCGAGCTCGTCCTCCTCCAGCTCACCCTTGTCCAGGGCCGTCTCCGCCAACCCACGCAGGCCCTCGACCAGGAGGCGCTCCTCGGGAGTTTCCGAAGGCAGGTTCAAGATGCGTTGAATCGCCCGCCGCGTAGCGTCGTGCAGTGCCACCAGGAAACGTACGGGAATCTGAGCCCAGGCGAAGGTCGGCAGGATGCTCACCAGTAGCCGGTCACCAAAGGCGCGGGCGACGGAGCTGGGCAGGGTGATCGTGAACAGCAGCAAGGCGGGAGCTGCCAGGGTCAGCGTCCAACCGAGGGTGGGCCATGTCAGTGCGGATCCGTGTGCCATCCAGGTCAGGAGCAGACCCACGAAGAGCACGTCGGCCGTCAACTTCAGAATGGCTGCGCTTGTGGCCAGGGCATCGGCTTGCTCGAGCAGGGACGACAAGCTGGCGCTGCGCGACTGGGCCTGGGGTTGAGCGAGAACCCTGGCGGGCAACGAGCGCCGGAGGGAATCGCGCAACGTGGAGAAGAAGCCGGAGAGGATCAATGCTCCAACGCACAGGGTCAGCGTGCGTGGGTTGTCGCCCAGGCCCCAATCCCAGGGCAGGGCTGGGGGGAGGGTGGGAATGGTCGGCAGGACGGGCATGATCAGGGCTGGATCCTACCCCCATTGAACGGCTTGCCTTGGGCACGGTCGATCCCCGAGGGTGCCCGATGGACCCATTCTTGCCCCTGAGGAGACCGGGGGTGTTACGGGGACGTAACATAAATGATTGAAATCGTCCCCATGGGGCCCTCCCAGCGGCTCCCTTCGGCCATGGCACGGTACGTGCGGAAGGGGGCCCCATGCACCCATTCATGCCCCGTCTGTCCGGACCATCCTCGCCAAGCTCGCCCTCTCCCATTCTGCCCTCTGCTCACGCCGGTCCATTCCCCGTGGCATCGGGGCTGGACGCTGAGGTATGCGAGGCCCTCCACAAGCAGGGCCGCGAGAGCGTTCCACCTCCGGACGGGGACCCCCTGACCTTTGAGCGCCAGCTTCAAACCGACCTGATGGTGGTGTTTCAACGGACCCGCTCGCACGCGGTCTTCAACGCCCTTCATCGCCGCACCAGCCCGCTCATCTTTGCTTGGGTCAAGGGGCTGCTGAAGAAGACCTCCGGGAGCGCCGACCCCCATGAACTCGTGCAGGACACTTTCGTGAACATCTACTCCTATGCGGGCAGCTTCAAGGAGGGCAACTCGCACACATTCATGGGGTGGGCCCGCACGATCGCGGCCAACGTCCTGCGACGGGGCATGCGTAGGAGGCGGATGGTCTCCATTCTGGAGACGGATCGGCACGTGGACCAGAGGCCTGGTCCGACCCATCGGGCCCAGCATTCCGAAGAGGTGGAGGCCGTTCGACAGGCCTGGACCCTGTTCTTGGCGTTGTATCTGGCGGCCTTCCAGTCTTTGGGGCCCCGGGATCAGCAGGCCATGCACCTCACCGAGGTTGAGGGCAAGGACTATGAGGAGGTGGCCAAGGAGCTCGGTGTGGGGCGCAGAAACGTGAAGATGATCATGTTTCGAGCACGCAAGCGGCTTCAGGCGAGCATGCGCTGCCAGCTGATGATGGGCGGGGTGAACACGGTTCGCGACGCGGGCTAGGGGTGGGGGGGCAGATCCTCCGGGTGTCGGGCAGAACCTGCCCTGTTCCCGTTAGAATCCAGACCCATGTCCGCGTCCCAGTCCATCGACCTCCTGATCCACGGTTCCGCAGAGGTGGTCACGCCGTTGGGGCAAGCTGCCCTGACCGGTGCTGGGCTGGGGGACGTCTCGGTTGTCCCGGACGGAGCCGTGGCCGTGGACGATGGCCGGGTTCTTGAGGTGGGCCGCAGCGCAGACCTGCAGAACAAGTACGCAGCACACACCACCCTTGATGCCCAAGGCGGCACGGTCCTGCCCGGGCTGGTGGATGCCCACACGCATCCCGTGTTCATGGGCACGCGCGAGGCGGAATTCGAGCTGCGCGCCGCTGGCAAGACCTACGTGGAGATCAGTGCCGCAGGGGGTGGCATAGCGAGCAGTCTTGAAGGGGTGCGTACCAGCAGCGAGGAGGCTCTCCTGGGCTCGCTCATGGAGCGCGCCCGCCGCTTCCTCTCCCTGGGCACGACCACAGTGGAAGCCAAGACGGGCTATGGCCTGACGCTTGAGGATGAACTCAAGGGTCTGCGTGTCATCCAGCGGGCAAGTGCCGAGCAACCCGTGGACTTTGTGGCCACCTGTCTGGCTGCCCACGCGTACCCGCCCGAGTACGCCGACCGCCGCGAGGACTTTCACACCTTGATCGTGGAGGAGATCTGGCCCGCCGTGGCGGACCAGGGCATTGCTCGCTACGCGGACGTCTTCACCGAGGAGCAGGCCTTCGACCTGGATAGCTCGCGTCGCATCATGGCAGGTGCGCGCGATGTGGGCCTCGAGCTGCGTATGCACGTGGACCAGTTGACCCCCCTTGGCGGAGCTCAGCTGGCAGCGGAACTGGGAGCGCGCAGTGCCGACCACCTGGAGCACGTTTCCCCCGAAGGTATCGAGGCGCTTGCGGGAGCCGGGGTCGTGGCGACCCTCTCGCCACTGGTGCCCCTGTTCTTGCGCGAGTCCACCGAGGCCCCCGGACGTGCATTGGTGGCGGGTGGTGTTCCCGTAGCCCTCAGCACGGACTTCAACCCGGGCAGCTGCTACTGCATGAGCATGTTTGAGGTTCTCACCTGGGCCAGCCTGCGGTACGGGTTCTCTGCCGGCGAGGCCTTGACGGCGGGGACGCTGAACGCAGCCGCCTCCCTGGATCTCGCCCACGAGATCGGAAGCCTCGAGGTGGGCAAGCGGGCAGACGTCCTGATCACCGACCTGCCGAACCACTCTCACCTCACCTACGAGCTGGGTCGAAACCCCGTGACCGCCGTAGTGAAAGGCGGCCAGCTCGTCTGGCGGGCCCAGGACCCGGGTGCCTGATTCCCATGCGGCTCGTTGCACTTGGATTACTGGCTCTTGCAGCCCCCTGCTTCGGGGCCTCTCCCCAGGAGAATCCCTACCAGGACGCACACCTGCGGAACCTCTACGTGGAGCGGCGGCTGGGCTTGGAGAGGGCCTGGGCAGAGGCCGGGGAAGCAGATCGCGAGCGTGTACGTGCCAGCGCACGGGCCAACAGGACCGGAGGGCAGCCCGCGCTCTACGCGGCTTCCGCTCAGGTTCTGACGGACGCGCGCTTCATGCTTGCGGGTGATGAGGAAGCTGTCAGTGAACTCTCCATCCAGTCCCGGGTGGCCTGTTCCCTGGATCTGATGGTCCTGCCGGGTGCCTTCAGCGCAGTGGATCGCGATCGAGGGGATGCCCTGATCGTGCGCGTATTGCCCGCGTACACGCGCCTCTACCAGCGGGCCCTTCCCGAACAGATCCAGTTGACCATGATCTGGGTCAGTCCTGACGGACAGGAGACCCGGGCACGAAGCGAGCCCGTGCACCGGGATGCTCTCGTCCTGCCCGGTTTCGAGATGTACTTCCACGCGCCGCCCTCCAAGCCCGGTACCTGGAGCCTGATTCCCGAAGTGGAGTGGGCTGGCGTCAAGGGACGCGGGGTCCCTGTGGCCGTTGAAGGAGTTCGGGCCCTGTTTGATCGCTATGACCGGCTCGTCTCCCAAGCCGGGTCCAACGAATCCCAACGCGCCATCCTCACATGCCTTGAGAGGATCTTGTTGCATGGTGGACGGGATGCGGGAGATCCGTCGATCGAAGGACTGCTCCAAGGGGAGACCCCCGCGCGCGCGCAGCGCAGTGTCCATTCATGGGCAGGGAAGGGTACCTGCTTCCAGCTTGACCCGGCGGAGGGCACTCCTGCCAAGGGGGTTGTGGTCGTCGTCTCACCCGTACTCCACGAGGCCGGGTGGGCCCTGGTGGGGGATGAGGGCAAGGGCTGGCTTGAGTTGGCGGCGGCCGGCGCCCAGCGCATCGTTCTCACCGAGTTGAGTCCTTCCCAAAGCAGCGGTCCCGACGTGTTCGACCTTCTCGCCCGCTTGCGCCGAGAGCACCCCGACCTGCCGCTGACTCTTGTCTTGCACGGCTCGGGTCTGGGCCGCCTGCAACTCTCTTTGATGCGTTCCGATGGCCCGCCCCCGTTTGATCGTCTGGTCGTGGACAGTGTGCTCTGGGGTGCACCCGTGCGCCCCATGGTGGCCGTGCCCATGCTGTTCGTTTCTCCACTTGAGGAGAAGGCCGTGGGCTTGCGGCGCTCCAGTGTTCCCGTGAACAACGCCACCCCACCAGCAAGCGTGTACGAGATCCGTAGCAACGACCTGCCGGTGATCAGCGGTGCTCGCCTTCCGGGCTGGATCGGTCAGTGGCTTGAGCTGGTGGACTAGGCTCGGTCTCCTGCTCCAGGGGATGAAGAACTCACTTGCCGGTGTTTGGGGGCACGAATAGAGTGTGGTTGCCGCGTCGCTTCGCCCAGCGGGGAACCGATTTCAGCACGAACCGCCCGAATCCAAGTAGGCCCCCCATGATCAACCTCATCTTCAGTACATGCCTCGTCGCGTTGCCTGCACCTCTCCCCAGCGTGGCAGAACAGGAGCCATCCCAGGACGAGGTGCAGGTGGAGATGGATGCGCACGAACGAGCCTTCGAGAAGCTCTTGAGTGGAGCGGTGCTGGAGGGCCTGTTCACCGACGATGCGGCTTCCAGCGAGCCTCCGCAGGCTGACCGCTACACCCTGGGACGGGTGCAGAAAGTAGGGGGCAGCGCGTGGCGATTCGAGGCCCAAATCGAATACGGCGGCCGGTCCTTCACCGTGCCCTTGGTTCTCGATGTGCTGTGGGCTGGGGACACACCGGTCATCACCTTGACGGACAAGAAGATCCCTCTCCTCGGGGCCTTCTCCGCCCGCGTGCTCTTCCATGGTGACCGGTATGTGGGCACCTGGCAGGGGGCCTCTCACGGCGGAGAGATGTGGGGCGTGGTGAAGCGTCCGGCCGTGGACGTCGCCGCATCGGAGCAGAACTGGCCCTCCTTTCGGGGTACGGCGGCCCGTGGTTCACTGCCGGGGTTTGAGACGGCGGTGAAGTGGGACGCGGACGCGGGGGAGGGCATCCGATGGAAGACGCCCATCCCGGGTCTGGCTCACTCTTCGCCGGTCATTTGGGGCGAGCGCCTGTTTGTGACGAGCGCGGTTCGCGAGGGGGAGGAGTCCGAGCTGAAGGTGGGTCTCTACGGAGATATCGCGCCGGTGGAGGGCGAAGGTGCCCACGCCATGAAGGTCATCTGCCTCAACAAGGGAACGGGCTCGATCCTGTGGGAACGCACGGCCTGGACCGGCGAGCCGGAGATCATGCGCCACCCCAAGGGCAGCCATGCTGCTTCCTCTCCTACTACTGACGGCCAGTACGTCGTGGCCCTCTTCGCCTCCGAGGGGCTGTACTGTTACGACTTGCAGGGCACGCTCCTGTGGTCCAAAGACCTGGGGACCCTCGACTCGGGGTACTACATGGTGAAGACGGCTCAGTGGGGATTCGCCAGCTCTCCGATCATCCACGATGGCAAGGTGATCGTGCAGTGTGACCTGCAGGGAGACTCGTTCCTCACGGCGCTGGACGTTGAGAGTGGCGAGGAGCTCTGGCGAACGGCGCGCGATGAGGTGCCCACCTGGGGGACGCCCACGGTGGACGTTCGCGAGGGGCGTTCGCAGATCATCTGTAACGGCTACAAGCACACGGGTTCGTACGATCTGGAGAGCGGGGAGCCCCTTTGGTGGATTCAGGGTGGTGGGGACATTCCGGTGCCCACGCCCGTGGTTGCACACGATCTGATCTACATCACCAGCGCCCATGGCCGGCTGGCACCGATCTACGCGGTGGATGCGATGGCCAGGGGCGAGCTGGATCTGACGCACGAGCACGTGGCCTGGAGCGATACTCGGCGCGGGAACTACATGCAGACCCCGATCGTGGTGGGGAATCTGCTCTTCCTCTGTAACGATGCGGGAATCCTCACCTGCCGAGACGCCCACACGGGCGAGGTCCACTACCGCGAACGCCTGGGGGGTGGGGGTACGGCTGGCTTCACCGCTTCTGCCGTGGCCGCCGACGGCAAGCTCTACGTGACCGCCGAGGAGGGTGAGGTGTACGTGGTGGCGGCTTCGAGTGAATTCAAGCTCCTGGAGATGAACGGCATGGGCGAGACCTGTATGGCGACCCCAGCCATCTCGGAAGGCGTGATCTACTGGCGTACTCGCGGGCACGTGATCGCAGTTGAGAGGTGAAGGAGAATCCTCCCAGGCATCGGGGCCCCGGTAAACGACTCAGCGGCTCCCGGCATGTCGAGAACCGCTGAGTCCAGAGCCCTTCGGACTTCAGTCGCAGCACATGGCATGCTTCAGGGTCTTCCGCAGCTGAGCGAGTCGGAACGGCTTGTCGATATGCCGCGTCTGGCGCGGAAGCTCGATAGTGTTCAGGTCTTCGCCGGTAGCGATAATGACAGGCAGCTCTTCGCGGACGGAGTGCAATCGCTCGGCGAGCTGCAGACCGTTGATCGGAGTCATTCCGAGATCGACGATCGCCAGGTCAACTGCGGCAGGGCTGCTGGCGAAGTGGCGACAAGCTTCTTCGGGGTCTTCGTAGAGGATCGCGGAGTGGCCCAAGGATGAGAGGACGGTCCCGACGGTCTTCAAGACCATGGGTTGGTCATCCACAACCAAGATCCGCAAGCCGCAAGCCTCGGGGGCTTCACCGTTGGACTTCGCGGCACCGGCGTTCTTCGCGCAGGGCAACTCGACCCGCATTGTCGTACCGGCTCCCAGTTCGGAATCCACCTGGATCGAACCTCCTTGATCGCACACGATCTGCTTGACAATGGTCAGGCCGATTCCACTACCGCCGTAGCCGGCTCCCACCTGCTTGGTGCTGAACAGTGGATCGAAGCACTGCCCAGCCTCGGTGGGGGTCATCCCCTTGCCATTGTCCGTGACCGTCAGCATGAAACGGTCGCCACCCCGCTTCGTCGAAATATCCAGCATGCCGCCGTCTGGCATGGCGTCCATTCCGTTCAGGATGAGGTTGGAGACGATCTGTCTAAGCTCATTCCCCATACAGTCCACCTGGGCGTCCTCCCCAGAGCGGTCATACCACCGAATGTTGATGCCGGCCGTCTCCGCTGCGGAGTCGATCTGTCGGATGACACCGGAAACGACCTCTCCCATGCATTGGGCTACTGCACCTTCGCACGGAGATGTTGCGTGTCTACCAAGGCGCATGTCTCTCAGCATCTCAACGGTCTGAACGACGGCTTCAGATGCCCGCTCCAGCCACTCGCAACGTTCCTTCGCAGTCCCCTCGTGGTTTCCGTCCTCGGCGAGCAGATCGAGGTACCCCATGGCTGGAGTCAGGGTGTTCTTGATCTCGTGCATGGCTCCCGCAGTCATCAGTGACTCCGTGTGGATACGGCCTTTCAGCATCAACTGCCGGCGTAGGGCGATAACGTGCCCCACCTGGGAAGCAAGGGTCTCAAGCGTCTCCATCATGAGGGGCGTGACCTCGCAGGGCTCCATCCCAAGGACGCACAAGGAGCCGATGGCGCATCCGGGGAACACCTCAACGGGCACTCCGGCGTAGAAGCAGACGCCAACGTCCCGGACGAGTGACGTATCGCAGAACTCAGGGTCCTTTGTTGCGTCCTGGACCAATACCGGTGCACCGCTAAGGGCGACCTTTTCACAGAATGAGCCATGTCGGTCCAGTTCACAGAAATCCATTCCGGTCTTGGACTTCAGGTACAGTCGATCCCGATCGACCAGAGAGAGGGCCGCGATAGGGCACCCGCAAACGTCCGCAAGCAGTCTCGTCTGTTCATCAAAGATGGATTCGTCAGCCGAATCCAAGAGGCCCGTTTGTCGAAGAGCGAGTAACCTGTCCTCTTCACGTAGTTGGCTTGAAATAATGCTCATGGTTATTTTCCGGGTCGTGGGAGAACGGCCTATCGGGTTTTGATGGCGAATGGTGTCGCCACGTCTACTGTGGTTCATCGCCGTGATTTATCCACGTGCTGTTCGCGCGGAATAGCTTGGAAAAAGCAACGCAGTATCTCGGCACGGTTTGTGCCATCCGTTAGCAAGTGGCTCCCAACGGCGGTTCCGAGGTTTCAACCGGTAAAAGGGAACAATTGACCTTTGAGAACCGACGTGGAACGGCTACTTCCGAACGCTCTTTGGAGTCAACTGGCAGAGGCCAGAAGCGCTCCCACGGTAGGGGGGTTCACACCACAGTCAGGAGGCAGGTTATTCGCAACCTTGCGTGCCTTCGTGGGATGGCCGGACCCTCTTGGTAGAGGTTTCTCGTTGACCCGAGCAATCCAGGCAACGTGTCGGAGAGGGTGCCGAGGGAAACTGAGCGGACCCGGTCCATATCTCAGCGCCCATGGGTGTCACCCCTGTAGGGGAGCAAGCCATCGGGCGGGCGGCATGGGGATGCTGGCCTCGTCGTCCAGTTAGCGGGGCATGAAACGCTGCTTGAAGGTGCTCCAAGCCCGAATGGACCTTGTCAGGTGCTCGCGCGCTGGCAGGGAGATGTTGTAGCACTGCAGGCCGATGGGGCCCGTGTAGCCGCGCCGAACGACTTCCCTCAGGAGGGCGAGGTTGTCGAAGCTGCCCTGGTCGAGGGGCTGGATCAGCTTGTCCCAGCCTGCACCCTTGGCTTCTGGGCCTCCATCGGCACCGCACAGTGTGACGGAGAGCAGGTAGGGTGTGATGGCGTCGAGTCTCTTGCCCAGATCCTTCTCTCCCTCCAGGAACAGCCAGTGGCAGAGGTTGAAGGCCGCGCCGAAGTTACGGCGGTTCACCTTCTTTGAGAGTCTTATGCCATCGTCGATGCTCTCGGCCCAGAAATTGACATGGTTGTACACAGCCACCTTGGCTCCGTGGGCATGGGCCAGGTCGGCCAGCTCACGAAGGATCGGCACCGCGAAGGCATCGCCTTCCGGATCGGAAGGTTTGAATCGACCACTGTGTAGATGGACGGTGAGGATGACCCCGCGGTCTTTCAGAAACGTCTTGAGGTACTCGACGATCCTCTCGTCATAGGGCTTGTCCGAAGCATCGATGTCCACCTTGAAGTAGATGGTCGCGATCTTCAGCTCGCGCTTGTGGATCTCCTCGGCCAGGCGCGGAAGCTCATCCAGGGAGTACCCCTCGATGCCGTCATAGCCGAGCTCCGCCAACAGTCCTGCTTGAGCCGCCGGATCCGAGGGCTGCTTCCCCCGCATGCTGTTGTTGAAGGCGTAGAACGGATTCTCCAGGCCCCTCGGGTGGGCCTCGGTCCCCTTGACCTGACCCGCAGCCTCCGCCGCGAAGAACGTCAGGCAGGCAGCGATAAGCAACGTTCCGAACGGGTTGAATCTGATGTGCATGGGTGCTCTTGTCATATCGTTGGGAGGCGCCGTTCTAGATGCCCCAGGGCTCTCGGATCGGCCGCGTCAGCAGGGCATTGGCGGCATTGTCGTCTTGGAAGCGTTCCGCCTTGGGGTCCCACTTCAGGGTGCGACCGAGCCTCACGGCGATGAGGCCGAGCTGGCACAGAGAAACGGTGCGGTGTCCCACCTCGACGGGCTCGAGTGTCTCCCGACCCTCCTTGATCGCGCGCAGGAAGTCGACCTTGTCCTCGAGTGTGTCCGAGAAGTGGACCTCGTCCGGCTCGAGCTCTGAGTTGAGGAGCTCCGGGGAGCTCGCTGTGAGGGCCTTGCCCTCCTCTGCCTCAAGCCAGCCTTCCGTGCCTTCGACGCGGACGAAGGCTCTACCGATGCCATAGGTCTGCTGCACGCCATCCGCGAACTCATACTCGACGTTGAAGTTCGTGATCGTGTTCCACAGCCCCTGACTGAACTCACCCGTGCCCTTGACGGAGACGGGGCCCGTCCGCTCGCGCCCCGTCACCCACTGGGAGATGTCGTTCATGTGCGTGCCCCAGTTCGTGATCATCCCGTTGCAGTAGTTCTCGATCCGCATCCAGCCCGGCCGGCCATAGCCGCTCACCGGGTGGACGCGCTTCTCGGTGTACGGGGCGGGGAAGGCGGGGCCCAGCCAGAGGTCGTAGTCGAGTCCCGCGGGCACAGGCGTGGTCTTCTGCGGGGGCAGGGCATCGCTCGCGGAGGGCACCCCGGTCACGATGCGCTGGACCTTGCCGATGCGACCGTTTTGGACGAGCTCGGCCATGCGCCAGAAGCGCTGCTTGCCGCGAAACTCGCTGTCCGTCCGGCTCACGACGCCAGCCTCCTTGACGGCGTCACACAGGGCGCGGCCGTGGGCGATGCAGGTGGTGAGAGGCTTCTCGATACACACGTGTTTTCCGGCTCGCGCCGCTAGCACTCCCATGGGGGCGTGCCAGTGGTCGGGCGTCGAGATCATCACGGCATCGACGTCGTCGCGGGCGAGCACCTCACGGAAGTCGGTATAGGCGCGGACGCCGGAGTAGTCCTTGCCAGCTTTCTCGGCGTAGTAGGCGTTGGCTTTCACCCGGGCCCGCTCGAGTCGTCCCGCGTCCACATCGCACACGGCGACGACCTGTGCGTCAGGCGATCTCAGAAACTGGGTCAGGTTGGGGTGAAACGCCTGACGGCCCATGCCCAGCATGGCGACGTTGATCCGATTGCTGGGTGCCGTTGCCCCGAAGACCGTCGAAGGCACGATGAACGGCACCGCGGCGAGCTTGAGGAAGTCACGCCTGTCGCTCTTGGGGGTTCTTCGTTCCATGGGTCATCTCACCTCGTACACGATGGCACAGCCCGAATGCGGGCGGGCTCATGGTGCCCAGTGTACAGGTACCTGATACCTCTCCACCGTTGAATCGGGGCTTGGGCTCAGGACCGGATTGGTTTGGTCTCAACCCTCTCCGCTGGCGTAGGGCTCGCAGAACCCGTATCGTCCCAAACCATGGGTAGCGAAAAGATCCAGCCCCGGACCCTGAAGGGTTTCCGCGATCTCACCCCCGAGATGATGATCCCGCGCGAGGGAATCGTCGCGGCGGCCAAGGGGGTCTACGAGTCCTTTGGTTTCAGCCCCATCGACACGCCGGCTCTGGAGTACACGGAGATCCTGTTGGGGAAGGGTGGGGCCGAGACGGACAAGCAGCTCTACCGCTTTGAGGACAATGGCGGCCGCGACGTGGCCCTGCGCTTTGATCTCACGATTCCCTTCGCACGGTTCGCCGCGCAACACATCGGCTCCCTGGGCACGCCCTTCAAGCGCTATCACGTGGGTCCCGTCTGGCGCGGCGAGAACACCCAGCGCGGGCGCTACCGCGAGTTCGTGCAGTGCGATTTCGACACCATCGGGACAACGAGCACCGTGGCAGACACCGAGAGCACACTCGTGATCCACGACCTCTTCGTGGCATTGGGTTTCGAGCGCTTCAGCGTGCGGTTGAATAATCGCAAGGTCCTGAGCGGCGTGCTCGAGCGCCTTGATCTGGCCGACCAGGCCGAGAACGTTCTGCGCGCATTGGACAAGCTGGCCAAAATCGGCCCCGAAAAGGTGACGGCTGAGATGGTGTCCACAGCAGGCTGCAGCGAAGCTCAGGCGGCCGAGGTATTGGCCCTGGCCGCGATCACCGGCGACAATGCCGCGATCCTGTCCGCTCTTGAGCCCTTGGTCGGCGATTCCGAGCTGGGTAGCCAGGGACTTGGTGAGCTGACCGCCGTCCTAGAAGGTGTTCAAGCGGCCGGCGTGACAGAGGGTCGCGTGCGCCTGGACCTGTCCATTGCTCGAGGCCTGGACTACTACACGGGCACAGTCTTCGAGACCTTCCTGGACGACCTGGAGGGTATCGGTAGCTGCTGCTCGGGCGGCCGCTACGACGACCTGGCCTCGCTCTACACCAAGCAGGCTCTGCCCGGGGTGGGGGCTTCATTGGGAGTGGATCGTCTCCTCGCCGCCATGGAAGAGCTCGGGATGCTCGCAGGCCGAGCCGCCTCAGCTCCGGTATTCCTGGCCTTCTTCGACGGTGAGCGCGCTTCAGACTACGTGGCTCTGGCGGCTCGACTGCGCGCCGCCGGTGTGGGCGTCGAGCTCTACCCCGAGCCTCGCAAGCTCGGTGCCCAGCTCAAGTACGCGGACCGCCGTGGGCACCGTCTGGCCATCATCGTGGGCCCAGACGAATGGGAGGCCGGTCGCTGCCAGCTGAAGGATCTGGACGCCAAGACCAGTGATGAGGTTGCTCTCGACGACCTCGCCAGCGCTTGCCTGCAGCGATTGGGTTGAGTGAGCCGCGCGGCTCAGATCAGACCCAGGAACACGCTTGGCAGGACGCCCATCACCAGGACCGCGGCTGCGCAGAATGCGGTCGCCAACAGGGCATCGGTGCGCTTGGCCATGGGGGGAGCCACCTGATCGGAGGCCGGCTCCATGTACATGGCGACGATCACACGCAGGTAGTAGGCG
>PVBE010618864.1_pt1 | contig 101051 bp, 103 predicted proteins | sample 1631181 | NCBI WGS metagenome assembly PVBE01 (sample SAMN08397723, study PRJNA350692) | Marine metagenome, whole genome shotgun sequencing project. | isolation source: water | place: Pacific Ocean | collected 2012-04
GCCGCCAGCGAGACCGACCTCATCGACCACTGCAAGTCACTGATCGCCGGCTACAAGTGCCCCAAGAGCGTCGCCATCCACGAAGGCTCGCTGCCCATCTCCGGCGCCGGCAAGATCCTCAAGACCGAACTCCGCAAGCCCTACTGGGAAGGCCAGGAGAAGGGCGTCAACTAGTCCGGGTGCGGGCTGTGCCTAGCTTCCCGGCGTGTTCGCCGAGGAGGCAAACTCCCCCACACCCAAATCGTCCCGCAGCTCCGCCGAATAGCCGCGCCAGGACTCATCGATCGGGATGCCGATGCCATCGGCGATACGGACCATGCGCTGGAAATTCGCCACTACCGCCGCCGCGTCCACCATCGCCTCCGGCCCCATCGCTTCCACCACGCGCTCTCGGACCGCAGCAAGATCCGGAGCGCGGCGCACCACGGCCTCCGTGAACTCGCCCAGCAGTGCACCGGCGGGGACCTGGGACTCCTCGGAGTCGTCCATGACCCCTTCCATCCCAATCTCTTCCTCGTTCGCCTTCGCGCTCGCACGGAGCAGCATCGCGTGGGCAGACGTTCAATAGAAACACTCGTTCAGCGCCGAGGTCCTGGCTGCCACCAACTCAACCTGCGACCGCGACAAGCTCCGTACTTGTTCAAACGTGCCCATCACATCCGGATGCAGGTAGTAGGCCGCACCGAGGTCGTTCAGTCCTCGCACTTCGTCCGGCGCCAGGCTCATCGCGGCGATGACGTTCGCTGCCGGTCCCCCGCCGTACAGGTCCGCATCCTCCGGATCCAAATCATCCGCTCCTACCGTCGGCAACCACGACCCGTGGGCTTTCGCCCCGCTCGGACGCCGCTGACTCGGCTCCCCCTTCACCGGCACCGGCAGCGGCTCCACCGCCACGCCCACCCCGCGCTGCAACTCGTCCACGGAGAACGTGTTGACGACGATCCCCACGATCTCCGCGTAGGCCGCATCGCTGATCTGGCTCGGCACGATCGCGTCGAACCAGGCCTTCGAGAGACGCGCGTTGTCCGTGATCAGCTTGTGCACCACCTCCACGACGGCCTCCGGAAGCTCGCTATCGCGGTCATGCACCCCATTCACCGACGCCGCGGACAACGCCTGTGCCCGCTCCGCACAGAACGCACAGTCCTCGGCCGCGCGGATCTCTCGCGCGATCGTGACGCGATCCACGCCGTCCCACCAAGATCCCGGATGCGCCAGCCGATCCCACTGGCGCCGGTTGGCGGCTTGCAGATCGTCACGAATCGGGATTGCGGAGTCCGCGTAGGTGAAGTGTGTCATGCCGCCGAGTATAGGCTCTCCTTGCGGCGGCAAGCACAGTCTCCTCCGAGTCCACGTCAACACGGATGTCGATGCCAGCGCGCCGCTCGCGAACTCGACTTTATGTCCGAGCGACAACTGCTAACCCGCGTTGGCATCTGACCCATTCCCCCGCTACCTTGACCCTGACCTGCCGGGTCACGGGAGATGCTCCATGCCTACTCTGAACGCGCTGCCGGTCCTTGCTCCGGATTGGTTCAAGGACACTTTCATCGGCATCGAGATCGAGCAATACATCGGCCTCGCCGTGCTCGTCGTCCTCGCGACCCTCGTCCAGTTCACGCTTATTCGCACCATCGCCCTCATCGTCAAACATCGTTTCGAAGGCGAGGATCGAGAATTCTGGAATAGGGAGCGCCGCCGCCTCAACCGATCCCTGCTCCTCCTCACCGTCGCCATCACCCTGCTCGTCGGCATCCCTATCTTGGACTTCGACACAGACGTCGACGACGCCATTAACCAAATCGCCAGCCTGCTCGGCGCCGTCGCCATCGTCATGGTGGCCTACCGGGCCATCGACATCTTCACGGATGTCCTCGGCAAGCGCGCCGAAGCGACCGATACCAAGCTCGACGATCAGCTCGTCCCGCTCCTCCGCACAACCCTCAAGCTCTTCGTCACCATCGTCGGCGGGCTCTTCGTCCTGCAGAACCTGGACGTCAACGTCTCCTCCCTGATCGCGGGCCTTGGCCTCGGTGGTCTCGCCATCGCCCTCGCCGCCCAAGACTCCGTCCGCAACCTCTTGGGCGGCGTCACGATTTTCGCTGACAAGCCGTTCGAAGTCGGCGACTGGGTCGTCGTCGACGGTATCGAGGGCACCGTGGAAACCGTTGGCTTCCGCTCTACCCGAGTCCGCACCTTCTACAACTCGCTTGTCACCGTCCCCAACGGCCGCCTCGTCGATACCGGCGTCGACAACATGGGCAAGCGCCGCTGGCGCCGCTACAAGACCACCCTCGGCGTCGGCTATCACACCACGCCGGACCAGATGCAGGCCTTCGTCGAAGGCATCCGTGCCATCATCCAGGCCAATGGCGGGATGCGGCAGGACTACTTCATCGTCGAGTTCCACGGCTTCGGCGCCACCAGCCTGGACATCCTCGTTTACTGCTTCATGGACGCGACCGACTGGACCGAGGAGCTCCGCACCCGCCACGTACTCAACCTCGACATCATGCGTCTCGCCGAACGTCTCCAGGTCGATTTCGCCTTCCCCACGCAGACCCTCCACATCGCCGAGATGCCCGGCCAGCCACAGCAACTCCCCAACATCCCCAACCGCGACGGCCTCCGCGACGTCATCGACTCCTTCGGGCCCGACGGTCAGAACGGTCAGCGCGTCGATACGCGCATCACCTCCGGCTACGAGAGCGCGCTCGAAAGTCCCTACGCCCAAGCCGACGAAGGCGAATAGCCGCCCCGGTAACGCCATCATTAGAGCCTTCGACGGCGAACCGACTACGCTCTCGCGATAGCCTGTCCAGCCACGCCAGCCAACCAGAGCGGGACCCATCGACCCGCGCCAGCGCGGATCTCGCAGGAGCGTCTATGTCCCCCCTCAAAATCAGCGCGCACATCACCGCCCTCGACGCCCCAGGTCTGATCGACGGCATCGTCGCCGCCGACACAGCCGGCCTCGACACCGCCTGGCTCACGGTCGGTGGACCGGCACCGGATCCATTTGCCGTCTTCACCGCGGCGGCCCACCACGCGGAACGGATCAACTTCGGCACCTCCATCGTCCCCACGTTTCCTCGTCACCCCCTGGCGATGGCCCAAGGCGCCATGACCGTCGACCAGCTGGCCCCCAACCGCCTCAAACTCGGCGTTGGTCCCAGCCACAAGCCCGCCATCGAAGGCACCTGGGGCATCCCCTTCCACAAACCCCTCAACCACCTGCGCGAGTACGTGACCGTCCTCAACGCCGTGCTCCACACCGGCGAAGTGGACTTCGCCGGCGAGCTGATCCAGGCCCACGCCCGCATCGCCGCGCCGACCCAGGTGCAAGTGATGATCTCCGCCCTGCGTGAGAAAGCCTTCCGGCTCAGCGGCGAACTGACTGAGGGCGGCATCTCCTGGATGTCCCCCCTCCCCTATATCCGCGATGTCGCTGCCCCCGCGCAACAGGCCGGTGCGGGCGCTGCCGGTCGCGCCAAGCCCGCCATGATCGTGCACACCCCCGTCGTTGTCTGTGATGACAAGGCACTCGTCTTCGAAGCGGCCAAACGCCAGTTCGGCTTCTATCAGACGCTCCCGTACTACTCCCAGATGCTCCAGGACGCGGGCTACGCCGAAGCCGCCGACACTGAGTTCACCGAGCGCATGGCCGCCGGCCTCATCCTCTCCGGCTCGGAGAACGAGGTTGGCGACCGTATTCGCGGCCTCCCGGAATTCGGCGCCGACGAAATGCTCGCCGCGATCGTCCAGCTCCCCGAAGGCGCCCAGGCGGCCAACGATCGTACTCTCGCTCTGCTCGGAGAACTTGCCGGCGCCTAGCTGTTCGTGTCTGACGGATCGTTATGCTGGGACTGGCATATTGAGCAGTCGGGGCATCGTCGGAGATAATCCTTTCTACCGTTCCCTGGGGAGGGGCGGCGGTCATCCCGGCAGGTGGTCGGGACACCGGTCAAGAACGGCGGACGCACGTCCGCCGCACGCACGTTATGAAGCGTCCACAAGACGCACGGTTCAACAAGCACGGGTTGCATAGCAAAAGGAACACATCGCATGGCTGACGAACGTGCCTATAGCGGCAAGATCCTCAACGTCGATCTGAACGCGGGCGAGGCCGTGGCTGAAGAGCTGCCCGATCAGATGTATAAGGACTACCTGGGGGGCTACGGCATTGGTGCCCGCATCCTCTTCGACCGAATCCCCAAGGGCGCGGACCCGATGGGCCCCGATAACGTCCTCGGTCTCGTCCCCGGGCTCATGACCGGCACCCCGATCTACGGCAACCGCTTCATGGCGGTCTGCAAGAGCCCCTCGACGGGTGGCTGGGGTGACGCCAACTGCGGCGGCGACTTCGGCCCTTACTTGAAGGCCGCCGGCTGGGACGGCGTCTTCTTCTCCGGCATGTCCGATAAGCCCGTCTTCATCCTCGTCGATGACGACAAGGTGACGATCGAAGACGCCGCCGACTTCTGGGGCATGGGCGCCATTGAAGTCGAAGAGAAGTTCAAGGAGATCTACGGCAAGAAGACCTCAGTCGCTTGCATCGGCCCCGCTGGCGAGAACCTCTCGCTCTTGGCGGGGATCTGCAACGAGCACGGCCGCCTCGCCGCCCGTTCCGGCGTCGGTGCGGTCATGGGTTCCAAGAAGGTCAAGGCGGTGGTCGTCAAGTCCAGCCGCTCCATGATCTTCCAGCACGACAAAGAGATCCGCGACCTCGTCAAGACCTCCACGGGCGAGTTCGTCGCCCCGCTGCGCGACTTCTTCCGCACCTTCGGGACCACCGGCATCACCGCCGGCGCTGCGCACAGCGGCGACGCCCCGATTCAGAACTGGGGGGGCATCGGCCAGGAGGTCTTCACGGACCTCGACGGCATTCAGGGACCCGTCGTCAACGAGAAGATGGAGAAGCACTACGCCTGCTGGCACTGCCCGCTGGCCTGTGGCGCGGAGAGCGTGGAATCGTCTGATCCGAAGTACCCCTACCCGAGGCACACCCACCGCCCTGAGTACGAAACCATGGGTGCCTTCGGCACGATGACCCTGTCCGCCAACCTGGACATGCTCATCCACGCCAACCACCTCTGCAATGAGTACGGCCTGGACACCATCGGGGCCGGCGGCGTTATCTCCTTCGCGATCGAGTGCTTCGAAAACGGCCTGATCACCAAGGAAGACACCGATGGCCTGGAGCTGAACTGGGCCAACGACGACGCCATCATCGGGCTCCTGCACAAGGTCGGGAAGCGCGAAGGGTTCGGCGATGTCATCGCCGACGGCGTCGCCAAGGCGGCGGAGAAGCTGGGCAAGGAGTCGGAAGCGTACGCCATCCATGTCGGCGGCCAAGAGCTGCCGATGCACGACCCCAAGCTCCAGCCCGAGTACTACACGACCTATCGGATGGACGCCACACCGGCCCGCCACACCCAGTACGAGGGCAACAGCCGCTACGGCGGCCCCGATTACGGGGCGGCTCCCGGCGATTTCAAGGACTACGGCGGCCGCGGGGCGCACCACAAGGGCGCCGCTGAGTACAGTCACGTCAACAACTCCGCGGGCATCTGCATGTTCGTGGGCATGATCGCTCCCACCGAGCGTTACCCGCAGTGGATCAACGCCGTCACCGGCTGGAACATCACCGGCGATGAGCTGCAAGCGGCCGGCGAGCGCATTGCCAACTTGCGCCAAGCCTTCGGCATTCGCGAGGGCGACAACCCCAAGGAGCGTTTCGTCTCGGATCGCATCTGGGGCGGCGGCGACACCCAGCAAAAGACCGGCCCGCTCGCCGGCGTGACGCTGGACATTGAGACCTTGGAGAACGACTTCCTTCAGGCTTGCGACTGGGACGTGCAGAGCTGCGCACCTAGCCGCGGCAAGCTGGAGTCCCTCGGACTCAAGGATGTCGCGGACGCGCTGGGCGTCTAGGCGGCCGGAACCGAGGCCTCTCGGCAGGGGCCTCTCGATCGAAAGCAAGAGAGCGGGCTATGTAGCCCGCTCTCTTCACGTCTGCCGCAGATCACTCGCTCAGATGGCAACAGGCGCTAGGCTCCAAGGCAGAACGGCGTTCAGATGGTCAAACAGCAACAGGTGGTGCTCATCACCGGTGCCTCGCGTGGCTTCGGGGAAGCCGCTGCACGGGAACTCGCGGAGCGCGGCCACTCCGTCATCGCCACGATGCGCAATCCCGACCGCGACGGATCCGGCGTGGTCGAGGGCTACGAAGATCGAATCGCCGTCACCGCCTGCGATGTCACCTCCCGCTCCAGCATCGACGCCGCGGTGGCCTTCGCCGTCGACCAGCACGGCCACATCGACACCCTCTACAACAACGCGGGATACGGCCTCTATGGCCCCGTCGAAGACCTGCAAGAAGACGAGATCACGCGCCAGCTCGACACCAATTTCACCGGGCAGATCCGGATGGCTCAAGCGGTCCTGCCTTCCATGCGGGAGCACGGCGGGGGCAAGATCATCAACGTCTCCTCCCTCGCCGGACAGATCGTCGGCCCCCTCATGGGTCTGTACGCCGCTTCGAAGTTCGCCGTCGAAGCCATGTCCGAGGCACTCCGCTACGAGGTCTCCCGCTGGGGCGTCGATGTCACCATCTTGGAGCCCGGCATGTACCAGTCCGACTGGCAAGTCGCCTCGCTCGATGTCACCGCGGCCGTCCGCGACGGCGTCAGCCTCTACCAACCATCCGTCGACGCCGCCCTCGCCGAGTTCCGCGCCCGCGCCGCCACGCGGCCAGGATCGCGCACCATCGCCACCAGCGTCGCCGACATCGTTGAGCTGGAGCAGCCGCTCCCGATGCGCTGGCCGGTCGGCGAGGACACGGACCAAGCGATCCGCCAACGTCAGGCCATGACCGACGCTCAGTGGGAAGCCCAGATCCGCGGAGACACCGAGGGCTATCGCAGTGCCTTCTTTCGCGCCGAGCGCGCCTAGTCCTTTCGACAAGCTCAACACCGCCTTCAGACACGAGGGAGCTCAACGCCATGGTCGCCAAAGTCCGTGAGATCCGGCAGGTCGCCGCCATCGTCAACGACCTGGAGCCAGCCGTTGCCCTCATGCACGACCTCTTCGATGTCGAACCAAGCGTGCGCCAAGACCTCACCGAATTCGGCCTGATCAACGCCGTCATTCCCATCGGCGATCAGTTTCTGGAGTTGCTCCAACCCGTGACCGAAGAAAGTTCCGGCTGGCGCTATCTCCAAAAGCGAGGCCCCGGCTTCTACATGCTGATCTTTGAAAGCGACGAAGGTCTGCGGGCTCAGACCGAAGCCGATCTCGCCGGCATTCCCGTCGTCTGGACGGCCGACAACGACCTCTTCGTCAGCGTTCACTTCCATCCCCGTGCCACCGCGCACACCCTGGTCTCCGTGGACACGAGCAAGGTTCCCGACGGCTGGCCCGCCGCCGGACCGGACTGGCGCGACCATGTCCGCACGAGCATCGTCACGGGCATTCATGTCTTCCGCATCGCCGGACCCGACATGGCCGCGATGAAGACCCCCTTTGAAGCGCTCTTCGCTTTCGCCTGCGAATCCCGCTCCCCCCGCGGCGACACCGATGTCGAACGCGCCCGCGTCGGCCACAGCGGCACCTATATCGACTTCGTCTCGCCCACCAGCGATGACGCCCATCTCGCCACCTGGCTCACAGAACACGGGCCCGGACCATCTGGGATCGAACTGCAAGTGAAGAGCCTGGACGAAGCGCTCACCCGTGCCAAAGCAAGTGGCGTGGGGCACCGGCCACGCACAGCGGATCCCTCGGGCGCCTGGCAGGCCGTCAACCTCAACGCCGACGACGTCATGGGCCTCCCCATCACCCTCGTCGAATCCTTGAGTGACGAGAATCCTTGGTCGCGCGGCGCCTAGGGCGCCTCCCCGTGTTTGCCGACCGTCCAACCATCAGGCGCGAGCATCTCGGCCCCAAAGGCGATCGCCCCTTCCTCCAGCCCCGTCGCCATCGTGTCGTTCCAACGATTGAGGAACCCGAACAGCGAGATCACTGATACGATCTCCACGATCTGCTCGTCGCTGAAGTGCTCACGCAATTCCAGGAAGTGCTCGTCGGTCACGGCATTGGGGACCAACGCCGCATCCCGCGCGACGCGCAGCGCGGCCCGCTCCGCCGCGTCGAACTGCCCGTGGCTCTCAAACTCCCAGACCCCTTGGATTTTTTCCGCACTCACCCCCAAATTGTGCGCCGCGTGACTCGTGTGCGACTGGCAGTACAGACACCCCGCCGACCGCGACGCCACGTACGCCACCAGCTGCTTCAGCTCCCGCTCCACCGTGCCCGGCCCCAGGACGGCCCCGGCCAAATGCGAGAACCCGTCCAGAATCTCCGGGCGATAGGCCAGCGCGTGGAAGCTGGTCGGCACGAAGCCGTTGCCCTCCAACACCGCGTCGTAGGGCTTGTACACCGCGCGCGTCTCGGCTTCGGACTTCGGGGCCACTCGATCCATCGTCAAACCCTCTTCCCGGCGTCTGAAGGACGCTCAGCTGGAGCACTTCTCAAATCGCTGAGTCCAGCCCTCAAGGCCGAAACTGAGCGGCGACCATCATACGTCAGCGCACCGCGCCGCTGTCCGGCGACCACGTCACCAACCCCACGGCAAGGGGGGCTCCCACCACCACGCTGCCATCGTCCTGCGGTGTGACGACCTCCGGAAGCAACTTCTGGATCCGCTGGTGCTTCTCCGTCCCGGCGTTCACCCAGAGCCGTTGCCGTGCTCCGTCTTCCGCCTCCTCCATCGAGGCGCAACGGAATGGCCGCGTTCCCACGATCGCCACCTCCGGCATCGCCCCACGCGCCATCAGCAACGCCACGAACTCCGGCAGCGCCGGAAGCAGCGCAGGCGTTTCGCCGTGCACCCCTTGCCAAAGTTCCGCGAACGCCGACCCGGGCGAGCGCTCCAGCAGCACCGCCACGCACAATCGTCGAGCCGAGCCCTCCACGGCATCCAGGAAGGGACCGATCTCCGCGATGTCGTAGCTCACGTGCGTGAACATCACCACATCGGCCTGAGGCGCATCCGACATCGGCCAGCGCTCCGCGATCATTTCGACGTTCTCGATGCCCGCTTCCGCTCGAACCTCCTCAAAGACTTCGCGCATCCCCTCGCTCGGCTCCACCGCGACCAACCGACCCGCCGCTAACGCCACACCCAACGCGAAGCGACCGCCGCCCGCGCCCACATCCAACCACGTCTCATCGGCGCGGACCAAGGCGCGAAGTGCGTTGAGCTGAGAGTCATCTTGCCGCCGAGAGTCCGCTTTGAAGAACGACGCCATCGGCGCGTAGAAGTCCTCGGAGTCGATGCGCTCCTGGGTCCGCGCGACTTGCTCGTTGTTCGCCAAAACGAGCAAACGCCAGTCCTCCAGCGCCTCTTGCGCCGATGGTCGCAGAACGTGCACTTGTTCACTCATGCCAGGGCCTCCCTTTCGACATAGCCGCAGCCACTGTCTGATCACACCCCGCCAGCGGCCGCCACAGGATCGCACATCTGCCCGCCCGCTCAAGCAGCCCAGCGGTCGCCCCCCGGCTAAACGAGCCTCGGGCCGTGGTACCTCTGCGGCGCGGCATGGTCACTGACCCGGTGCCTCGCTACAATCCCGCCAATGGCTACACATCCACACCTCGACCTCAACGACCATCCGCCCCTCACCCGGCCCCACCTCGTCATCGCCTGGGCGGGTTTCAACGACGCTGGAGAATCCGCCACCCACGCCGCCCGGCATCTCGCCGCCAGCATGGACGCGACCGCCTTCGCATCCATCGACCCTGAGGAGTATTACGACTTCACGGAGGCTCGCCCGTTCGCCCGTTATATCGACGGCGAACGCGACATCGTCTGGCCCACCACCGACTTTTACTACGCCAAGACCGGCGGCGATCACGACCTCGTCATCGCCCTCGGCATCGAGCCCAACCATCGCTGGAAGTCGTACATGGCCGCCGTCGATGAAGTCATCGAGACGCTGAAGATAGAGATGACCTATACGCTCGGCGCCGTCGCGGCACAGGTCCCGCACACTCGGCCGAGCACTGTCCGCGGCTCCGCCAACATGCCGGACCTCGCCGAGCGCTTTGACATGCACCCCTCCCGATTCGAAGGCCCCACTGGAATCGTTGGCGTCTTCCACCACTACGCCCGCCAGCGCAACCACCCTGCCATTAGTCTCTGGGCGAACGTCCCCCACTACCTGCCCGGCGTCACGAACCCGATCGGCTCGCGAGCCTTGCTCCAGAAGGTCTCGGATCTGACCGGGCTCTCGCTGGAGTTTGGCAAGCTCGATGAGGCCGCCGAGCGCTTCCGCAAACAAGCCGGGCTCGCCCTGGAAGAGAACGCGGACCTCGCCTCCTACGTACGTCAGCTAGAGGAGGCCGCGGGCGATCCGGCGCCGGAAGAGCCCAGCGAGCTCCCCACGGCGGAGAGCCTCATCGAGAGCCTCGAAGACTTCCTCCGCGACCATCGCAGCGAGGACTGATCGGATGCGGGCGGACCGGCGGGCAGCCACCAGAGTTGGGGGGACGATCCATGCCCGACGTTGATCATGTAGGCGATGCCGATCGCGCGCAGGCCAGTGAGAAATCGCTCAACAAGATGTGGAAGTTCGTCAACAACTACGTCGAGAAGAGCGGCTCCTTCCTCCATCCCGAAAAAGACATCACCGAGTTCCTCGTTATCGGCCTCGCCAAGCACGTCGACGATCTGGGCCGGCCCCTCTGCCCCTGCAACTACTACGAAGACAAGGCGGAAGAGGTCAAGCAGAGCACCTGGATCTGCCCCTGCGAAGAGATGCAGAAGTGGAAGTACTGCCATTGACTGCTCTTCTGCGATGAGGAAGGTCTTCCCATCACCGAGCATCTCCCCGAGGACCACGAAGGACGCCAGATCTACGGGATCCGACCGGACCCGCATCCTGACAAGGGGCGCGCGATCGGACGGCTCGAGAAGAAGCAAGGCCGTGAGATCAAGAAACGCCGCACGTCCGACGACTGACCATTCGCGCCCCTAGCACGACAATCGCCCGCCTCGGGTCAGCCCAAACTCCAGTCATAGTCGCGGAACCCAACCTCGATGGGACCAGCCAGCAGATCCTTGGCGACCTCCTTGTCATCCAGGTGCCGCGCGGTGAAGCGCAGCAGCTGTGCACGGCTGCCAAAGTCGATCGCGCTCCAGTCCATGAACGCGGGCAGCAGCAACGCGTTCGATTCCGCCTCGAACGACGCCCCCCCGGGACCATTCAGGTAGCCGCGCGTCGCTGCCTCCAGCTGCGCATCGAGCGTATCGACCGACAACGCGCCCACCGCCGGACAACTCTCGGCACCGCAGTGCAAAACGAAGTGCAGACGCGGATCAACGTCCGCCACGCACAGCCCCACCCGCGGATCCGACCGCGCGAAGTGAGTGCCGGGCAGCTGTCCATGCCCCCGATTCGCCCGCAGCAGCCCGTGCTCAATGTCGTCCGGCGAGAAGCGCAAGCCGCCCACGTCGTACCCCACGCGGACATAGAAGCCCGTCAAGCCGCCTCGCAACTCGTCCATCCGCTCTCGCAACCCAAACCTCACAAGCCCATCAACAACTAACGCGTTGTACACATTGATCCAAAATGCCCTCATCGCATCGCCCGTCAGCGATCCCGGATCGACGAGCCCCAGCCGCCTGGAGATCGCGATCAACTCCTGATAGGGATCGCTCTGACGCACCGACGGGTAGTCCAAGCGACCGTCTTCGCTCAGTGCCGCCGCCTTGACGTCCAAAGCGGCTCGGCGTAGGTCCATCGCCAACGCGGTCGATCCCCCCCACGAGAGCGTCGCTCCCCGCGTAGCGGGAGCGTTCAGAACCTCCTCTGGGATCCGCCGTATCCTCAGCCAGAAACCGATGATCAAGCGCCCCAGTCCGTCCGTCAGACCGCGTCGCATTTGTGGTCCCCCCCCGTTTTGCCCGTCCGATGCATTCCGCCAACAGCCGTCTAGCCTTTCGCATCGTTGCTTGGTCGCAACGGGATGCATCACACTGAGCACCTCAGGGATCGCCATGCATTGTCTCTGCGGCTCCCCTGCCTCTATCCTCAGAAGGCATGGAGCCCGCGCCTGGCGGCTCAACCCCTGACTGCACGATACGGGCGATGACAGCCCGCGAAGGTTGGTTTGCGATATGGCTAAGAAGAGCGTGGTCGCCCGCGAGGTCAAGCGCCAGAAACTGCACGACCGTCACGCGGCGAAACGCGCCGAGTTGAAGAAGCAACGGGCCGAAGCGGTCGGCAACCCTGATCGTCTCGCGGAGATCCAACGCGAATTCCAAAAGCTTCCCCTCAACAGCAGCCCCAGCCGGCTCCACAATCGCTGTGGGGTCACGGGCCGGCCGAAGGGCTTCATGCGCAAATTCGGTGTCTCGCGCATCGTCTTCCGGGAGCTTGCAAACCAGGGCTACCTCCCTGGCATCCGCAAATCTTCTTGGTAAAGGTGCCTCCTGGCGGAACTGCTGGGTGATCCAAGATCCCCATCTCTGAGATAAGCGGCGGCGACGAAGCCCGCCGCTTTTTGGTCTCCATGATGAACCCTTGCGCGTTGTGTATTAAGTATGCTTAACTCAATACCATAAGCCAGCTTCTTCAAGGTGAGTTCGTGAGGTTATGCGCATGTTGAGTCAGTTCGATAGACGCCTCCGTGACCAGCCAGCGCGCGCAGGGTGGGCTTTCCTTGGGCTCCTCCTAATGGCGAGTCTGATTGCCGCTGCCTGTGGGGGAGATGAGGACGATGACGCCAGCGATGCAACGAACGCCGCCGACAGCCCCGGGCAGATCACGGTCTACTCGGGCCGCAGCGAAAACCTCATCGGACCGCTTATTGAACAGTTCGAAGCGGCCACGGGTATCGATGTCCAGGTGCGCTACGGCGATACCGCCGCCCTGGCAGCCACTCTCCTTGAGGAGGGCGACCGCTCTCCCGCCGACGTCTACTTGGCCCAGGACGCTGGTGCACTGGGCGCCATCGAAGATGCCAGGCTCTTCGCGGAACTCCCCGCCTCATACCTCGATCCTGTCGACGACAGCTTCAAGTCCGGCAGCGGGCAATGGGTCGGCGTCTCCGGGCGGGCGCGCGTCATCGTCCACACCACGGACCTCCAGGCCGCGGACCTTCCCCAGTCCATCTTCGATCTGACGACGCCGGAGTGGCGTGGCCGCGTTGGCTGGGCACCCACCAACGGGTCCTTCCAAGCCTTTGTCACCGCCATGCGCGAGGTTCACGGCGACGCCGCGACCGAAGAGTGGCTCCGCGCCATGCTCGCCAACGAGGTGCAGGAGTATCCCAATAACAGCACCCAGGTCCAGGCCGTCGGCGACGGGGAGATCGATGTCGGTCTCGTCAATCACTACTACCTCTTCCGCTTCCTCGCCGAAGACCCCAACTTCCCCGCCGCCAACAGCTACACCGATGCCGGTGAGGCCGGAGCCTTGATCAACGTCGCGGGCGTCGGAGTCCTCGCCTCGTCCAATCAGGATCAGGCCGCGCTTCGCTTCGTCGAGTACCTCCTAGGCGAACCCGCCCAGACCTACTTCCGCGACGAGACCAATGAGTACCCCCTCATCGACGGCGTCTCCCCTCGGGACGGGATCCCCTCCCTTGAGACCCTCAGCCCACCATCCCTCCGCCTGACTTCCCTGGCCGACCTCGAAGGCACACTGGATCTCCTGCGTGAGGTTGGCGCACTCCCCTAGTCGTCTCACAGGCCGAACCGCGTCACAGTGACGAGCCCAGCACCGTCACCGAGCCGAGATCGGGGGACACGGCACTACCGGAAAGGAGGGGCGATGGCACTTCGACCACTCACCATCTCCCCCCGCCCTCCCTTCACCTTTCGAAACGGCCCCGCCTTCGTCTGGCTCCCCGCGATCCTGGTGGCCGCGCTCATGGCCGTCCCGCTGATCTATCTGTTCATCCGGGCCGGGCAAGCCGACGCCGACGCCTGGCAAGACCTCACCCGTGGCTCCACGCTGCGCCTCCTCAAGAACACCGCCCTCATGGCGACCGCCGTCACGGGTGGTTCCATTGCGCTCGCTCTGCCCATGGCCTGGCTCACCACCCGTACCGATCTGCCCTGGCGCCGCTTCTGGAACATCGTCACAGCCCTCCCTCTTGTCGTCCCCAGCTACGTCGGAGGTCTCGCGTTCATCGCCGCCCTGGGACCGCGCGGGACCATCCAGAGCGTCCTCCATCCCTTCGGCGTCGACACCTTGCCAGACATTTACGGCTTCGAAGGTGCCTGGCTCGCCCTGACTCTGTACACGTACCCATATCTACTGCTGGTCTTGCGAGCCGGGATGCGCGGTATGGATCCGGCCATGGAAGAGGCCTCCCGCGCCTTGGGCGTGGGGCCGTGGCGAACGTTCACCCGCGTCGTCGTGCCGCAATTGCGCGTGCCGCTCGCTGCGGGTTGCCTTTTGGTCGCCCTCTACGTTCTCTCCGATTTCGGCGCCGTCTCCATGCTCCGCTTCGACACCTTCACTCGTGCCATCTTCGTCCAATTCCAGAGCTCCTTCGACCGCGCCGCCGGCGCCGTCCTCAGCCTCATGCTCGTCGGCCTCGTGGTCGTCGTCCTCGGCCTGGAAGCCGCCACGCGCGCCCGCAACCGCTATCACTCCCAAGGCGCGACAAGTCGCAAGCCACGTGCTGTGCCACTCGGTCGTTGGCGCTGGCCCGCGATTAGCTTCCTCTCCATCGTCGGTCTCATCAGTCTCGGCACCCCGATCGCCGTCCTGCTCGACTGGCTCATCCGCGGTCTGAACGCCGGAGAGCCCTTTCGCGACACGTGGAGCTCCGCCTGGAACTCCATCAGCGTCTCCGCCACGGCTGGACTCGTCGCCGTCGTCGCCTCCATCCCCATCGCCATCATCGCCGTTCGCCGAAGCTCACCGCTGGCCTTCGTCGTAGAGCGGATGAGCTATTTCGGCTTCGCGCTGCCGGGGATCGTCGTCGCACTATCCCTGGTCTTTTTCTCGCTCCGTGTCATCCCGGGGCTCTACCAATCGTGGCTGGTGCTGGTCTTTGCCTACGTCGTGCTCTTCCTGCCCGCCGCCGTGGGCGCCATCCGCGCCTCCCTGGTGCGCGTCCCTCCCCACATGGAAGAGGCCGCGCGCGGCTTGGGACGATCGCCGATCTGGGTGACCGCGACCATCACCTTGCCGCTCGTCGCGCCAGGGCTGCTCAGCGGCTTCGCCCTCGTCTTCCTCACCACCATGAAGGAGCTTCCCGCCACCCTCCTCCTGGCGCCGATCGAGTACGATACCCTCGCTTCTGATGTGTGGCGTTCGGCAAACGAGGCGTTCTTCGCCCAGGCGGCCGCGCCCGCGCTCATGCTGATCCTCTTCGCGGCCGTTCCGATGGCGCTGATCGTGGGGCGAGAGAACCTCCGTGACTGACCCCGAGAAGCCACCCCTCGCCCTGACATGCACTGACCTGCGCAAATCCTACGGCTCCGTCGTCGCCGTGAACGATATCTCGCTCGACGTCGCCCAGGGCGAGCTCGTCGCACTGCTCGGGCCGTCCGGCTGCGGCAAAACCACGACCTTGCGACTCATCGCCGGCTTCGAACAGCCCGATCGCGGCAGCGTCCAAATTGGCGGCAACGAAGTCGCCGGCCCCGGTCGCTTCCAGCCCCCCGAGCGACGCCACGTGGGCATGGTCTTCCAGGACTACGCACTCTTCTCGCACCTGACCGTCGCGGCGAACGTTGCCTACGGCCTCCAGGGCAACGGCGCCTCCGGCGTGGCTGCGACGATCCGTGGTTGGACCAAACGGAAGCTTGGTAAGGAAAGATCCTTGACCAATCGGGTCCGTGAGATCCTCAATCTCGTCGAACTCACGGACATGGCTCAACGGTATCCGGACGAACTCTCCGGCGGCGAAGCACAGCGCGTCGCGCTCGCCCGCGCCCTCGCCCCCGCTCCGGATCTGATCTTGCTCGACGAGCCCTTCTCCAACCTCGACGCCCAACTCCGCGCCTCCGTCCGCGCCGAAGTGCGCGAGATTCTTCGTCGCGCCGGAGCTGCGGCGATCTTCGTGACTCACGATCAGGAAGAGGCCTTCAGCCTCGCCGATCGCGTCGTCGTCATGTACCAGGGCAAAGTCGTACAGACCGGAACTCCCGGCGAGATCTACCGGCATCCCGCCACGCGCTTCGTCGCCAGCTTCGTCGGCGACGCGGACTTCTTGCCTGGGCAGGTCCGGTCCGACGGCGTCCACACGGAGATTGGAATCGTTCCAACGCCTCGATCGGTCGACACCGCTGATGTTGAGGTCATGCTGCGTCCCGAGTCATTCCTGGTGGAAGCACACGCGCCTGGAGACGATCCAAGCCCAGAGGACCCTCTCACGAATGCGGGGGAGGTCATCGGGCGCGAGTATTACGGCCACGACCAAATGCTGACCGTGCGCTTGCGCTCTGGACGCCTCATCCGCGCCCGCCTTGGTCCCTCGGAAGCGTTCGGACCCGGCGATCAGGTACGGCTGCGACTCCAGGGCGAGACGACCGTGTTCCCGGCGGAAGTGCGTTAGCCCGTCGGCCAAACCGACCGCATTGCGCCACCCCTGCCTTGCGCGTGCCGCCTGGTCACGACCATCAGGAACCGATTAGGCGTCGCGCCTGCGGCCGTCCTGCCCGTTCACCGGCTGGACGCCCGACGTGGAAGCCCCTGACGGACGGCTCATCGATTGTTGATACACAGCCGCTGCGCGCGATTGGCTTGCGCCCGGATCCTGCGCGACCGAGCTGATTCCCGGCGGCAACGGCGGATCGTCCTCGGGCACCGCATCTGCTGGCGGTTCGTCGGCCCCATCGTCCAGCACCACTTCGTCAACGGGAATTGCGGGAGGCGCGGGGATCGCCAGGGCGTCTAGGTCGAACCCGCCCAGCGGTGGCGGTGGCGGCGGTGGCGGCGGAAATGGACTGTCGATGGTCTCTTCCGGACCCGGCACCGTCTTCACGGGGCCGCCGATCGTCGGTGCGGTTACAGGCACGTTCGGATCGACTTGGAAGCGAGCCGAAAACTCCGCCGGGGTCGAGTTGAAGATGTGCAGCGCCGCGCCCTCGGGTACGTGCTCGCGGGCCATCCGGATCACCCGCGCAATGCCCGGCGTGATCCCCAACGACTCCCGCAGCTGCACAACCTGGGGATCCGACAGCGCCGGATCGACCTGTGTATCGGTCGTGTATTGGCTGTCATCCGCTGGAACGGCCGGCGGCGTCGGCGGGGCTCCGAAGTTCGTGGGGCTCGGCGGCGCGGGTGGCGTCGGCACACCCTCTCCGCTGACGTCCCCCTCCCCGTCCGGCAACGGATCCGCATCCAGGATCTCGTCCGTAGACACCGCTGCGGCATTGGCGAGATGTGTCGCGAACGCCTCTCCCGACGCCTCGGGCTCGGGCGCTGGCGCCACGCCCTCGCTGGGCACGGCACTGCTGCTGCGCGGACCGTCCGCGGAACTCGGCTGGGGATTAACGGCTACCATGGCACTCCGACCTTCATCCTATGAAAGCGTTGAGGATGGCAACCATCGGGGAAACCCGTATCGCGTGCGGGTCGGCCACGTACGGCGATTCGAAGACACTCAGAAGGCGGACCAATGGACATTAGCTTGATGGTCGAGGGGCAAAACGGCCTGACCTGGGAGCGCTGGAGTCACATTCTCGCCCTCGCGGAACGGCTGCACATCCCCAGCGTCTTCCGCTCCGATCACTACTTCATTGGCGAACAGCAAGACTCGCTGGAAGCGTATTTGTCGTTCGTGATGGCCGCCAGCGAGACGGAACACATCCACTTCGGCCCGCTCGTGACTCCCGTCACGTTCCGCCGTCCAGTCGACATCGGGCGTATGAGCGCCCAGATCGATGCGCTCAGCGGCGGACGCTTCGTCTGCGGGCTTGGCGCCGGCTGGAACGAAGAGGAGCACACCGCCTACGGCCTCCCCTTCCCCGCCGTTGGAGAGCGCTTCGATCGCCTCGAGAACGCCATCCAACTCATGCAGGCCCTCTGGACCCAGAGCCCCGCCACGCACGACGGAGCGTTCTTTTCCCTCAAGGAAGCCGACTGCCTCCCCCGTCCCGCCTCTGGGCGCCCCCCGCTGCTCCTTGGCGGCACCGGCGAGAAGCGGACTCTCAAGCTCGTCGCCCAATATGCCGACGAGTGGAACGCGACCAGGCTCACGGTCACCGATCTAGCTCACAAGAACGAGGTTCTCGCCGCCCATTGCGAGAACGTCGGCCGCGATCCCGGCACGATCCGCAGATCGATGATGACGTTCGGAGTAATCGGGCCCCAATCACTCATCGACAAAGGCACCGAACGGCTGATGAGCATGTACGCCCCCGGCCAGAACATGGCCCCCGACGAATTTCGCAAAAACCTCGCCGCCGGGGGCGCCATCGTCGGTGGCACTGATCAGATCGTGGACACGCTCGGCAAGCTCGCCGAGCACGGAATCCAGGAGATCCAGTTCCAGCACTTCTTTTTCGACAACGACGAGATCCCCGAGTACCTTGCCTCCGACATCGCCCCGCAGGTAGCTTCTCTCTAGCTCTGCTCTCGCCCTGGGAGCCCGAGCCTTGGAACTCCGGAGTAAGGATGCTGTCATGCCGCTAACCGTGAACGAGTACTTCGCCCACTTCGTCGAGCAACTGCACGAGTGGTACACGACCGCCCTCACCGGCCTCACGGATGAACAGCTCTATTTCCACCCGGATGACCACTCCAACCACATCGCCTTCCAGGCCTGGCACTTCATCCGCACCAAAGACAACGTCATCAACTTCATCATGCAGGACCGCAAAGCCCCGGTCTGGCTCCGTCAGAACCTCTTCGAAGAGTGGGACCTTCCCAAGGTCGACCAAGGCACCGGCATGGCCACCTCCGATGCTCTCAGCCTCCGGCTCCCCAGCGTCGACGCCCTCATCCAGTACGCCAACGAAGTGCACGCGGACACCATGCCCTGGGTACAGTCCGTCAGTGGCGATGATCTCCAGGTCACCCGCAAGATTATGCCCTGGGGCGAAGCCACCGCCGTTCAACTCTTCGGGCAGACCGTCGTTGCTCACGGCAACCAGCACATCGGCCAGATCAACCTCCTGCGCACCATGCAGGGCCTTCCCGGCGAAGACATCTAGGCCGGCAAGGGCATCTAGCCCGGCGCAGACATCCAGCCCGGCGAAGACGTCTGGCGGCGCTGGGTCGCAGGCGCCGCCAACCGCGGAGCCCGTCCTAGCCGGAGAGTATCGGTCCGGCACGCAACGCCGCGACCGCCGTTCCCAGCATCTCGGCGGCGTCCGTCTCCGCGCCCTCTGCCTGGAGAACGCCCGAGTGCTGCACGGCGTGAAACGGTACGACCGCATTCAGGCGCCGAATCCGCGCCAGTAGCCCGGCATCCACTCGTCCCCCTCGACCCCGGTAGGCCTCTACCACGCGCCAAGCAAAGTCCGTCCCGTAGGCGCCGATCAGCCCCACGAAATCAATCGCCGCATCGCCTACCACGGCGTCGCCCCAATCGATCACGCCCACCAGATTCCGCGCGTCCTGATCCACCAACAGATGTTCCGGCCCCAGATCGCCATGCGCCAGGACGGGATCGAAGTCCCAGTTCCGCTCGTTCTCCAAGAATCGTCGCCACCATTGGCGCACCGTCGCAAACTCCCGAATCCGCAGCTCCGGCTTCAACATCGGCAACGTCACGCGCTGAAGCGTCGCGTGACGTTCACGCCATGCCCGCTCGCCCGGCACATCAAAGGTTCGGGCGCGATCGGCGGGGAAGCCATGCAGCTCGAACAGGAACTCTCCGATCGCGAGCGCCAACCGTTCCACGTTCTTCTCGTTGATCGCGTCGGCCCGCAGCGCGATCCCCTGAATCTTCTCGTACCCCTGGAAACCCCAGCGATGATCGACCTGCGAGCCGGCCTCCCACCGCGCCACCGGGATGTCTGGGGTCAGATGTCCGCGCAAGAATGGCAGCAGGAGTCGCTCCTTGGCGTACCCCTCCGCCACTCCCTCGCGCTTCGGAAACCGAAACACTACCCCGCCCGCCGTTTCCACCACCACGGAGTCCCAACCTTCTCCCAAGACCGAGAGCGGCTCGATCTTCTCCAGATCGAAGAACGCCGCCTGAATCGCGCCTGCGTACCACGCCAGCGGGCGCCCATCGACAATCGGCTCCGGGGTTGCGGAATCAGTCACGCGACGAGTCTATCGAAGCCGTCCCCACCACTTCGACTGGCATGCGCTCCCGTTGACTCTTCCTCTCATCGTGGATGCAGGCTTGCCGTCAGCCATTGCACCGGGTCGACATCCTGTCCCCGCACGATCACCTCCCAGTGCAGATGAGGTCCCACCGCCAGGCCCGTGCTGCCCACTGCGCCCAAGACATCCCCCGGCCTCACCATCACTCCTTCCTGGACCAGACTCTCGGACATGTGCCAGTAGCCGGAGAAGACGCCCGCGCCGTGGTCCACAATCACGCCGCTGCCATGGATCGGAAGCTCCCCCACGAACACCACCCGGCCCGCCGCCGCCGCCACGATGGGTGCTCCCGTCTCTCCATCCAGATCATGCCCATGGTGCCAATCCGTGGGTGACGCGCCATTGTACGAGCGCAGCGCCCCAAAGATGCCCGTGTCGTTTCCCGGCAGCGGCGCGATCCACGGCCCCGTCCAGAGCCGCGGCCCGCTCACGAATGCGTTCTCGCGAAAGCGCACATTGATATCGATCGCCACGAGATTCGGCGCCAGCAGGTCCTCGTCGCCCGGAAGTAACGTGATCTGCTCCACAGGCACGCCCGCGTCCACGACTGAGAACTCACTCAGCTCCGTGCTCGCGTAGACCCCATCCGAGTCAAACCAATCCACGATCACGGTGTACGCGCCCAACTGGCTGAGAGGCCGGATCGGCACGAATCCCACCCACGTCCCTCCTTCCGCCACCATGTTCGTCGTCACTCCGTCGACGGTCAGCAACACGGATCCCGCATCCGCACCCGACAGTCTCACGAACACCGTCTCTCCTTGGCGAATCACCACCGGGCTCACCTCGACCGCGGGTTCAAGACTGGCGGGATCGGCTCCGGTCGCGATGTCCTCGCCCTGCTCACCAGATTGGGTCGCGTCGGGTTGGGCTTCGCTTTCTGAAGCATCACGGGAATCTGGCTCCCCTACCGCCTCGTCGCCATCCACCGCCGATCCATTGCCCGCTGCGTCCGCCTCGCTCCCTGGATCCCCGCTTCCAGCCAATTCCAGCTCTCCCTCGACATCCGGATCAGGCGAGGATTCTGGCGCGGACTCAACTGCACCCGAGGAGCTCGGGGCGTCACCCCCATCCTCGACAACCGAGGGCGACGACACTGAAGCACTCAGCACGACCTCCGGATCGTCGGCATCCGAGCCGTTCAGCACCACGGCCATGACCAGGGCAACAACCACCACGGCCAAGACCACCGTCGCGAAGACCCCAAGCCTTCCCCCAATGAGTCTGAGTGGTCCGACGGACACTGATCGCTCCTTCGCGGGCTCTGCCTTGTGAGGACCGGTCCCCAGCTCCCCACTTCCAGGGTATCGTCAGTCCTGACGCGCACGAGAGCAAAACCGTTCCAGCTCCGCGCCATCCAGACAAATCCACGACGGCCAAGAAGTGGGGAGCTCCTCCGTAGCCGAGTTCCGCTGAGCCAGATTCACGTAGGCATCGCTGAGCGGGTCTGGGACCTGTTCAACGACGACTTTCGCCCGCAGGCCCGTCGCCCGCGATCACCTCCCGTCACTTCCTGACTAACTCCAGTGCGGAAGAGGCGTGATCGGCGACTCTACGGCCTGCGCATATCTGAGAGGTCGGCCAACTCAGAATCTCCCTATCATGCCCAGCGACAGTCCTCTGCCCATCCGGGAATCCGAATCAGCCCTTGCCAGCACCGGGCTCCGCAAGCGAGCATGGGCGCGTCGGGAGCCCAACTGGGGTACGAATCGGGTGTCATCCAAGCGGACCGCGGAACCGCTCCTCGAGCGCATCGCCGATGGCGACGATGAGGCGCTGCGCGATCTCTACCGGGAGTACGGACGCCTCGCCTTCTCCATTGCCGTGCGCATCGTCTCGCGCGAAGACCTCGCGGAAGAGATCGTCCAGGAAGCCTTCCTCCGGGTTTGGCGCAACGCGGACCGCTTCGATCATCGCAAGGCCTCCTTCTCCACCTGGTTCGGCCACATGGTTCGCAACCTCTGCATAGATGTCCTGCGCCGAAAGGACCCGTTGCATCGCGCCGGCTCCCTTGACGGCGTCTCGACGTGGCTGGCCCACAGCGCGGAGATCGAATCAGAGATCGTTGACCGTGTCATCGTCCGGGAAAGCTTCCTCCGCCTGCCAGCCGATCAGAGCCGGGTCTTAGAGATGGCCTACTTCGAGGGCTTTACCCATCGAGAAATTGCCGAGGCGCTGGAGATCCCCGAAGGCACCGTCAAGTCCCGTATGCGCCTCGGCCTCAAGAAGATGCGCGACCATCTGAGCGAGGGGAAGCCATGACCCCCGACCATCCACTCGATCAAGAAACCGCGCGCGAACTGTTGCCGTCCTACGCCCTCGGCGCTCTCTCACCCGAAGACGCCGAGGCGCTGCAAGAGCTGCTTGCTGATTGGCCCGAAGGACGGCGAGAACTGCGTGATCTGATCGAAACAGCCAGCACCCTCCCCCTGCTCGCGCCCGAGACAGCACCGCCTCTGGGTTTGGAGAGCCGCATCATCGCGGCCGCCAGAAACGAGCGCGGCGACGCCGGACCTCCTCGGCGCCGCAAGCCCGCTCCGGTCTGGCGACGATTGATCCCCCACACCCTCGCCGCTGGCTTCGCCGTGACCGCCCTCGTCTTCGGCCTCCTCCTCATCGACGAAGACGCCCCGCCTCAACAAGGCGTTTGGACGGACGTCGTCGCCACCAGCAGCGAGATCGATTTCGGTGCCGTCCGCGCCTACATCGTCCATCCTGGGCAAGAACCCCGGGCCGTGTTCTTCAGTCAACTCGTTCCCGCGCCCGACGACGACGCCTACCGCCTCTGGCTCCTGCTTGACGACGACCGCGTGATATCCGCGGCCACCTTCACCTCCACCAGTCTCGATGACCGCCCTTCCGTGTGGCTCGGCGGACGTGACGAAGGCGCGATCATCGGCTTTGCCGTCACCTACGAGTCCGAGACCGCAGGCGCGACTCCCCCTCTCCGAGAGAGGGTTCTGTTCACCTTCCCGTCCAACTAGACCCTGCCGACGCGTTCGAGTCACCGAGGGCGCGAGAGCGGTCCCTCGGCGAATTTCACCTCCTGATTCGCAGGGTGACACCTCGTCTGTACCACAAAGCCTCGCGGTCGGTACCATACGACCGCATTCCCCACGCGCCGTCGTCTTCCCGGCGCCCTTCCGAGAGGATCGCCCCATGGACCTGGACTTCTCCACCGAGCAAGAAGCCTGGCGCGGCCAGATCGAATCCTGGATCGATGAGGAGTTCGGAGCCGACTGGGTCGGCATGGACTTCGACGAGGCCGACGAGTACTACGAATTCGCACAGGGGATCCGCACCAAACTCGCCGCCAAGGGGTGGTCGGCGCCCGCCTGGCCCGCGGAGCACGGCGGCATGGGCCTGGGCTTCACGGAGCAAGCAATCTTCAACGAGACGCTCGCCTATCACCGGGTTCCCGGCCCAGATCTTATTTCCGCCGGCTACGTGGGGCCGACCCTGCTCGTTTACGGCACGGACGAACAGAAGGAAGCCCACCTCGACGATATCGTCAATGCCCGTGTCACCTGGTGTCAGGGCTACTCCGAGCCAGGGGCCGGATCGGACCTCGCCTCACTTCAGACCCGCGCCGTTCGCGACGGCGACGACTACGTGATCAACGGCCAAAAAATCTGGACCAGCCAAGCCCATCACGCCGACTGGATGTTCGTCCTCGTCCGCACTGACCCCGACGCGCCCAAACACCGCGGCATCACGTACCTCCTCCTCGACATGAAGACGCCCGGCATCACCGTCCGCCCCCTGATCAACATGCTCGACGGTCACGGCTTCAACGAGGTCTTCTTCGAGGATGTCCGCGTCCCCGCCGCGAACCGCGTCGGCGAGGAAAACCGCGGCTGGTACGTGGGCATGGCGACCATGGACTTCGAGCGCTCCGCGCTCTCCGGGTCCGCCGCCGTCCGCCGCAACTTCGAAGACTTCACCCGCTACCTCGGCGAGAACAAGCATCTCTCCAACCGAGGCGTCAAGACCGGCACCGCCGATTTCGCCATCGGCATCGAACTGGCCCGGCTCCTCTCCATGCGCGTGCTCTCCATGCAGCAGGGCGGCCTCGCACCGAACCATGAGGCCAGCGTCGCCAAGCTGTTTAGCAGTGAGCTTGGCCAGGGGTTCGCTCGCTTCGGCATCAACGTCATGGGACCCGAGGGCTTGGTGCGCAAGGGCGACAAGTACGCCCCCATGAACGGCTGGTTCGCTGAGCAGTACATGGCATCCGTGCCGTCCACGATCGCCGGCGGGACCTCAGAGATTCAGCGCGGCATCATCGCCACGCGCGGCCTCGGAATGCCGCGCGCCTAGAGCCAAGCAGCGAACGCTAGATCAGACCGAGCTTCGTTCTGGCGATCGCCAGGGCTGCCACGCAGGCTGTCTCCACCCGCAGCACCCGTGCTCCCAGATGGCTGAGGGCGAATCCCTGACTCCGCAGCAGGTCTCGCTCCTCTGTCGACCAACCTCGTTCCGGTCCGATCGCCAGCGACAGCGGCAACGCCACCTCCGTCTGCCCCAGTCCTTGTGGCGCCTCGTAGTTGTCTAGCGCCACGCGACATCCCCCGGGCAAAACCGCGACAGCCTCCGCCAACGGCTCCCCATAGCGGATCTCGGGCAGCCGCGGATTGAACGCCTGCTCCGCGCCCAGCATCACATGGCGACGCCACTCGCCCGTCGTCCAGAGTTTGCTCTGCGCATAGCCCGGGTCGCCCTTGGCAGTCCGAACAAAGTGGATCGCCTCGATTCCAAGCGCCGTCACTTCCTGCAGAATCTTGCGAGCCGTCTGCGGACGCGGCAATCCCACGAGGAGCGTGATCCGATCCAAGACGGGCGCCGGTTCATTCCACGCGAACGTCATCGCCAATCCCTCGGCACCCACGTCGACGACCGTTCCCTTCCCCATGCGCCCATCCGTCAGTCCGGCATCGAAGCTCCCCCCCCGCTCCCGGCCCAGTACCTCTCGCAGATGCACCGACCGACGATCCGTCAACGGCAAACGCCGCCCCACCTCGTTGGGCTCGAACAAGATCAAGTTCATCCGATCGGTCCTTCATCCCCTGCCACGAGCACGAAGCGGCGGCACACCTCTAGCGAGGCGCGTCGCCCGCCAGTCTGCCCTACAATCGACGTACGATGTCAACCGCTGCTACTCCGCCCAACAGCGCCGCTGCCGGCCCCGATCCAGTCCCCACCGATACCATCGGCCATCGCACCATCGCGCGCAGCTTTGAACTCACCGCCCGCCGCATCCAGGCTTACGCCGCCAGCGTCCACGACGGCAACCCACTCTACTTTGACGATGCCCGTGATGGCGGCTTGATCGGCCATCCCGGCCTCGCCTTCTCCTTCCAATGGAACAGCCGCCACACGCCGGACGTGCCGCCGAATCCCCGCACCGCCCCCTTCGGTGTCCATGCCTGGACGGATCTCCGGCTGCGCCGCCCGTTCCGCGAGGGAGACATCATCACCAGCCAAGGCGAAACCATCGGCATCGAGCAGATCAGACCGGGCGTCCTCACCCTCGGACGCTACGACATGACTGACTCCCACGGCGAGATCGTCGCGGAGTTGGACTACGCCGGCATCATCCGCGGGGCCACGATCGAGGGGGATGACCGGCCCGCCCCCAAACTCTCGCCACTGCCCCAGCCGACTACTGGCCTCGAACGCCCACTCTGGACGCGCGAGGTCTGCATCGCCCCGGAGGCTGCGCAGGTCTACACCGAGTGCGCGGAAATCTACAACCCCATCCACACCGAACGACGCGTCGCCCTGGCCGCCGGTCTGCCCGACATCATCCTTCACGGCAGCGCCACCCAGGCCATCGCCATCACCCAGATCGTCAACGCCTCTCTCAACGGCGACTCCCGTGATATCACCCGTTTCTACTGCCAAAACCGCGCCATGGTTCTGGTGGATTCAACCATCACCGTCCGCTGCCATGAAGACCGTACCGGCAGCGACGGCTCCCGTCAGATCTTCTTCGATGTCCTCACCCAGGACGGCGCGCCTGCACTCGCCAACGGCGTCCTCATAGCGACCTAGCTCGCGAGACCTCGCCCAACTGTCAACCTCCTCACTGCAGGGTGGTCCAGATCGCGCTCCCGTCCGTATATCCCGTGAGCGAGCACCCGCCAATGCGGCTGCGCTTACGGAGGACTCAATGAGCGAACATTCGTGGACCCCGCTACAGCGACGCCAGCTCTCGCGGCGATCGATGCTGAACTGGAGCGCGCGGCTGGGCGTCGGCGCCGCTGGAATCGCCCTTGTCGGCTGCGGCGATGACGATGAGGAAGCCGCCCGCATCGTCGACGGGATTTTGGACGACCCTGAGCCTGTGACGGCGGAAGCGACCGAACAGGCGGGCCAAGAGGACGAGCAAGACAGTTTGGACGCAGCGCCCGCCGATCAAGCTGAAGCTCCACCCGACCCGGAGCCGGAGCAGCAGGCGGAAACCGAGCCCGAAGCACCAGAGGAAGAGCCTGCAGGCCTCGTGATGGAAGCTTCGATCGTGATCAAGGAGGTTCTGCTCCTCGCCGAAGAGGGCAGTCTGCTGCTCGCCAATGTCTCCGCCGAGACCGTCGCCATGCAAGGCTGGTTCCTCTGCAAGCGCCCGGACTACTGGCCGATCCCCAACACGGAGCTCGCGCCCGGGCAAGAGATCCGCATCTGGGTCTCCTCCGGCGACGACACCGAAACCGACCTCTTCGCTGCCCGCGGCTACGGCACGCTCGGTTCCAGCGGCGAAGTCGCCCTCTATTCCAGCGGCTCCTTCGGCGACCCCTCCGCCATGGTCGCCTACGTGGGCTGGGGCAACGGCGGCGGACGCATCTCCGAGGCCCGCCAAGCCGGCCTCTGGGGCGACGCCTTCGTGCAAGCGAACGCCGGCGATGTGATCTGCCGCCTCGCCAGCGGCCTCTTCGCCGACGGCTACCAATCCATGCCGGCACCCGTTGTGGATACCCCCATCGACGACGACTCCATGTCCGCTTACAGCGGCTTCGGCCCCATCGCCATCACCCGCGTCTACTTTGACGGTCACGCCATGATCGAACTGACAAACTTAAGCGCCTCCGCGCATAGTCTGGACGGCTACTGGCTCTGCCAGTTCCCCGGCTATTGGCCCTTCCCCAGCGGCATCGAGATGCCCGCGGGCGGCACCCTCTTCCTTAACACGGGCTCTGGCAATGACACCGCCGACACCCTGTTCGTCAACGGGGCCATCGGCGAACTCAACGCCAGCTCGGGGGGCGAAGTCGCTCTCTATCGCAACAACGACTTCGGCAACGCGGCCTCCATCGCGTCCTACGTAGGCTGAAACGGCGGCGGTGGGCGCGTCCCCGTCGCTCAGGGTGCCGGCATCTTCGCGGATCCCATCGAGGTCGCCGAAGACGATGTTGTGGTCTACAGCGGTGGCGGCACTGGAGGCTCCCCGGCGAGCTACGTCATCGTTCAGTAGAGACGGACTGATCGGGGCACAAAACAAGAGCCCGGCTCCCACCGGGCTCTTGTTTATCTCTTCCACCGCGCGGGAACGGCTGCTATACCTACCACTCGTCAATCAGCGCGGGGGCGACGCACAGCGTCCGCAACCCGCTACCAAGGAGCATCGTATGGTTACGTCCCGCGCCGCCGTCTTCATGGAGATCGGACAACCCCTTGTCGTTGAAGAGCTGCGCTACCCGGACCCCGGCCCGGACGAGATTCTCGTCAAGAACTACGCCTCCGGTGTCTGCCACTCCCAGCTGCACCAGATGTTCGGCTCCCTCGCCGTACCCGGTCCCGTCCTGCTCGGCCACGAATCCACCGGCATCGTCGAAGCCGCCGGCAGCAACGTCACCCACGTCAAAGAGGGCGACAAGGTCTTCGTCACCTGGGTCCCCCGCAACGCCAAGCCCGGCGACGGCATGCCCGGCACCGTCACCCCCATCGGCTTCCGCGACACAGAAATCGCCGCCAGCATCTACACCTGGGCCGAGCACACCCTGGCGCCCCAGGAGTTCGTCGTCAAAGCCGACGAAGACATCGACAACTCCGTCACCAGCATCATTGGCTGCGCGGTCATGACCGGTGCCGGTGCCGTCATCAACACGGCCGATGTCCAAGCCGGTGAGTCCGTCGCCATCTTCGGCATCGGCGGCGTCGGCATGTCCGCCGTCGCGGCCGCGGCCGAGCGGGGCGCCAACCCCATCATCGCCGTCGACCTCGACCAAGCGAAACTCGACTTCGCCATGAAGTTCGGCGCCACGCACACCGTCAACGCCAAAGACACGGATGCCATCGCGGCGATCGTCGAACTGACCGGCACGCCCGGCGTCGTCGGCCCGCTCGGCGGGGCCGTCTCCGGCCTCGACTACGCCTTCGACTGCATCGGCGTCCACCAGACCATCGCCCAGATCTGCCAGGCCGTACGCCCGGCCGAATGGGGCGGCGTCAGCGAAGGCGGCACCGCCATCCTCGTCGGCGTGCCCGAAGGCGAAGCCACCATCAACGCCCTCGACATGCTGCTCGGCGCCAAGTCGCTCAAGGCCTCCATCGGTGGCTCCAGCAGCCCCGACCACGACTTCCCCGAATTCGTGCGCTGGTACAAGGAAGGCCTGCTCGACCTCGACGCTCTCGTCACCAAGCGCTGGAAGCTCGACGACATCAACGAAGCCGTCGACGAACTGCGCAGCGGCAACGTCTTCGGACGCAGTATTCTTGAGTTCTAGCGCTCTCCGGTCCACCGGAGAGCGCCAGCTCCATCCATGCGACGGCCCCGGTTTCGCCGGGGCCGTCTTGTGTCCCAAGACCTGCGCAGTCTCTCTGTCGGAGGGGCGTGTTGACTGACCGCAGCTGGGGGCTGATAGCATCCCCAAGATCGCAGCCAGCCCGGCCAGAGAGTGCGGATTTCAACACGCGTCCTTTGATGCGGCCCCCGGAGAAGCGTCATGGGAGACCCAGAAAAGTACCGCGAGCTTGAGCCCGAGTTCGACGCCAAGGGCACCCCAATCCCGCCCTTCACGAACAACCCCGAGGCTAACACGCTGATCGGCAAGGACCTCAACGCCTTCCTGATCGGCCTCGTCCTCGACCAGCAGATCGCGATGCAAAAGGCCTTCAGCGGCCCCCTCGAACTCAAGAAGCGCCTCGGCCACCTCAGCGTCAAGAAGATCGCCGCCATGCCCCAGGACGAATTCATCAGCGTGGTCGCCACCAAACCGGCGATTCACCGCTTCCCCGGCAGCATGGGCAAGCGCGTCCATGACGCCTGCCAGGTCGTCGTCGACGACTTCGGTGGCAAGGCAGAAAACATCTGGAAAAACGAACCCGACGCCAACGCGACCATGAAGCGGTTCAACACCGTCCCCGGCATCGGCAAGACCAAGCAAAAGCTGGCGATGCTGCTGCTCGCCCGGTACTACAACATCGAACTGCCAGGCTGGGAAGAGGCCTCGCCAATCGACCTCTAGCTCCCATCGGCCTTCGCTCGCAATCGGTGCTTTGGTTCCACACACCTCAGCCCCACATGACGGAGCGAACCCGCTATCTTGCTCATCGCACGCCCCAACGAGGAACTGCGCCAAAATGGCCGATCCGGCCAACGGCGTCAGCCGCGGAGGTGACCCCGCATGTCGACTAGCCCCACACCACCCCGCAGCGACCCCGCCTCGCCTGAGGCTGCGCCCGATCGCGGAAGCCAATTCGCCGACGGACTCAAGAGCGTCGGTAAAGCTCTCTGGTTCTTCGTCTCCATGCTCCTCTACGCGATCGGCCTCGTCTTTCTCACGATTGGCAAGGCCTTCATCAAACTCAGCGGCTGGGGTCGTGACAATCCCTCTGACAGCAGCACTGACCCCTCCAAACCCGCAAGTTCCTCGTAGATCCGGAGCCGACCGACCGGCTCACCACCGGCAAATCGAAAGGGCGGATATGCCTGTCTCATTTGGTGTTCACACGGGCCAGCAGGACTTAGCCATGGACGACCTCCGCACCCTCTGGCATGAGATGGACGCCGCGGGTATGGACTGGCTCTCCGTCTGGGATCACTTCTACGAGGCTCCTCCCATCGACGGCATGTCCCCGCACTTCGAATCCATCGCCTCCATGGCCACACTCGCCGCGGAGACCGACCAGGTCCGCATTGGCTGCCTCGTCTTCTGCATGCTCTACCGGCCGCCGGCACTCCTCGCTAAGGCCATGACCACGATCGATCACATCTCCCGCGGCCGGCTCACCGTCGGTCTCGGCGCCGGCTGGCATGAACCAGAGTTCCGGGCCTACGGCTATGACTTTCCCCGCATCGGCCAGCGCCTCGACATGTTGGAAGAGGGCACGGAGATCGTCCGCTCCATGCTCACCCAGGACCGAACGACCTACGAGGGCAAGCACTACGCCGTCGTCGATGCCACCTGCCAGCCCGCGCCGGTGCAGGACCGCGTGCCTATCTGGATTGGCGGACAAGGCGAAAAGCGCACCCTGCGCATTGCCGCCAAGTACGCCGACGGCTGGAACGCCCCCTACATCGCCCCCGAACGCTGGGGCTATCTCAACCAGAAACTCGACGAATGGTGCGCAGTCGAAGGCACAGACCCGGCCTCCGTGGAACGCACCGTGAATCTCTCCTTCTCTCTCGTCAGCGACAAGTCCAAGATCGCCGAGGCCGAGGCCCGGATCCGCGAGCAATGGGGCGAAGGCGCCGACCGCATTATTGGCGGATCGCTTCTCGGCACTCCGGATGACGCCGCGGACCGCATCGCCGAGTACGTGGCCGTTGGCGCGCAGGGGGTCAACATCGCCCTCCGGGCTCCCTGGGACGCGGAAGCGCTGCGCGTCTACGTCCACGAAGTGGTCCCCGCCATGCGCGAGCGATTCAACTAGCACGGGGCCACACATTCTTGGACAAACACGCATGAGCGAAGCCGTATGACCGAATCACACCCCCAGCTCTCGATCGTCGGCGCCAACGAGCTCCAACCCGCGGCCGGCTGGACGCTGGAACGGCTCGTCGGCCCGTCCGATCTCTTCGGGGCCAACGGGATTCAATTCGGACCCGATGGCCGCCTCTACGTCGCCCAGGCGTTGGGCGCACGGATCTCCGCGATCGACGTCACGACGGGCCAGGTCGATCACATCCTCGCCCGCAGCCCCGTCGTCGCCCCTGACGACCTCGATTTCGCCCCCGACGGCACCGCCTACGTCACCGACGTCGCCACCGCCACGACCTGGGCCTGGAAGCCGGGCCAGGTGCCCAGCGCCCACGCCGTCGATCAACCCTCGAACAACGGCGTCACGGTCAGCGCCGGCGGCCGTATCTTCGTCGACGAGTTCCGACCCGGCGGACGGCTCCTGGAAGTCGCCTCCGCGGGCCAGCCGGCTCGCGTGATCCTCGAAGGCCTCAACGGCCCCAACGCACTCGATGTCGGCGGCGACGGCCGTGTGTTCTTCCCCCAGGTCTTCGCCGGCGAAGTGTGGAGCCTCGAGCCTGACAGCGGGGATACCCGGCGGGTCGCGGCGGGGCTCGGCTCCCCCACCGCAGTCAAAGTCGCGCCGGACGGACACCTCATCGTCTCGCTCTCCGCCGAGGGCATCATCGCGCAGATCGACCCGCGCACGGGAGCCATCACCACCCTGGCCGAGGTCGACCCGGGCATCGACAATCTCGCCCTCGACTCCTCCGGGCGCGTCTTCGTCTCACACTACGTCGATGGGCAAGTCGCCGAGGTTCCCGTCGGCGTTGCCGCGACCACTCAGAGTCCGCGCATCCTCAACCCTGCGGGCTTCGTCGGCCCCTTCGACGTCTCGGAGCGCCCCGGCGGCACGCTCATCATCGCCGACGGACTCAGCCTGGCTTACGTTGAAGGGAGCGTCGTGAACCGCTTCGCCCGCCTTCTCACCGCCGACAGTCCCGGGTTGATTAGTGCCGTGCACACCGCCCCGGACGGTCGAACCTATGTCGCGGGCGGCAACGCCGTCTCCCAATACACGCCCGCCGGACCTCGCCTCATCCGCGATGATCTGCAGTCCGTCACCGGCCTGGCGCTCGACGCCTCCGACACGCTCCTCGTCGCGGATCATGCGGCGGGAACCGTCCTGCGCCTCCACCCTGATGGCGGGGAGGTCGCGATCCTCACCAATGATGTCGAGCACCCCACCCGCCTGGCCACAGCAACCGACACCGGCGACGACGCGGCCGTCTACATCTCCGACGATGTCGCTGGGCAGATCCACGTCCATCGCGACGGCGCCACCACACTCTTCGCGAATGGCCTCAACAAGCCGCAGGGACTCGCCGTCCTCGACAACCGCGTCTTCGTCGTCGATGCCGGCAGCGGCGAGCTAGTCGCCTTCACGCGCGACGGCGGCGCCCGCGAGGTCATCGTCAGCGGCCTCCCCATCGGCGTCCCGGAAGGCGTCCAACGGCTGATCACGGTCGCCGGACTGACGGCGACCGCCGCTGGCGATCTCATCATCGCCGCCGACGGTGACGGCAGTCTGATCCGGCTCAAATCCCTCGGCTAGCGGTTCATCCTCCCAGCCTCACATTCGGTGACCACGCCCCCAGGCCCCGAAGGGCGAAAGAGCCGCCGCATTCTCCGATCACTCCAGCGCATTTGCGAACGCCGACCGAACGATCGGGGCCCCACGGGAACCGGTGGACCACTATCCTTGTTAGATGGACGCGTTAACGATCCACCACACGCCGGAGCTCCGCGACCCGATCCTTGTGATCGCGTTCTACGGCTGGAACGACGCCGCCGAAGCCGCCACCGATACCGTGCGTCATCTCCGTCGGCTCGCCAGCCGGCAGAGCACCCGTTTCGAAGCGGCCGCCGAAGGGTCCATCGCTGAGATCGACCCCGAAGAGTTCTTCGTCTTCACCGAACAACGCCCGACCGTTCGCATCACCGAGGGCGAAACGCGTCAGATCAACTGGCCCACGACCGACTTCACCGTGGCGCGACTCGGCAATGGGAACCGCGATCTGATCTTGGCCATCGGCACCGAGCCTCACCTCAAGTGGAAGACGTTCGGGTCCCAGGTCCTGGCGCTCATGACCAAGTGTGGAGCGCGGGAGATCGTGACCCTCGGCGCCTTACTCGCTGACACCCCCCATACCCGTCCGGTCCCGGTCAGCGGTGGTGCCAGCGACCCCACCCGGGCGGCGGAGCTCGGCTTCCAAGCCTCCCGCTACGAAGGCCCCACGGGCATCGTCGGCACCCTCAGCGAGGCCTGTCGCCTAGCCGGAATGGACCACATCAGCCTCTGGGCTTCCGTGCCCCACTACGTCTCTGGGGGTAAGAACCCCAAAGCCACGCTCGCCTTGCTGGGCAAGCTGACCGAGGTCTACGACCTGGGCCTCGATCTCAGCAACCTCGAACTGCGCAGCAAACGCTACGAATCCCAGGTCAGCGAGGCCCTCAAGGACAACCCGGACGTTCAGGACTACGTCCGCAACCTGGAGGAGTCCAACTCCGACGACGATGCCACCGATTCGCCCGCCTCAGAAGCACCCACACCCTTCTCGAGCAACGACGTTCTCGATGAGGTCAACCGCCTCCTCGCCGGCGACGAGTCCAACCCCGACTAGCCCGTTGCCGAACCTTCCCCGCGCACCCCGGAGATCCTCGCATGCCTGACGACACCGCGACCGACCAACCGCAAGTCAATGAGATCGAAGTGCGTGGGTTGCTCGTTGGCGTCTTCCAGGAAAACTGCTGGGTCGTTGGCAACAAACGAACCAAAGAGGCCATCTGCATCGATCCCGGCGACCAAGCCGACGACATCGTCCACATGGCCGCCGAGATGGGTGTCACGATCAAGATCATCGCCAACTCCCACGCCCACCTGGACCACATCCTCGGCGTCCGCGGCGTCCAGTCCGCCACCGGTGCCAAGTTCCTCCTGCACCGCGACGACGAGGAGATCGCCCGCGGCGCCCAGGAATCCGCCAGACGCTTCGGCATGGAGGCCGAGCCGGTGCCCGACCCCGACCTATGGGTCGACGACGGCACGAAGGTGGAAGTCGACGGCCTCTCCCTCCACACCCTCCATACGCCCGGCCACACCCGCGGCAGCGTCTGCTACTACACCGACGAACTTCTCTTCAGCGGCGACACCCTCTTCGCCGGCAGCATCGGTCGGACCGACCTCCCCGGCGGCGACTACCAACAGGAGATGACCAGCATCGTCGAAAAGCTCCTGAAGCTCCCCGACGACACCATCGTCCTGCCCGGACACATGCAGCAAACGACCATTCGCAACGAGCGCCAGATGAACCCCTTCGTCGTCCAAGAGCTCCGCGATCGCGGCATGCTGGCGCCCGGCGACCCCGACGGCACCCCAGGCGGCTCTGGACTCGTCCTCCCCAGCGACTTCTAGCCCCGTCGACTTCTCACCCCATCGACAACGGGAGACACGCATGCACAGCAAGCAGGACATCCTCCAGCAACTCGACGACGGTCTTGCCACCCTCAACACCGTCCTCGACGGCGTTGACGAAGTGCACGGCACCTGGGAGGGCGCCGTCGGGTCCTGGTCCGTCGTCAACGTGCTTCAGCACATCGATGGTTGGCTGCAAGAGATGACCCCCGGCCTGGAGCGGCTCGCCGCGGGTGAACGCCCCACCCCAGAGGGAGTCGACTACTCCGACTTCGACAAGTGGAACGCCGGTTTCGTCGCCGCGCACGGCGAGCAGACCCTCGCTCAAGCCCGCGCCGCCCTGGAAGCCTCGCACGCCAAATTCCGTGCCGCCGCCGATTCCGTGGCTAACGACCGCTACGCCGAAGGCAAGACCGTCAACCGTCTCATCGATGGCACCGCCGTCGAGCACTACGAAGAGCACACCGCTCACATTCAAGCCTTCTTGGCCGGATAGCCCACCTCGACCATTGCGCCCGTATCCCCTCTGTTGTTCCGTCTATACTTGGCGCGCGAACCTTTGCGCAGTGGCTTGTAAGAGGAGGACGACGTGGCTCACATCCGCATCATCAACGAGGACGAGGCGACGGGACAGCTCGTGGAGGACTATCAGTTCCTCTCCGATTCCTACTCCCACGCCGCGCAGACCCGCGTCCCCGCGCCTCAGGTCTACCGCACTTCAAGCCTCATCCCGGAGTACTTCCACTTCGGCGCCGTGCAGAATCGCGTGCTCACCAACAACGGCGCCCACGACCGCGATTTCGGCCCCTTGCCCACGATCATGGTCAACTTCGCGACGTCGATGTTCTCCGCCTGTTTCTATTGAACGGAGTCCATCGGGGCCGTGCTGCCCCGCCTCTACAACAGCGAGACCGTCGCCGACGCAATCATGGACGACTTTGAGTCCGCCCCCATTCCCGACATCCACAAGACCATGTTCCGCTGGGTGGAGAAGTTCACCCGCCGCGCCTGGGACATGACGGCTGCGGACATCCAGTCCCTCCGCGACCAAGGCGTTGGCGATACCGACATCGTCGACTGGGCGCAGGTCGCGGCGCTGCAAACCTGGTGGGTGATGCAAGCCGACGGTGGCGGCATCCCCCTGGAGGGCAACGCCATCGCCGGGCAAGCCGTCGGCAACGAGCGAGACTGGTACCACGCCGCCGAGGCGGGCCTCACCGCCGCTCCCCCGTCGCTCCCCGTCGCCGTGCGCGGCGCCGCTGGCAATGAAATTGCCTGGGTCGAAACCGACGAGTCCAATGAGACCTTCCAGGAGTACGCGGGGAAGGCGCAGGACCGTTGGGGGACCGTGCCCAATCTCTACAAGGCCACCTCCCTCAAGTTCGACATCCTGCCCCGCCACCACCTCGCGCTCGAGCTCCTCGAGTCACCGAAATCCTCGCTCACGCCCAAGCAGCACGCGATGGCGCGCGCCCTCACCTCCGCACTCAATCACGCGCCGTACACCAGCACGACCACCCGCGAACAGCTCAAGTGCGCCGGCGGCGACGACGCGCTCTTCGATCAAGTCACCAGCGACTACACGCAGCACGACTGGGATCCCCAGGACAAGGTCGTGCTCGACTTCACCGCCAAGATGACCTGCAACGCCTACAAGGTCTGGGAGGCGGACGCTGAAGGCTTCCGCGAAGCTGGGCTCAACGACGAGGCCTACGTGGAGATCGTCGAACTCGTCTCCATTCAGTCTTCCATCGACCGTCTCGCCAACAGCCTCGGCATCGCGCCGGACGCCCAACCGCTTCTGACGAACTAAGTTCCGATAGCCAGCCTTCCTGGCTTTCCTACGATCATCCGTACATTTCTCCAACCGAGGGTTTGCGGTAGCCTTTCTCGGCAGGCGGTTCTCCCGACAGAATCGGCTTGGGGCCTGTCTCCGGCGCTGTGTTTTGAGCGCAGTTCGAAACGCATCGAAATGTCCACACGTGGACCCAGCGACTGAATGAACGCATGAAGGAGTACCGCCGTCATGGCTGACGACGAGAGCATGATGACTCCCGCGATGGAAGCAGCGATTGGCCAGGAAGGCGAATCCGTCACCGTGGAAGTGAATCGGGAGCTGGTCCGCCGGCTCGTGGAAGCGCTGGAGGAGGAAGACGAGGGCGTCCTCGCCGCCATCAACAGCGACGACCCCACGGCCGAAGTCCCCGCCTACGCTCTGATCACCGCCGCCACCCGGCAGCGTCAACTCAGCGTCCCCGACGCCCCGAAACGGGGCCTCATGGCCGCCGACGAATGGCAAATCAAAGCGCCGATCCACCTCGGCGACTGCCTCACCATCGTCCCCCGCATCGCCGATATCCAAGAGCGCATTGGCGGCCGCGTCGGCCATTCCCTCTTCGTCCATCACGAGTGGGTCTACACCAACCAGGACGATGTCGAAGTCGCCCGCATCCGGCGCACCATCACCCTCTTCAAAGAGAAGCACAGCGGCGAATAGCCAACACACGTACAACGCCATAGAGCCGGGAGATCCCCAATGCCCGTCACCTTCGACACCATCAGCGAAGGCACTGACCTGCCCGACGTCAAGCGCACCCCCAGCAGCTTCAAAGTCATGCAATTCATGGGCGCGTCCTGGATGTGGGGACCGCAGTTCTACGACCAAGCCACTGCCGAGAAGATGGGCCTGAAAGCTCCAATCATCCCCGGCCCCATGAAGGCAGCCTTTCTCGACCAATACCTCCGTGCCTGGCTCAACGGCGGGGGCACGGTCAGCCGCCTCCAGGTCTCCCATCGCCGTCCCGATCTCCACAACGTCGAGATGTCCATCGGCGGCACGATCACGCGCGTCTACGAGGAAGACGGCGCCAAGATGGCGGACCTGGAAATCTTCATCGACAACCCCGAAGGCGAGCGCTCCGTGCGTGGCGCCGCCACGGTCGTCCTCACCACTTAGATCTGCCGAGCAATCCGAGTCATGCCCCTCAACTACGACAGCATCCACGAAGGCGACGAACTCCCGTCCATCGAGCGGCGCACAACGCGGCTCGGCGTCATGCAGTTCATGGCCGCCAGCTGGATGTGGTCCGAGCGGTTCTTCTACGACCCAGAGGTCGCCACGGCCATGGGCTTGGAAGGCCCGATCATTCCCGGCCCCTACAAGCACCTCCTCCTCCAGCAGTACCTCATTCATTGGCTCGGGCGGATCAGTGGCATCCGCCGCCTCCAGGTCTCGCACCGGCGTCCTGACCTGCACGAGGGTGTGCTCACCCTCGGCGGCGCCATCACCCGCAAGTACGAAGACGATGGTCACCGCCTCGCGGACCTTGAGCTCTTCATCGATCAGGAATCCGGCGAGCGCAGCGTCCGCGCCAGCGCCACCGTGGAGTTCTAACGCAGAACCACCGGGAAACGCCTGCCTAGGTCCCACTCACCGTGAGCTGTGACATCCGGATCGTCGGCGCGGCCCCACCGCCCAGCCACTGCAAGTCGTTCCCCACCGCGTCGATCGATGCCAGCATCTCCTGCAGCGTCCCCGAGACGTTGATCTCCGTCACCGGCTCGGCCAGTTCGCCGTTTCGAATCCAGAGCCCTGCCGCACCTCGCGAAAAATCGCCGGTCGTCTGATTGACGCCGAACCCCATCAGCGTCGTCAGATATAGCCCGTCCTCCACCCCGGCGATGATCGACTCCGGACTCGACTCCCCCGCCTCGAAGATCAGATTTCCCGTCCCAATCCCCGGCAGGCTCCCCACACCTCGCGTCGCGGACGCCGTGCTCTTCCGCCCCAGCCGCCTTGCGTTGTAGGTGTCGAAGAGAAATCCGGCGAATCGACCGGCGTCGAATAGCACATTGCGTCGGCTCCCCAACCCTTCCCCATCGAAGGGACGCGAGCCTAACCGGCTCGGCAGGGTCGGATCGTCGACGATCGTCACCAACGACGAGCCCAGCATCTCCCCCTCGCTCTCCGCCAGGAACGTGCTGCGGCGGTAGAGCGCCTCGCCGCTGCACGCTTGCGCTAACGACCCCGCGAACCCCACCACCAAGCGAGGCTCCCAGACCACCGGCACCTGCGTCGTCGACCGCTTCGCGGCGCCCAGTTGGCGCAGTGCGCGGCTCGCAGCCTCCCGCCCCACGGACTCCGCGTCGTCCAACCGGTGGAGCTGACGCTCAGCGGTATACCAAAAGTCGTTCTTCAATCGACCGTCATCCTCCGCCGCCATCACCTCCACCGCCAGCGACGCCGATGTCCCCACGTAGCTGCCGCCGAAGCCGTTCGTATCCGCCAGCGCCACCTCAGACACGCGCGTCCCGAACGTCGCTCCGTCCGAATTCGTGATCCGGCTATCCGCATCCAGGGCCGCCTGCTCGCAGGCCATTGCCCGCTCGATGCGCTCCTCTCCCATCACACCCTCGATGCTTTCGTCGTAGAGTTGCAGCGATTCCACCGACTTCACCTGGTCTGCCGGATCCGGCAATCCCGCGAACTCGTCCCGCTCGGAAATAGCCGCGAGCTCCAGCGCCGTCCGCACGCTGTCGTCCAGCGCCGCGCCACTCAAGTCCGATGTCGACACCACCGCCTGCCGTCCATCGACGATCACCCGCAATCCGACACCGAACGACGTCGCCTCGATCACCTTCTCCAGCTCCTGCAACCGCACCGTCGCCTCGGAGTTCGTCGACGTCATCGCCACCGCATCCGCCTGGTCGGCCCCGGCCGCCTTCGCCTTCTCCACCAGCCGTTGCGCGATCGCCAAGGGCGCTCTTTCGGAATCCGGGTCAGCCATGGCTCCTCCTACCCCTGCACCTGCGTGCCGCCGACGGTCATGCCGGAGATCAACACCGTGGGAATCCCCACCCCCACCGGCACCGACTGCCCATCCTTGCCGCAGGTCCAGCGCCCGTCGCTCAGCTCAAAGTCGTTCGCCACGCCGGTCACCTTGCTCATCGCGTCCGGACCATTCCCGATCAAGTTGACGTCCCGGATCGGTGCCGTTACTTGACCGTTCTCGATCAGATATCCCTCGGTCACCGAGAAGACGAAATCCCCGTTCGTGATGTTCACCTGACCGCCGCTGAACGACTTGCAGTAGATCCCATAGTCCACCCGACGGATCAAATCTTCCGGCGTATCCTCGCCTGCCGTCATGTAGGTGTTCGTCATCCGCGGCATCGGGTAATCCTTGAACGACTCCCGACGCCCGTTCCCCGTCGGCGCCACACCAAAGTGCTTGGCGCTGATCTCGTCCTGCATATACGCCGCCAACATCCCGTTCTCAATCAAGACATTGCGACGCGGCTCGTTGCCTTCATCATCAATATTGATCGACCCCCGGCTGCTCAGAATCGTCGCGTCGTCGATCACCGTCACCAACTCAGACGCCACCGACTCCCCAATCCGGTCCGAGAAGTTGCTGGTCTTCTTGCGGTTGAAGTCTGCTTCCAATCCGTGCCCCACCGCCTCGTGCAGCAAGATGCCAGAGTCCCCAGCCCCCAGAACGACCGGCAACGTCCCAGCCGGGGCCTCCTGCGCCGTCTGCTGCAAGACCGCCTGCCGAGCCGCCTCGTTCGCCAGCGCCTCAGGCGAGTGGCCTTCGAAATACTCCATCCCCATCCGGCCGCCGCCACCCCAACGCGCCACCCGTCGCTCCCCCGCCAGCTCTGACAGCGCGCTCACATTGAAACGCATCAACGGCTGGTAGTCGGCGACCAACGAGCCGCCGCTCGTCGCCACCATGACCCGCTTTTCGCTGTCCGCGAAGCTGATATCGACCCGGGCAATGCTGGCATCGTGAGCGCGCGCCGCATCGTTCGCGCGCTGAATGATCGCCACCTTGTCTTGCAACGGCGTCTCCGTCGTCGGCGTTGGCACGGCATAGCGATCCGTGTCGAAGGATGTCGCGGTCACGTCGACGGGCTCGACCGAACCCGTCCCCTTCGCGATCTGCGCCGCCGTCTCCGCCGCGCGTCGCATCGCCTCTGGCGAGAGATCTTCGGTGTAGGCAAACCCGATCGCGTCCCCCCGCACCACCCGGATCCCCACGCCCTGCGACAGCGACGCCTGCGACGATTTCACCGCCTCATCCTGAAAGTCGATCGCCCCGCTCCGCCGATGCTCGAAGAACAGCTCGGCAAAGTCCCCACCGCTGCTCAAGGCACTGCCCAGCAGGCTCTCCATCACCACTTCGTCAATGTTGAACCGATCCGCGTAGAAACGGATCACGTCCGCGCCGGTCTCCTGCATGGTCTTCCCCCAGATCGCGACCGGAATCAGCCGCGCGGACGTTCGTTCAGTGTTCAGTGTATCCGGCGCGCGCCCTAGTCGCCCCGCCCACGTCCTCACTCCGGGTCCGAGCCTCCGACGACAGCGCGCTCCTCAGATGATCTCGTCCGCCCGAAGCGCCGCGACCTCCGCTGTGCTGAACCCCGCCTCCCGCAGAATCGCGTCAGTGTCGGCGCCCAACACCGGCGCCGCGCCCGACGCCACAGCCGCGGTCTCACTGAACCGCCAGGGCACGCCCGGGATCTTGATCGGGCCGTGCCTCGGGTGGTCGATCTCGGTGAAGTACCCGTTCTCCCAGGCCTGCGACTCACCCGTGATGTCGGCGTAGTCATTCACCGGCGCGTTGGGAATATCGGCCTCGGTCAAAGCCGCAAACCACTCCGGACGACTCCGCCTCGCGAAGTGCTCCTCCAGAATCGCCTCCAGCGCCGCGCTGTTCTGGGTCCGCTCTCGTGGTCCCGCGAATCGCGCGTCCTCCACCAGATCCTCTCGTTCCAACATCTCGCAGAGCGACCGCCAATTCCGCTGATCGATCACGCCAATCACCAACCAGCGACCGTCCCCCGCCTGATAGAACGTGAATGTCGGCGTCCGGCGTCGACGCGAATACGGCTGCTCCTGATTGTGTAAGAAGCCTGTGAGGTAGACCGATTGCAGCGCGATCTGCGATCCCAACAGGGATACGTCCACCCGCTGCCCCACCCCGGTCCGCTCCCGTGCCAGCAAGGCGGAAAGCACTCCCACACAGAGCTGCATGGCCCCAATCTGATCCGCGAACCCTCCCGGCATCGTCACCGGCTCTGCCTCGCCGCCCCGCGATTGCAGCGTCATCACCCCACCCATCGCCTGCCCGATAACGTCGTACCCCGGTCGACCGGCCAGTGGCCCTTCCGCCCCAAACGCCGACGCGGAGGCGATGATGATCCGCTCGTTCCGCGCCCGCAACGCCTCGTCCCCCAACCCCAGCCGATCCATCACGCCGGGTCGGAAATTGTCCACCACCACATCCGCCTGCTCCGCCAATCGCAGCGCCACGTCGCGGCCCTCGTCCGTCCGCGTATCGAGCGTGATCGACCGCTTGCCGCGATCATACGCCTCGAAATAGCGGCCAAATCCATCCGGCATCACGTCCACCTGACGCCCCGGATCGCCGCTCCCACGGGCCTCGATCTTCCAGATCTCCGCCCCCAGATCAGCCAGCATCACCGTCGCGTAGGGACCCTGTTGAAACCGCGTCAGGTCCAGCACACGAATACCATCCAGTGGACCTGGCATCGCTTCCTCCAATCGATCATTCATCTCAAATCCGCCGTCCAGTGTCAGCGAATCGCACCCTGCACGCCAGGCTGACGTCCGCTCCGATACTCTGACCCGCCCGGACTCCCATCCCGAAACCAGTTAGGATGCCCCCACAATCGTCCCTACCGTACGGCGCCACTCCCCATGCCTCCACGTCTCCGCCTCACTCCTGACGAAGCCCGTCGACTGCCCGCCCTACTCAAGTTCCAGTCGCAGGGCCCCGACACGTTCCATAGCTGCGCCAGCCTGGAGGAACGCGTCGTATGGATTCTCCAGCGCTACCATGACACGACCGACGCCCCGCTGACCGCCCCGCTGATCACGCTTCTTCTCTTCGAACAGGGCCCAAACGTTGCTCTTCGCTCCGTGCTTGTCGCTCTCGCGAACGAACAAGCCCGCGGCACCGTCTTTGAAGTCGGGAGTGGCTACGCCCTTGTTGACGCCGACCCGACAAGCAGGGAAACCGCGCCGGGGACCTCCTAGGTCCCTACGCGCTCTCTCCGCAAAGCCCGGCGTGCAGCCGTTACACGTGCGGCCGCCCCGTCCAGAACACCTAGCGCATGCTCGGCGTCAACCGCCGCGTCGACGCAGTCCAGATCGCCGCCCAGCTCGATTCGCGTTCCGATCGTTTGCCTACACCTTCTCAACGTCGAAGGCGGCGAAATCCTCCGCCAGCTTCCGCGCGTTCGCCACCCCACCCTCGATCAGCTCACGCATGATCGCCTCCACCGGCTTGATCTCATCGATCAACGCCGCCACCTGCCCCATCTGCACCCGCTGCTCCTTCCCCAGCACCTCCATCGCGAAGTCCTTCTTCGCCACCCGCGGCCGCACCCGGCCCTCCGCGCTCTCCGTCGACGTATCGATCGCCGCCAGGATCAGCTTGCGCACGGGCTCCGCCGCCTCCGCCTCCACCGAGGCAATGAATCGCGTCCCCAACTGCACCGCATCCGCGCCGAGTGCCATCACCGCCGACATCCCCACCCCGTCCGCCACGGCGCCCGCCCCCACCAACGGCGTCTGAGGGAAGGCCCGATGGATGGCCGGAATCAGCACCATCATGCTCACTTCGTTGTCACCCCGGTATCCCCCCGATTCCGCCGGTTCCGCGATGATCGCGTCCACGCCCGCCTCCACCGCCTTTTGCGCGTGGTACACCGTCGGCAGGACGTGAGCCACCTTCACTCCGCCGTCCTTCAGGTACTGCGTCCAGAGCTTGGGATTTCCCGCCGACGACATCACCACCGGCACCTTCTCGTCGATCATCATCTGCATCTTCTCCTCCAGGTGTTCCGGAGGCGTCAGCACGATGGGGAAATTCACCGAGAACGGCCTGTCGGTCAGATCGCGGAACTTGCGGATCTGCTCGCGCAAGAACTCCGGTGGCGCGATGCCCTGGATGCACCCCAGGCCCCCCGCGTTCGACACCGCCGCCCCCAACTCCGGCGTCCGTGCCACCCCACCCATCACCACCGGGTACTCAATTCCGAATAGGTCGCAGATCCGGTTCGCCATCAGCTTCTCTTTTCTCGGTCGCTTCTCGCATATCGCGTTCTTGCAAGCGAACGCGCCGGGAGTCTACCCGCATCTCTGGCGGCGCACTATGCTCGCTCCCGCGCCTTCGGGCAGCCATCGATACAGACAAGCCACGTCGTCCGAACAGGCGACCCGGGATCAGGAAAGGCTCAACATGGCACTGACGAACGACGACCGACAAGAGATTCTTGAACTCGCCGCCCGCTACAACCACGCGATCGACTCCGGCGATGGCGCCGCCTGGGCCGCCACCTTCACCCGCGACGGCATCTTCGATTCCCCCGGGCAACATTTCGAAGGCAGCGAACAACTCACCGGCATGGCTGCGGGCTTCCCCGGACAGGTCCCCGGCGGCCGCCACTGGACCAACAATCACGTCGTCGACGCCGCGGGCGACGGTGCCACGCACACCTGTTACCTCAACCTCATGAGCGTGGCGGACGGCGCCAAGATCATCGCCACTGGCCTCTACAAGGACGAACTCACGAAGGTGGACGGCGCCTGGAAGTACACGCACCGCACCGTCACGATCGACGGCTAGGCGATCGTCTCATGCCACTCAGCACCGCCGATCGTTTGGAGATCCTGGATCTCGCCGCCCGCTACAACCACGCCTTCGACTCCCAGCAGAGCGATGTCTGGGCCGACACGTTCACCCCGGATGGCATCTTCGAATCCGCCAACAGTCGTGCCGTCGGCCACGACGAACTGCGCCGCTACAACGCCAATCGCGAAGGCGCCACGACGCGGCGGCACTGGATCGACAACGTCGTCATCGACGGCGACGGCGACACGGCCCAGCTCCAGTGCTACCTCTGGTTGATCGACATCACCAAGGGCGGCGCCCCCGTCGTCACCGGCGCATACAACGACGATCTGGCCCGCGTTGATGGCGTCTGGAAATTTGCGCACCGGCGGGTGTCGCGCGACCCCTAACGATCTAAGTTGTGGCCGTCCCGCCCTGGGGAGGGCTTTCGCAGGAGGCGCCCATGGCGCCTCCTCGGCGTTAAGACAGCGAAACCAGCTAGGACTCGTCCGGGTCCCCAAGCGCGAGACTGAACCCCACGGCAATACGCAAGACATCACCCACCCGCAGCGGCGCATCCTCGCCGATCGCGTTGAGCGCGGCGATCGCCTCCACCGTCGTCCCGAACTCCAACGAGATCGTGAACAGCGAATCCCCTGCCTGCACGGCGTAGTCCGCCAACTCCGGCCAGAAACGCAGAATCAGGAACGCATCAGCGGACTCCACGGGAAGCAAGTTCGTGGGACCACTCCCAAAGGTGCAGGGTCCAGCGTGGAGTCTTCTTCTCCGATCGACCCGGGCTCCGTGTCTTCAAGCTCCAGCTCAAAGTTGGCCGGCACGAGGAGCACCTGCCCCTCGAACAAGAAGTCTCCATCCAGCCCGTTCGCCGCCCGAATCGCCGCGGAGCTGGTCCCGTAGTCGGCGGCGATGATTGCCAACACATCGCCAGCCTCCACGGTCTTCTCTACAAACGTTGGCCAATTCCGCAGAATGATTCCGACGTCCTCGATCTCCGTCTCGACCGCCCCCGTCAGATCGATTTCATAACCGACGGGTATGACCAGCGCCTGCCCCACGATCAGCGGATTCCCGGCCAACTCATTGAACACGGCGATGGCCACCGCCGATGTCCCGAACTCCCCCGCGATTGCGAGCAACGAATCACCCGACTGCACCGTGTACACGGAAACATCCGGCCACGACGCCAGTTGCGCGAGCGCCCCAGTGCCCTCGGGGAACGAATCGCGCAGGGGCACGATCGGCGGTGGCTCCGTCGATGCATCGGCCTCCGGCCCCGGCTCCTCCGACAGATTCAGGACGAATCCCACCGGAATCAGCAACGTCTGCCCTTCGAAGATCCCGTCGTTGGGCAGTCCGTTGTAGCGGATGACGGCCTCTACCGTCGTCCCAAACTCGACCGCAATGGACGACAGCGTGTCCCCCACGAAAACCTCGCGATCAACGACTTGCGTCCACTCGAAAAGCTGCTCGATCGCCGGCAATGACGGATCCGGCCCCACCACGTCATCCGTCACCCCGCCGGCACCCTCTTCGCCCTCCGGACCTGTTGACTCCCCTGGCACTCCCGCCGCATCGCTGGTAGCCACGTCACCCCCCCCTGGTGCCGTCTCATCAACGCTGCCTCCGGGATCCGCGTCATCCGCCCCGGCGTCTCTCAAAGGATCGCCGCCCGGTCGCGCCACTGTGGGGACCACGCCTGGTCCATCATCATCGGACAACAGAGCCAGCGCCGTGCCCAGTAGGGCCGGGATCACCACCGCGAAGACGATCGCCACCAACGCCTGCCGACGGTCCACCCGAGGTAGCCGACGGGCGGGTTTCGGCGGACGCGCTATCTCGTTTCGGAACACCGGGCACTGCTCATACGCGCCAGAGAGGCAGAAACGTTCTTGCACGCGCGCGACCACCGGCGTCGGCGAAGCTGCCTTGAAGCAGGCATGATCAGCATGCACGAAAGCGGCACTGGTGAGCGGATCGCCGAGCAAGTGAAGATGCGGACAGATCGCCGCGGCAGCGCCCCCTGGCGCCCCCTGGCTCCCAGCGCCCTCGTCGTCCACGCCATCAATTGGAGCCGGACGCAGCGTATCCTCGGTCGAGCCTGCCATAGGCCTCTAATCCACGAAGAGCAACGCCGCCACCCCAGTGAGCATACCCGTCCCGACGCGCAGTCGCGCCCCCCAATCCGAACCCGACTGTGACTTCCCAACAGCGGATCTCGCCTCGCCCGCCGATCACGCGATCGGTTCGCGTCAGACTCGCGGCGAGGGCCGATCAAGTCGCGGACACGAACTCCAACACGAGCCCGGAGGGACGCGGCGGGGGCCGATCGATAGAGCCACGACGATCAATCCGGGTAGAACTGTGGAGCCCGCTTCTCCATGAACGCAGAGACCGCTTCCTTGTGTTCCGGCGTCGTATACGCCTCCGACAGCGCCCGCCCTTCCGCCTCCAGCACGCCCCCAATATCGGTTTCCGCCGCATGGCGCTGGAACAACCCTTTCATCGTGATCAGCTGCGGCGATGGATTCGCCGCCACCTCATTCGCCAGGCGCAGCGCCCCATCCATCAGATCGGCGTTCGGGAGCACCTGGCTCACCAAGCCCATCCGCAGGGCCGTTTCCGCATCTACCATTCGGGCGGTGAGACAGATTTCCAGAGAATTCCCCAGCCCGATGATCCGCGGCAACATTGCCGTGCTTCCCAACTCCGGCAGCAACCCCATCTTCACGAAGCGGAAACTGAACTCCGCGTCCTCGCCCGCCACTCGGATATCGAACGGCAAGATCTGCGTGGCGCCTACGCCAATGCAATAGCCGTTCACCGCCGCGATCAGCGGCTTGCTCCGCGCGCAGAACGACAGCCAATCCTCATCAAACGACTGCGACGCTGCTCGGCGCTCACCTCCCGACAACTGGTCAGCCCAGCCGCTGATGTCCGCGCCCGCGCAGAACGCCCGCCCGTTCCCCGTCATCACCACCGCACCGATCTGGGCATCGGCGTTGAACTCTTCGATCGCCTGCCGCTGCTCCCCGTTCATCGCCTCCGACCAGGCATTCAGCTTCTCCGGCCGGTTCATCCGGATGACGCCCACCCGCCCCTCGCGCTCGACCTCGATCAGTTCATATGACATGTTTCGCTCCTGCCTTGGCCACCTCGCAATGAGCGAAGTACCGCGTGTCTCGCTGTCGCCCTTCGTTCTGGCAGTCATTCTGGCTCACTCCCCTCCCTCCCGCCACCATTCCTCACCCGACCCGACGCCATCTCATGGCTTCTGGCGGCTGACGCGAGTAGTGCGACATTTAACCTGGTGAGTTGCTGCCCCTGCTAGACGCGAGCTAGAGTGACGGGCCTGTTCGACTGTAGTCACCCAGGTAGTGGCGGGGCTGACTAGACGGACGATTCCCCTGACGCGATCGGTCGCCACGCGACTGGTACTCCCCCTCTGGCTCGCCGGGCTCACGCTGGGCGCTGTCCTCCTGTCCCTCGCCTTTCCCACCACCATCGCCGCCGACCCCTACCGGGTGGAGTCCGGCGATTCCCTCTCCAGCATCGCCCAGCGCTACGGTCTCTCGCAGGGCGTGCTGGAAGCGCTCAATCCCAGTATTTCCTCACCCGATCTGCTCTACGTCGGCCAGATGATCGCCCTGCCCGACAACATCGTGCCCGTCACGACCGCCGCCCGCATCACCCATGTCGTCCAGGCCGGCGACTCCGTCAGCGGCATCGCGGCTTTCTACGGCGTCGCCGTCGCCGATCTACTCGCGCTCAACCCCGGCCAAAGCCCGGATCTTCTCTTCGCGGGGGTCGAACTGCTGGTCCGTGACGATCTCGCGCCACCAGGGCAGGCGGAGTCAACGACGCCGATTGCCGTCACTCTTGACCCCGAGCCTCCGGCCAACGCGGACCCGGCACCGACCACTTCACCCGGCACGGCGCCCTCGAGTCCTAGCGGCATCGGCACACCCGCCGTGAGCTTCTCCTCCTCGGACGGTCCCAAGATCTCAGGCCTCCCCGTCTCCCTCTATCGCATCCAGCCCGGCGACACCTTCAGTGGCCTCGCGCAGCGCTTCTCCACCACTGTGGAGACCCTGCTCCGCTTCAACCCCTCGGTCCTCCCCAACCGACTCCTCATCTCCTCCGTCTTCTGGGTCCCCCGCGATGGTGGAATCGTTGAGTCGACACCGCCAACCCGCACCACCCCCTCTCCTCAGCAGCCGACCGTCCCACACTTGGTCATCCCTGGGGACAGTGCCACGGCCATCGCCTCTCGCTATGGCCTCACCCTCAGCCAGCTTCAGGCCCTCAACCCCGATCTCTCGCTCAGCACCATCTTCATCGGTCAAATCCTTCGTGTACCGGGGACGCCCGACCAGACGATCAGCGCTTCACCGGTCCTGGGCATTGATCCTGCGTCAGGTGACGCGCCCCCAGACTCCATCGTGCCCGAACTCGTCATCTACACCGTAAAATCGGGCGACTCTGGCTACGCGCTTGCGGAAACCTACAAACTCAGCCTGGCGGATCTCGCCAGCCTCAATCCCGCCGTGAACTTCAACAACTTACGCATTGGCCAAGCGCTCTTCGTCCCCGATATCGACCTCCCGCCACCACCGCCCGGGACCGTCGCCGCGGGCCCGCCCCCACCGAACTCGCACATCGTTCAACCCGGCGACAACCTTTCGCTGATCGCCAACCGCTTCGGTGTCGAAACCAGCGAGATCATTGCCCTCAACGACGGGATCGACCCCAACATCCTCTCCGTCGATCAACAACTTCGCATTCCCGGCACTATGCCGGTTCCCATCGTCTCTGAGACGGTCATGGTCGGGATCTCCAACGATCTGCAGACTTTGGCGGCCCGGCTCGGGCGCTTGCCGCACACCCTGCTTGCCAACAATCCCAGCCTCAATGACTGGGTGCCCGCCGGCACCAGCGTCATCCTCCCCGCCCGCGAAGGGGTTCTCGTCACCATCCAGCGCGGCGATACGCTCCGAGGCATTGCCCAGCAGTTTGGCTCCTCAATCGACGCCATCGCCGGCGATCCGCGCAACGGTGTCATCGGGCCGAACCAGCTCATCGTCGGTCAAGAGATCGTCATCCCCATCCACGTGCCCGACTTTGTCTGGCCCGTCGCGGACGGGATCATCACCGACGGCTTCGGCCTCTGCCGCAGCCCCAGTTGCGATGTTCAGCATCGCGGCCTGGACATCAGTAAAGCTGACGGCTCTCCCATCTTCTCCATTGCCGATGGCACGGTCGACTTCGTGGGCGGCTCCTATTGTTGTGGGCTCGGCTTCCACGTCATCATCGTCCACGACAATGGCTTCGAAACTGTCTACGCCCACCTCAACGGGCCTCCCCCCGTCTTCGAGGGCCAGGAGGTGGCGCAAGGTGAAACGATCGGCTACGTCGGCACCACCGGCTACAGCACCGGCCCTCACCTGCACCTGGAACTACACCACAATCAGTGGTTCCTCAACGCCCTCAACTACCTGCCCTAGACACCCGTCGCGCCGGATTGCACACAGTCAGCGCCGCAAGGCGCCACGGATCTCGTAGGCCACATGCCTCAGCGCCTGCGCCTCGGGCTTGGCAAACAGCCCCTGCGTGATCGCGGCGTACCCGCCGTGGTCGCGGAAGCCCGGAACCGCGTGCTCCGTCGATGCGTCGATATTCGCCGCGGAGGCCATCGCCGCGAACACCGCAGACTCGGACTCGCCCGACTCCATCAATGCGTCGACCGCCCGTTCTGCCTTCGCCAAGTCACTCGCCCACAACGGCGACAGCCCCCCAATCACTTCCGCTCGCGTCTCCCGTACGTACGACTCGGCCAGCGCCGCCAGCGCCTCGGTCTGGGCCAGCGCCTCCAAGGGATCCCGGCTCAGACCGAATTCCCCGATCGTCGATTCCACCAAGGGACGCAGACGGCGTACGCGCGCCGCGCCCCCGAAGCGCTGCAGCAGGCGACGCGAACTCGGCGGCTCGTCCACGGCGTGGCACAGGGCTGGTCCATAGCCCCAGAGGAACGCCTCCACCGCGTCGATGGCGTGGCCACCCGCCTCGTACTGATCGAGCCGCTTCAAGGAGTACTGGATCAGCCGCTCCGTCCGCCGATCCCGCTCCTCCGCGCTGAAGTACTCGTCGCGAAACTGCACCAAGACGTCCCGGATCACCTTGTCGAGGGTCAGCAGTGGCTGCAGCGTCGCCAAGCGATGCGCCCGACGGTCGTCGGTGAACGCCGGCTCCTTCTCCACCAGATACGCGTCCGTCACCCAGTCCAAGACGACGGGCATCTCCTCCATCGCCTGCACGTGGCCGATCGTGTAGTCGGGTCGCCAATCGTGGAGGAACACCACCATCGTCAGCACCGAGCCGCCAAAGACATCGCCCAGCGGATAGTCCCCACAGATCCCCACAAGCCGAATCGCCTCTTGGCGCTGCTTCAGCATCCCCGCAATCCGCTTCGCGCGATCTTCCCAATTCTCGGGGCGATCCCACGACACGGGCTTGCCGCCCAGCGTGTCACTCACGAGTTCGTCCTTACTCCACTCCGCGCATCGACTCAGCCTGCCACGAGCCGCTGCCTAGAACGCGATGTAGCGATTGGCGATCGGGAAGCGACGCTCGCGCCCGAACGCCCGGGGCGTGATCTTCAAGCCCGGCGCCGCCTGCCTCCTCTTGTACTCCGAACGCGTCACCAACGTCAGCACCCGTCGCACGTCTGCCTCGTCGTATCCCATCGCGACGATCTCCTCCAGCGTTCGGTCTTCCTCCACGAACGCCTCCAGGATCGGATCCAGCCGGTCGTACGGCATCAGCGATTCTTCATCAAACTGGTCGGGCCGCAACTCCGCGCTCGGCGGCTTCGTAATCACCGACTCGGGAATCACCTCCCGCCCCGCCTTCTCATTCCGATACCAGCAGAGCCGGTAGACCATCGTCTTCGGCACATCCTGGATCACCGCCAGGCCGCCGGTCATATCGCCATACAGAGTCGTGTATCCCGTCGCCGACTCACTCTTGTTGCTCGTCGTCAGCACCAACGATCCAAATTTATTGCTCAGCGCCATCATCAGCATCCCCCGAATCCGCGCCTGCAGGTTCTCCTCCGCCACGTCCGGTTCCCGGCCAGCGAACGGACCCTCGAGCGCGTCCAGGAACGACGCGAACATCGTCTCGATCGGGATCGTCATCAGCTCGATGCCCAGATTGTCCGCCAGCTGCTGTGCATCCGAGACGCTCCCCTCCGACGAGAACCGCGATGGCATCGACACGCATATCACGTTCTCCGGCCCCAACGCGTCCGCCGCCACCGCCGCCGTCAACGTCGAGTCGATCCCTCCTGACAGCGCGACAATGACCTTCTCGAAGCCCGTCTTCCGCACGTAATCCCGCGTCCCGATCACCAGCGCCTCGTACGTGGCCTCTTCCTCCGCCGGCGTCGCCGCAATCGCGGCTTTCTCGATCGTCGGACCTGCCTCCGCTCGCGGCGGCGAGACCAGAATCGGGACCGTTCCCTCCAGCTCCAGCCTGCGTCGCCGCGGATCATGGAGCCGGACCTGCGTCACAAACTCCACGTCCAGGTCCGCCACCAGCAATGTGTCCGCGAACAGCGGCGCCCGCGCCAGCAACTCACCGCGCGGGTCGTGGATCATGCTGTCGCCGGGGAAGACCAGGGCGTCTTGCCCGCCGATCATGTTGCAGTAGCAGACGATCGCCGCATTGTCCGACGCCCGCGTCGCCAGCATCTTCTCCCGCTGCGACATCTTCCCCCCGTGAAACGGCGAGCCGTTGATGTTCACAATCACCTCGGCCCCCGCCAGCGCCTGTTCCTGCGCCGGCCCAGAGGAATACCAGATGTCCTCGCAGATGTTCACGCCCACCAAGACCCCCGCCACATCGAAGACCGGCGCCGTGACGCCAGGCCGGAAGTAGCGCGCCTCATCGAAGACGCCGTAGTTGGGCAGATAGTGCTTGCGATAGCGACCGCGGATCTCGCCATCGTGCAACAAGGCAGCTGCGTTGTACGGATCATGCGCGTAGTCCACGAACCCCACGACGGCCGTCACGTGTTTCCCCGCCGTAAACACCGCGAGCGCATCCAGCGTCGCGAGGTTGTCCACCACGAACTTTCGCCGCAACACCAGGTCTTCCGGTGGATATCCGGTCACCACCAATTCAGGAAAAGCCACCAGATCAACGCCGAGTGCTTCCGCCTCGTCGATACGGCTCTCGATAGCAGCCTGATTCCCTGCGAGATCTCCCACCGTCGGGTTCATCTGCGCGAGCGCAACTCGAAACTGCCGCATGGACGTTCACTCCTGGACTTAGTGTCCAATCTACACGAACTCACCACAACATCTTAGTCTGCTCACCTCTGCGTCTGCCGCGACTCCGCGCCTCGCTCCACCTCCACGGACAGCGATACACTTATTCCCTGTCGATCCCTCGATCTTCATCACAATGCAGGGCACTCCCGAACCCTCCGCCCCTATCGAAACTTAATGACGAGCACCTCCCCCTCTACCCCTGACCAGAGCGTGTCGATCCGCCTCACACAGGTCACCTACCTACACACGGGGGATCGCGGTGTGGACGGCATCGACCTCAACGTCACTGCGGGCAGTATCCAAGCCCTGCTCGGGCCAAATGGCTCAGGCAAGAGCACCATCTTGAGCATCGTCGGGGGATTCCGCGACCCTCAACACGGCGATGTCTCCGTCCTCGGTGCCACCGTCACCCCCGAACTCCGCCGCCGCATCGGCATCCTCTTCCAGGAGAGTGCCCTCGATGAGCTGATGTCCGTCCGCGAAACCCTCTGGCTCCACGGACGGCTCTTCGGGCTAGGCGGCCGCGACCTCAAACTGCGCATCACGGAGCTCCTGGAACTCATCGGAATCGCCGACCGTGCTGGGGAAAGTGTTGAAACCCTCTCCGGCGGCATGAAGCGTCGTCTGGAGCTGGCCCGCGCCGTCCTCCACCGTCCCGAACTCGTCCTCCTCGACGAACCCACCCTCGGCCTCGACCCCAACTCCAAAGCCCGTCTCTGGGAAATGCTGCTCGACATCAACGCCGCCGGCGCCACTATCCTCGTCGCCACCAACGATGTCGCCGAAGCCGAGCGCTACGCCACCCAGGTCGCCTTCCTCGAACGCGGCCAGATCATCGCGCAGGGGACGCCCAACGACCTCAAGCGCGACCTCCGCCGCGACTCCGTCCGCGTCGACTGGCCACAGGCCCCCACCGACCTCGAACACACCCTCGCCGACTGGGATGGCGTCGGACGCGTCACGACGACCCCCACCGTCGTCCACGCCACCGTCGACAACGCCTCGCTCTTCGTGCCGGACCTCTTCAAGATCGCCAACGGCGCGATTCAAGGCATCCGCATCCACGAATCCACGCTCGAAGACGCCTACTTCCAGCTCGTCGGCGGCTCCCTCAACGGCGGCGGCCCCGCCTTCGCCGAGGCCGCCGAATCTGCGGCCATCGACGAGCGGGCCCCGTCCGTTCCCAGCGAGCCACGACCATGAGTGCCTTCGCGGGGGGCGCCGTCGCTTCTTGGGCGCTCCTCCAGCGCGACATGCGCGCATTCCTGCGTGCCCGCTCCCAGTTCTACTCCTCCGTCCTCCTCCCCCTCATGCTGCTCGCCATCCTCGGTACGGGCGTCTCCGATGGACTCAACCCCACCTCCCGTGTCATCCGCGACGGGGACTACATCTCCTACCTCGCGCCCGGCATGATCGCCCTCACCGCCCTCTTCTCCTCCACGTTCTCCAGCGCCTCCTTCTACCGTGACCGGGACAGCGGCATGCTCCGCACCCTCCTCGCCTCCCCGCACAGCACCCGTACCATCCTCTTCGGCAAGTCACTCGCCGCGATCACCATCGGATCCGTGCAGGCCCTGCTCATTCTGATCGTCGCCGCCGCCATCCCCGGCATCGACTTCGCCTGGCAGTACGGCTGGCTCGGTGGCGTCGCCCTCGTCGTCGCCGGGATCCTCGCCATGAACCTCTTGCTCTCTGGCGTCGCCATGCTCGTGGCCACCCGCATCCGCACGATGCAGGGCTTTCACCTCGTCATGAACCTCGCCCTCTTCCCACTCTTCTTCCTCTCCGGCGCCTTCTTCCCCCTCGATGCCCTGCCCGACTGGCTCCGCATCCTCGGCCTCGCCAATCCCCTCACCTACCCGGTGGACCTGATGCAGACCGCCGCCTACGCCGGCAACAACGACGGCTTTATCGGCCCCGCCATCGACTTCGCTGTTCTGGGTGGTCTGGCGCTTTGCCTCTTCGTCCTCGGTCTGCGACGCGCGCCCAGCGCCACCTAGTCATGCCCGCCCTCACCCGCTCGCTGGTCATGCTCGCCTTGATGCTCATTGCTGGTTTCGGGCTGGCAGCTTGTGGCGGCGGTGAAAGCTTTGACGACAGCCGCTTCATCGCCTCAAACTCGGATGCCCCGTTCGTGCCTGTCCTTGCTTCGTCCGACACCTCCATCGCCGCAACCCGCCTCGTCCTCAGCCTCCTCGATCGCAACGATGCCCCCACCTTCGCACCTGGCACGGTCTTCACCGTCCGCTATCTCGACGCCGTCGAAAACGGCTTCCGGTTCCGCAGCCAAGTCGACGCCACCGTCGTCCAAACGGACGACGGTACCTTCTACACTGCCCCGGCCAGCTTCGACCGCACCGGCTTGGGGGCGGTGGCAGTCGTCGCCACCTCGCCCGCCGGCGAACGGATCAACAGCGCGCGGCTCCCCATCGAAATCGACACCCGCTACGAAACACCCCGGCCTGGGGATGCCGCGCCCGCCTCGCCCACGCTCACCCTCCGCGACAGCCCGCTCAGCGAGATCACGAGCGCATCCCAACCCATTCCCGCTCTCTATGAGACCGCCATCAGCGAAGCTCTGGATGCGGCCCAGCCCTTTGTGGTCGTCTTCTCTACCGTCGGCTACTGCTTCGGCAGCACCCTCTGCCAACGCGCTGTCGACCAAGTGGCCCGACTCTCAGCGCAGGCCGGGGTCCTCGGCATTCACTCGGAGCCGCTCACATTCGACGATGACGCCACTCCTATCCCCAGCGAGGCTGGCGTCCTCCGCGATTGGGCGCTCCAGAACGACCCCTGGATCTTCGTCGTCGACGCCACGGGAACGATCAGCGCCTCATTTGAGTTCGTCGTCGGAGACGACGAACTCCTGGCGGCCCTACGGGCCGTCGCTCAGCGGTAGCGGTGAAGATGGGAGTGCTCGCTGGGCTGTGGATACGTTACGCGCTCGCTAGAGAACGGCAACGTCCAGGGCCAGCGCCGCGAAAAGCACCGTGAGATAGACGAGCGAGTAGAAGAACAGGCTCATCGACGCGATCGTGCCCCGGCTCAGTCGCCACGCCTGCGCCACGAACCCCACCCCGAGCACCAACGCCACGCCCAGGAAGATTTCGCCCACATCGCCCGTCGCGTACAAGACGACCGACACCGCCAGGAGCAGCACGGAATAGATCAACGACTGACGGTGCGTCTCGCGGTCACCGTGCAGGACGGGCAACATCGGCACCCCGGCATTCGCATACTCGTCCTTGTAGCGCAGCGCCAACGCCCAGAAATGCGGCGGTTGCCAGAAGAACACAATCAGAAACAACAACAGCGGCGCCACCGTCACGTCCCCGGTGACCGCCGCCCAGCCCACGACGGGAGGCGCGGCTCCCGCGATCCCACCCAACACCGTGTTGTGCACCGTCGTCCGCTTCAGCCACATCGTGTAGATCAAGACGTAGAACGCGATCGCGCTGGCCGCCAAGACCGCCGACAGCCAGTTCACGGTGAGCAACAGCTGCAACGTCCCAACGCCGGACAAGAACAGCCCCCAGGCCAACGCCCGCGGTGGCGCGATCTTCCCCATGGGCAGCGGCCGCTCCATCGTCCGGGCCATCTTCGAATCGATGTCCCGGTCGTACCACTGATTGATTGCGTTTGCCCCGCCGCCGGTGAGCACACCACCCAACAGAACCAGCGCAATCAAGTCCAGCCCCGGCCATCCGTCCGCCGCCAGCACCATCGCCGGCACCGCGATCACCAGCAGCTCCACCACAATGCCGGGCTTCATCAATGTGATGTAGGCGCGCAGCACCCCGTACCACTGCCACAGATTCGCCACGCCCACGACGGATGCCCTGGCATCGCCGGGTGAGACCGCAACGGGCAGTTTGGCGGAACGGCTAGTCACCAGGCAGTGTCTCCCTTGCTGACAACCGGTCCGGGAAGAAGGCCGGCAACGCCATTCGTTTCGTCATCGACGGGTACCACCCCGTTCGGTACGCCATCAACGCCATCAAGACCACCGCCGTGCCCCAAGTCAGCGCGCCAGCGGCCAGGTGCACGATTCGGGACCAGTCGGACAGAGTCGTCCACTGCGTCGCGGCTCCCAGGATTCCCTGCACCAGAAAGAGGATACCCAACAAGGTCGACAAAAAGAACGCCCCCCGCTGCGCCCGACGCTCGTGATAGGCCAGCACCCACAACCCCACCAACAACACGCCTACGATCACCGCCACATAGCGATGCGACATCTGTATGTTTGCGTTCTTTCCCTCCGGGAAGAACGAGCCATTGCAGAGCGGCCAATCCGCATCGCAGAAGAACGCCGCGTCCGTACCGCTCACATAGCCGCCCAAGACCATCAGCCCCAACACGGCGGCGGCGGAAACCACAGCCCACTTCGCCAAACGAATCGTGGGCGCAGACGCTTGAGTCTCCGCCCGCCCCGTCGGTCGATGCTCACCCACCGGCACAAACGTCGCCAGCCAGGCGCCCATGATCAGCAGGACGATGACCATCGCCAAACCCAGATGCGACGCGACGATCCCCGCATCGAGATCCTCCGTCACCGTCAACCCGCCCAAAACCACCTGCACGGCCAGCGCCACGATCGCCGCCGTCGCCGGCAGTACCACCCAGCGGCGATCGCGGTACTTCAGCCACGCCCCCGCCACGAAGGCAACAATCACGACGCCGATCACACTCGCCACCAGACGGTGGGTCCATTCCAGGTACACCTGGTGGCCCTCAAAGACCCGCCCCTCCGACACAAACGGCCCGGAGGGCAGGAGACTGCCGTAACAGAGCGGCCAGTCGGGACAGGCCAGCCCAGACTCGGTCACGCGCACGCTGCCGCCCAGCGTGATCAGCGCCAACAGGCCCAAGATCGTCACGACGCCCAACCGCTGAAAAGCGGTGAGCCCCCGAAGCCACTCCATATCAATCCGTTCGACCAACGACCACAGGCTGCTCAGCCTCTTTGCAGTAGTCGTACGCGTTCACACTGGGACGTGTAGCCCGGTCATTTAACCCGGCCATTTAACCACGGCCAAGTCCTTGTGTCGTACGGTCCGGAGCCGAGGCATCCGCCCGCTTCTCCAGATCCCGTACCAAGTCTCCCTGACGGCCCTTAAAGCCCTCGTTCTCGGCCCAATAGTAGACCGTCACGATCACGGCGATCCCTAGCATCATCGCTCCGGGTACCCACATCACCCCTCCACCGATCTGCTGATCCAGCAGCGCCGACGGCCCCCAGTCGCGGAGCGCCGCTCGCTCGGCATAGCTGTCGTACAGCACGTCCCCGTTGTTCGTGATGATCAGCGCCAAAGCGATGTTCTGGATGATGGCAACGACCAGGACCGCGATGCGACCGATGTAGCTCGGTCGCAGGCGCGAGGCGTCGACGCCCACGATCAACCACCAGAACAGCGTCGCGCCGCCCAGGAATGAGAAATGCTCGAAGAAGTGCAGCGCCTCAGAGCGGATTGCCGAGTCGTAGAGCGTCGGGATGTGCCAGATCCAGATCGACGCTACGAACAGCACCAAAGACACGGCCGGGTAGGTCAGAAACGACGCCAGGCGACTGTTCAGCAGTGGCACCAGATAGGTCGCGCGCACCCGGGGACTCGCCGATCGCAGTGCCAGCGTCGCGGGCGCCCCGAGCAGCAGCAGGGGCGCGATGACCATGATCAACACGACGTGCTGCACCATGTGCACCCAGAACAGATCGTCACTGTAGGTATCGATGGGAGAGATCAGCGACAGCAGCAGCAGAAGCATCCCGGCAGCAAAGGACCAGGCGTGCCAGGCCGGAAAGTGGAACCGCGGAGAATCACGCCGCAGCCGCCGATAGCCCCACCCGTACAGCCCCGCCACTACGACGACGACCAAGATCCCCGGCACATCGAACGACCACGACTGCAGAGCCTCGCCGATCGCTCCCGACTTGGCCGCCGTACCGTCGTGCGCCAGCGTCACGCGGGGAGCCACGAACGTCAGGAGCGCAGCTCCTAGACCGACGGCCAGGACCCGCTTCACGGCGTCCCCTCCCCAGGGCAGTGGCGAGGGCTCGCGACAATCTGACGCACCCTCAAGACCCTCGGGGACGAGCGTAGACCGGATCCGCGCACGGAATCTGCCTGAGCCGAGTGCTTCAGGAAATGAAGACCAACACGAACAGCGCCACCCAGACGATCCCGACGAAGTGCCAGTACATGGTGGCGGCTTCCACCGCCGTGTTGCGCCCGGCATCAAACTGGCCAATCAATGACCGAATGAAGACGAACAGAATAAACAACACGCCACCCAACACGTGTGCCCCGTGGAACCCGGTCAACAAGTAGAAAGTCGTGCTATAGGCGCCATCGCCGAACGCGAAGCCCGCCTCAATCCACTCGACTCCTTGCGCGATCAAGAACGCCGTCCCAATCACAAACACGATGCCGGTCGAAAGGCTCAGCGCACGCCGTCGCCCGGTCCGGATCGCGAACGCCGCATACTGCATCGGGATGCTGCTGGAGACCAACAGGATCGTGAAGAGCACCGGCCGGAACTCCGCGCTCAAGACCTCCGCGCCGTTGGTGGGCGCCCAGTCCAAGGAATCCTGTCGCAGCGCCAGGTACGCCGCGATCAAGCCCGAGAAGAACATCACCTCAGAGAAGAGGAAGAAGACCATCCCCCAAAGCCCGTTCGTCATCGGCTCCTCGCCGACCAAGAAGTTCCGGATTGGGTGGATGGACTTTGCCGGGTGCGCGCGAGCCATGGCTTACCCTTCCATCTTGGCGGCAGGGTCGGGAGCGGTAGCGCTCCCACCAAGCTTGCCCGCCCAGCGACGGTCGAACAGCGGTCGCTCCGACTTCACCTCGGGCAGCTCGTCAAAGTTGTGCGCCGGCGGCGGCGAGGACGTGGCCCACTCCAAGGTGTTCGCCTCCCAGGGGTCGTCCAAATCCGTCTTCTCGCCCCAGAACATGGCATGCGCCACGTTCGCGACAAAGATCAGACTCCCCACCGCGGCAACGAACGCGCCCACCGTAGAGATCATGTTCAACAGTTCCCAGCCACCATTGTCCGCGTAGTCGTTGATCCGGCGCGGCATCCCGTCCAGCCCCAGCATGAGCTGTGGCCAGAAGATCATGTTGACGCCAATGAACGTCGACCAGAAGTGGATCTTGCCCAGCCCCTCGTTTAAGAACCGGCCAAACATCTTGGGGAACCAGAAGTACGACGCCGCGAAGATCCCGAACGTCGCTCCAATCGACATCGTGTAGTGGAAGTGGCCCACCACGAAGTAGGTGTCATGCAGCGCGAAGTCCACCGGCACCGCCGCAAAGAACACCCCGGTGATCCCGCCGATCAGGAACAGCATCAGGAAGCCGACCGAAAACAGCATCGCCGATGTGTGCTGGATCGAGCCCTTATACATCGTGCCGATCCAGTTGAACATCTTCACACCGGTCGGCACGCCGATCAGGAACGTCGCCGCCATGAAGAACGGCAGGAACACCCCGCCGGTCGTGAACATATGGTGGGCCCAAACCAGGAAGCCCAGCAGCCCGATGGACATCAGCGCCAGCACCATCGACCGGTAGCCGAAGATCGGCTTGCGGCTGAAGACAGAGATCACCTCTGACACGACCCCCATCGAAGGCAGCACCATGATGTAGACCGCCGGGTGCGAATAGAACCAGAACAGGTTCTGCCAAAGCAGCGCTTGGCCGCCGGAAGCGGGGTCAAAGATGACCCCTCCCGCTCCATTGCGGTCCGCGAACATCAAGATCAAGGCGGAAGCCAGAACCGGCGTCGAGAGCACCACCATGAACGCCGTGATCAATGTCGCCCAGGCGAACATCGGCAGCCGGAACATCGTCATTCCTGGCGCCCGCATCTTCAGAATCGTGACGATGAAATTGACCCCGCCGATGGTCGAGCCCGACCCGATCAGGATCACTCCCACCAGCCAAACATCCATCCCGTGTCCCACCGGATCGATGTTTCCCGCCGAGTTGCTCGCGATCGGCGCGTACGCCGTCCAGCCCGCCGCGGCGGAACCGCCGTCAAAGGCGAAGCCCGTCGCCATCAATACCCCGCCGAACGCGAAAATCCAAAAGGACAGCGCATTGATCCGCGGGAAGGCCATATCGATGGCCCCAATTTGCAGGGGCACCGCATAGTTCATGAATCCCTGTGCGACCGGGATCAAGAACAAGAAGATCATGATGCTGCCGTGCATGGTGAAAACGCGGTTGAACGAGTCCGCGCTAATCAACGTGCCGGTCTCCGCCAACTCCGTCCGGATCACGAGCGAGAACGCCATCCCCACGATGCCGAACGTTCCGGCCAGGATGATGTACATGATGCCGATCTTCTTGTGATCGACCGTCGTCACCCATTCCAGGACCGTGTTGTAGGCGCGCAGCGCGCCAGAGCCGCCCGAATAGGTGCCCGCTACCGCTGCCATACCGGAACCCCCTGTTTGTCGATGGTCAGTTCGTCAACCGACATCAGCCGGCTTATCTGCTCTGTTCACCTCGGACGTCGCATTAGGGCGTCCCCTCCCCGGGCACGATATTCGCCGGCAGTGGCAACGTCTGAAGCCATGCGTAGATATCGCCCACCTGCTCGTCCGAGATCCGATCCTCGGGGAACGCTGGCATCGCCGCGAGCGGACTCCGGTACTGTTGGACCACCTGATCGATCGTCAGCCCAGTGCTGGCGATCGTCGGCCCAAGGCCACCCTCGCCATTGTCTCCGTGGCAAATGTTGCAGCCATTCGCGAAGAACAATTCCTGCCCGCGACTCGCCGCGGCACTGTCGGTCGCCTCGGCGTCGCTCGTCGTCTCATCGCTGTTCGTCTCGTCGGCCGCCGCCTCATCCGCGCTGTCATCCATCACCGACGACACCCCGCCCGGCGCCTTGGAAGCCAGCCACTCATCGAACTCCGCGCGCGGCAACGCATTCACCGTGAACAGCATCCGCGAGTGCTCACGACCGCAGTACTCCGCGCACTGCGACTCGTAGAAGCCCGGGGCCGTCACCTTCACCCACATCGTGTTCACCCGCCCCGGCATCGCATCGATCTTGAAGAGGAACTGTGGCGTATAGAACGCGTGGATCACATCCGTACTGGTGATGTTGAACTTGACCGTTGTTCCGACCGGAACCGTCACCACCGGGGTTGACAACTCGCCACCCAGCCGCTCTTCTTGCCGGATCTCAGTCCCGTTGAACAATCGATCAATCGGATCCCCCGGCGCGTGCGATTGCGTCACCGTCCCGTCCACCGCCCGCTCCACGGTCAAGGTGTCGCCACTGATCTCCGTGACCCGCATGTGCTCCGCGTCCACGCGGATCGTCATGAATCGATCGAACGGGCCGGGGTCGTCCACCGTGAACGTCTGGTCTTCCGGATGCTCGGAGATCACAGACTGATTCGTGGCCCCAGACGGCTGGGAATAGGCGAAGGCCCATGCCCATTGACGACCCACCACGTCGACTTGCACCACCTCTTCCCCATCCGGCGGTCCGGACGTCACATCATCCAGCACAAAGAACGACCCGATAAACAGGGCAATGACGATCACCAGCGGGATACCGGTCCAGATAATCTCAGCGCCGTTGTGGCCGTGGAGCTGCTCCGGGAACTCATCCGGAGTCTTCCGGCGGTATCGCAACGCGACGAAGATGATCATTGCCTCGACGAGAATGAACACCGCCGCGCCAATACCGAACACCACGAAGTACAGGTTGCGGATGTCGCTGCCTTGCTCAGACTTCGCCTCGGGCGGCACGGCCTGGGCTCCCACGGCGCCGGTCGTCAGCATCAATAGCAGCATGACCAATGACGCCAGAACGCTGAGTTGGAACCACCGCGATTGCCACGGGATGCCGAAAGCCTGCATCCGTTTCCCTGTCCCCAGGTCCGGCGAGCGGCCGCTCCGATCAAGCGTGCTGCTCCCCACCTTCATGATTTGCGTGCTCCCCATACCCACCGTCGCCGGCGGCGAAATCGCGTATGTCCTCACCCAGCCAGCGCAGAGCCCCCACGGACACCATCGCCACGCCAGCGCCCAGCAGTTCACCTGGGAAAATGACGCCGAACCCCGCCAGGATCATTCCCAGCGCCAGCAACGCCGGAGCCATGCTTGGCGGCGGCATGTGCACCCCGAGCGGCAATGCGGGAGCCGTTTCAGGCGACTCCGATTCTGCATCATGCCCATCCTCGTGCCCGCCCCTCGCGAACGCGATCACGTCTTCGTGCAACCACCCCAGGGCACCAAGCAAGACCAGCGTGACTCCCGCGCCAAGCAGTTCGGCCGGAAAGATGACCCCAAAACCAGTCAGAATCATCCCCAACGCGAGGAGGGCCGGCGAGAGACTCGGCGACGGCATGTGCACGCCCCCCGGCAGCGGATGTTCGTCCAGGACGGGAGCCGCCTCCTCGACCGGCGCGGGCAGCGCCTCACGGGCGGCGGCGGGGGCGCCCAGCTCCTCCACCGCAATCGCCGCGTCGTACTAGTCGACCGACTCGATCCGATCGACCCGATACGGCGCGGGACGTAACGCCGGCGGCAGCAGCCTCGCAATGGGACCGAACACGTCCCGTCCGGAGTACGCCTCTTCGATATCCACGCCATAGTTCGCGGTCTGGCGCCAGATCCGGATACCTGCCACCTGTACATCGAATTGCTGGCAAAGCTGATTCGCCCGGCCGGCCTGTCCGGCGGGCACGAAGAGATAGAGGGGCCCGGCCTTGGACAACGGATACCAGCGCTCACGCGCCTCAGCCTCCGACACCTCGTGATGCAAGGCGAGGGTCGCCACCGCCTTGATGAAGTGCCCTGGCTCCTCCGCGACAACGATGTCTGGAATGATCCAGCCACCGCTCTTGAGCTCCACACCCAGCGCCACATCGGGGACGTTGACGTACGTCTCCCACCGATCATGGCCCTCCCCCGGGTAGGGGAACCGCTCGATCGCGATCTGCTCCAGCAGCGCGGCACGTTTCGTTCGCTGACTATCTTGGGTCGGCATTGACTCCGCTTGTCCTTGCTCTGCCAGACCGGGCCCGCCAGAGCAGGCGATTGACCGGACGGCGCACCGACAAAGTCAACCCAGAGTCCACCGTATTTTGCGCGGTCTCCCCGAGGCACCCCAAGTCTGGTGGATTGTGCACGCTGGCACAAGCGTTATCTCCGCCTCACCCAAGACTCGCCAACCGACTCCGGTGCTCGCGACACACCGGGGCGGTCCGCTATGCGACGCCGGCGCTGCAAACGCAAAGACCGCCTCGCTCCCGCGAAGCGGTCTCCCTGGCGCCGTCCGAAATCGCTTCAGACAGCGATGCGCAACTAGACGCTCCGCTGGTCCTGATTGACCGCGATGTACTTCGGACGATAGATCGCGACTCCACGCCCACTGCGGAAATTCAGCCGCTCGTCTGCAATCTGCGCGCCGATTCCCGCCACCCGCGACCAACCGAAGAGCGTCGTGTAGTACTCCATGTCCGTGAACCCCACGGCTCGCAGCAGCGTGCCCGAGACGAAGTCCACGTTCGGGTACGGATTCTGAATCTTCGCGTTCTCGCTCAACACCTTCGGCACCACGCTCCGCATCGCTTTGACGATCCGGAAATATTCATCGTCCGGTGCGATCTCTTCGCCCAAATCGAACTCCACCTTGGCGCGCGGATCCTCTGAGCGCAGCACCGCGTGGCCGAACCCAAACACCAGCCCCCCACTGTCGAGCCGTGCCCGGATCCGTTTCTCCACCTCATCCGGATCACTGGAGCCGATCTCTTGCACCATCTCGAAACAGTCCTGCGTCGCCCGGCCGTGACGCGGACCCGCTAAGCCGTTCATCGCCGACGACATCGACTGGTACACATCGGCCAGCCCCGAGGCCACTGCCTTCCCCGTGAACGTGGAGAGATTGCCCCCGCCATGGTCCATGTGCAAGTTGTAATAGGTGCGCAGCAGCTTCAGCTGCTTCTCAGGATCGATGCCCGGCATGCCCAGCATGTAGACGAAGTTCTCGACATAGCCCCGCTCCGGCTCGGAAGCGATCAAGGCACCCCAGCCTTCGCGGATGCGAAAGACCGCCGCCAGGACCTCGGGAATCCGCGCCACGAGATTTAGCGCATCTTCCTTGTAGTCGCCGGTCTTCGTCGTCATCCCCAGAAGCTGAATCGCCGCGCAGAACCACTCCATCGGATGGCCCGATCGCGGCAACTGCGCGATCAGATCCAGCAACTCCGGATCCACCGCGGAGCGCCCGGCCAACTCCTGTCGGAATTCCTGAAGCTGCTGTTCATTCGGCAGATCCTTGTTGTAGAGCAGATAGATCACGGACTCCGGGGGCAGGTACGCCAGATCCGCAATCGGATAGCCCACGTAGGAGACGCCTTCGTCGGGGTCCACCAGGCTGGTCCAGCAGGTCCCTACTGGGACCCCACGCAACCCTGTATCAAGCTGCGCCGCGGTCACTTGAAAATCCACTTCGGGCGCGTCGGCCATGGCAAGAGGCTCCTTCGGTCCAGCACAGACCCCAGCCTGCACTCGTTTGGCGTACGATCGGTGGCGCTATCCCTCGACGGTTTCCACTCGGAAACGGATCGGCCCCGACGGCGCCGCCACCTCCACCTCATCCCCGGACACCCGGCCTACCAAGGCCTGGCCCATGGGACTCGCGACGGAGATACGCCCCTTGGCGGCGTCCACCTCATTCGGGCTCACCAGAGTGTAGGTAACGTCGCGCTCGCTCTCAAGATTCTTGAGCCCCACCTGACTCCCCAGATGCACGAGTCCCCCCGCTTCTTCTGGACGCAACTCCACCACCACCGCATGTTGAATCTGATGCTCCACGTTTCGGATCTGGGCCTCCAGCATGGCTTGCGAATCACGCGCCGCGTCCAGGGGCGCGTTCTCGCGGAAATCCTTATCGGCCATCGCCAGCGCCAAATCGTTCTGGATCTTCGGGCGCTCCGCCTTCAACCGCTCCAGTTCGGCCTGCGCCGCATCGAACCCCTCCGGCGTCATCTCCACGACATCCTCGCCCGGTACCACCTCCGTGCCGTTGCTGTCCTTCTTCAGAGCACTCTTCTTCACCCGCAAATGCACACCCAAGTTCGTCGGCGTCCATGTCTTCTTCTTCGCGTGCGCGAAGAACGCTTTGACCGGCATGAGCCGGTCCGAGAGGTCGGCGGCGTTGCTCCCCACGGAGTCCTGGAACAGCGTCATCTCGTGGGCACTGATCTCCAGCAGGCCCCGCGTGGGCCCGTACCACGAAACGAAGCGTGTCACCGCGACTCGCTCGTGCTGAGCCAGCTTGCTTCCAGTTTTTTCGAAGTACGCTGACACTGCGCGTTCAAGCGTCAGTGCCCCGTCCTCGACTTCGGTCTCACTACCTTCGATGACCTCAAGGCCATCCAATTCACCTTCGGTTGCGGGAACTTCGAGAGCCATCGACCCCTCCAGCTGTGCTGTGTCATCTATCGTAGGTTTCATAAGGCGTCTCGTACAATCCAGTCCGACGCTCTGACCATGCTCATCTCAGGCCGACCGTCCGATCCACGGCTCTCACAGGACCCGTATGACCTCCACGCCCCCCCCCGCACTTCGTGACGCTGTCCGTCAGCTGCTTGCACAATCAGGGCAGCCCGGATCGCATTCTCAAGTCGCACAACTCACCGGCTTCCTACACCACCTGCTCCAATCCAATCAGCAACTCAACCTCACGCGTGACGACTCCCTGCCCGGCGCGGTCCTGCGGCACATCATCGAACCCCTCGCCGCTTGGCACGCCGTCGCGGCGCGGATCCCATCCGGGCCGCTGCTCGATGTGGGCGCCGGTGGCGGCGCCCCTGGCCTTCCCATCGCGATCGTCAATCCAGACCGTCCCGTCACCCTCCTCGAATCACGGGAACGCAAGGCTCATTATCTCACGCAAACTGCCACACTGCTGAATCTTTCCAACGTCACCATCCTCCACGACCGCGCCGAACACTTCGCCCACGGATCCGGCCGCGCCAGTTTCGCCGGGGTCTTCGCCCGCGCCTTGGCGCCGGCCCCGGCCGCCCTCGAGATCCTGCTCCCCCTCGTCCAGAAGAACGGCCTCGCCATCGTCTTTGCCGGTCCCTCCATTGACCAACAACTGGAGGCCACCGCCCGGACCGCCGCCGACTGTGGCGGCGATCTTCCCCAACTCCTTCCCCTCACTTGGCCCGGCAACGATCGCGACACCCGCCTCGTCATGGTCCGGAAGGCCGCGCCCACCCCGGACCGCTACCCCCGCAACCTCCGCCAGATCAAGAAGGATCCCGCTCGCCGCGACTAGGTCTCGCGCCGACGCCGCGTCAGCGCGATCCCCAACATCACCTCGCGCGCCGCCCCCTTAGAATGCGAGCGGCAGAGACTCTGCGAGGCCACCGCAGGAGCGCCGGCCTCGCGATCGAGCGCTTGCAGGGCGGGCGCCTAGCTTCGCGCGGTGCTTGGTGCAGGAGGACCGACATATGATGCAACGCCCATCCGGCTCGCAAGATCTCAACCGCTGGCAGCGTGTCCTCACCTTTGACGACAATGTCCTCCAAGAGATCTACCGCGACACGACCGCCACCGTCCCCGCCGTCCTCACTGTCCTCGCCGTCATGATCCTCTCTGGGGTCGGCGGTTTCGTCTGGTGGGCCGTGATCGAGAACAATCCCCAGCAGACCGACTTCCTCCTGGAGTCCACGGTGATTGGCACGCTCATCGCCACCGGCATGTTCTTCGTCTGGGTGGGGCTGGTCGCGGCGATGGCCGGGCAACTCGGCCGGCCAGGAAATATCGGCCAAGGGAGCCAGCCGGGAAATATCAGTCAATTCGGCCGACAGGGTAATCAAGAGCTCTCCGCCACAGTCCGTACCCTCTCCTTCGCCTCGGTCCCGTTTGGTCTCTCGGCCCTCGTCTTCATTCCCGGTCTCGAATTCGTCATCAGCATCGTGGCGCTTTCGCTTCTCTTCATCTCCACCACTCTCGCCACGCGAATCGCCCTGAACGTCACCTTTGCGCGCGCCCTCGGCTCCAATCTCACGGGCTTCTTCCTCTGGCTTATTATCCTGTCCACGCTGATGGACGCCCCCAACAACTATTTCGCCCCCGCCATCTTTTTCTGGGGCGCCTTCGCCTAGCGCCCCGACCATCCTCGCCCGTGCCCCCCAGAAAGGCGCCCCCGCGATCGAGGCCCGGCGGACGCCACGCACTTGACGCGGAGTCCGCGCCCGCCACGGATACAGTGACGCCATGCGCGACGACGCGGTGAGCATCTCACCTGACCGCACCGCGGCCCTTCCCCCACTCTCCCCTTCGGAGCGACGCGCCTACGCGCGCAACCTGCCTAAGTACTACCTCTTCGTCTTCCTCTCGGAAGCACAACTCTGGTTCCCGATCTGGGTCGCCTTCCTCCTCCTCGAACGCGGTCTCTCCCTGACCGAGGTCGCCATCATCGATGCCCCCTTTTGGTTGATCGTCGTCTTCGCCGAGGTCCCCACGGGCGCCGTCGCCGACCGCTGGGGCCGCTCCACCTCACTTGGCCTCGGGGCCGGTGTCTATGCAATCGCGCTCGTCGCGTTCGCTTTCGCTCCCACCCTACCCTGGATCATGGCCACCTACATGGTCTGGGCCGTCGCGCTCACTCTGACCTCCGGCACCGACAGCGCGCTGATCTACGACACGCTCAAGGTTCTCGGCCGCGAGCGCGAGTACGAGCGCTTCGCCGGACGCGGTATGGCGATCCGCTCCGCCACCCTCGTCATCGCCGTCATCGCCGGTGGCCCCCTCGTCGAAGCCACGAGCTTCCAAACGCCCATGCTGCTCGGCGCCGGATTCCTCGTCGCCGCCGCCCTCGTCGCCGTGAGTTTTCGGGAACCCCCCGTCTCGAGGCAGGCGGCCAGCTCTCCTATCTCCACGGCGTGCGGATGGCCTTCCGCACGGTTTGGCGTCACCCCCAACTCCGCACCCTCATCCCCTTCGCGGCCGTGATCATGGCCGGCACCATGGCCACCGAATACCTCACCCAGCCCTTCCTCCTCTCCCACGATGTCGACATCGGCTTCGCTTTCTCCGGCCTCCAGGTGCCCATCCGCATCACGGGCGTCATCGGCGCGCTCCTCGCCTTCTGGTTCATCGCCCGATTGGGCGAGGTCCGCACCTTGCTCGCCCTCCCGGTCATCGCCATCCTCGGCTACATCGGTCTCGCGATCTGGGATGCCCTCGGCGCCATCGCCTTGCTTGCCCTCGTTGGCTTCGTGCGCTCTCTCGCGTTCCCCGTCGTCACCGGCTACATCAATCGACGCATCCCCTCCGACCAGCGCGCCACAGTTCTCTCCCTCAACCAAGTCGCCTTCGGTCTCATCGTCGCCCCCATGGTCCCCGCCCTCGGCATCAGCGCCGACAAGATCGACCTCCCCACCGGCTTCGCCGTCGCCGCCGGCATCCTCGCCGTCCTTGCCCTCATCACCGGCATCGCCGGGGCCCGTACGCACCGCCACCCCACCGACCCCAACGTCACCGCACCCGCCCAGATCGTCCCGCCGCCGCATCCGGCCCTCGGCGTCGTCGCCCGCGCCAAAGCTCAGCGCGGCGGTGGCCTCGATCCCCAACCCGCGCTCAGTAGCAACGCCGTCATCGTTCCCCAGGACGCCGCCGGCGACTAAGCACGCCCAGCCCCTTGCGCACGGCAGATCCCGCGTTTACACCCCGTCATGGCAAGCGGATCAACGTCGCGGATAGACTCAACCGACGCCGCCGCCCCGCAAAATCCCCGCCAATTCCTGGTCGCACGTCTCCGCCTACCCGTTCGATCGTTAAAACCGTATGCACGCCCCACCACCCCAGCTCTCCCCCCTCGACCGCGCTCACTACGAGCTCAACATTCAGTTGTTCTACGGCTTCCGCTTCCTGCGTGAAGCCCAGCTCTGGATCCCCATCTGGATCGTCTACCTCATCATCGATCGCGGCTTTTCCCTCTCCCAGATCGGCATTGCCGACGCCGTCTTCCTCATCGGCCTCACCCTGCTGGAAGTCCCCACCGGCGCCATCGCCGACCGCTTCGGCCGTTCCATCTCCCTCGCCCTCGGGGCCGGCTTCCTCGCCATCTCCATCGCCATCTTCGGCCTCACCACCTCCTTCCCCATCCTCCTCGCTTCCTTCCTCACCTGGTCTCTCGCCGAGACCCTGCTCTCCGGCGCCGACCTCGCGCTCGTCTACGACTCCCTCAAAGCCCTTGGCCGCGAAGACGAATACGAGAAGCAGGCGGGACGCGGCGAAGCCTTCATGTGGGGTGGCGCCACCCTGGGGGTGCTCATCGGCGGGCCCGTCGCCCAACTCGTCAGTACCGAGTTCACGATCTTCCTCGGCGTCGGCACCACGGCCTCGATGATCTTTCTCGCCCTCGCCATGCGTGAACCGCCCCGCCACGAAACTGACGGCGTCCAAACCGGTTATCTCGAAGGCGCACGCCGAGCCATCAGCCTCGTCTGGCGGCTGCCCTCTGTCCGCTCCGCCATGCTCTACAGCGCGGCGCTGATCGCCGGGCTGGAAGCCACCGGCTACCTCCTCCAACCGTTCCTCCTCGACAAGGGCCAGGAGGTCGGTGTGACTTTCTCCCTGCTGCAGGTGCCGGGGCTCCTCGCGGGGGTGCTGGGCTCACTCCTCGCCTTCCGCATCGTTACCCGCGCCGGAACCGTCCCCGTCTTCGTGGTCATTCCCATCGTCGGTGTTGGGGCCTACGCCGGCCTCGCCCTGATCGACGCCCTCGGCGCCGTCGCCTTCTTCCCGATCATCCTCCTCCTCCGATCGACGGTGCAGCCGATCGCCACCGGCTATATCAACCGTCGGGTCCCCTCCGATCAGCGCGCCACGATTCTCTCGCTGCAGTCCCTCATGATCGGCCTCCTCCTGGCTCCGTTCTCGGCCAGCGTCGGCATCATCTTCGACGAAGTCGGCTTGCAGTGGGCCTTCGCCGTGCCCGGAATCGCCCTCGCCGCCCTCGCCCTGACGACTGGAAGCGTCTGGGTCCGCGCCCATCGACGCGAAATCTTCCATCCTCCTGAGGACGCCAAGCTCGAGCCTGTGCCACCCGGGGTCATCGCGCCCGTGCTCTCAGCCCACCCAGGCGACCCCGGCATGTAGCGCCGCGAACCAAGACCGGTTCCGTTCCTTAGGCGACGACCTCACCCTCGCGCAGTTTCGTGATGGCCGCCGCATCGAAGCCCAGCTCTCCCAGCACGTCGTCCGTGTGCAGTCCCGGCGTCGGCGCCGGACCCCGCACTTCGCCCGGCGTATCGCTCAGCTTCGGCGCAATCCCCACCTGTCGCACCGTGCCACCGCCAGGCACATCCACCTCCAGCACCATCTTCCGGGCGATGTTGTGCGGATCCTCAAACGCCTCCGATAGCGACAGCACCGGCGCCGCGCAGACATCCACCTCGTTCAGCAGCCGGAACCACTCGTCCGCCGTCTTGGTCTTGAACTGCGCGGTGAAGTGCGCGGAGATCTCCGCCGCTTTCGCCGCGTCGCTCATCGCCTGATGCTCAATGAAATCCTCGCGACCCATGACCGTGCAGAGGTTCGCGTAGAACCACGGCTCCAGTGCCCCCACGCTGAACCAGCGGCCATCCGCGCACTCGTAGACGTTGTAGTGCGGCACTGCTCCATTCAGCATCGAATCGCGAGGCGCGATCTCCTGGCCCGAGGCGAAGTGCATGGCGGCCATCGAGGAAATCAACGACATCACCCCATCCGACATCGCCACATCGATGTTCTGGCCCTTCCCCGTCCGCTCCCGCGCCTGCACCGCGCACAAGATCGCGAACGCCGCCATCAGCCCGCCCCCCGCGAAGTCGGCGATGATATTGACCGGAATCGCCGGTCGCTTCCCGGGGCCCTCGCTCCCGATCATCCCCAGCGCCCCGCCAATGCTGATGTAGTTGATGTCGTGACCCACGTTCATCGCGTAGGGACCGTCCTGCCCGAATCCGCTCAGCGAGCAGCAGATGATCCGAGGATTCCGTGCGCTCAGCGTCTCGTAATCCACGCCCAACCGCTTCACGACGCCGGGCCGGAACCCCTCCAGCACGACGTCCGCTTCATCCACCAGCTTGTAGAAGATCTCCCGCGCCTCATCCTTCTTCAGATTCAGCCGCAGCGACCGCTTATTCCGCCCCAGCGAATTTCCCGCCGCCGCCCGGCGTGCCGCGTTCGGATCGTCCGCTCCCTGCGGTCCTTGCGCCGCCTGCGCCGCTCGCCGACCCGACGGCGTCCCCGCCTCTTCGATCAGCAACACATCCGCACCCATGTCTCCCAGCAACATCGTGCAATACGGCCCCGGCGCCAGCCGCGACAAGTCCAAGATCTTCATTCCCTCGAGCGGCAGCACCATTTTCGGACCCTCATCTCAGCCGAACGCCGATCCCGGCGTCTCCGCGGCGGCCCGATCTTCCCCGCGACCCCGCCCCACCGTCAAGGAGCGCCGTCAGACGTGCTCTCCTCTCTCCAGAGCCCTCGCACGACACCGCGGCGATTGCCGCTCGGCCACCCGCCTGCCTACCATGGATCTCAGCCTTCCCAGCAGGTGTTTCATCGTGGGGCTATAGCTCAGTTGGGAGAGCGTCTGACTGGCAGTCAGAAGGTCGGGGGTTCGAGTCCCCCTAGCTCCACCACCCCTGCACCTCCACCCGCCCTCGCGCTAGGCTCTCCCCCAAACACACTACGGGGGAGAACGATGCCACTCACCACCGCCAACCGACTCGAAATCCAAGAACTCGGCGCCCGCTATACCCACGCCATCGACTTCGGGCACCCCCAAGCCTGGGCGGATTGCTTTACCGCCGACGGCTGCTTCATCAGCCCCCAGGGACGACACGACGGTCGCGACGCTCTCGTCAACTTCGCGGCCGCCTCGGCTGCCAGCGCCATCAGTGCCCGGCACTGGACCAACAACTGGGTCATCGACGGCGACGGCGACGGCGACGGCGACCACGCGTCCGCCAGCTGCTACCTCAACCTCATCAATGCCAACCCCGGTACCCCTGGCCGCCATGCAGCCCAAGCCGCCGGTGCCTCCATCGTCACCGGCCTTTACCGTGATCGCCTCCGCCGCACCGACGGGACCTGGAAATTCGTCGAGCGCGCCGTCACTACGGACATATCGGCAGAGGAGCTGCAAGCTGCCCTCGATGCCGCCCAGTAGGGCGAAGTGGGCTGCCCTCCCCGCCTGAGATGTCGCTTCCCCCGGAGTCTCACGCATCGCCTCCGCGCACCTCAGACGCTTCGCGCCGACGCCCCCCCCCGAGCCCACTCGCCCTCGCGAACCCGCTATCCACGCGACGACCGTTCGCACGCCCTCCCCGTGTCCTAGCGTCCACCGCCGCTGCCATCGACGGCGATGTTCGTGTTAGTGGACAGGGAACCGAGACCGCCCGGAGGCGGCAGATCCAGGATCGCCGGGGGGGCCTTGCCGGCCGTGCCCGCGTCCGTGCAGCTCGTCCCGGGCGGGAACAACGTCATCTACTTCGGCGAGGAACGCGGCGTGGAGACTGTCGCCGGGCTGGTTCCGGCGCAGTTGCTGCGGGCGCAAGCCTTCGCCCAGACGCAGGGCAGTTCGATCGAACGGATCTGGCGGCTGGACTTCAACGACGCGGCCATGCCCTGGCGCCTCTGGGCGCCGATCTTGCCGGACGCCCTCCAGGGATTTGAAATCGTCGAGTACGGGCGCGTCTACTTCGTCATCGCCAGCGAGGCGCTGACCTGACCGTTCCCACCCTGCACGCTGGTTGTCGAGCCGCCACCGCTCGATCTGACGGGTGACTGGCAGTTCACCGTCACGGTGACCAAGGAAACCGGTGTCTGCTCTGGTGAACAGGGGATTCCGTCCACCTCGGACTTGCGGATCGATCAGACCGGCACCAGCGTCGTCACGTCGGGCCTGGGGGCGCGAACGATCCCTGGGCCGGAGCCGTGGACGAGGAGTCGCTCACCTTCACCTTCGGCGGCACCCGGCCAGAAGACGGCGGCCTGACGACGGCGAACTTCACGATGACAATTTCGGAGGACGGGAACAGCCTGGAGGGCATCGAGCTCTGGAGTTGGCAGGGCCCCGGCGGTTCCTGCCTGAATAGCGAGAGCGACGTCACCGCCGTACGCATCGGCTAGCCGTCTCCAACGTCCAATCACCTATCCACCATCACCTCGCTGCCTGACCCCCGCGTCGAATCCCCACCGCGACCGCCGGGTGGCGCGCTGCACCGCACACCTCCCCCAGACCCGCTGGCTATATTCCACCCGACCGAGCGTTCCCCACCACTAACCGTGTCCGACAGGAGACCTCCATGCGAGCCCAAGACCTGCTCCGCGCCCAATACACCATGGCCCATCAGACCCTCGAAGGCGTCATCGCCGACTGCGACTCCACCACCCTCACCAGCGTCGGCGACGGCTCCACCATCGGCTCCATCGCCGCCGTCTACGCGCATACGGTCTTCGACGAGGACGGCATGATTTCGGGTCCAGCCGGACGCGAGCCGCTCTGGACCAGCCAAGGCTGGGATAAGAAGACCGGCCTCGAGATGCAGCCGATGCAATCCCAAGAGTGGGCGCGCTCCGTCGACTACGACCTTGCCACGCTGCGCGAATATGCCAAAGCGGTCCATCAAGCGACCGACGACTACCTCGCCAACACCTCCGACGAGGACCTCCAGAAGGAGATCGAGACCATGATGGGCAAAATGCCCGCCGCCCGGTTCGTGGGCACCGTCGCCCTCTGGCACATCCAGAGCCACCAGGGCGAGATCTCCGCGCTCAAGGGGACGCAAGGCAAGAAGGGTCTCCCCTTCTAGGCGCCGGACCGGGGCGGACGGTCTGCGTCCAGATCCCCGGCCCTGCTACTCCTCTTCGCGTTCGGCGTCGGCCTCGCCCGGGCCTCCGCCACCACCCTCCGACGATCGGCGGACCCCGCGCCCCCACGTGAGCCCGCGACCCAGGCGACAACTGCCCCCGCCACCGCGATCGCCGCGGAGACCGTCAGCGCCCACTCCAGCCCGTGCAGCAACGCCCCCGGCAGCACCGCTGGATCGTCCAACCCAGCCGCCGACCGCGCGGAGGCGAAGCCTGCCGCTTGGGCCGTGAAGATGGCGCCCGCCGCCGCGATGCCCACTGATTGCCCGATCGAGCGGGAGGTGCTCAGGGCCGCTGACGCGGTCGCCAGTCGATCGGTCTCCACGCTGCCCATGATCATGGATTGATTCGCCGCATCGAAGAAGCCGCGCGCCACCCCGATCACCAACAACCGCAGCACGATCCCGAATATCGGTTCGTCGACCGACATCCAGCCGAGCAACACAAGTGCCAGCGCCCCAACCAGCAGCCCAGCCACGCTGGGCTTCCGCGCCCCAGCGCGATCGCTCCATCTCCCGCCGAACGGCCCCACAAACAGCACGACGGCCGGAAACGTCGCCATCAGCGCCCCCGTCTCCACGATCGACAGACCGCGCGCCTCCGTCAGGTAAAACGGCGTCAGGACCGAGACCGCGGCGAAGCCGAACGCCTGACAGCCGGAGGCGATCACACCACCGCTGAACCCCGGGCTTCGGAACAAGCCCAAGGCCAGCGTGGGACTCGCCGCGCTCCGCTCCACCCAGATCAAGAGAGGCAGCAGCACGGCGGTACTCGCCAAGAGCCCCAATATCGCCACGCTGCTCCAGCCCCAGGCTTCACCCCGATTGATCGCCAGGACCAAGACGAAGAGAAACGCCGAAAGCAACATCGCCCCCGGCACGTCGAGACCCTGCGCCCGGCGATCTGGCGCCGCATCCCGCAGCCGCATTACCACCAGCCAACTCGCCAGCGCGAACAGCGGCACCCGCAACCAAAACACCGCTCGCCAATCCAGCAGCTCAAGCACCGCGCCCGCGAAGAGCGGTCCGATCGCCATCCCCAGCCCAATGGACGCCGCCATAAAACCCAGCGCTCGCCCTCGCTGCGACGCAGAAAATGCCGAGGTCACGATCGCGCTCAAGCTCGCGGTGATGCCCGCCAGTCCGATCGACTGCGCCACCCGCGCCGCGAGCAACTCCTCGAATGAACCCGCTGCGGCCGCCGCCCCCGTCGCCAACGTGAACAAGACGAAGCCAAAGACATAGGGACGCTTCGATCCGAACAGGTCCCCGATCCGTCCCACCGTCATGGAGATCCCCGTCGCCACCAGCATCGGCACCAGCGATATCCAGAGAATCTCGTCACGCGAGACGCCGAAATCCTCGCGCAACGATGGCAACGCCACATTGAGCGCGGTGACGTCCATGAACATCGCCAGCGAGCCGAGCCCTACCAGCCCAACCACCCACCAGTGATAGTCGACCCCCAGCACACGAGGTCCGGTCACCAACGGCCTCTCGTGCGACTCAGTCATCGTGCATCTCGGTGCCACGCTCCCGGCGATCCACGGCGCGCTGCGACCTGCCCCGACACACATCCTCCGGCGATGAGCTTCCACGAGCCGTCGGGAGGCGTGAGGCCCACCTTGGGCAACGTGCGCAGGGACTCGTCACGAGGTCCTCCTGGAATCCGAAACCGAGCGCTCCGGCTTGGGCCGGGGAGAGTCGATAGGCTAGGCTGTTGCCACCCTGGGAGCACCTGAATGTCCGATCGGTCCGCGTCCACGGCGCTCGCTCCGTCCTCTCCGTACGGGCGCAACATCCGCCGCTATCAGCTCTTCTATGTGTTCTACGACTTCCAGCTCTGGTGGCCGATCTGGATCCTCTACTTGCTGAATGAGCGCGGGATGTCGTTCTCGGACATCACGCTGATCGGCATTCCCTACTGGCTGATCGTCGCCTTTGGACAGGTTCCCGCCGGGGCCTTCGCCGATCGCTGGGGGCGGGCCTGGTCGATGCGGATCGGCTCCCTGATCTTCGCTGCAGCCATGGTGGTGTTTGGGCTCTCCGGCTCGCTGGGGGAGGTAATCGTCGCTTGGGTCCTCTGGGCCATCGCCATGACGCTCGTCGCGGGGGCGGATTCGGCCCTGCTCCACGACTCACTCAAGGCCGTCGGGCGCGAACACGAATTCGAGAAGTATGCAGGCCGGACCTTTGCCATCCGATCGTCAGCGATCGTCTGTGCGACCCTCCTCGGCGGCCCGATCGCGAGCGCCACGGACATCCGCATCCCGATCTTCCTCGGTGCCGCGGCGTCGGTCATCGCGGCGGGGGTCGCCTTCACGCTCCGTGAACCACCGCGTGACGCGGAGTCAGACAGCGCCCCCTCCATCTCCTACCGGCAGACTTTCGCGACGGCGGCCTCCACCGCCTGGAACATCCCGGCCGTGCGCTATCTGATCCCGTTTCTCGCGATCTTGCTGGCGGGAGCGATGCCCTCCGAATACCTCCTACAGCCCTTCCTGATCTCCCACGACATCTCTCTCGGCTTCGAGTTCTCGGCTCTGCAGGTCCCCATCCGTCTGATCGCGGTGCTGGGCGCGGCGACCGCGTTCTGGTGGGTCGCCCGTGCGGGGGAAGGCCGCACCCTGTGCGTCTTGCCCCTGGTGATCGTGATCGCCTACACCGGCCTAGCCACCGTGGACCATCTCGGCGCGATCGGTTTCCTGACCCTGATCGGTCTCGGTCGGGCGATGGCGATGCCGGTGGTCGAGGGCTATATCAATCGCCGCGTCCCATCCTCGCAGCGCGCCACCATTCTCTCCCTCAATCACATGGGCTTCAGCCTCTTGGTCGTCCCCCTGCTGCCGCTGCTGGGATTCGGCGTGGACGACATCGGTCTGATGTCCACCTTCGCCATCGCCGCCGTGGTCGTCGCCGTCTTAGCGCTGATCGTCGGAACCCTCTGGCTGCGGGCGCACCGGCGAGATCCGGTCACCCGGCGGCGCCGGGCCGCCGCCGCCAGTCCTGGCCCGGCTACCGTCGCAGGGCCGCTGGCCGCGACGCCGCTTCACGTCGCCGTCGTCGCGCGGGACCACCCCCAGAAGGGCGGCCAGCCCCTACCGAGCGAGTCCCCTGCGGGTACTTGAGGCCCCTCCAGCGGCCTCCTTCCGTATCCTCATGGAGGGGCTGCAGTCTCGCTGCCTCTCGCCTAGGCGGACGGAAGTTCCCGGAAGATCGCTGGGGTCTCTGGGCCGCTGGCGACCAGCTGGCCCGCTCCACCCTTCAGCGCCCGACCTAGCGCATGATCGACGAGCAGGTAGGTGCCCGGTACCTCGATGGTGAACTCCACGACGGTGGCACCGCCCGGTAGCACGGCGGTCGTCTGCACATTCCGCATCGGGGCATCGAACGTCCCCTTGTCGTAGACAAGGTCGAAGATCTCCCCGATGACGTGAAAGCTCGAGATCAAGTTGGGGCCGCCGACTCCGAAATAGATCCGGACACGATCACCCACGTTTGCCCGCAACGCACCATCTCCGATCAGCGCATCGGCGGAGCCATTGAGGGTCACGAACTCGGGGCGCTCGTCCAGCAGCTTCTCGAAGTCGAGCCCGCGCAGTCCCTTTGTTCCCCTCGCGCCTGCGGGGTAGAACTCCCCCTGGACCACGTAGAACTCCTTGTCCACCACTGGAAGGCCTTCCTCCGGTTCGACCAGGATCATGCCGTACATCCCGTTGGCGATGTGTCCCGCTACCGGCGCCACGGCACAGTGATAGACGTACAAGCCCGGGGCCAGCGCTTTGAACTCGAAGCTCGCCTGTTCGCCTGGATTCACGGTCGTCACAGCCGCTCCACCCCCCGGCCCCGTCACGGCGTGCAAATCGATATTGTGCGGCGCGCTGTTCCCCGCCCGATTCGACAGATTTACCTGGACGACATCGCCTGCCCGCACCCGTAGCATCGGCCCGGGAACCGTGCCGGCGAACGACCAGAAGTTGTATTCGATCCCGTCCGCCAGCCGCCCCACCTCTTCCACCGTCTCCAGATCGACGACCACCCGCGCGGGCCTCGTTCGCGTAATCGCCGCGGGCACCGCCGGCGGCGCCAAGAGCGGAGCGCGGATCGTCTGCTCCGGATCCCGCGAATCGAAACCCGGACTCAGCCCCACGGAGGGCCGGGCCGCGGGCGAGGCGGCGAGTACAGCGTCGATCCGTGAGTCCAACTCAGCCATAGCGTCCTCCGCGCAGCATCGTCGGAGTCTACGACACCGCTCCGCAAGAAGGGCCTCATGTGGCCCAACCCTTCCCCCCACATCCTACGGTCTATCCGCAGTGGTCTAGAACAGCCTATCGGACTAACGAGAGATGACAAACGCGAAAGGAATCGGTCTCGTTTCTTAGTTCCTCAGCTCTAATCCTCTTCGCGTTCGGGCTCCACCCAGTCCGCCTCGGCGAGGTTCTCCGCCTCTCGACGTGCCCGCCAGATCACCTCCAGCGGCAGCACCGCTGGCTGCTCTTCCACTTCAACGCGGGGGCGCCCGACCAAATTCCCCAACGAGGCCTCGGCGAACTCATCCAAGCTCAGAGACGTCCCGTTCACGGTAAACCTGTCCTCCGGATTCACATCGTGAGGAAGGACATCCCCCTCCCAATCGCGGACCGGGATCTCCGGCGCGGACCCCTCCGAGGATTCGGCGTGGTTGGCGGGATCCGGATTACCAGACATTGCAAGGCCCTCTCAGCGATCAAATCGCGTTCCACCGGTACGCTACGAAGCATGCCCGATACATTCCAGCCACACCCCCCTGGGAAACCGGACTACACCGAACTCAGCTTCCCGGACGCTCCTGCCGAACGCCCCTACATCCTCATCAACATGGTCGCCGCTCTTGACGGCAAGATTACCGTTCAAGGCGCCGAGCGCGGTCTCGGATCCCCCACCGACCAGCGACTCATGCGCGAACTCCGTGTCAACGCCGACATCGTCCTCAACGGCGCCGGCACCCTCCGCGTGTCAGGCATCTCGTCCCGCCTCGATGTCGAAGAGCTGGAACGAATCCGCGTCGGCCGCGGCCTGGCGCCCCAGCCCATCTCCGCGGTCCTCAGCCGTTCCGGCAACCTCCCCCTCGATCGCCGCTTCTTCACCGCCCTCGATGAGTTCGACGCCGTCCTCTACCTCTCCACCGCCGCCCCGCCCGCCAGCCGCGACGCCCTTCGCGCCACCGGTCGCCTGATCATCGATGTCCCTGCCGAGGCCGAACTCCCCGCCATGCTTCGCCACATGCGCCACGAACTCGGCGTCCAGATCTGCCTCGTCGAAGGGGGACCCACCCTCAACGGGGCTCTGTTCGACCAGGACGCCGTCGACGAACTCTTTCTCACCCTCGGCCCGGTCATCGCTGGCGGCCCCGACACCCTCACCGCCGTCGAATCACACACCGCGCCGACGCTCGACAGCCTCCATCGCATGGACCTCGTCCACGCCATCCCTAACCCCGAAACGGATGAGGTCTACCTCCGCTATCGCACGCGCCCGGCCCAGTCCAACACTGCGAGCTAGCACCAGGCGCTGCCCTCCCAGACACACGCGACGGCCCCACGGCCCGGACTCTCCTGCCCAAGGCAATGGATCGAGTCGGATCCGGCCATATACTTCCCCTCTGTCCCAAGTCCCAGCAGCCGCAACCACATCACAGGGAGAAAACGCCATGGCACGCCTCGCAGGGAAAGTCGCAGTGATCACGGGGGCCGGGACCGGTGTCGGTCGATCCTGCTTGCGGATCTTCGCGCAGGAAGGGGCCAAGGTTGTTGGCGCCGGACGGACCCAAGCCACTCTCGACGAAGCGCTCGCTAGTGCCCTCGAAGGCGGCGGCGAAGGCTTCGTTCAGACCACCGATGTCTCCAGCGAGGAGGACTGCTCCGCCCTCATCCGCGCCGCCGTCGACCGCTACGGACGCGTCGACATCGTCGTCAACAACGCCAGCGTCGGCTACGACTACGCCACCGAGGACCGCCCCGACGCCATGAACTCCCTCGCCGAAACGCCGGCCAACCACTGGGAGACCGTCATCGCCATCAATCTCAATTCCGTCTTCTACATGTCCAAGCCCGCCATTGCTGAGATGCGAAAGACCGGTGGCGGCGCCATCGTCAATGTCTCCAGCATGGGCGGCGAGATGGGCATGCCCGCCGCTCACGCTTATACCGCCGCCAAGGCGGGAGTCAACAACCTCACCCGCTCCATGGCCGTCTCCTACGGACCGGAGAACATCCGCACCAACTGCGTCGCCCCCGGGGGTATCGACACCAAGATGGTCGCCGGTTGGCTCGCCGCCACCGGCAATCCCCACCTGGACGACGACGTCCGCTACACCTTTGCCCCCCTCGGGCGCCTCGCCCACCCGGACGAAATCGCCAATGCCTGCCTCTTCTTCGCCTCCGACGATTCCTCGTACTGCAACGGATCGGTCCTCCTCGTCGACGGCGGCAGCACCGCCACCTGGAACGGCGACTTCGGCGTCAATGGCGCAGGCGCCCCTGAGTAGCCTTCCGCGCGAGCAGGTCAGCCTTCGCCTAGGAACTTCAGCATCGCCTCGTTGCAGTCTTGCGGCTGCTCCTGCTGCACCCAGTGCGATGTCTTTGGCACATAGTGGATCTCAAATTGGTCCGTGAAGTATTGGTCGAGGTCGTAGGTCAGCTCTTTCCCCAAGGCCTGATCCTCCTCACCCCAGATCAGCAGGGTCGGCACCGTCACCAGCAGCTCCTCATCCGTGGGCGCCTTGGCGAACGGGTTCATGAAGTTCCCCCGGAACGCCGCTCGGTAATAGTTGATCCCGGCCGACATCGCCCCCGGCTTGCTCGCCGCCTCCGTGTAGGCCGCTACGTCCGCATCCGTAAAGGCCTCCTTCCGCACGGCCCCACCTCGGAACGCCTGCTCCATGAACCGCCCCGGATTGCGCAACAACAAGAACTCCGGCAGCCAGGGAATCTGAAAGAAGAACATGTACCACGATCGACGCAGCTGCCGGAAATTGGGCCGGCTCCCCCGCCCTAGTTGCTTGGCCATCGCTGCTGGATGCGGCGCGTTCATCACGATCAAGCGCTCCGTCGCCTGGGGATATTCAATCGCGAACTGCCAGGCGATGCCCCCGCCCCAGTCGTGCGCCACGATCACCGCCGACTCCCGATCAAAGTGGCGAATGATCTCCATCACGTCCGCCGTCAGCCGCTCGATGCTGTAGCGCTTGACCCCTCTCGGCTTATCAGAGTCGTTGTAGCCACGCAGGTCCGGCGCCACCACCCGATAGCCCGCTTCAGCCATCGCTGGGATCTGATGCCGCCAGGAGTACCAGAACTCCGGGAAGCCATGCAGCATCACCATCAGCGGCCCATCTTCGGGACCCTGCGTGACGTAGTGCAGCCGCACATCCGGCTCCACATCCAGATAGCCATCAGTCCACGTCGGCGACGCGGATGCCTCCTCGGTGGTCATCCAACTCTCCTTCCGAATCCGCGCCAGTCGTTTGACGCCGTCCGCTATTTCGCGAAGAACTCCAACAGCGCTGCATTCACCTCGTCCGGCTGCTCCTGCTGCACCCAGTGACTCGACTCCTCCACCCAGACGACGGTCAGGTCATCGATGTTCTTGCCGGAGTCTTCCAGGAACTCGGGACGCACCGCCGGATCTTTCCGGCCCCAAACGAACAACGTCGGGCAGGTGATTCGCTTGTGGCGATCGCGCCAGGTCTGGAACCAGTCCGGCCAGTAGATCGACCGGTAGTACTTCATTGGGTTTGACAGCCCGCTCGGCTGCTTCAGCGCGCGCGCAAACACCGCCAGATCCTCATCCGTGAACGCCTCCTTGTTCACCGCCATCCCCCGAAAGGCCTGTTCCACTGCGGCCTCGAGATCCTTCGACATCCGACGCTCCGCGAGCCCCGGAATCTGCATCACCAACGCGTACATGTTTCCGCGCAGGTTCCGCGGCCCCCAATACCACGACCGAATCGACGGCGCGTTCATCACCACTAGCCGCTCGCAGTCCTCCGGGTAGTCGAGGGGGAACTGCAGGCCGATGACCCCACCCCAGTCGTGCGAGACGATGCTCGCTTTCTCCGCTCCGAAGGCACGGATCAGCTCGTGAACATCCTTCGTCAGTGTCTTGATGTCGTAGCCCCGCCGGGGCTTCGCCGACAAGTTGTAGCCCCGCAGGTCTGGAGCGACGACCTGGTACCCCGCCTCCGCCAGCGGACCAATCTGGTGCCGCCATGAATACCAGTGTTCGGGAAAGCCATGCAGCAAGAGGATCAGGGGGCCTTCCCCTTGCGTGACATAGTGAAAGCGGACGCCGTTCGCCTCCGTGTAGCCGTGCTCCCACGTCTCCTCGATGACCGCGTCTTCGGGCGCGTTCGCACTGCGCGTGGCATCTGGGGACGCCCTCTCTTCGACCGGTTCGTCGACCATCCTGGCCTCCTCACGACGCGGCGGACTCATCCGATCGTTCTCACCACGCATCGCCGCGCGGCACAGCAGGGCGAGGATAGCGACTTCACACCCCGTCGGGGTCCAGTCCCCGGCGGCGTTTGCTCAGGTCGGCAAACTCGGCTCCGGCTAGGAATTCAGCCAAATCAGGGGATCGTCGGGATAGCCCCCCGTTATGATCTCGAAGTGCAAGTGCGGTCCCGAGGACAGACCCGTGCTCCCCGAGAATCCGATCAAGGTCCCCGCATCGACGAACGCCCCCAAGAACACGTCAATCTGACTGAGATGCGCATAGCGCGAAACGAAGCCCCCCCCGTGATCGACCATCACGCTCAGCCCAAATGACCCGTCCCACCCGGCCTGGATGACAATTCCCGCGGCAGTCGAGCCGACGAAGGTCCCCGTGGGCGCCGACAAATCAATGCCGGTATGGAAGCCGAAAAGATTCCCCCGCGCCGCGCCGTAGAAGTCTGAAAGCTGGACACCCGGCCCGCCGATTGGCCAGCGGAACTCCGGGGGCGCGAAGACCGCGGCCCCCGATCCGACGGGCCCTAACAACGAGGCGCTGCCACCGACAAGCAGGATCGTCGTCCCCTCCACCAACTGATTCGCGCTCGCCAAGTTATTCCCCTCGAAGCCCAAGATGTCATCGACATCCGCCGCGAAGTTCTCGGCAATCTCAAACAACGTATCGCCCAACAACACCGTGTAGACCAGCCCATCGGCAGTGGGGATCGTCAGCTCCCCACCCACCGGCAGCTGGTTCGGGTCGCGCAGTTCAAAGTTGTTGAACAGGATCGATTCCGGCTCAATACCAAAGCGACTCGCCAGCTTCGTCACCGTGTCACCCGGCTGAATCGTGTAGCCAAACGAAGGTGGCAAGGCGTCCTCAGGATCGAGCCCCAGCCGGGCGATCAACACCGCCCTGGAGATCGGACCCGAATCAGCATCGGCCACATCTCGGAACAGCGTCGGATTCGCCGCCACGGTGAGCGCCACCTGCACCTGGTCAGAGCTCTCCAGTGGCGCCGTCGCCGATAGAGGCGCCAGCACGATGTCCGCGACCAAGTGCGCGGCATAGCGACTCGCCGTGATCTCCGTCCGGCTGTCTTGATCGGCCACGTCCAGCGATGCGAATTCGTCCAGGGTCCGCGGCGCACCGATCCCCACCGAGGGCAATGCCACCTGCACATCGAGGCCCGTGCTGGAGATCACGGAGGGCACCAGGAACGTCGGAGCTTTGTCGCCCCTGAGCACGATCACCAACACGGCGACCAGTGCCGCCGTCGCCAGGACGCCCAGCGAGAGCAAACCCAAGCGGGGACTATCGAGCTGACGGGGCGACATCCCGTTCGACGCCATCTCTTCGTTCAGTGCCATCCGTCCATCACCATACGCACTCCACTCCTGCCTCGGCCGCCGATTCTCCGACGCACCGAAGTCACCCCGCACTCAAGTCTGACGGCGCCCTTCCCGTTCGTAAAGCACCACTCCCCACAACGATCGTTTACCCTCCGCGCATGGCTGATTCCGACGGTGTCCCGGACCTCCCCGAGGAGCTCCTCGAAGCGCTCTCGCAACAGGCTGCCGAGATCCTCCTCAGCGCCCGTCATGTCATCGCCCTCACGGGCGCTGGCATCAGCGCTGAGAGCGGTATCCCCACCTTCCGTGGCAAAGAAGGCCTCTGGACCAAACACGGGGAGCCGCCTCTCAACCAGTACCAAAACTTCATGACCAGCCCCGAGACCTGGTGGGACCGCGTCATCGAACGACGCCGCAACCCCGACGAACTCTCCGCCGCCGTCCGCGAAGCCGTCCCCAACGACGGCCACTTCGCCATGGCCGAACTCGAACGCCTCGGCGTCCTCAAGCACATCATCACTCAAAACATCGACAACCTGCATCGGATCGCCGGCAGCGCGCAGATCACCGAAATCCACGGCAACTCCCAGTGGCTCCGCTGCCTCGGCTGCGGCACCCGCGCCCCCTTTGAGGAGATCCCCGAGCAGCGGCCACCCCGCTGCGACGATTGCGGCGGCCTCGTCAAGACCGACACCGTCATGTTCGGCGAACCGATCCCGCGCGACGCCCTGCAAACCTGCATCCAGGAATCCGACCTCGCCGACTGCATACTTCTCGTCGGCACCACCGCCGTCGTCTCCCCCGCCGCCGACTTCGCCTGGGAGATTCACAGCCGCGGCCACCCGCTGATCGAAGTCAACCTCGATCCCACCGTCATCACCGATCGCTGCCAAGTCGCCATCCACGGCAAAGCGGGCGAGATCATGTCCCGCATTGTCGACAAGGTGAAGCGAGGGTCGACGGGGTGAAGAAGAGCCGATCCCGCTAAGTTGGCCGTGAGCAGCCAACCTCCTCCGCTCTTCGCGGGTTCCTGTCCGACGCCCCTTCCCGCCTTTCCCCCCACCCCGCAGGCAGTCCATACTCACTCCACCACGCAACCGGGCGAACACGTGCCGCGGGGCACGAGAACGTCCATCAGCAAAGGGATCCAGCCATGGCAGCCCCCGACATCAATTGGGACGACGTCCTGGCCGAGATCACTTCCATCCTTCGCGAATACATCCGCATCAACACCTCCAACCCCCCCGGCAACGAAGAGCCCGCCGCTCGATTCCTCGGCGACATCCTCGCCCGCGAAGGCTACGACTGCGAGTACATCGACGCGGGACCCGGGCGCACCCAACTCCGCACCCGCCTCGCCGGGAGCGGGAACAAGCAGCCCCTGATGCTGTTGAACCACACCGATGTGGTCCCCGCGCAGGAGGAATTCTGGGACGTCGACCCCTTCGAGGGCGTGATCAAAGACGGCTGCATTTGGGGTCGCGGCGCGCTGGACATGAAAGGCATGGGCGTCCTCGAACTCATGGTGATGCTGCTGTTCAAACGCCACAACATCACGCCCAGCCGCGACCTCATCTTCCTGGCCGTCGCCGATGAGGAGACCGGTTCCTCGATGGGCATCGAATGGCTCGACGACCACCATGCCGACTGGCTGAGTGAGCCCGAGTTCGCGATCAACGAGGGCGGCATGGGGATGCTCAACTTCCTCGGCGCCAACCGCCCCGTCTTCGCCGCCGCCCCCGCCGAGAAAGGGCCGCTCTGGCTGCGCCTCCGCGCCTCCGGCCGACCCGGCCACGGCTCCGTCCCCCACGCCGACAACTCCGTCGACAAGCTCGCACGCGCGCTCGTCGCCATCCAGGGTTGGGAGCGCGCCACCACCGTCCAGCCCATGATGCAGGCCGTCGTCGACGAACTCCACGCCGCCAACGCCTGGCCCGGCCTCCAGCCCTCGCCAGAAGAGCTTGCGCAGCAACACCCCGCTTTCCAGGCCGCCCTCACCAACACCATCTCCGCCACCTCCCTCGGCGGCGGCATCAAACACAACGTCATCCCCGCCTTCACCGAAGCGACCCTCGACTGCCGACTCCTTCCCGGCGAGTCCCACGATGAGTTCGTCGCCGACCTACGCAACGTGATCGACGACCCCGACATTGAGGTCGAATCCGTCATGCAGTCGGAGTCCGGCTTCTCGGACTTCAACACCGAACTTGTCGGCGTCATGAGCGAAGTCGTGCGTGAACAGGTCGAAGGCGCAGTCCTCGTCCCGCTCACGACCGTCGGCTTCACGGACTCCCGCGTGCTCAGACGTCGCGGCGTGCAGTCGTACGGCTTCGTCCCCACCCTGATGGACAGCGTCCTCGCGGCGGGGATCCACGGCCACAACGAACGCGTCCCGATCGAGTCGCTGCGCACGGGGATCCAGATCTTGTTCGAGGTCGTGCGGCGGTTTACGGCCTGACTTCTTCCCCGGGCCTTCCCCAGGAATTCCTGATCGGCGGCGCCTCGGCGCCCAATGCATACGCTGTTCGATTTCGTGCGTCGGTTTACCGTCTGACTTGTTCCCCGGGCCTTCCCCAGGAATTCCCGATCGGCGGCGCCTCGCCGCCCAATGCATACGCTGTTCGATTTCGTGCGTCGGTTCACCGCCTAGCCCCCATCGGCGGCTTCCTGCGAGGCATTGAACGCCGACAGAACCTCCCGATACAACGCGCGCTCCGGATCGAGTTCCACGGCCCGCTCGAACGCAGCCCGGATCTCATCTTCGCGCGGCGGCGGCGGCAAAGCCGGAGATCCGGCCAAGGCGATCGCCCAGGCGCCACTCAGGCCCACCATGAACTGAATCGCGGCCGTCTCCGGTTTCATCGCCGCCGCCGCCCGGGTGGTGCAGTTCATCACGGTCACATTCTCAGGGTCAAATAGTGAGAGCTCGCCGAACCACATGCTTGCGGTGTGCTGGGGATCCAGCAGCGCGCTCAGGGAAGTGTCCGAGAGAATCTCGACGGCCTGACCGTATTGACCCGCCATTACCGCCGCGAAGACAGACGGATTCTCATCGGCGAAACTTAGTCGTCCTTCACCGTCATGCTCGATCAAGAACACCTCGTCCGCCACGAGGGGGTGTGTGGGCGCACGCGCCCGGGCAACCGCCGCTGCCGCCAAAGCTTCCTCCCACAAATCCGCTGCCGCGTACCGCCGCGCCCGACCCAGCCACTCACGCGCCACACGATCCGATAGTACGAATCCATAATCGATCGCCTGCCCCTTCTACGAGGCGTACCAGACGGGTTCGGGTGATGAAGCGGAGGGGAATCTTCCGCCATGGCACGGAGACGTGAAACTCGGGGACGCCGTCTCCGTCCGTATCGTGCTTATCCCGCAGGAACGGGAAGGTGTGCACCGTGAACGGCAGGCTCAATCGCTCCGTCGCGCGATCCCAGTGGGCCAAACCGAAGGTGTCGATCGGAGGGACCTCACCTTCGGGACCAGCGGCATCGAGTCTGCTTGCCAGATCCACGGCCACCGATACCTGCTCGGTCGCCTCAATCTGCGGCGTATCGTTCTGGTCCGCCGCGCCGGTGCTCCGCCTATCGCCGTCCACCCCACGTACCGCTTCCCGCGGCGGCGAAGCGATCTCCTCGGTCGCCACCGCTGGCGACTCCACCCCGCTCTGATCGGTCGTTGGCGGCGACGGTTCAGGCGCACTCTCTCCACCACACGCCACGGCCAGCGACACACCGGCCAACGCCATCGCAGCCAGCCGCCATCCGATCGCCAAATGTCGTCCGCGCATGGGCCACCGCAGGGGCCCGGCCAAGTCCTCTGGTAATCCTCCCAGCGGCTTCGATCCGATACCATCCCCAAAACCCGTGAGCTGCAAGGCTGCACATCCCTCCTGCCCGTGGCATCCTGCCTCATAACACGCGCGCCGCGGTTTCGCCTCGCTCGCGGCCACGAAGGGGAACGCTCGATGACCACGGAACCAGGACTCGAAGGCAAGTGGGCGCTCATTCTTGGCGCCTCCAGCGGCTTCGGCGCCGCCGCGTCGCGCGCCTTCGCCAACGCCGGCATGAACATCTTCGGCGTCCACCTCGACCGACGTGCCACCCAAGCCAACGTCGACGCCATCACCGGCGACATCGAAGCCACCGGGCGCCAGGCCATGTTCTTCAACATGAACGCCGCCGACGAGACGAAGCGCCGCGAAGCGCTCGACGCAATGCGCAGCAACCTCGACGCCGATGGTGGTGAATCGTCGGTCCGCATCCTCATGCACTCGCTCGCCTTCGGCACGCTCGGTCCCTACGTGCCGACGGACGGCACGGAACGTCGGATCACCCAGCGCCAGCTCGAAATGACGCTCGACGTCATGGCCAACTCGCTCGTCTACTGGACCCAGGAGATGATCGACCGCGACCTCCTGGCTCAGGGCAGCAAGGTCTACGGCATGACCAGCGCCGGCGACGCCCGCGTCATCCCCCAGTACGCCGCCGTTAGCGCCGCCAAGGCCACTCTCGGATCACACTTGCGCCAGCTCGCCGTTGAGCTCGCGCCGCTTGGCATCGCCGCCAACGCCATCAAAGCCGGCGTCACCCAGACCCCCGCCCTCGACAAGATTCCGTCGGCGCAGGCGCTGATGGACTTCGCCAAGGATCACAACCCGTCCGGTCGCGTCACGACGCCGGAGGATGTCGCCGAGACGATCATCCGGCTCTCGATCCAGGACTCCAACTGGCTGACCGGCAACACCATCAACGTCGATGGCGGCGAGGACATCGTCGTCGTCTAAACGCGTGCCTTTCGTCTCCCCGTCGCTTGCGGCGCTCGTGCAGGCCGCTATCCTCCCCTTTCCGCGCCCGCCAGCCAGGCGGCCGCGCCGCGAATTGGGAAATCCGTCATGCCTGACCTCTCTCACCTGACCTTCGAAGCGCCCGGCCCCGGCCTCTGGATGGCCGATGGCGTCCACCAACCACTACCCTCCACCGCCCTCGGCACCACCGACCGTGAAGCCTTCGATCGTGGCATCCGCCTCGGCGCCGAACGCTACGGCCTCATGGGTGACGGCGCGCTGGGCGCCAAGGTCCACCGTTTCAGCTACGGCCAGCCCCGCTTCTTCCTCAAAGTCCCACCCGGCGAACCCGCCGCCGCCCGTGCCCACTTCGACGAATTGGTCGCGGGCAACTTCGTTCTCGCGGACCGCTTCCGCGCCGCCCAGCAAACGCTCGACACGCGGCGCTGGGAGTCAGACCGCCACCACTGGGACACCGTCGGCAAACCTGCCCTCCTGGCCCGCACCGCCGCCCTCACCGCCGTCGATCCCGCCGACCTCGACGACGACGGCATCTTCACCCACCTCGATGCCGTCTACTACCACCTCAGCCGCACCGAGGAGTTCCACTTCTACCTCAACCCCGTGATGGGCGTCCCGATCGGGATGTACCTCCATCAGGCACGAGAGTGGACCGGCGCCAGCGTGGCGGAAGTAGCGGCGCTGCTGGTCGGCGCCTCGCCCGTCTCCGTCGGCGAGGAACCCGAACTCGAGACCCTCGTCGAAACGATCCGCGTGGACGAATCCGCCGCCGCCCTCCTTGACGGATCGGATGACAAGCCCGGCGATGCCACATCTCGACTCCAAGCCCTGCGCAGCCACGACGGCGCCGTCGGGAAAGCGGCCAAGATCTACGTCGACCTCGTCGGCTATCGCACCGCGGCGGCTGGGACGCGATGGACTTCTACGCCCTGGAGGAACCGTCCGGAATCCTCGCCACCATCAAGCGCTCCCTCGAGGGAGCCTGGCCCCAGCTCGACCCGGCCGCCCACGCCGCCCTCCGTGATCGCGTACCCGCCGACCACCAGACCGAGTTCGACGCCCTGCTCGCCGACGCTCGCGAGTACATGCCGATCCGGGACGAGCGCGACGTCTACTGCAACCTCCCCGTCGCCGGCCTCATCCGTCGTTCGGTCCTGGAGATTGGCCGCCGGATCAAAGCCGCCGGCCTCATCGACGATGTCAAACTCGCCACCGAAGCGGACCTCCCCGAGCTGCGCCTGCTCCTCGGCGGAACAGCCGACTCCTCTTTGCCGACCGAACTGGCCGAACGGCAGGACTTCCGCAACACCTACACTTACAACGACATCCCGCCCGCCCTCGGCACACCCAACGCCATGCCTATCCCGCCCGACTGGCTCCCGCCCGCCGCCCAGAAGCTCGCCCTCGGCGAATTCGCGCACATGGAGGCCATGTTCGGCGCCCGGCCCGGTGGCCCAGTCACAGAACCGGCCAGGCCGGCTCCGTCGCCCGGAGACACAACCACTCTCACCGGCGCAATCGCCTCCCCCGGCGTCTACGAAGGCCCGGCCCGCGTCGTCCTCGGTCCCCACGACTTCGCCAAGATCCAGCAGGGCGATGTACTCATCGCTGCCACCACCAACCCTGCCTTCGGCGTCGTCCTCGCCAAGCTCGGCGCCATCGTGACAGACCACGGCGGCGCACTGTCGCATACGGCGATCGTGGCGCGGGAGTTCGGCTTGCCCACCATCGTCGGGGCGGGCAAGGCGACGCAGACGTTCGTCGATGGCCAGCGGGTGCGGGTCGATGCGGAGGCAGGGGTGGTCGAGCCCATCGGATAGCAATCCACTGTAGAGACCATTATGGAATAACTCTACTCCTCCGAGATCCGTGGAGCGGGTTCTTGCATGATGCGAGTCTGGTCCGACCGCGCTAAGGTATCGACGCGTTCACGAGGGCATCGTTCAGCTTCCCTTTGCCGATTTGCGCATTGGCTATTGACAGATGCGAACTCCGATTCCACATCCTCTTCCGTATCAGGGCAGCAAGCGGCGGCTCGCGCCCAAGATACTTCAACACCTTCCCGAATCTATGGACAGGCTAGTGGAGCCTTTCGCCGGTTCTGCGGCGGTGACTCTAGCCGTTGCGCACGCGGGCTTGGCGCACGATTTCGCGATTAGCGACGGGCTACAACCTCTCGCTGATCTGTGGAGTGCTATCGTCAAGGAACCCCAACGAATCCTGACTGCCTACGACGCTCTCTGGCATGAGCAGGTTGGCCAGCAACGCGAGTATTATCTGCATGTACGCAAGCGATTCAACGACGATCGCGACCCTGCCGATTTCATGTTCCTGATGGCTCGTTGCGTTAAGGGAGCAATCAGGTTCAATACCGACGGGGATTTCAATCAGTCAGCAGATCACAGGCGAATGGGGATGCGCCCAGTCGTTCTACGAAAGCAGATCTGTGGCGCACATTCACTACTCCGTGGTCGAACGACGGTAACGTGCTCGGACTACGCAGACATCCTAAACCAGGTGAGATCTCAGGATGTCGTGTACATGGACCCGCCCTACCAAGGAGTCAGCGGATCGGAAGATCAGCGTTACTACGAGCAGCTCGATCTGAATCGGTTCGTGAGCGAACTCGAGAGTCTGAACCAGCGGGACATTCGGTACATTGTTAGCTTCGATGGATTCCTGGGAAACCAGGAATACGGTACTCCACTACCGACGCATCTAAATCTCAAACGTTTGCTGGTAGCGGCCGGGCGTTCAACGCAGGCAACGTTGAGCGGACGTTCAGATAAAACTGTGGAGTCTCTCTACGTCTCAGCGAATCTCGCCATGGAAATCAAGCATACGTCCAACAAACCAGAAAGGGAGCGCCAGCTAGTCTTCTTTCAGTGAAGTTACTGAGTTGGCAAGCAGAGTCTTAGCGAAGTCGGCTGGTGACACCCCGTTCGCTAGAGCCAGCGCCATTATTTCATCCGCGACTATTGTTTCGTCTCCGGCCCAGCCTCGATCCAGTCTTCGAACGTCTTCGAGCCCAACGTGCGTGTAAGACGTCGGCGAGGCCCAATAGCAACTCGTGCAGGCTGCAGCGCTTCGCCTATCCTGTTCAACGTTCGGACAATGCTCGCACGTCCACGACTTGGCCCTTCGGCAGGAGGCACACAGCAAGAGGAATGCGTCGCGTTCCTTCTCGTCCGCCACTGAGTCTCCTGCGACCTCGTACGGGACACGATGGTCGATCTGTAGAAATCTGCTCGCGTACGGCGTCGAACAAATGTCACACCGCTCCCTCGCCCGTTCATACAGCGCAGTCTTCATCGCCGTGGAAAACGTTCTCCGCCCACCAAGCTTGTGCCTATCTACTTTCCATGGATCGCCGAATCTGTAGGCAGCGATCAGCCTGCCGCCGTCGCCTCTCACGCGGAAAGTATCCAGAGGGATCCCCGCCTCTCGCACGTCGCGCGCCGCCCGAGGCGGATGATTGTATCCGTACAGATTCTTGAGGTCGTCAGTCGTGATCGAACCATGTTCGAGGATATGATCAACGACGGTCCGGGGCCGCTTCCCTCGGACTTCGCCAATTGCTTCCAGGAGCCTCGGATCAAGACTCTCCGACAAGATGTTCACCTTCGATTCTTCACCGTGGGACGAGTGTCCGCTGCCAAAGCTCTTCCGAGACGGGGCCGACTGGGATCTACGCCGCATCCTCCTGTGAGCGCGCTAGTCCTACGGCGACGGATCGGACAACCGGATCACACTCCTCTTCGCCTCCACTCGTTTGACACGACCCGCAACCTCCCCGATCCTCACTCACGTCGCGCCCTCACCTTTCTGCCAGCACACGCGGCGCACAAAGCCACAGCGCAACCAGCGCGCAAAGCGAGGTACAAATGCCTGATCCCATCTCCGGCCAGACCGCCATCAGCGGCCTCGGCGTCACACCCATGGGCAAGATCTACGGCCACAACGCCAACTGGTTCGCCGCCGAGGCGATCAAGATGGCCGTCGAAGACGCGGGCCTCGCCAAGGACGACATCGACGGCCTGCTGATCAACGCGGGCGTCACCGGCGGCACCCCCGCCGGCGTCAGCATCCCGCTCCAGAACCACCTGGGCCTGCGCAACCTCCGCCTCCTCAACCACATGAACTCCTGGGGGGCCACCGCCAGCGCCATGGTCCAGTACGCCGGCATGGCCGTGCACCACGGCATGGCCAATTTCGTGGCCTGCGTCTTCGCCGACGCCCCCCTCTCCCAGGGCAAGAGCGCCGGGGCGGCCTACGGCGGCGCCGGTCGACGCGGGCCGCAGGGCATGACCAGCCTCTTCCCCGCCTACGGCTACTACGGCGCCAACACCGGCTACGCCCTCGCCGCGCGCCGCTATATGGAGAAGTACAACGTCGACCAGGACAAGCTCGGCAACGTCTCCGTGGCCCAGCGCCAGTGGGCGACGATGAATCCGCACGCCACCATGCGTGACCCGATCACGCTGGAGGATTATCACAACAGCCGCTGGATCATCGAACCGTTCCACCTGCTCGACTGCTGCCTGGTCTCCAATGGCGCCGTCGCCGTCATCGTCACGACCGCGGACCGCGCCACGGACCTCAAAACAGACCCCGCCTACGTGCTCGGCATGGGCCAGGGCCACCCCGGCAACCTGCCGCATAAGAGCGTCGAGACCATGACGACCTCCGGCGCCACGCTCGCCGGTGAGACCGCCTTCAAGATGGCCGGTATCACCAAGGACGACATCGATATCTGCGAGTTCTACGACTGCTACACCTACACCGTCCTCCGCACGATTGAGGACTACGGCTTCTGCGGCCCCGGCGAAGCCGGAGACTTCGTCGCCGATGGACGCACCAAGCCCGGCGGCTCGTTCCCGCTCAACACCGGCGGTGGCCAGCTCTCCTCCTTCTACATGTGGGGCATGACCCCCATGGCCGAAGGCGTCGCGCAGGCCCGCGGCTCCGGCGGCGAGCGCCAGGTCGAAAAGAACGACCACGTCCTCATCTCCGGCAACGGCGGCACCCTCGACACCCACGGCTGCCTGGTTCTTGGTCCGAGCAACTAGCCGAGGGACAATCCTCCAACCGCGCACGACGAAAGAGCCCCCATGTCCGACTACGCCAAGCCGCTCCCCACGCCAGATGAGGACACGCAGCCCTGGTTCGACGCCTGCAAAGAGCACAAGCTGCTCCTCCAGTACTTCCCCAGCGCCGACTACTACCAATTCCCGTATTCCGACCGCTGCCAGGCCGACTGGTCCACCGATTGGGAGTGGCGCGAGTCGAAAGGCGACGGTGAGGTCTACACCTGGGGCCTGATACACCAGGTCTACCACCCGGCCTGGGGGGAAGAGGTCCCCTACGTCGTGGCCATCGTCGAGCTCGACGAAGGCCCCCGCGTCAACACCACGCTCGTCAACGTGCCCCACGACCAAATCAAGTGCGGCATGCGCGTCAAAGTCACCTTCGACGACGTCACCGACGAGATCAGCCTCCCCAAGTTTGAGCCCGCGTAGGCCGCCTCAGTGCCCACCTCCGACGCCGCCTCGGACGACCTGACGACGGACCTGCCGCTGTCCGGGATCCGCGTCGTCGACCTCACCTGGATCGTCGCCGGACCCACCTGCACGCGCATCCTCGCCGACTTCGGCGCCGAAGTGATCCGCGTCGAAAACCAACAGACGATCGACTCGATCCGTTTCGGTCGTCCTCACCCCCACGGCTTCGACCCGCCCAACTCCTCCGCCTTCTTCAACTGGCTCGATCGCAACAAGAAGTCGATCACGCTCAACGCCCGCCACCCCGAGGGCTTCGAAGCGCTCAAGAAGCTGATCGCCGTCTCCGATGTCGTCATCGAAAACTACTCCACCTACGTGATGGAAAACTGGGGCCTCGGCTACGACGACATCAAAGCTATCCGCGAAGACATCCTCTACGTCTCCCTCTCCGGCTTCGGTCACTCCGGCCCCGATCGCCACTACTCCACCTGGGGCCCCACCGCCCAAGCCCTCAGCGGCCTCACCGCCATGTCGGGCATGCCGGGCATGCCCGCCGCCGGCTGGGGCTACTCCTACATGGATCACATCGCTGGCTACTCCGCTGCTATCGCCACGCTCTCCGCGCTCAAGCACAGACAAGCCAGTGGGGAAGGCCAGCACATCGACCTCTCCCAGGTCGAAGCTGGCCTTGCCCTCTGCGGCCCCGCCATCCTCGACAAGACCGTCAACGACCGCTCCTATCGACGTCCCGGCAACCCGCCCGGCAATCGCGCCGCCTGGCCCAAGGTCGCGCCGCACAACACCTACCTCTGCCAGGGTGACCCCAAGCCCGCCGCCTCTTGGCTCATGATCACCTGCGAAACCCACGAGCAATGGGTCGCCTGTGCCGATGCCCTCGACCACCCAGAGTGGGCGGCGCAAGATCGTTTCGCCACCCTCCCCACCCGGCTCCGCAACCAAGACGAACTCGACGCCCTGATTGGCGCGATTACCAAGCACCACGATGCGCGCGACCTCATGGAGAAGCTCCAGGCCGTCGGCGTGCCCGCCGGCGTCGTCCAGGACCTCCCCGCCGTCGTCCATGACGACCCCCAGATGCAGGCCCGCGGCTTCACCACCGAAAACCAGCACGAAGTCCTCGGCCCCCACCTGACCGACGGCACCCCCGCTCACCTCTCCCGCACCCCCGCTCAGCGACGCGCCGGCGGGCCTCTGCTCGGGCAGGACAATGACGCCATCCTCGGCGACCTGCTCGGCTACAGCGAAGACGAGCGGATGGAACTCCTGATCAACGGAGCCCTCGGCTAGTGGGCGCACTCAGCGGCATCCGCGTCCTCGACCTCTGCGACCCCAAGGGTCAGTACATGGGTCGGCTCCTCGCCAGCCACGGCGCCGATGTCATCAAGATCGAACCCCCCCACGGCGACCCGGGTCGACACTTCGGCCCCTTCGCCGACGACCTGCCCCACCCCAACCGCTCGCTCTTCTGGTGGTACTACAACGCCGGCAAGCGCTCCCTCGCCGTCGACATCTTTCGGGCGGATGGCGCCGATCTCGTACGACGCCTCGCCGCCAGCGCGGATGTCGTTCTGGAATCCTTCGCCCCCGGCACTCTCGCCCCAGTCGGCCTCGACTACGACAGACTGAGCGCCGACCACCCGGAACTTGTCATGACCAGCCTCACCCCCTTCGGCCAAACGGGCCCCTGGTCCCAGCGCGCCTGGACCGACGGCGTTGGCCTGGCGCTCGGCGGCCCCATGGCGATGTGCGGCTACGACCACATCCCGGACATGCCCCCGATCCGCCCCACCGAAAATCACGCCTTCCACATCGGCTCCCACTTCGGCGCCATGGGCACCATCATTGCGCTCATTGAACGCGACTCAGGAGCCACGGGCGCAGGCCAATACATCGATGCCTCCATCCACGAAGCCTGCGCGACCACGACCGAAGGCGGCATGCCCTGGGCGCTCCTTGAAAACCAAGCCCTCCTTCGCCAAACCGGGCGCCACGCCGCCGCCAACCCCACCGAACCCTGGAACTACGCCGCCGCCGACGGCCCCGAAATCAACATCTTCGGCATGCCCCGTGGCGATGCCAACTTCCTCAAGCTCGTCGAATGGGCCGACGACAACGGCATGGTGGGCAACCTCCGTGATCCGGAACTGATGGACGGTCGCAAGCGCCAGCTCGGCATCAGCCAAGACACGGTCCGGATGATGCTCGCCGACCTGCAAGCGTTCATCGCGTCCAAGCCCGCCGAGGAGATCTACCGGGGCGGCCAGGATCGCGGCGCGGGCTGGGGCATCATCAACGCTCCCGACGAACTGCTCCGCGACCCCCACTTCCAGGAGCGGGGCTTCTGGATCGAGGTTGAGCACGACGAACTCGGTCGCACCGTCACCTATCCCGGCGCCCCGGCCAAGCTCCTCGGCACTCCCTGGGACATCCAAGGACGCGCCCCCCTGCTCAGCGAACATACTCAGGCGATCCTGCGCGACGAACTCGCCCTCGATTCGGATGAACTCCACGCGCTCCTCGCTGCTGGGATCATCGCTTGAGGCTTGCGAAGAGCGGGGTGCGACACCGAACGCGGAGGCCGAGTCGCGTGCAAGGCTCAACCGCCATACGCTGAGCGCATGTCCGAACAGCAACGATCCCGACGCCGACGCCAACGCCAACGGCGGCGCCAGCGCCGCCGCGAAGACAGCGCCGCCCCGGAAATGGAAGGCGCGGACTCCGCCGACGAAGCGATCACAGGCGAAGTCGTTGATAGCCCCGAGGACGAGTCACGGCTCGGCGACCCGGTCGTCAGGGCCAAACCTGGCCCGCCCGCCACCATCTTCGGCATGCCGCGCATGATCTTCCTCATGAGCGCTGGCATCAGCGTTGCTATCCTCATCGTAATCATCATCAACCAGGTCGCCCCCGTCTCTGACGAAGTCGCGGGTGTCACTCGCTTCCCCGACCAAGGCCGCCGGCACCTCGTCGAAGGCGAGGTCTTCGCCGGCTACAACTCCGATCCCGCCACCTCGGGACCCCAGGATCCGATCGGTGTCCCACCCGGCAAGTACGGCGCGAACGAAGCCCCTCCCTTCGACTTCGTCCCCAGCGACGCACAACTCCTCCCCGTCCTGGAAGCCGGAGGCCTCGTCATCCACTACGACCCCGCGATCCTCAGCGACGTGCAGACGGAACAGCTCCGCGATTTCCTTGATCTCGCCAGCACCGCGACGCCCAACATCGTCCTCACCGCCAATCCCAACCTGGACGCCCCGATCGTTGCGACGGCCTGGGCGCACCACTTCACCCTCGATGAGATCGACGATGACTTCACCGAAGACCTCGCCAAATTCGTGCTGGACCGGGACGAGAGCTTCTATCAACGTTTCGTCCTGGAGCGAGACCCGGAAACGATCGACCTTCGATCGGTCCAGCTCAACACGGAGTAGGCGTCCGTCGACGGGTTAGACTCGGAACGGGACAAGGTCGGACGGGAACGGTGGGGGACTCATGACGCGAACTAGATCAGCAATCGGCGCCACCGCGCAACGCTGGTGGCTGATGACCCTTGTGGCGATGCTGGGCGCACTCCTGGCCATCGCCTGCGGGGGCGGTGGGGGTGGGGGCGGAAACTTCGATGACCCTCGACTCGCCGAATTCGACGACGCGTTCACGACTCCCGAGCAGGACCACCTCAACGCTGGCGTCCTCTTCAATTACCCCACCATCCCCGCCTACGGCGGTCCGCACTCCAGCAACCTCCTGCCCTGCAGCGTCTACCCGGACGAGCAGAGCCAGGAGCGCATCGTGCACACCATGGAACACGGCGCCATAATCATCTTCTTCCAGCCGGATGTCGCATCAGGAGATGACATCACCCAGATACGCCAAGTTGGCACCGAACTGCTCCGCAGCGGCAGCCGCATTGTCGTCGCCCCCAACCGCAATCTCACGAACCCCGTCGTGGTCGCCTCGTGGGGCCGACTCCTGCCCCTCGCATCGTTCGAGGAAGCTCCCGTCCGCGCCTTCGTGGACGCCTTCGAAGACGACGCGCCGGAGAGCTTCCCCCGCGCCCAGGCTTGCTAAGGCAGGCCTGCTAGGGACGCCTGAGACGAGAGAACGCAAAGCGCCCCCATCGCTTTGCGTTCTCTCGTCTCAAATCTCAGCCTTCGATCAGACCGATGTCATCCACCTTCCAGGCGCCCTCCACCTCCACCCACTGCGTGAAGACGCCACCCTTTCCGTCATCCGCCTTGAAGATGATGTGGAGCAGATTCTCTCCCTGGTCGGCCACCTCAAAGCCCGTCGCCGTCGCCGCACCGGTATCACCCGCCGCTTGCAGTGCCATCGCCTTCCCCATCCCCACCGGAGTGAAGACCGTCATCAGACCAGCGATATTGTTGGCCATGATGTCTTTCGCGAACTGATCGACGACCTCGTCACGCTCTGCCATGCCTTGCACTCCTCACCGCCACTGACCTGCCCAGCCCCGGACACGGGCGGCGCGCCCCGGGGCGCAGCGAGTGTATGGAAACGGCCGATCCTGCAACAAGCGCCGCCGTCTGCGTCTGCGTCCTAGACCACATGTCGTGTCAGCATCTGCTCCACAGCCTGCAGAACGACCAACTCGCTTCCGGTACCGTCTCTGTAGTCGCTAAGAACGATTCGTCAACCGCCCGGCAAGCTCCGAGGTCCATTCTATGGCCAGCGCTTCTCCCAGCACCACAGCCACCGCGATCATCGAAGCGATCGACCTCCACAAGACCTATCGAGCCGACGGCAACGAAGTCCACGCCCTACGCGGCGTCGACCTCGTCGTCCAGCGCGGCGAGATGGTCAGCATCATGGGCCCTTCCGGCTGCGGCAAAACCACCCTCCTCAACTGCCTCTCCGGTCTCGACGATGTCGATAGCGGCGTCGTCCGTATCGAAGGTCAGGAGATTCAGACCCTCTCCGACAACGCCAAGACGGAGTACCGCGCCCGCCGCATGGGTTTCGTCTTCCAGTTCTACAACCTCCTCCCCGTCCTCTCCTCCGTCGAGAATGTGGAACTCCCGCTGCTCCTGAGCGGTGTCTCCGCCAGCGATTCACGCCGCCGCGCCATCGAGGCCCTCGATCTCGTGCAGCTCACGGACTGGGCCGACCATCGCCCCGCCCAGCTCTCCGGTGGCCAGCGCCAGCGCGTCACCATCGCCCGTGCCCTCGCCAACAACCCGGCCATCGTCTGGGCCGACGAACCCACCGGCGATCTCGACAGTGTCAACGCGAATGAGATCATGGCGCTCATCGAAAACCTCAACGCCGACAACCAACAGACGTTCGTCATCGTCACGCATGACCAAGGCATCGGCGACCGTTGCCATCGCACCGTCCTGATGCGCGACGGCCGGATCGAAGGCGAAGTGCAACACCGCCCCTTCAACGCCACCCCACCCCCGCTTGCGGACAGCGCCGGCTAGCGCGGTCACACCACCCGGAGCGCCAACGCTCCGGCGGAGGCATCCATGGACGAGATCTTCGGCCTCTCCATGACCACGCTCATGTGGGCCATCGTCGTTCTCCTCGCCCTGATCGCCGTCGTCCTCGCGGTCCTCGCGGCCCGCAATCCCCTCCTTTTCCGCCTCGGCCTGCGCAACGTCCCTCGTCGCAAGGCGCAAACCGCCCTCATCATCTTCGGCCTCATGCTCAGCACTCTCATCATCTCCTCCGCCTTCACCACCGGCGACACCCTCTCCACCAGCCTCCGCGGCACCGCCTTCCGCATCGCCGGGCCCATCGACCACCTCATCCAGTACGACGACGATGTCGGGCGCGGCCTCAGCCAGCGCGAGAGCGTCGTCCCCCAAGCCGTCGTCGACGACCTCAAGACTCACTTCGCCGACGACCCGCAGGTCCTTGGCTTCGTCCGCGCTCTCTTCGACAACGTCTCCATGTTCAACCAGGACACCCAGCAACTCCTCCCGCTCTCCTTCCTCCTCGGCCTCGACCCCGCCGAAGTCGACGCCATCGATGGCATCCCCTCCCTCCAAGGCGAGCGTCTCAACCTCGATGTCCTCGGCGAGCGCGGTATCATCCTCAACGAGACCGCCGCGCGCGAACTCGCCGCCGAGATCGGCCACACCATCGAAATCTCCGCCCTGCGCGAACGGCAGATCTTCGAAGTGGTCGCGATCGCTGAAGACACGCTTCTCAGCGGCGAAGTCAATCCGGCCGAGTCCCAGGGGGCGGTGATCCGCCTCGTCGATGCCCAAGCCATATTCGATCAGCCGGGCGTCGTCACCGGCGTCGGGGTCCACACCAGCGGCGGCGTCCGCGGCGCCCTCGATATCTCGGATACC
>PVBE011151033.1_pt1 | contig 101028 bp, 99 predicted proteins | sample 1631181 | NCBI WGS metagenome assembly PVBE01 (sample SAMN08397723, study PRJNA350692) | Marine metagenome, whole genome shotgun sequencing project. | isolation source: water | place: Pacific Ocean | collected 2012-04
TGCATCCGTGCCGACCTCGTGCTGCCCGAGTTTCTGGTCGAAATCCAGTCCATCGCCCATGTAGGGTGATCAGCTGGGCGGCTCGTGCGGCAGTGGCGTGACGGCGGTCGTGACTTCGATTATCTCGAACCGGAGCCCGGCCCTCGCGGGTTCGCGGCGGGCGATCGTAGCGTGTGGCCGTGGGCTGGGGGGAGACCTGATCTGTGAGCCGGCGCGTAGCGTCCAAGACTCTCCGGGAAACGGTTGACGAGGCGAAGCGACTTGCATTGGCCGAGCACCTCGTAAAATATAGTACCAAGACGGGGTCGGGGCCAGTGGCAACGGCGGGGCGTGTTCAGGACGCCGCCGGCGGGCGGGTTGCTCTCCCGATAGCGTGGGCTCGTTGAATTCCGGAGTGGGGACGTGTCCGAACTCTTATTGATCCTGGCCATGAACGGGCTTGTCTTCGGCCTGATCGTGGCCCTGATTGCCCTTGGGCTGTCCATCATCTTTGGGCTGCTCGACATCATCAATGTGGCGCACGGCGACTTCTTCATGGTGGGAACCGTGCTGGCCTGGACGATGATCGAGTACACTGGCAACTTTTGGCTGGCCTTCCTGTTCGTTCCGCTGTTCGGCTTTATGCTGGGCGCCATCATCGAGCGCGGCGTGATGCGTCCGGTCGAGGCTTCGGCGGCGCTTTCCATCGTTGCTACATTCGGTCTGTCGCTCATCCTCCAGGAGGGTGTGCGCGCCACGTTCGGGGCCACGCCGAAGCGTATGCTCGATCCCATCGGAGTGACATTTCCGATAATGAACCTGGAATACCAGGTCTATCGCTTGTTCGCCGCGGGGATCGCCATCGTTGCCATAGGCGGGTTCTTCCTGTTCCTGCACCGGACGAAGTTTGGGACCTGGATGCGCGCCGTGCGCCAGGACAGAGAAACGGCCATCGCAATGGGGGTTCCAGCCAACTTGGTGTTCATCATGACCTTCGGGCTGGGCACGGCGATGGCCATGCTGGGTGGGGTGGTGGCGGCGCCCATCACCAGCGTCGAGTTCCGGCTCGGCCTCGACGTACTGCCGCTCTGTTTCATGGCTGTCATCATCGGCGGCCTCGGCAACCTGCCGGGGACGGCGGTGGCGGCCGTACTGCTTGCCTTCATGGAGGGCATCATCATCAGCTTCACCGAGCCGACGACGGCGCGCATCGCCTCGCTGGTAATCATGAGCGCCGTTCTTCTGATGCGCCCGCAGGGCATTTTCGCGCGGAGCACGGTGTGATCTCCGCTGCCAGCCTCCCCCGAGGCGTCGCCGGCCCGGGCGGCGCCCCCCGGCTCGGCTTTGCCATCGCCGGCGCGGCGCTCGTCGTGCTGCCGTGGCTGGTGCCCGACTACCAGCGCGTCTTTATCGCCGAGATCTTTGTGTGGGGCCTGTTAGCCATGTCGTTCGCCATGGTCTACGGCTACGGCGGCATGCTGTCCTTCGCGCAGGCCGTGTTCTTTGGGGCGGGTTGTTACGGTTTCAACCTTGGCACCTTTCTTTTCGGGTTCAACACATGGGGCGCCGTGGCCTCGGCAGTGGTGGCCGCCATGGTCTTCGCCTTGCCCGTGGGATACGTCGCCACGCGCCTCCGTCACCACCACTTCCTCATCGTCACGGTGATCGTTTCGGTTCTGGTGACCGCTCTCCTGGCGTCTGGCCATTGGCGGTGGATTGCCGGCCCCTATGTGACACGCTCTCTCACCTTCGTTCCGGAGGTGCCGCTCGGCTTGGTGACGTTCAGCTTCCACGACGAGATCATCGCCTACTACTTCACGGTGACCATGACTGCGATCGCCTTCTTCGTGAGTTGGGTCCTCGTCCATTCGCCTTTCGGGCGGGCCCTCCGCGCCCTCAGTGACAACGAGACACGGGCCCAGATGATCGGCCTCAACGTCAATTCCCTGCGCTGGATGATGTTCGTTGCTGCCGCCGGGGTGGCTGGATACGCTGGCGCCCTCTACGCGCTGTTGGCACGTTACACCAATCTCGAATTCTTTCATTGGACCTATTCGGGAAAGGCGGTGGTGTGGGCCATCATCGGCGGCGCCGGCTCGCTCATCGGGCCCTTCGTGGGCACCGCCTTCTACATGGTCTCCAACGAGTATCTTTCCCGCTTCTTCGAGCAGTTCATCATCGTCTTCGCCGTGCTGATGCTGATCGTCATCCGCTATGCGCCGGAAGGGCTGTGGGGGCTGATCGTGCGTGCCTACGAGAGCACCAGAAAACAATGAACAGCCCAGCACACGCGGTCGCCATCGGCCCCATGCACGTCCTCGCCATCCTGGGCGCTCTTTTTTTGCTCAGCGCGCCGTGGTCGCTGCCGCTCGTCGTCAACGAGTTCTGGGTCACGGTGCTGGCCGAGATCCTGATCTGGAGCCTGTTCGCCACCAGCATCAACATCCTCTTCGGCTACACCGGGCTTCTCTCTTTCGGACAGGCCCTTTATTTCGGCATGGGCGCCTACGGCGTGGCGCTTGGCATCGACATGTTCGGCCTGTCGTTTTGGCCGGCTTTCCTTCTCGGCCTGGTGGCCGGTACGCTGACCGCCGCCATCGCCGGTATACTCGCGGTGCGCCTGACCTGGCACTATTTTGCCATCATCACCATCGTTTTCTCGCTGATTTTCTATTTCTGGGCGGTCGGCTGGAAGGACGTCACCGGCGGCGACGACGGATTGCCGTTTTCCGTGCCACCGGTCTTCAAGGCAGGCGGCCTGGAACTGACCGTGTTGGATCTCACCTTCCAGTACTATTTTATCCTGGTCATCGTCGGTGCCTGCTACTGGCTGCTCCGGGTCATCTTGAAAAGCCCACTGGGTTTCGCCTTCATGGCCATACGCGAGAACGATTCGCGGGCCAGCCTGATCGGCCTCAACCCTTACCAGGTCCGTTACATCTCGTTCGTTTTGGCGGGGTTCTACGCGGGCATGGCCGGCGTCTTGTTCGCCGTGTTCTCGCGCTACGCGTCGGCCGGAAACCTTTTTTGGACGGTGTCCGGGGAAGGCGTGATCTGGACCATCGTCGGCGGCGCCGGAACTCTCATCGGCCCGGGCATCGGAGCGGCCCTGCTCATCGTCATTCGCGAGGAGTTGTCGGTGTATTGGGAGCATTACCTGCTCATCGTCGGCGTCCTCGTGATCGTCGTCGTCACGTTCTTGCCCCAGGGAATTATGGGCCTGTTGCAACGCCGACTCGGAGGGACCCGCCCGACCGCGTGGGCGGACACAAAATTGCTTCCGGACAGCGGCCGGGAGAATGAGGATTTGGACCGTGAAAGCACCAGTTCTTCAGGTTGAAGGTCTGACCAAAAGGTTCGGCGGCCTGGTGGCGGTCGATGACGTGAGATTTGAACTCCCGGGCGGAGAGTTGCACGCCATCATCGGGCCCAACGGCGCCGGCAAGACCACTTTTTTCAACCTGATCTCGGGGTTTCTGCACGCCGACGCGGGCCGTGTCGTCTTCGCTGGCCAGGACATCCTCGGCAAGCCACCCTACCAAATCAGCCGCTGTGGCATCGGCCGCACCCTGCAGATCAAGAGCGTATTCAACGGGCTGTCGGTCTACGACAACGTTTGGATCGCAGCACAGACGCGGGGGCAGTTTTTGCATCCGTTCCGCCACGCCCGGAAGTTCACCGAGACCGCCAGGCGCACCGAACGCATCCTCGACGAAATTGGCCTCACCGCTTACGCCGAAGATCTCGCCGGGAACCTCAGCTACGGCGACGTGGCGCTTCTCGAGATCGCCATCGCACTGGCCACGCAACCGACGCTGCTGCTGCTCGACGAACCGGTCGCCGGCATGAGCCCCGAGGAAACCCAGAGCACGGTCTCCAAGATCCGGGAGCTTTCCGGGAACGTCGACGTCATCCTCATCGAGCACGACATGGAGGTCGTCTTCGAGGTTGCCGACGTCATCACGGTAATGAACCAGGGCCGTATCCTGTGTCAGGGCAGGCCGGACGACATCGCCAATGACCCCAGGGTGCAGGAAGCATACCTGGGGACGCCGGAATAGAGGGCGTCATGCTGACACTCGAAAGCGTCCACGCTCATTACGGCAAGAGCCACGTCCTGCAGGGCGTCGACCTGCGCGTCGACGATGGCGAGGCGGTGGCGCTTTTGGGCCGCAACGGCGTCGGCAAGACGACGACGCTGCGCACCATCATGGGATTGATGCCGCCGAGCGACGGCAGCGTGACCTTCGACGGTGCCCGCCTCGATCGCACGCAGGCTCACAAGATTCCCCGCCTCGGGCTGGGCTACGTTCCCCAAGGCCGGCGCATCTTCCCCAAGCTCTCGGTGTTCGAAAACATGTGCATCGGCCTCGACAGGAAGCCCGACCAACGGGCGCTCCAAGGCATATACGAGCGCTTCCCCGTGCTCAAGGAGCGGGCCGGGCAACAAGGGGGCACCCTTTCCGGCGGCGAGCAGCAGATGTTGGCCATCGCCCGCAGCTTGGTGATGAACCCCAAGATCATTCTCTTCGACGAACCTACCGAAGGGATCATGCCGAAGCTCGTGGCCGGCCTCCGCGACGAGATCAGGGCCATCTGCGAGGCCGGCGTCTCGGTCCTGCTGGTCGAGCAGAACGTGCGCGTGGCGCTGGCCATATGTAACCGTGTTTACATTATGGAGAAGGGTGTGATTTCATACGGGGGAGTGTCTCAAGAACTCCGCGAAAAGCCGGAGATTGTCCATCGCTACCTGGGCATCGCTCTCTGACGCGCAGCTTCAAACATTGGGAGGAAAATCACATGGCAGTCAGTCGTAGAAGTTTCATGAAAAGTGTTTTGGCCGGGGGTGTATTGGGCCAAGGCCTGAATCTGACGTTGACAAGGAATTTGTTTGCCAAGCCATCGGGAGAGCCGATCATTATCGGTCACCAGTGCGAGTTGACCGGCGGCATATCGTCGTGGGGCTACTGGCTCGACAAGGCGGCCCGTACAGCCTGCGATTACCTCAACCAGAATAACGGGATCGCTGGGCGACCCGTGAAATACGTGGTAGAGGACACCGAAACCAACCCGCCCACCGGGGCGCGTAAATTTCGCTCACTGGTGCAGCGCTCCAAGGCCGACTTCGTCATCGGCTCGGTGCATTCCGGTGTCGACCTGGCAACGGTTCCGATCGCCAAGGAGCTGAAAACAATCTATATCCCCCAAGGCATGGCCGCCGAGATGACCGGCGCCAAGGGCAACCGCTATGTCTTCCGGGTGGGCAGCGACACCTATTCGCAAGCCGCCGCCGGTGCCGCCTGGGCCATGAAGAACCTGGGAAAGAAGTGGTCCTTCGTCTTTGCCGACTACGGCTGGGGTTGGAGCCACTACAACGAGCACAAGGCGGTACTCGATAAACTGGGCGCCGACGTCGGCGACCCCATCGCCGTACCGCTCGACGCCAAGGACTTCCTGCCGTATCTCGCCAAGGTGAAAGGCGACACCGAGCAGCTCTACTCCATCTTCTTCGGTTCCCAGTCGGTCGCCTACTACACGCAAAGCCAGTCCATGGGACTGGGCAAGCGCATGAACCGCTATTCAGTGATCTGCACCCACGAGTCGATTTCGCCTAAGCAGATCAAGGGGGCGTCGGAGGGCATTTACGTGCTCGAGTACATGCCACGGATGCTCAAGTACAAGGACACCCCGCATCACCGCAAGTTGCGCGATCTCATGCGTATCGACCCGGTGGACGGCAAGGAGGAAGGCAGCAACCGGATCATCGCCGGCAGCCACTACTGGGCCGTATGGGAGAGCGTCTTCTTCATCCAGAAGGCGATCGAGAAGAGCGGCTGGAAGTCGAAAAAGGACACCCCCGACTTCATCCAGGCGTTGGAGGGTTTGAAAGTCAAGGAGTCCTTCGAGCACCCGCAGGGCGACAAGTACATCCGCGCCCAGGACCACAAGGCGGTGATCGACTTCTTCATGAGCAAGATCGAGAACGGTGAAATCCACGTCAAGAACAACATCCCGTCCAGTGACGTGGCGTCCCGCTTCCCGCCGCGCTTCGACTTCACCAAGGAGTCGTTCTAGCGCCGCGTTTGCCCCGGGGCGGCCGTGCCAGGCCGCCCCGGACCGACTTGATCGCGATGGCGCCCGGACCCGGAGCGAGTATTAGGTGGTGACCACGTATCCAGCCTACAAAGTGGCGGCGGCGCACGTGGCGCCCGTATTCCTCGATCTGGAGGCGACGGTCGACAAGGTCTGCGCGCTGATCGAGGAGGCGGCGAAGGGCGGCGCCGCGCTGATCGTCTTTCCCGAGACCTACGTTCCCGCCTTTCCCGTGTGGTCGTCGCTGCGCGCCCCCATCCACAACCACGATCTCTTCCGGCGCCTGGCCGGCGCCTCCATGCTGGTCCCCGGTCCCGAGCTCGCCCGCATCGCGTCGACGGCCCGCCAATGCGGCGTCTTCGTGTCCCTGGGCTTCAACGAGGGCACCAAGGCGAGCGTCGGGTGCATCTGGAATTCCAATGTGCTGATCGGCGACGACGGGGCGATCCTCAACCACCACCGCAAGATCGTGCCCACGTTCTACGAGAAGCTGACGTGGGCCAACGGCGACGGGGCGGGCCTTTGTGTCGCCGAGACTCGCCTGGGTAGGGTTGGGGCGCTGATTTGCGGCGAGAACACTAACCCACTGGCCCGTTTCACCCTGATGGCGCAGGGCGAGCAGCTGCACCTTTCCACCTATCCGCCGGTGTGGCCGTCCCACGACCCAAAGGAGGGCGGCAACTACGATCTGGCCAATGCCATCCGCATTCGCGCCGGCGCCCATTCCTTCGAGGCCAAGTGCTTCACCGTCGTCACCTCGGGTTTCATGGACAAGGCGATGCGCGACGAGCTCGCCAAGCTGGACGACAACGCCGGCCGCATCCTCGACGCCACGCCGCACGGCGTCTCCATGGTCATCGGCCCGGACGGCGAGCCGGTGGGCCAAAGCCTCAGCGCGGAGGAGGGAATCCTTTATGCCGACATCGACCTCGCGGCATGCGTCGAGCCCAAGCAAATTCACGATGTGGTTGGCTACTATAACCGCTTCGATATTTTCAAACTCACCGTCGATCGCTCCGCCAACCGGCCCATCACCTTCGAAATGGAGGACGATGAGCACGTGGCGCGATCCGCCGACGAGGAAGAACCGGCGGAAGGGGCGGAAAAGGGCGAGACGGAGAACGTCTTGAGGGTTCGCGGCTGATGCAGGCAACCGGACGTCAAGACCTTTCCGTATTTTCCGGCGCGGCGGACGCGTGGGCGCGGGACTCGCTGCTGGTTGGTGCCATGGTCGGACTCGTCCTGTCGTTGCCCCCCACCATCTACGGGTATTTGTCCTACAGGCAGTTTGACTTTTTTGGGTTCACCTACTACGTGCCCTATGAGGAGGTCTTTGCGGCCCTTCGCTCGCGCGACGTCGAGGCGATCTTGGCCGCTCCGCTGATTTCCGCGAACATGACCAGCGGATTCTTGTTTTCCACCGTATATGTCCTCGACATCCAGCAGCTCGTACTCTCCGTCGGCCTGGGGGTGGCGATCGGGATCAATCTGGTGGCGTTTTTGGCGCTGCGCCGGGAGTGCCTCGTCTCTGGGCTCGGCGGCGGCGCGGTGGCCGCCGGCTCGGGACTGTTGGCCACCGTCGCGGCGAGCAGCACCGGGCTCGTCGGATGCTGTGGCTCTGCGCTCAGTGGTGGCGTGTTGGCGCTCATCGGTGTCAGTAGCACGACGGCGGCACAGATTGCCGAGGCCTCGCCGCTCCTCCAAGTTGCGCTGATCGCCGGATTCGCCCTCAATTACCTGCACCGACGCCGGCGCCGGCGCACGGCGGCCCCTACTTAGAGCCGTCGGCCTCGTCCTGGTGTTGCCCCCGTCGGGGAGTTTCCTGTGACAGACCTCAAAGACAAGCGGCATACCATCGAAGATCGGCAGTTGATCGCCGAGACGCCTGATCTGCGCGTGCGAATCCTTACCTTGGCAAGCGCCCAGCAAGTCCCCTGGCACTACCACACGGCGGTTACCGATACCTTCATCTGTCTAGAGGGGCCGATGGTCGTCAAAACCACGAGCCCCGACGCGGATCACGAACTGCTGCCCGGAGATAGCTGTACTGTGCCGCCCGACACGGCGCATCAAGTGGCGGGAAAGAACGGCGGCCGCTGCCGTTTCGTGATCGTACAAGGGGTCGGCGAGTACGATAATATTCTGGTTGAAGACTAAAACCGCGTGCCCGCAATGTGTCGAAAGCAGGCACCGGCGGATTACCCCTGGGGCCAGCGCTCACGTTCTTTATGAACACTCCGCCTACGCCGGTGCGGTTCGAGTTTCTGCCAGATCGTTCCAAACCCGTTGATCGGCCAGTTTTCCATCGCAGACCGTAAACCGGTCGATGAAGCGGATGCCCTCGAACGCCGTCCCGTCGGGCCATTCGCCGTCGAGGGTACCGAATGCGTAGACGGCAACGCCCTCCTCGCACGCCACCTCGTCAATGCGCTCGTATGTCTTTTTTGCGGACCGGTAGCGTTCTTCGGCCCACGGCACGAGCTCTTCTAGACTGCCGAACTCCACGCCTCCCGGGTAAATGGAAGTAAAGCCGTCAGCCAACATCTCCCTGGCCTTCTCGAAGTTGCGGGCGGCGGTCGCGTCGAGATAGGCGCGCACGAGCTTGGCTGGCGACGGCAAGGGCGCTCCAGGCGTTCGCGAGACACGTCCCCGCATATAGCCCACCGGCTTCGCCACCTCGTGAAGGATGACCGTAATTCCATCGAGCGGGGCGGCGATGGTGGCACGAACCGCATCGGTAAGACGTTCGCTGAGCGTTTGTCGCGTCTCTTCGTCATAGCCTTCCAGGAGCGTTATGGTGACGACAGGCATGGCGGGTCTCCCTCCTTGGTTTGCCGGGGGTCCCGACGGAGCCTTCGTGCGCCGACAGCCCCCAGGACCATACCGCGCGCGAAATTTGAGTTCAGGCTCTTTCTGCCGGAGCCGTTTCCGTGTATAGCACGGCCATGAGCGTGATCGCTGACACGGGAGACCTCTCCGCCTTTTGCCGGCGTCTCTGCGAAGCTCCCTTCATCACCGTCGATACCGAGTTCATGCGCGAGCGCACCTATTGGCCGCGTTTGTGCGTGGTGCAACTCGCCGGCCCTGACGAGGCACGGGCCATCGACGCGCTGGCCGACGGCCTGTCCCTGGATCCCCTGTTCGAATTGATGGCCGAGGAACGCGTGCTCAAGGTCTTCCACGCGGCGCGCCAGGACCTGGAAATATTCTTTCGCCTTACGGGCCGCCTGCCGGAGCCCGTATTCGACACCCAGGTGGCGGCCATGGTCTGCGGCTTCGGCGACTCCGTGGGCTACGAAACTCTGGCCAACAAACTGGCCAAGGCGCGCATCGACAAGTCGTCGCGCTTTACCGATTGGGCGTTGCGCCCACTCAGTGAACGCCAGATCAAATACGCGCTGTCCGACGTCACCCACCTGAGGGTGGTCTACGAGAAGCTATCCCGCCGGCTCGCCGCCAATGGCCGTGGGGGCTGGTTGGATGAAGAGATGGCGATATTGACGGCCTTCGGAACCTACGACATAGATCCCTATGAGACTTATCGGCGCATCAAGGGGCGCGGCAAGGGAGGACGCTTTCTGGCCGTGCTGCGTGAGCTCGCCGCCTGGCGCGAGAAGGAAGCGCGAAGCCGAGATCTGCCCCGTAACCGGGTACTGCGCGACGAGGCTCTGGTGGAAATCGCCCATCATACGCCGAAAACACCCGAGGAGCTGGCGCGCACCCGTGGCCTCGGTCACAAGATGGTCCAGGGGGCTGGTAGAGTGGCCCTCCTGCGGGCGGTGAAGAAGGGTCTAGACCTGCCCGAAGCCGAGTGTCCGAAACCCGAGCCCAAGCGCGACCTGCCGCGCGGCCTGGGACCGGTCATCGATCTTCTCAAGGTGCTCCTGAAGATGAAGTGCGAACAGTTCGAGACGGCCCAAAAGCTGGTCGCCTCGGCCGCCGACATCGAGCGCATCGCGGCCCAAGGCGAGGACGCCGATGTGCGCGCGCTCGGCGGCTGGCGTCGCGAGGTCTTCGGCGAGGACGCCCTGAAACTGGGGCGTGGCGAGATCGCGCTGGCCATCGAGGGCAAGAAACTGAAGCCGGTCCCCATCGAGCAGGACTGAGCGGCCCGTCGGACTCGCCCAACAGTCCTCGGTTTCGCGTAAACCCATACATCAGTATCGTCTGGATATACCTCTGCCTTGTTGTCCCCGAAGGCGCCGGTATTTACCCTTCTTTTCATTAAGTTTTTGGCGCTTTCCGCGGCGCGCTGGCAACGGGTCCGGTACCGAACCAAGGCCTGAAATTAGAGGAATTGAGCGAAGACGATTTTGCGAATTTCGCCAATCGGCATGCCACCTCCCCCGAGATAGGCAAGAACGCCACCTACCTGGACGACAAGGACGCTGGCGAGGATCAAGGTGAGACGCGGCTCTTCGGACTCACGGGCTGCGGCGGGATATGCGGAGCGGTCTCCTGCGTGTTCAAGGAAAACATCCGAGGCGCCGGGCAGACGTGCAAGCTGGACGCCATCATCGACGGAAGGTTGCGCGAGCGGGGGCTGGCCAGCGTCCTGGTGGCCAGGGAGTTCATCGACCTGGTGAGCGAGGCGACGCTCCGCATCGGCCGCATTTATTCCTACGCCGTCCACCCCGCCACCGTTCGGCTCCTGAGCCGTCTGTCCTTTGGCGATCCGCCGCCGGCCGGCGCGCCGATCTCCAGCGTGCGCTTCGACGAAGTATCGCGCGAGCGCTTTTTCGTCACATGCTGTGCTTCGTTCGAAGGCGTTACCAATCAATTGGAGCTTCAGTGCGCCATGTGCCTGGGCGGCGACCGGCGGGCCAGATCGTGGTACTGGCCCGCCCGTTCGTGAGGTCTCCATCGGGGGCTTGAGAGCCTGAAGGCCCGGCCACCGGCGCCAGTTATCCTCTTTGTCCTTCATTCGGCGGGCATTCCAGGATCTGGCGCACCAGCGGCACCGTGATGTTGCGCCGTTCGGCCAGGGCCGCCGCGTCCGCCGCCGCCACCAGCCGGCGCGCTTCCTCGAGGGAGCGCTCCATGTGCGTCACCATGTAGGAGATGACGTCTTCATCCACCTTGAGCTGGCGGTCGGCGAACAGCTTGACGAGCACCGCGGCGATCAACGCATCATCGGGCGGGCCGATGGCGACGGCGGTGGCGGCAACCAGCCGCGAGCGCAAATCGGCGAGGCGCGCCTCCCAGCGCGCCGGTGGGCGGACCGATGTCAACAGCAGGTGGCGGCCCGCCTCGTGGACGGAGTTGTAGAGATGCAGCAGCGCCTCCTCCCGCCCCTCGGCGACGAGGACCTCAGCGTCGTCGATGACGCCGGCCCGGGCCTCCCCCAGGAGCAGGCCGGGATCAATTTCCGCCATCGCCTGGGGCGATGCCAGGATGGCGCCGCTGCGCGCCATGAAGACCTGCGCCAGATGGGTCTTGCCGCTGGCCGGCGGGCCGTGAACGGAGAGGACGGGCGACGGCCAATCGGGCCAGCGGTCGAGCCAGGCCACCGCTTCGGCGTTGTTGGGGGCGACCAGGAAATCCTCGCCCGAGAGCGCCGGGCGGTGGTCGAAGGCGAACGTCAGTTGCGGATGGGCCGTCAACGCCCATCGCCCGCGTCGTCGCCGAGACCCTCATAGAGGCGGCTGTCGCGGTAGCTCTCGAGGGTGAAGCGGACGAGGACGCCGATGACCGCGGCCGCCGGCACGGCAAGCAATATGCCGGTGAAGCCGAACAGCGTGCCCCCGGCGAGCAGGGCGAAGATCACCCATACCGGATGGAGCCCGACGCGGTCTCCGACCAGCTTCGGTGTCAGGAAGTTTCCCTCTGCCGCCTGGCCCACGGCGAAGACGGCGGCGACCAGCGCGACGGATCCCAAGCCCGAAAACTGGGCCAGGGCGACGCTGATCCCGACGGCCAACCCCACCATCATCCCGAAATAGGGAATGAAGGAAATGAGCCCGGTGCCGAGACCGATCAAGAGGCCGAACTCTAGCCCCACCAGGCTCAGCCCGACGGCGTAGAAGGCGCCCAGGATTAGGCACACAGTCGCCTGCCCGCGTATGAACCCGGCAAGGGTGCGGTCGATCTTGCCGAACTGGTCGTGGATCGCCGGGGCCGACCCGCGCGGCAGGTAGGCGTCGATTCGCTCGACGATGCGGTCCCAGTCGCGGAGCAGGTAAAAGGAGACCAGCGGCGTGATGACGACCAAGGAAATCAACTGAAAGAGCGCCACGCCGCCGCTCCATACATTGGCCAGGAGCGCCCCGATCCACTTGATCGCCTGGCCGACATAGGTGCCGGCGGCGTCGCCAAGGTTATCCATACCGCCCGCCGGCACGATCGTCTGGAGGCGTTCGAGCAGCGGCTCCGCATACTCCCGCAGTACCGCCGCATAGCCCGGCAGCCGGCCGATGAAGGCGACCACTTGGCCTTCCAGTAGCGGTACGAGAAGAACCAGCAGGATGATCACCGTCGCGAAGAAGGCTGCCGTGATAAGGCTGGTCGCCAGGACCCGCGAGAGGCCCCACTTCTCCAGGCGGTCGGCCACCGGGTCCAAGAAGTAGGCCACCCCCATCCCGGCGACGAACGGCAGCAGCATGCTCTTCAGCAGAAATACTAGGACGCAGAAGACGGCGAGAACGGCGAGCCAGATGGCGAGGTGTCGTTCTCTGGTCACTCCCCTTCCTCCATGGCGGTGGCGCGGCGCGACCAGCTTACCACGTACATGGCGCCCGACAGAAACGTCGTCGCCGCGACAAGATAGACCGTTCCCTCGATCAGGGTGAACCAGCCGTCGTCGGCCTCGAAGCCGAGCAGGCCCAGCACCATGGCGGCGAGCACGATCTGGGCGGCGGTGTTGATCTTGCTGATCATGATGGGGTTCATGCTCAGGCTCCCGGTCAAGGTCTGAAACAGGATGGCGCCGCCGACGATCAGGAGGTCGCGGAAAACGACCCCGATCACCAACCACGTGGGCAGGTGACCGGCCTGACCCAAGGAAACATACACGCTGACCAGTAGCACCTTGTCGACCAGTGGATCGAGGAAGCGGCCGAGTTCGGTCTCGGCGTCGAATTTCTTGGCGATGAAGCCATCGATCGCGTCGCTGACGCCGGCCGCTACGAATACCCAGAAGGCCCACAGGAAGTACCCGTTGAGGATCATCCCCACGGCAACCGGCACCGCCAAGAGCCGTCCGATGGTGATGATGTTGGGGAGGCTCAATGCCCCGTCCCAACGCCACCGGCGCGCCCTAGAATCCAGCCATCCTCGTCCTCCTCGATGATGAGATCGGCCTGCGCCAGGGCCAGCGAGAGTTGTTCGAGCTCGCCCATGTAGTGAAGGTTGACCCGCACCTCGGCGCGTGACAGCAGGAGCAGGTCGACGTGGTTGATGACAGCTACATTGATAAGCCGCCCGCGCACGTCTAGCCAAGCGCCGAGACCGCTGATGGGCACCGTCACCGCTAATACTGAGGACTGCCCGAACTGCAGAAAATTATCCCGTTTCCAGTTGTCTTCGACGCGCCGGGTGACGTCGGTGGCGGCCCGTAGCAGCAAGGCATCCATGCTCTCCCCGGGGCCGGCGGAATAGGTGCTGACGGTGGTTTGCTCCTGCTGCACGGTGCCGTAGCGGGTGGCTAACACCTTGAGCTCCGGAAGGCCGCGGCGCTCGCTGACGCGCAGAGATCCGTGGGTGACCAGCGAGTCGCGGGCATCGTAGCGCGCCGCGACGGCGGCTAGCCGCTGCACATCTCCGCTCAGCGCTTGTTCCGCCCCGATGGCGAGTATGTCCTTGAGGTCACCGATGGGCAGCACCAAGGGCACTAGACCGTCGGTGGGAGGCCGCGCTACCCAGGCGTCCCGCCAAGGATTGGGGTCGTCGAAAAGCAGCTTGGCGCCCGCCGCCTGAAAAACCGGCAACACGAGGACCGGTTTGCTTGGCGTCTCCGCGAACGGCAGATCGTAATCGATGAGCAGGCGGCGCACTTTCTGGGCCTTGAAGCGGATGTTCAGCCAGGCGATATAGCGCACCGCCGAGGTCTTCTCCTTGGCCACCTCGAAATCCTTCACCAGGGCGGCGATCTCGACCCGCGCCAGATCGGGCAGGCGGCCGCGGTCGGCGCGCAGGGTCAGGCGCTCCAGGAGAATTCCGTAGGCTGCGACCTGGCCATCGAGCAGGGCCTTCTCGCGGGCCGCCGCCGCCGTCTCCTCGGTAACGTCGACGGCTACGTTGCGCACCTCGAAGGCGTCCTTTGCTTGCCTCCCCGATTGCCCCCCCGATTGCCCGTGGGCGGGCGCCGCGATCCAGCACGCGAGGAGCACGGCGACACCCGCCGGTAATCCGCGCCGGCCGGCCAAATGTCTGTGATCAGTCATTGCAAACCGTACTCGATGAAGTATCTTCAAGCCTCGCAAGGGGCGCCAACTTACCACGTTGAGCCGGGGGAGAAAGGCATTACACGCCTAAGTTACAAGGCTTCCGGCGTTGACATCGACGCCGGCGCGGCATTGGTTGATGCCGTCAAGCCGCTAGCCGCGTCGACGGAGCGCCCGGGGGTGGCTTCGGCGGTCGGCGGCTTCGGCGCACTTTTCGACCTCAAGGCGGCGGGCTACAGCGACCCCATACTGGTGGCCTGCACCGATGGGGTGGGCACCAAGCTCAAGGTGGCCGCCGCCGCCGGCTGCCACGACACGGTTGGCATCGACCTGGTCGCCATGTGCGTCAACGACTTGGTGGTGCAAGGCGGCGAGCCCTTGTTTTTCCTCGACTACCTGGCCACCAGCAAGCTCGACGTGGCGGCGGCCGGCGAGATCCTGGGCGGTATCGCCAAGGGCTGCCGGCAAGCCGGCTGCGCCCTGATCGGCGGGGAGACGGCGGAGCTTCCCGGCATGTACGCGCCCGGCGACTACGACCTCGCCGGCTTCGCCGTGGGCGCCGTGGAGAGGGGTGGTGTGCTCACCGGCGAGGGCATCGGCGCCGGCGACGTGGTCCTCGGTTTGGCTTCCAGTGGCCTGCACGCCAACGGCTTCTCCCTGGTGCGCCGGGTGGTCGCCGATGCGGGGCTCGACTACGGCGCGCCAGCGCCCTTCGAGCCCGGCCGCGGCCTCGGCTCCGCCCTGTTGGAGCCGACGCGCATCTACGCCCGGAGTTGCCTCGCCTTGGTGCGCGCCGGCCATGTGAAGGCCCTCGCCCACATCACTGGCGGCGGCCTCCTCAACAACATCCCGCGCGTCCTGCCGGTCGGTCTGGGGGTCGAGATCGACTGCGCTGCTTGGGCCCCGCCCGCCGTCTTCCGGTGGCTCGCCGAGAGCGGCGCCATCGCCCCCTGGGAAATGACCAGCACCTTCAACTGCGGCATTGGCATGGTGGCGATGGCGGCGCCCGGCTATGCGGCGGCGGTTAAGGATGGCTTGACGGCTGCCGGCGAGACGGTGGTCGAGATCGGCCGCGTCACCGAGCGGCGCGGCACCGGCCCCGCCGTCGTCCTCAAGGGGATCGAGCAGGCGTGGCAAAGCTGAAGGTCGGCGTATTGATCTCGGGAAGGGGCTCCAATCTTCAGGCCCTGATCGACGCCGCCTCGGCGGACGACTATCCGGCCGAGATCGTGACCGTCATCTCCAACGTGCCTGGCGCCGTCGGGCTGGAGCGAGCCGCCAAGGCGGGAATCCCCACCAATGTCGTCGATCACCGCGACTTCCAAAACCGCGAGACCTTCGAGGATGCGCTCAACGACGTGCTGTCGGCGGCGGCAGTGGAACTGCTCTGCCTGGCCGGCTTCATGCGCCTGGTGACCGACGGTTTCGCCGGGCGCTGGCGCGACCGGCTGGTCAACGTCCACCCCTCCCTGCTGCCCGCCTTCAAGGGGCTTGACGTGCACCAGCGCGTCATCGAGGCGGGGGTGCGCTTCACCGGTTGCACGGTCCATTTCCTGCGCCCCGCCATGGACGAGGGGCCGATCATCGTGCAGGCGGTGGTGCCGGTGCAGGCCGACGACGACGCTTCGGCCCTGGCCGCCCGCGTGCTGGCCGAGGAACACCGCATCTATCCCCTGGCCCTGCGCCTCATCGCCGAGGGCCGGGTAAGGGTGGTGGAAGAGCGCGTCCTCGTTTCGGGCGCGGCGGCGCTCGAAGGCGTGCTGATCAATCCGGTGCCGGTGTAGTCGGAGTATTCATAAAAGCGTAGGTGCCGGCTCCGGGGGGTCCTCCGCTGGTCGGTGCTTTCGGTCCTTAGCAGACGTCGTTGCGGAGGATGACTCGCCTTCTAGATTCTTATCCGATCAGTTGGAATCGTGTCGTTACCGGCCCCCCCCCTCCTAGGGAGAGGGCTATCTATCTGGAAACACGATGAAATTCCCCTCCCCCTGTGCGGGGGAGGGTTGGGGTGGGGGGGTATTGGACTGGTGCCACTTGGTCGGAAAACGCTCTAGGTATGGCTTCCGCCAGAGTTCTTCAACAGCCTCGGCTGGGAGCGGAAGTTAGCTACACTCCCAAGAATAATCTGATAGCTACCTATTCTTCATTCTGGACAAGGTTCCTCGGCTTGATACAAATCAAGGTATGGTATTCGGCGTGATGGTTAAGAAATCTAGGGTTTCCGAAGGGGGCAACCGGGGGGCAGCAATGCACACGACGCGAACCGTCGCCGCCATCTCGCTTGACGCCGCCGACCTGCTCGGCGGCGGGCACGGGGCGGAGGGCTGGTCGTGTGGCCTGCCCTTCTTGTTCGTGCCGCTCAAGGACAGGGACGCGGTAGGACGCATGAAAATCGACCCGGCGGCCTGGGACAAGGCCATTGCTGATTACCCGGCGACGGCACGCTGAAATTCGTCATCGAGCAGGGATTCGAGATGGGCCGGCCGAGCCTCGTGTAGATGGAACTCGACAAGAAAACCGGCGCCATTGCTGCCGTCCGCGTCGGCGGTGCGTCGGTGCTGCTCAACGAAGGGGAAATGGAGATCCCGGAAGACTAGCCGGCGGCGATGCGCGCCGCGCCCGCCGCATCGAGGCGCGTCACCCGGCACGGCAGGCCGCGGGTGTCGGCCGAGCCGCTCATGGGGTCCCACGGGCCGTCGTAGCTCATGACGGCGTTGATGTTGACCTCCAGACAACCGCGTTCCGGTGCCGCTGTCTCGGGCAGCCACCAGCCCATGCCGGTGCGCACCACGCCGGGCGGCGTCGTCTCCGTGACCTTGACGCGCAAGCGGCAGCGCCCCACCCTGTCCGGGGTCTCCACGATCCCCCAGTCGCCGTGCCTAAGGCCGTACCCGGCGGCGGTCTCGGGGTGTACCTCGATCTCCGGGTCAGGGGAGACCTTGCGCGCCCACGCTTGTTCGCGGAAGCGCGAGTGGTGGTAAGTCTTCTCACGGACGCCGGTGAGCAGGATCAGCGGGAACTCGGCGCGCGCCGTTGCCGCATGGTGCTCGGGCCGGGGCGGAGCGTAGTCGGGCAGGGGCTCGAGGCCGAGCCCAGCCAGGGTTTCCGAGTAGAGCTCGACCTTGGCCGTCGGGGTGGCGAAGGTCTGGTTCTCGAAATCGCCGAGGGCGTAGAGGAATTCGGCGTAGCCCTCGGCCATGAGGTCGTCCATAGAGATGTCTGAGCCTTCCAGCAAGAACTCGTTGAAGGCGCGCTTGGTGGGCCACGGCAGGAAGTCGGCGGCAAGGGCGCCCCGCGCCTCCATGCGCGCCAACAAACCCTTGGCGATCTCGAGGTCCGACAGCGCCTCGCCCCGGGGGGGCACGGAGGCGCGGGTGAATTGCACGCAAGGGCCGCCCACCTGCAGCATGACCTCCTCTTCCTCCAGGGTCGTCGTCTTGGGCAGTACGATGTCGGCGATCTCCGCGGTCGGCGTCATGGTGTGGGTAGCGACGGCCAGGAAATCGAGGCTACGGAGCGCGGCGATGGTCTTCGAGGTGTCGGGATAGGTGACGACGATGTTGACGCCGCTCACGTAGGCTGCGCGCACCGGATAGGGTTTGCCGGTGAGCATGGCCTTGATGACAGAGGGGTTGTGGCATGCCGTCTGCCATCCCTTGGGCCCGGCCCACAACGGGAAGCGCTCTGCGCCGATGGTGAGTTCCTCGACGTCCGGCGGCAGCCTGAACCGGGGGTCGTGCAGGAGGTCCAGGTAGGTGCGGAATCCGGTCGGCTTCTTGAGGCGGCGGCAGCCCCCCGCCCGGTCCACATTGCCGGTGATGGCGAGCAGGCAGTGATAGGCGCGGAAGGTCTGCACGCCAGCCGAGAAGGCATCGATGCCGTGGCCGCTGATGAAGGTGGACGGCCCTTCGGCGAACAAGCGTGCGGCGTGTACGATGTCGGCGGCGGGAACGCCGGAAAGCTCCTCGGCGCGGGCCGGCGGGTATTGGGCCGAGCGCTCGGCGAAGGCGTCGAAGCCGTGGCACCAGCGCTCGACGAAATCACGGTCGTAAAGGTCCTCCGATATCAGCACGTGGCTCATGGCCAGGGCCACGGCGGCGTCGGTGCTGGGACGCGGGGCGAGCCACAGATCGGCAATGTCCACCGCCGGGATGCGCGCCGGATCGATGACGACAATGCTGGCACCGCGTTTGCGGGCGCGCTTCAGGGCCATCCACTGGACGGGATCGGCGGCCGACGGATTGCGCCCGACGATCAGCGCGCAGGCCGTGTTCTCCACGTCCTCGCCGCCGACCACGCCGAGCCCCGTGACGCGGTCGCTCACCGCCCGGCAGCCGCCGCATAGGTCCTGGTTGATCATCCAGTTGGGGGAGCCCATCGAGCGCATCAAAAGCGCGACGATGGCGCCGCGGCTGAAAAACGCGCCGCTGACGGCGCCGACTAGTGCCGTCGCGCCAAACTCGGCGGCGATGGTGGCGCACCTTTCGGCCATTTCGTCCAAGGCCTCGTCCCAGGTGATGCGCACCCACGCACCGCCGCCGCGTGCCGCCACCCGCCGCATGGGGTGAAGGACGCGGTCGGTGCCATAGGTGAGTTCGGGCAGCGCCCGGATGCCCTTCACGCAGAAAGCGCCCTTGGAGTACGGGTGGCCGGGGTTGGGGGCGACCTTGACGACGCGGCCGTCTTCGACGGTGACTAGCGCCCCGCAGGCGGTCGAGCACTCCCAGCACGTGCTCGGGTATGTGGTTAGGTCCGCCGCCATGGTCTGGCTCGTCTCCCGTCGTCGGCCCGACACCGGTTCTCGATCAGCATAGCACGCGGTTCCGGCGACGCGCACCTTGACAAAAGTGTCCCGAGAGTGTGCTTTGGCGCGCCGGCGGGGCGGGGCGCCTCGGCGGCCTCGATTCCCGGCAACGCGAAGGTTCCCACCGATGCACCCCTACCGCACCCACACTTGCGGCCAGTTGCGGCCCGCCGACACCGGCGCCGAAGCGCGGATATCCGGGTGGGTGCACCGCAAGCGCGACCACGGCAACCTGCTGTTCATGGACGTGCGCGACCACTACGGCATTACCCAATGCGTGATCGACGTCTCCGGCGCACTTTTCGACGAGGTCGAGGCGGTGCGTCCCGAAAGCGTCGTCACGGTGACGGGGAAGGTGGTGGAGCGCTCCGAGGACACCGTCAATCCCAACCTGCCGACCGGCGAGGTCGAAATCACCATCGAGGCGTTCCATATCGAATCGCCGGCCGACGTGCTGCCCATGCAGGTGGCCGGCGAGGAAGAGCCTTCCGAGGAGATGCGGCTCACCTACCGCTTCCTTGATCTCAGGCGCGAGCACGTGCACGCCAACATCGTGCTGCGCGGCCAGGTCATCGCCTCCATCCGCCGGCGCATGATCGAACACGGGTTCATGGAGGTCCAGACGCCGATCCTGACCGCCGGCTCGCCGGAAGGGGCGCGCGACTATCTAGTGCCGAGCCGCAGCCACCCGGGCCAGTTCTACGCGTTGCCCCAGGCTCCCCAGCAGTTCAAGCAGTTGCTCATGGTGTCGGGCTTCGACAGGTACTTTCAGATCGCGCCCTGCTTCCGCGACGAGGATGCCCGCGCCGACCGCTCGCCGGGCGAGTTCTACCAGCTCGATTTCGAGATGGCGTTTGCCACCCAGGACGACGTCTTCGCCACCATCGAGCCGGTGTTCCACGGCCTGTTCGAGGAGTTCGCCGGCAAGCGCAGCGTTACGCCGCCACCTTTCAAGCGAATCCCCTATGCAGAGAGCATGCGGAAGTACGGCACCGACAAGCCGGATCTGCGCAACCCTATTGAGATGCGCGATGTCACCGACATCTTCCGGGGCTCCGGCTTCAAGATATTCACCGACATGATCGACAAGGACGACAAGGTGCGTGTTTACGCTATCCCGGCCATTGGCGGCGGAAGCCGGGCCGTGTGTGACCGCATGAACAGTTGGGCGAAAGGCGAGGGACAGCCCGGTTTGGGGTACATCTTTTTCCGGGAAGGGGAAGGCGCCGGGCCCATCGCGCGCAACGTTGGGCCCGAGAGGACCGAACGATTGCGCGGCGACGTGGGGCTCGCTGACGGCGACGCGGTCTTTTTCGTGTGCGGCGTGCCCAGCGACTTCACCGCCTTCGCCGCCGACGCCCGCGAGCGCGTCTGTGACGAGCTCGAGCTGCGCGAAACAGATGTCTTCAAATTCTGCTGGATCGTCGATTACCCCATGTACGAGCGCGACCCTGAGACCGGCGGCATCGAGTTCAGTCACAACCCGTTCTCCATGCCCCAGGGCGGGCTCAAGGCCCTGGAAAGCGAGGACCCGTTGGACATCCTCGCCTATCAGTACGACGTTGTGTGTAACGGAGTCGAGCTGTCGTCGGGAGCCATCCGCAACCACCGGGTCAATATCATGTACAAGGCTTTCGCCATCGCCGGATATACCAACCAGGACGTAGAGGAAAAATTCGGCGGCATGCTCAGGGCGTTCCGCTTCGGCGCCGCGCCCCACGGCGGCTCGGCGCCGGGCATCGACCGCATGGTCATGCTGCTGGCCGACGAGCCTAACATCCGAGAGGTCATCGCCTTTCCCATGAACCAACAAGCCCAGGACCTGCTCATGGGGGCGCCGGCCCCGGTGCCGGCGGAGCGGCTCAAGGAACTCTCCATCCGGCTCGATTTGCCGAGGGCGAAGGGCAAGGACAAGAGCACCGAGTGAGGGTGCCAGGGTGCCGGGAGGTCGGTCCCGGTCCCGCTGGCGGCTGGAGGTAAGGCGCGCCGGTACATTCCCCAAACATGGTACTAACTTCCCTATTGATAATTGCCGCTGCGGCTGCCCATAATACCCGCGTTGGGGGCCACGAAGGTTTGCCGCGGAACGCCGAAACTTAAAACAAACAAATTAAAAACAATAAGAAACTAGTGGGGAAGGGCATGAGAAAGGTGGGGGCCGCTCTAATCGGTCTGCTCGTGTTGTCGGGCTGCGCTTTGCCCGTGCCGTTGCGCGTCGCGTCGTGGGCGATCGACGGCATCACCTTTCTGGCGACCAAGAAATCAATCGCCGATCACGGTGTTTCCCTGGCCGCTAAGCGCGATTGCGCCATGTGGCGCAGCCTCACCGACGATGAAATTTGTATCGACAACGACGCAAGGTCGTCCACGGCTGTAGCCGGGGCGGAAGTGTCGGACGACACCGACGGAGCCGAGTCACTCGCGTCGTTCGAGACGGCGGCGGGAATTCAGGCCTCGGAGTCCGATGCGCACGCCACCCCCCGCGTCGTCGTGTGGCTGGAAAAACTAGCGTCCGGCGAAGTCGAATCGGCGGCGGTCTCTTGGCAAACCGCGGCGGGCGAGAGTGATGAACCTCGGGCGACGGGCTGGCCGCGAGGCGAGGGCGTGGACGAGATTGATGCCGCCGTGGCGTCTTTCCCGGTGCCGTTCGTTGAAGGCGACGGCCGCACCCTCGAGTAGCTGCGTAACCGGCTTCGGCCCATCCGTCCGGTCGACGGTCTTGTCGACGGGCGCGCGCTGTGATAGGTGATCGTGGCTGGTCCTCCGCTCCCTCATGCCGTCCCGAGGCTTTTCCCGAATCGGAGAAAAGGTCGCCCCGGCCGCATTCTGCGGCGTGGGGCGAGGCTGCGAGGGAGGGGGGAAGAACAGCGGTGGTCGTTTCCATCGAAATGCGACGTCCTGGTCAGGAGGACGGCGAACTCGTCGCCCCCAAGGCGGCCCACGTAATCAGTCTTGCGCACGTTGTTCATGAGGAGCCGCGCCACCCGGCGTAACACTTTGTCGCCGGCGCGGTGTCCATAGGTGTCGTTGATGGGCTTGAAGCCGTCGAGGTCGGCGATGACGAGCACACTCGGCTCATGGTGGCGGCGGGCCTCGGCCAAATGTCGCTTCAGGGCGCTCTCGAACCCACGGCGGTTGAGGGCGCCGGTAAGCTCGTCGGTGGCGGCGAGCCGTTCCAGGTGGGCGATCCGTCTTTGTTGCTCGGCCATCCGCCGCTCGGCTCGGGAAGCGGCCTCAAAGGCCGCTTCCCGGTGTGGCGATCCGGGGTCACGCGGCGACGACGGGTGGTCCCGGTCCACGCACTCGGTCAAGCGCAGAACCAGACCCCCCAGACCGCAATCGTTGGCGGCGTGGAAATCTTCGTGTTGGCTTGCGGACGTTTTTGGGGCTGGTTTCATTGTTCCAGGATCCTCACTCGCAACGGGGTGGTCCGGGCTTCTGCCGCGGGTATTTTTCCCTGGCCATTCCTCGCAATCGCCGTGCCAATTTCCCGAATAACCGGATTCAATGACTTATGGCGTCCCGGCGGCGACATCGGGCCTTGCGCTAGGCAATTTTTTCCGTGCTCCCGGCGAATGATTCCGGGTTGTGGCGGCGGCCATGACAGCAGCCATGATGACGGGATGGCGAGGGCGCCGGTACGGCCGTGGACACGGCGGCGGGGCGCCGCGTAACATCGGGCTGTTTTCCCCAACCATGATGTAGGCCACTAGGCCTTTGCGGCGCAAAGAGCGGTACCCATGGCAGGATGGGCAATGAGAGCGGTCACAATGAGAGCGGTCACAATGAGAGCGGCGACAGGGTGGATCGTCGTCGTGCTCGGCCTGTTGGGAGGCGAGGCGTGGGCCGGGGAACTGGTGCCGCACCGGGCGCTTTACAGCATGGTCCTGGGTTCGGCCACCTCGGGTTCCGGGATCGTCGGGGCCGAAGGCGCCATGGCTTATCGCTTCGCCGCGGCCTGCGACGGGTGGACCGTGGAAAACCAGACCTACCTTCTGATCCGCTACGCCGAAGGCGACGAAGTGGAGACCACATGGGCCTTCGCCAGTTGGGAATCCAAGGACGGGCTCAGCTACCGCTTCCGCGTCCGTCACGCCCGCGATGGCCGGGTCGTGAAACGGTTGCGGGGTAAGGCCGCCCTCGAGCGCGTCGCCGGTGCCGGCGTCGCGCGGTTTACCCTGCCCGCCGACACCGCCATCGAGCTTCCCGCCGGGACACTCTTTCCGACCGAGCACCTGCGGACCCTCATCCGCCAGGTGCTGGGCGGCGCCAAGCGCGAGGTGAGGATCGTCTTCGATGGCGCCAGCCTGGACAACCCCTACGAGATCAGCGCCGTCATCGGCGCCGTGTCGGCGAAAGAGCAAGAATCCCTGGCCCAGGCGGCGGGGCTCGACGCGCGGCCGGCCTGGAACATGCGGTGGGCTTTCTTCCCCTTGCGCGGCACGGCGGCGGAACCGGAATTCGAGATTGGGGTTCGCTACCGGGAAGACGGTATCGCCGATCGTGTGACTCAGGATTTCGGCAACTTTACCCTCGACCTGAAACTCGGCGAGATCAATCTGCTCGAGGCGCCGGTGTGTTGAGGGGCCACAGCCAGGCGGCCCCGCGCACGCCACTCGAATCCCCGTGGCGGTTGGGCACGAGCCGGGTCGAAACCTCGTCGGAGAATACCCAATCGCGCCACAGGCGGGGTACGTTCCCGTAGAGCCGGTCGATGTTCGACAGCCCGCCGCCGAGCACGATGACATCGGGGTCGACAACGTTGATGACGCAAGCCAGCGCCCGGGCGAGGCGCCGCTCGTAGGCTTCCATGGTTGCCAAGGCGGCGCCATCGCCAGCCGAGGCGAGGGCCGCGATGTCGGCGGGCGTGGCGTCCTTTCCGGTGGCATCGCGGAACTCTCGCGCCAGGGCCGGACCCGAGAGGAATATTTCGGCGCACCCCCGCTTGCCGCAATAGCAAGGTGGCCCCGGCCTTTCCCCGTTGGTGGGCCAGGGCAGGGGATTGTGGCCCCATTCCCCAGCGATGGCGTTGGCCCCTTTCACGGGAAGGCCACCGATGACGAGGCCGCCGCCGACGCCGGTACCGAGGATCACCCCGAATACCACGTGGGCTCCGGCCGCCGCGCCGTCGGTGGCCTCGGAGATGGCGAAACAGTTGGCGTCATTGGCAAGACGAACTGGGCGCCCGAGCGCCGTTCTCAGGCCCGCTTCGAGTGGCCTGCCGATGAGCCGGGTGGAATTGGAGTTTTTGACCAGGCCGGTGGCTGGCGAGAGGGCACCGGGGATGCCGATACCGATGCTTGCCGGGGCGCCGGCGCGCGCCTCGAGGCCGGCGACCAGATCGGCGATGGCGGCGACGGTGGCATGGTAACTGTCGGGTGGCGTGGCCACGCGTATGCGAGCCTTCTCGTTGCCGTCCGCCGCCAACGCCACGCCTTCGATTTTGGTGCCGCCGAGGTCGATACCGATGCGCATGTCGGATTCTATCCACTGACGGCGCATCGTGGATCGGTCGCCGTCAGTCCTTCCCCGCGCGCCACGGGGATTCCCACGGGAATTTCCACGGGCCGGATGGGTCACGGCATGACTGGTTGAAACCGGCCGTTGATGAAGCGGGCGCCGGGGTACTCGGCGGGTTTGCCGGGTGTCGGCTGCCCGCGGACGCGTAGGATGACGCAGTCGGCAAAAAGGTACGACACCGTTTGGTGTTCGGTGCCGATGTCGGGGGCCGAAATCGCCTCGTTGCAAGTCTCGGCGGGCGCGCAGCGTTTGACGTAAACGACGGAAGACAGCTTTAACGGAGCCTCGGGGCGTCCCGGCGTACCGGTAGCCCCGAATTTATTCCTGGCCTTCATTGTCGCTGTCCTCCTCGGCCCACCGGAACGTCGCGTGGTCTCTCTCCCAAAAAATTATTCCGGCCGTCAAAGGTCTTCCAAGTGAGACCCCATCTCTCCGGCGGCGCCGCGTGTCGAATCTTCACGGATTCTCATGAACACCGAGGGATTCACTTGGTTATAATATATGTTGTACCCTGTCAATAACTGTACTACAAAATATGGTAAGAGAAAAATAAAGCGTTTTCCTTTCGGGAGCCTGTATTGAGTTCATGAATTAGCTGGCCAACTCTTTGCCGCTATCTTGGGAGATGAAAACCGCAAGAAAAAAGAGTCGCTTCAATGGTTTAGGGTGAATTGGATCCATTGGCGCCAAGTGAAAGAAGACTTGGTGGATGGTTGTTGAAACTGTGTAGCGGGTCCAGCGTTCAGTTAAATTTATTCCAGATACAGACACTACATTTCGTAGTTTTTTGTTTTCCACGCACAAAGAATAGTTTATTTTGGTTTCGGCGTGGAGTACAAGAAGTCGCCGTGAGGAAAAAGTATGTTATTGGGGGAGCGTCGGTGATGAGACGTGCTGCGGCGATTTCGGAGATGCGGGGCGGGCGATGACCGAGCGGCTCGGCATCACCGAGGAAGGGTTGGCCGAAGCCCTGAAGATCAAGGGGCATTACCGCGACCACCTGCCTATTTGCCTGCCGGGGAAGAAGCCCGCATCCTCGTTCCAGAAAACCTGCTGAACCGCGGCCTCGACCTTCAGGAACTGGAAGATCCCCTACCCCTACCCCTACCCCTACCCCTACCCCTGGCCATGGTGGCGGCGCGCGATCCCGAATCGCCCATGGCCGTCGCTGCGATCACCCGCCTCGTGCCCCTCGCGCCCAGCACCAAGTTGGTGGCCGGCGTGTTCGGGGTGGTCGGCGAGACCAGCAAGCACCCGACCGTGCGCCAGTGCGTGGAACTGATCAGCGAGAACGATTTCAGCCCCAAGGCGTTGTTGGCGATACAGCGTTGCGCCGCCAATTTCGTCATCCAGAGCCGTCGCCAGTACACGTCGGCGCTGCGGCAGAATCTGTCGGGGTTGCTGGAAGGCGCCATCGCGCCGCGCCAATTCGTCCAGGAGTTTTTCGAGTTGGCGGAAGCCGGCAACCTGCGCAGCGACATCCGCAAGAAGCTCGTCCTCAGCCTTTTGTTGTCGGAGAACACCCGGCCCAGCATTAAGTTCTTGCTCCTCGAAAACTTCGGCAAGCTGCCGGCGCCGGTGCGGGTTTCAATCGTATCCGAAGTTATCAAGGTCGAGTCCGGCCGCCACATCGAGATAATCAAGGAAGAGCTGAAGTGGCTGCTCCAGCAGGAGCACCCAGCCTCAGGATTCCACTGAAGCATCGTCGACAGGGCCGCCGGCCTTGATCCAGGCGTCGAGCCCGCCCCGCACATGGCGGGCGCCTTCGAGACCGGCTTCGCGCATGGCCGGCAGGGCGAGAACGGAGCGTTCGCCGAACGCACAGTAGAGGATGAGTTCCTTGCCTAGGCCCGAAGCCAGGGCACCGAGCAACCCGCCCTTTCCGATGTACTGGTCGAGATTTACGTAGGGAACGTACACGGAGCCGGGGATGACGCCGTCGCGTATTCGCTCTCCCTCCTCGCGCAGGTCGACGAAGACGGCATCGTCGGTATCGAGCCTGGCCCGGGCCTCGGCGGTCGACAGACTGTCTTGCGCCATGTCCGGCCCGCCTTGGGGGACGGCGATGGAGAGATTGGCCGGCACCGCGACGTCCATCTGCCTGGGATTGTCGAGATCGAGGCCGCTCATGATGGCCGCGTATTTTTCGGCGCTCGCCACCTGCAGGCGGGGGTTGTAGGCACGTTCCTCGCCGATGGTGCTGAGCGCGTTGCCGTTGTAGTCGTGGCCGGGATAGACCACCGTCTCGTCGGGCAGTCGGAGCAGTTTGTTGAACAACGAGTCATAGGCGACGAGCGGATCACCGTTCTGAAAATCGGTGCGCCCCGTGCCCCGGATCAAAAGGGTATCACCGGTGAATACCCGGTCGTCCATGAGGAAGCAGTATGAATCGTCGGTGTGTCCCGGGGTGTACAGGGTGGTGAGTCGAAGCTCGGCGACCTCGATTCGCTCTCCGTCCTCGACGCGCATGGAAACCACGTCCACCTTGCTCTTCCTCCCCATCACGGTGACGCAGCGGGTGCGGTCGCGAAGGGCGCCCAGCCCCGTCACGTGGTCGGCGTGCACGTGGGTGTCGAGCGCCTTGACGAGCCGCAGGTCCAGTTCGTCCAGAAGCCGGATGTATCGATCGACGTTATCGAATACCGGATCGATGATCAGGGCCTCGCCGCCGGCGCGGTTACCCAAAAGGTAGGTGAAAGTGGACGAGGTAGCGTCGAATAGCTGCCGGAAGATCATGTCCGTGTTACAGGAGGACGGCCTCGATTAAGGGAGAACAACGACGGCCTTCTTGTCGGCGGCTTCGGCGCCGTCGTAGGTGAGGGTCGCTTCGGTATCGCAATAGAGGCTGTAGAGGGTCTCGATAACGGCGGTCGCATCCTCGCCGTTCAGGGAATAATAGATTGTCTGTGCCGCCCGCCGCGTCTTCACCAGATTGTCGCGGCGCAGCCGGGCTAGGTGCTGGGACAGGGCCGACTGGCTGAGTCCGACGATTTTCTCGAGGTCTCTAACGCATTTCTCCCCGACCACCAGTTGGCAGAGGATCAGCAGCCGGTGCTGATTGCTCATGGCCTTGAGCAAGGTGCTGGCGCGCAGGGCGTTTTCCTGAATTCTCTCGAAGTTCATCGCCAGCTAGAATCCCTCGCCTATGTGCCGGGGGCCAGAAACGCGCCGTCCGGTGGGCCTATGGCGCGCCTATAATGCCCCCTGTTCACGAAGCGATGCAACACCAAGGCTCTCACCCGCGCCGGGCCACGCGTTCATTCGGCGGCCTCACCGCGAAGCGCCGACGGGCCGCGGCGGCGCTCCACGGCTTCCGCCACCAGGCCGAGCAGCGGCGGGATAATCAACAGCGTGAGGACCGCCGACAAGGCAAGTCCTCCCACCACGACCGAGCCCAGGCCGCGATAGAGTTCGGAGCCGGCGCCGGGAAACATGACCAGGGGTAGCATGCCGAAGACACTGGTCAGGGTCGACATGAAGATGGGCCGGATGCGGTTGCGTGTGGCGGTGACGATGGCGTCCTCGACTTTCATGTTCTCGCGGCGCGCTAGGTAGATGGTCTGATGCACCAAAAGGATGGCGTTGTTGACGACGATGCCGATGAGGATGACGAAGCCGAGAAGCGTCAGCATGTCCAGCGGCTGGCGGTAGTACAGGTTGACCAGCGCCAACCCGCCGATGCCGCCGGCCGTAGCCAGGGGGACGGAAAGAATGATGATCAGGGGGTAGACGAAGCTCTCGAAGAGGACCGCCATCACCAGATAGACGATAGCGACGGCGAGAAGCAGGTTTACCACCATGCTGTCCCAGGTTTGGACGAGCTTGTCGGCGGTGCCTGCCAGTCGCATCTTGACGCCCGTCGGAAGCCCCTTGGCGGACAGTTTGTCGATGACTTCGGTTTGCAGGATTTCCATGGCCGCCTGGAGGGGCAGGTCGGGCGACGGACGCACCTCGAGGGTCACGGTGCGCTCGCGCTCCAGGTGCCTGATTTCGGTGGGTCCCGAGGTCACGATGACCTTGGCCAGCGACCTCACCGGCAGGATGTTGCCCGAGCGGGTGACCACCGGCAGATTATCGATACCTTGAGTTTCCGTGATTTCGCTTTGCGGTCCCTTGATCATGAGGTCGAGGCGTTTCCCATGGACCGTGATCTCGGCCACCCTGATACCGTCGTTGAAGGCGTCGACGGTATCGCTGAATTCCCGGGCCGTCACGCCGTTGTCAGCAAGGCGCATGGGATCAGGGTATATGCGCACTTCGGGGGCGCCCAGTTCCAATCCCGGCTTGGGTCGGAACTGGTGGCCCTGGCTTAAGGGTAGACGCTGCTGGATGATGGCTGTGGCCTTCAACGCCACGCCGAGCACGACCTCCAGGTCGGGTCCCGAAATATTGAGGTCGACGGAACGCCCGCCGCCGATGTGCCGCCCGAATAGGGACGGCTGGGTGACGAATCCAAAGGTCCCCGGTTCGTGGAAGGCCGGCTTGGCAATGAACGGAATTAGCTCGCTGGCGCGCCGCGGATCGTCGGCGATGGCGCCGACGAAGGTGGTGCCGCGGCGCGCCACGAAGAAGAAGTTCTTGATCTTCGGCGACCCGTTCCCGGTGTCGGGGCCGTTCTTCGACACCCACAAGGGGCGCACCGCCTTCTCCACCTTCTCGGCGATGTCCGTCGTCGTCTTCAGGTTGTAGCCCGGCGGCGGCAGCAACACGCCGAGGACCAAGTTGCGGTTGCCCTCGGGCAGGTATTCGAGCTTGGGCAGGAACAAATACGTGGCGGTGGAGGCCAAGCCGCAAACGAGGGTGACGACGGCGACGGCCAGCCCCTTGTGGCGGGCCACGCCGCGGGCAAAGGCGACGACGGCTTCGGTAAAGCCGCGCGCCACGGTGTCGAGCCCGGGAATGCGGCGCGCCGCCGCTTTGGCTGGCGCCTTGCGCAAAAGCCGGTTGGAAAGGGCCGGGATCAGGGTGATGGCGACGATCAGCGACAGCATGACGGCGACCGAGATGGCCACCGCGATGTCGCTGAACAGTTGTCCGATCTCCAACTTCATGATCAGGATGGGGGCGAAGACCAGGACCGTGGTCATGGCCGAGACAAGGACGGCACCCCATACCTGCTGGGCGCCCTCGTACGCCGCTTGGCGCACCGGGTGTCCCTCCTGACGCAGCCGGTAGATGTTCTCCAGCACGACGATGGCGGCGTCCACCACCATGCCCACGGCGAAAGCGATGCCGGCCAGCGAGATCACGTTGATCGAACGCCCCATGGCCGCCATGGCGACGAAGGAGCCGACCACGGAAACGGGGATGGCCAGCGACACGATGAGGGTAGCGGCGCCGGAGCGCAGGAAGATCAACAGGACGAGCGCGGCAAGTGTGCCGCCGACGTAAATGTTCTGCTTCACCAGATCGATCGCCGAGTTGATGTAAACGGTCTCGGCGTAGACCTGGGTGAGGGTGAGGCGGGCCCGGGGCAGCACCGTCTCGTTGAGTTCGACCACCGCCTCCTTGAGCCCTTTCATGACCTCGATCACGTTGGCGCCGGTTTCCCGCTTCGCGTTGAGAGCCATGGAGACGTCGCCGAGGTTGCGAATGGTTGCCGTCGGGTCCTTGTACCCGAACCTGACTTCGGCGATATCGCCCACGGTGACCCGGGCGATGCGCCCCGTTACGGGGGATTCGGTGGTGCGCAGCAGGATCGCTTTCACCTGGTCGATGCTCGTGAACTCGCCCTCGGTGCGTACGACGTAGCGGCGCTTTCCTTCTTCTACGTCACCGGCCGAAACCGAGGAGTTGGCCTCCTGCAAGGCGCTTACAACCTGGGGAACCGTCAGCCCGTAGCGCGCCATGCGCGCCGGCTCGACGACAACCTCCATCTGGCTCTCGCTGCCCCCGTAGACGTTGCTCCGCGACACGCCGGGGACGCGCTCCAGGCGGTCCTTGATGGTGTCTTCGACGAAGTCGCCGTAGGTGTGCATCGGCCGGTCGTTGCCTGGCGCGCGCTTGAGGATGAACCAGGCGATGGACCGGTCTTCGCTGCCCGCCGTGTCCAGGGTGGGCTCGTCCGCCTCGTCGGGGTATCCGCCCACCCGGTCGAGCCGATTGGCGACGAGAAGCAACGCCTTGTCCATGTTCTGGTCGATGGCGAACTCCAGGGTGATGGTGGCGCGGCCGTCCTCGGAGCGACTCGTCATCTCGTCGAGGCCCTCGATGCCGCGCAACTCCTCCTCTTGGCGGTTGACGATCTCGCGCTCGATCTCGGCGGGCGCGGCGCCGACCCAGGTGGTACGTATCGTGATCACCGGCTTGCGGATGTCGGGGGTTAGCTGGATGGGAATGAGCTTCAGGGCGAGCAGGCCGAACATGAGGACCATGATCACCGCCGAGACGACGGCGATGGGGCGCTCGATGGCGAGGCGGATCAGGTTCATGCCAAGGTGTCTCTGGTACCTCGGGTACCTAGGTATCGCTTCCGAAGCGGATTTTTTGTCCGGGCCGCAGGCGTTCGTTGCCGCGTACCACGACTAGGTCGCCGCTATCGAGCCCGGAGAGAACCTCGAAACGGCCGCCCACCGCGTCGCCGAGCCGCACCGGGCGCATCTGCGCCTTTTCTCCGGCGACCACGAAGACCACCGTCTTGTCGGCGCGGTTGAGGATTGCGTCCTTGTGCACGGTCATCACGGTGCGCGCCGTGCCGACGGGCAGGTGAAGGGTGGCGCTTTGGTTGGTAGCCAGCTTGGCGCGCCGGCCTCCGAAATTGGGCGTGAAGCGGACGGCCCGGGTGCGGGTCATGGGGTTCTCCTCGGGGATCACGGCGCGCACCGTGGCACGCAGGAGCGACGAGCCGTCTATCCGAAAGGACACCACGGCGCCCGCTTCCAGCCCGCTGATGCGCTCCGCCGGAACGTCGGCCTCGATTTCCAGGCGCTGATCGTCGATCAGGGTAATCACCGGATCGCCCACGTTCAGGTATGAGCCGACCTCGGTGTGACGCATCGACACCACGCCGGGGAAAGGCGCCCTGATCTTCGCGTAGCGGAGATCTATTTCGGCGAGCTTGAGGTTGGCCCGCGCCTGGGCTCGGGATGCTTCCACCTCGGCGGCGGCGCTACGCGCCTTGGCCACTTCCTGGAGGGCGTCGTCGTAGCGCGCCTGGGTGAAGGCGGACGACTTGCGCAGCCCCTCCATGCGCTTCAGTTCCTGGGTCTTCAAGGCGGTTTCCGTCTTGGCCGTGGTCAGGGCCGCCTCGGCCTCGGCGACCTGGGCGGCGCGCAACTGGCGCTCCCAGTGCAGCCGGTCGGCGACCAAAACAGCGATGATGGCTCCTTTGTCGACCTTGTCGCCGACGTCGATGCGGATCTCGGCTACCGGGCCACGCGCCCGCGCCGCTACGACGCCAGCTTGGCGCGCCACCAGCCGGCCGATGACCGGCACCGTCTGGCTCAGGGGCTCGCGGCGAACCTCGTCGACGCCGACCGGGGTGGCGAACGAGTTCTGGGCCGTCGCCGGGAGCGCGGTCGTCCACCCCGCCGCCGCCATTATCGCCGCCGCGGCCAGACGGCAAAGGGCGCTGGCGAAGGATGCCGGGATCGCATCGCGGAAAAGATGATGCACTTGCATGAGGTCCCGTTCCTGGGCTTTCGGCATCGAGCGGCCGGGAGCGGCATCGCCCTTTCGTCCCGCCATCGCAGAGCACCCGGCAGCATTTAATAAAAAGTGGAATTCGGAGGCGATCAATAAACCAAATTATCGGGTCGTACCAATCAATTCCACGTTAAGCGCCCATCCTCAGGGGCACGGGCGGCGACGGCACCGTTGTCATCGGTGCCGCCTTTGGTGGACAATGCGGCGCGCCATCCAGGTTACAGCAAGACGGGGCTACGTCCATGAACGCCGATCACGCCAAAGACCGGGAAACCCTCTGCCTGCGGGGGGGGCACGTGCTCACCTTCAATGACGATGACAGCGTCTTCGAGGAGGGCGAGGTGTGGATCGAGAATGGCGTCATCACCGCCGTCGGCCCGGTGGGCGCCGCGCCGCCGCCGTCCGGCGCGGCGCCCGCCCGCCACATCGATGCGAAGGGGCGCATCGTCATGCCGGGGCTGATCAACGGCCACGCCCATTCCTACGGCGCCCTGTTGAAGGGCACGGTGGACGTGAAGCCCCTCGACATCTTCATGCTGCACGTCATCGCCGCCAATGTCGACCGCTCGGCGCGCGAGGTCACGGTGAGCGCGCTGGTCGATTGCATCTCCATGTTCCGTACCGGCACGACGGCGGTCATCGACCACTTCTCCCACCGCCCGGCGACCACGTCGGAGGCGCTGGGCGCCGTGATGGCGGCCTATGGCGAGGCCGGCATGCGGGCAATGGTGGCGCCCATGTTCTCCGACCTGCCCTATCTCGAGACCGTGCCCCTCGATGCCGCGGCCCTGCCGGCCGAGGTGCGCGAGGCTTACGCGAAACAGGGGCGCCCGGCCCTGGCGCCCTATTTTCAGGTCATCGAGGAGGGCCTCGAGATGGCCACGCAATACGACGGGCTGGTCAACGTCCTGCTCGGTGTCGATGGGCCTCAGCGCTGCTCGCCCGAGCTTCTGGAGATGACCGCCGATTTCCAGGGACGCCACGGCATCGGCCTCCACTCCCACATGCTGGAGGCCAAGACCCAGGCCGTGATGGCCGGCGAGGTGGGTTTCGTGCGCCGCTTTCTGGAGCTCGGCGTCATCAACGACAAGAGCTCGTTCGCCCACTTCATCTGGTGCTCCGACGACGATATCGCGGCGGCGCGCGAGGCCGGCGTCACTATCATCCACGTGCCGGGCTCCAACCTGATGGTGGGCAGCGGTATCTGCCCGGTCCTCAAGCTTAGGCGCGCCGGACTGGCGGTTGCGGTGGGCACCGACGGCGCCAACTGCTCCGCCCCCAACATGTTCGAGAAGCTGCGCCTGGCTTGCTTGCTGGCGCGCGTCACCGAGCCCGAGTTCGAAGACTGGTTAGGCGCCCGTGACACCCTGAAGATGGGCCTGTCGGGCGGCGCCCGCGCCTTCGGCCAGTCCGGTGGTGCTACAAGTGGCGACATCGGCGTGCTTGCGCCCGGGGCCCGCGCCGACGTGGTGGTGCTCGATCCCGGCTCGTACCTGCACCGCCCGCTGGGCGACGTGTGGAACCACCTCGTCTACTACGAGAGCGGCGCTGGCGCCGAAACGGTGGTCGTCGATGGCCGCGTCGTCATGGAAGAGGGAAGGCTGCTCACCATCGACGAGGAGGCGGTGCTCGCTGAGGCCGAGGAGATCGTCACCCGCCAGCGTCAGGGCGCCGCCACCACGGGTCCCGGCATCGCCGCCCAGTACCCGGCCTTCCACGACATGATCGTCGGCACGCTCGAGACCGCGGGCGGCCCGGCCCGCTACGCCAAACTCGACTGAACGCAAGAGAGGCTTCCCCATGAAAACGATCATCCGCGACTGCCGGGCGCTGCTTCCCGACGGCCAAGGCCTGCGCCTCGAAGCCGTCGATATCGTCATCAAGGACGGTGCCATCACCGCCGTCGCCGAGGCTAACGCCGCTGCTACCGGGCCCGGCGATGAAATCATCGCGGGCGCCGAACGCTTGGCGGCGCCGGGCATGATCAACGCCCATTCCCATAGCTTGTCGATCTTCCAGAAGGGCACCAGCGACCGCTTCGGGCACGTCTCGCTTCTGTGGATGAACCAGGCCGACGTGTTTGGCCGCCCCGACGATGAGCTTTACGCCGGTGCCGTCCTCGGCGCCCTGGAGATGATCACCTCGGGGGTGACCAGCGTCATCGACCACTTCCCCGAGCAGAACTGCCGTACCGAGATGGTGGCGCCGGTCGCCCGCGCCTACGCCGACGTCGGCTTGCGCGCCGTGGTCGGCATGCGCATCTGGGACCGTACCTACGACGACCTCGACCTGTCGCAACTCGAGGGCATCGACGACGCCATCCTGGCGGCGGTCGGCGAAGACGACCCCTTCAAGCCAAGGCCCCTCGACGAGATCGCCGCCATGTGCGAGGAGACCATCGCCAAGTGGCACGGCCATGGCGGCTTGGTCTCGATCTTCCCGGCGCCGTCCAATCCGACGCGCTGTACCGACGAACTCCTGGTCAAGGCCCACGAGATCGCCGAGAAGCACGACCTCGGCGTCCACACCCACCTGCAAGAATCCAGGATCCAGGTCGACGTCTCCTTGAAGTACAACGGCAAGCCCATCGTCGAGCACATGGAGGACCTAGGCGTCCTTAGCCGGCGCTGGTCCCTGGCCCACACGGTGTGGGTGAACGACGACGAGATCGCGCTTTTGGCCGAGCGCCAGGCGGTGTCCGTGCACAACCCGGAATCCAACGCCAAGGTCCGCGTCGGCACCTCGCCGGTGCCCAAGATGCTGGCGGCCGGCGTGCCGGTGGCGCTTGGTGCCGACGGGTCTTCCACCAACGATAACCAGAACCTGTTCGACGCCATGTCGATGGCCGTCCTCATCCCGCGCATCCTGGGCACCGACCAGGCGGGCTGGCCGGGGGCCCCGGAAGCCTTCGCCATGGTGACGCAGGGCGGTGCCAAGGCCATGCTCATGGACGGCCGCCTCGGCGCCATCGCGCCCGGCCAGCGCGCCGACATCGTGCTCTACGACCTAACCTCGCTGAGCCTGGCGCCCCTCAACGACCCCTTGCAGCAGCTCGTCTTCTGCGAGCGCGGGGGATCGGTGCGCACTGTGCTCATCGACGGCAACGTGGTCTACGAGGACGGCGCGTTCGCTTTTGGGGATGCCGCCGAGGTGGCGCGCCAGGCCAACGACATGCGCCAGAATCAGCTCGGCCGTAACGAGACCCTCTACCGCCTCGCCGGTCAACTCGCCGCTGCCCAGGGCAAGGCGATGACTTGAGAGGGGAGGGCGCGGGTGCGGGGGACGCTTATTTCACATTGATGGTATCCCAGTACTTTTCGAAAGCGCGGCGCACGTCTTCTTCCCGATCGCCGGGATTGAGGTGGGTATAGAGAAAGCGGAGCAGCTTCTTATCCAATGGCGAGAGCTCAACGATCGTCTTAACGTTATCAAAGTTCTCATAGAGAATGCCGTCCGGGTAGATCGTCGTGTCATTGATCGGACCGAGCGCTTGGGTTAACTTTTCAAGCACCATGGAAAGACGCTCTTTTCCGTCGACATTTTGCGCCACCTATGCAGTTGCCAACTCTATTTCATCCCGCATTACCCAGATGATCTTGTGATTTGACGACAGCTCACCAAAATTCGGGCATAAGAATCAGTATGTTATAGGAGGATTTGGGGTGTTGATATGGCTCACCCGATGGGTGAAAGGGAAGCAGGGGTTTTGAGGCTGGATTTTGACCGTCGTCTCAAGCTTGAGTTCCACGGTTCCAAGGTCTCTTCCGACGCCGGGTTGTTGCCGTATCGGGAACTGGATGATGCGGTCGGATTGACCGAGATTGCCGGGGACGCACCCACCGACACCCGTCGTGGGAAGAACGGTCGCCACGGTCTTGTCGGGCAGTTCCACCAGTCCGTTTTCGGACGCCTTGGCTGTCTGACGTCAGCGCCCTTGGGACACATTGAGGGGTTTTCATAAGGGAGGATTTCTGGCTCATCGTAGTGACCGAAGGGAACGAAGATGAGGCAGAAATCCATGAGCAAGAAAGATCCGGCGGAGAAAGCGATCCGGGAAAACAACCAAGCGTCGGGCGTGTGGTTCGCTCCGCGCTGTATGCGCGACTTGCGTGATATCTTACGCGATGCCCAGCACTTTCGCCGCGTCCTCGAAGCACCCCAGCGGGGCACGCGAGATGCCGGCGCCGATCATGCCATTGCCCGGCGCCTGGTGGACGATGGCGGTGTTGATGGCGGGGGCGACGCCGGCTTCCAGCAGCTTGCCGACGTCGATGCCGGTGGGCACGCCGACGAAGTCGAGGGCGGGCAGGGCCCAGTCGGCACTGCTTCCCACCGTGATCTCCCCCATGTCTCGGGTGAAGGCGGCGGCGTCGGCGGCCGAGCCGGCGCCGACGAAACCGGCGACGGCGGGGGCGGCGGCCATGGCGAAGCCGCCCAGGCCGACGCACTCGACGATGCACGAATCGCCGATGTCGGGGTTGGCGTCGGACATCGAGAAACCGGGGAAGAAGAGGCCGTCGACCATGGCCGCCGGCGCCGTGAACCACTCATCCCCGGTGCCGCTGACGCGCACGCCGAAATCGGTGCCGTTGCGGCACATGGCGGTGACCACCGACGAGCCCTCGATGCCGTGGGCCGGATCGGTGATGGCCTTGGCCATGGCCATGACGATGTTGAGGAAGAACTGGTCGTTGGCGCCGATGAACTCGAGGAGGGTGGCCAGGGTCTCGGGGTCGTTTGAGGTGCGGGCCAGGGCCGGCAGCATTTCGCGCAGGAAGAGGCTGGTACCGGCGACGTTGCGCATGTGCATCTCGTCGCCCATGGTGAGGGCCCGCGCCACCACTCCCTTGAGGGCTAATCCGCCCATGTCGGCGAGGGCGGCAGCCAGGGCCGGGGCTAGGGTGCCGGCCATCCAGGCGAGGCGATCGCGTACCTCGACATCGCCGCCGCCGAAGCGCATGACGTTGCCGGCGCCCTCGTTGGGGGTGCAAAACGCGCGGTTGGAGAAGGCGCGGTTGTCGACCACCAGCACCGCCATGGAGCGCGTCGTGATGCCGGTCATGGGGCCGACGGCGCCGAAGTCGTGGTTGGGATGGAAGGCGATGGCGCCGGTTGCCGCCATGTCCTCGGCCTCCTCGGGGCCGGCCGCCCAGCCCTCGAAGACGGCGGCGCCCATGACGGCGTTTTTCATGGGGCCGCACATGCGCTCCCATCCGATGGGCGGGCCGGCGTGCAGCATGACGTGCTCCTCGAGGCCGGCGATGACCTCGCCAGCGAGGCGCGCTTCGGCGAGCACCGGCTCGGCGGCGAGTAGGCGCCTCAGGGCTTCGGCGTTGGCGTCGTCGATGGTTGTCACGGTGTCCTCCATTTGCCCCATCTTTGCGCCATCTGGCGGCAAAAATCAAAGCCTTGCCGCGGCCCGATGAAAAGCGGTTGACATTCCCACGACTGTGAACGGTTATGGGCGGGGAACGCCGAAACGAACGGTCCGGAGAGGACAGAAGGAAATGCAGGAATCGGAGGTCCATTGCGTCACCATGGCGGCGCCTAATGACGTCTCGGGTGTCGCGGCGTTATTGGACGAAGGCCGTGTCGAGGCCGAAAACATCGTCGCCGTCATCGCCCAGACCGAGGGCGACCCCTACAACCGGGGCTACGCCACCCTGGCCCTCCAGGTGCTGCTCGGCGAACGCCTTTCGTGTTCGCACGCCGAGCTCTTCGAGCGCATCCCCATGATGATGATCGGCGGCGTCGCCGGCATCATGTGCCCTCACATCAACCTGTTCGTCAGAAAAGCGCCCGGCGGCGCCGCGCCCGGCGGCAAGCGCATGGTCCTGGGCACCGCCGATTCGCGCCTCATGATGCCCGAGGAATACGGCACCCTGGTTCAGGTCGACCTGGCCGCCGAGGCGGTGAAGGAGGCCATTGCTGACGCCGGCATCACCGATACAGCCGACATCGAATGCATCGAGATCAAGTGCCCGGCGATGACGCCGGCCCGTGTCGCCGAGGCCGAGGCGCGCGGCAAGGCTGTGGTCAACACCAACCCGGTGGCCGCCTCGTCGATGGCCAAGGGGGCGGCGGCCCTGGGCATCGGGGTGGCGACCGACGAGATCGCGCGCCAGGACATAACCGAGGCCTCGATCAACGCGGACAAGTCGCTGTTCACGACCCTGGGTTCGGTGTCGGCGGGCGGCGAGCAGGTTGCCACCCGCGTCCTCGTCATCGGCAACGCCGAGGGCGTGCCGGGCCGCTTCGTCGCCGCCCACGGGGTCATGGAGGACCAGCTCGACGTGGCCGGGGCGCGCCGGGCCTTCGTCGTCGCCGGCCTGGGGCTCGAGGACGGCGTCGTCGCCGAGGCCGAGCGCCGCCGCATCGCCGCCGTATTCGTCAACGCTGGTGCCGATTCTGTGTCGTCGGTGCGCGGCCGGCGCCATCCCCTGCATTCCGATTTCCTGGCCCCCTACGCCGGCTATCAGGCGAAGGCGGTGTGCCACGCCGTCGTCTCCTCGATCACCGGCGACACGTTGCTGCTCGCCTCGGCGGGCTCCGAGCACCAGGGGCGGCCGGGGGCCAACCTCGTCTGCGTCATCGCCGAGGCCGAATAGAACCATCGCAATCAAGGGAGAGAGAGAAAGAAATGACCGATGTCGCCAAACACCTGCGCCTGACCCATGCTGGCGCCCTCAAGATGATCGACGCCGCCGTCGCCAAGGCCGGCGAGATCGGGATCGACATGTGCATCTCCGTGGTCGACGACGGCGGCAACCTGCTGGCCTTCGTGCGCATGGACGGCGGCAAGTTGTTGAGCATCGATTCTTCCCTCAACAAAGCGATCACCGGGGTCTCGGGGCGGGTGCCGAGCGGCGGCGTGCCGGGGGACGTCGAGTTCAAGCTGGCCCACGCCACGTCGGGCAAGCTGACCAACCTCAAGGCCGGCCTGCCGATCTACGTCGAGGGCATCGTCATCGGCGGCATCGGCGTCGGTTCGGGCACTGGCGACCAGGACCTGGAAGTCGCCAAGGCGGGCATCGCCGCCATCGGCGCCGGCTACGAGCCGTAAGCGGTGGGGCCGAACGGCGGGAGCAAGTCCATGGCGACGCTGCTCTTTACCCATCCCATCTGCGCCGAGCACGAACCCGGCGCCAACCACCCGGAACGACCGGACCGCTTGCGGGCCGTGCAGGCGGCGCTCGACGCCGATGCCTTCGCCGGTCTCGAGCGGCGCCAGGCACCCCAGGCCGAGGTCGCGGCCATCGAGGGCGTGCACGAAGCGCGCTACGTGGAGGATGTTTTCGAAAGCGTGCCCGGGTCGGGCCACGTCCACCTCGATCCCGATACGGCGCTCTCTCCGGCCTCGGGCGAGGCGGCGCTTAGGGCCGCCGGTGCGGCCTCGGCGGCGGTCGACGCGGTTCTCAATGGCGAGGCCAAGAACGCCTTCTGTGCGGTCAGGCCGCCGGGGCACCACGCCGAGTTCTCGCGGGCTATGGGGTTCTGCCTCTTCAACAACGTCGCCGTCGCCGCCCAGCGGGCGCAGACTAAGCACGGGCTGGAGCGGGTGGCCATCGCCGATTTCGACGTCCACCACGGAAACGGCAGCCAGAATTTCGTCGATCGCCACCGCGACCTGTTCTTTGCCTCGAGCCATCAGTTTCCCTGTTACCCGGGCACCGGTGCTGAATCGGAGCGCGGCGACCACGAAAACCTGGTCAACGTCGAACTTCCGCCGGGTAGCGGATCGGATGTGTTCCGCGCGCGCTACCGCGAGCGCATCCTTCCGGAGCTGCGCACCTTCGCGCCGGACCTGCTGGTCATATCGGCGGGCTTCGACGCTCACGCGCGCGACCCCCTGGCACAGATAAATTTGGGCGACGACGACTTCGAATGGGTGACGCGGGAGTTGCTGGACATCGCTGAGGATACGTGCGAGGGCAGGGTGATCTCGTCGCTTGAGGGAGGCTACGACCTGGACGCCCTGGCGGCCAGCGTCCCCGCTCACGTGCGGGTCCTGATGGCGGCGTGAGCGGGGGGTCGGCGGGCCGGAAAGCGCCCAATTTACTTGGCGTGTTACGATTATGTTATGATAGACCAAGAATAACCGGCTTATTCGCGGCCTGTAGTGCGGCTTGGGAAAACATACGGTTCCGGCATTACGGTTTTTACTTAAGCCAAGGGTTTCCTTACCCTTGCGAAAACGGTCGCTTAGAATCGCTGGCCGAGGAGACGCTGGGGCGCTATGGCCGAAAATTCCATCCCACCGGAAATCGCCAAACTGAGCTTCGAGGAGGCACTCGCCAAGCTCGAGAAGATCGTTCGCCAACTGGAGGACGGCCAGGGCAAGCTGGACGACGCCATCAAGTCCTACGAGCGCGGCGCGCTGCTCAAGCGCCATTGCGAGGCGAAGCTCAAGGAGGCCCAGGCCAAGGTGGAAAAAATCGTTCTCGGCCCGGGGGGCTCCATCGGTGCCGAGCCGGCGGATTTGGACTGAGGCGCGGCATTGACCTCTTTCAAGGAAACCCTGGCGGAAAATGCACGCATCGTCACCGAGGAACTAGATCGCCTACTTCCGCTCGAGGATGGCGCGGAGGCACGGCTCATGGAGGCGGTGCGCTACGCTACTCTTTCGGCGGGGAAGCGAATCCGCCCTTTCCTGGTCATGAACGGCGCCCACCTTTTCAATGTTTCCAAGGAAAGCGCCGTGCGCGTCGCGGCGGCGGTGGAGATGGTGCACTGCTACTCGCTGGTTCACGACGACCTTCCCGCCATGGACGACGACGAGTTGCGGCGCGGCCAGCCCACGTGTCACGTCCGTTTCGGCGAGGCGGCTGCGATCCTCGCCGGCGACGGGCTGTTGACCAAGGCTTTCGGGGTGCTGGCTGACGAACCCACTCACTCGGACCCCAAGGTGCGCGGGGAGCTTGTCGTCGAGATGAGCCACGCCGTCGGGATCGAGGGCATGGTTGGTGGCCAGATGCTGGACCTCCTGGCCGAGAAGAGTTCCCTCGGCGTCAACGAAATTACGCGCTTGCAGCGGCTCAAGACGGGCATGTTGATCGACTTTTCTTGCGCGTCGGGGGCCATTCTGGGCAGGGCGTCGAAGCTGGCGCGTCATGCCCTCCATGCCTATGCCCACGATTTGGGCTTGGCCTTCCAGATCGCCGACGATCTTCTCGACGTCGAGGGCAACGAGAAAGAGGTCGGCAAGAAGACCGGCAAGGACGCATCGGCCGGAAAAGCGACGTTCGTCTCCCTGCTGGGGCGCGAACGGGCTCGCGCGCAAGCCGACATGCTTGCCGACCAGGCGATAGAGCATTTAGAATTATTTGAGGAAAAGGCCGAACATCTTCGGGAACTTGCAAAATTCGTAGTTTGTCGTCGGGCTTGAACGCCCAACGAGACCAGCGGCGCGCTGAAAGACCGATTACTTCCTCGAAAGCGACAGGTAAAGGACGAGGACTTGACTGAACACAGCACGGTCCCGCTGTTGGATGCGGTGAGCGCGGTCACCATCACCGGTAGTCATCCTGTCCTTCGGGGCGCGTTTCGAGGGTGTCCACAAGGCGGCCGAAGACTTGGTGGCGCGGGGGCTGTCGACGACCGTCGCCAATGCCCGCTTCGCCAAACCGCAGGACGAAGACCTGGTGCGCCGCCTGGCCACCGAGCACGAGCTGCTGATCGCCATCGAGGAAGGCGCCGGCGGCGGTTTCCCGGTTCGCGTCATGCATTTTCTGGCACATGCCGGGCTCCTGGAAAACGGTCTCCGGCTGGGCCCATGGTCCTGCCCAAGCGCCCTGAGCGGTGAAGAATCTCGCCGCGCGGGGACGGAACGCCAAGATCCGCCTCGACCAATTGCTGGTCGAGCGTGGGCTGGCGGAAAGCCGCGCCCGCGCCCAGGCCCTAGTCATGGCGGGCCTCGTTTACAGCGACACCAAGCGCCTCGATAAAGCGGGCCAGCGCCTTGCCATCGATATCGACATCGTGGTCAAGGGGCGCGACCATTCTTGGGTGTCGCGTGGCGGGGTCAAGCTGGCCCACGGGCTCGACCACTTCGATATCGACCCCGAGGGGCTGATTTGTCTGGATATTGGCGCGTCTACGGGCGGCTTCACGGACGTGCTTGTGGCGCGCGGCGCGGCGCGGGTCTATGCGGTGGACGTGGGCCGTGGCCAACTCGACTGGCGGCTCAGGAACGAGGGTCGCGTCGTGGTCCTGGAGGGCACAAACGTCCGCAATTTATCTCCGGAACTGGTGCCGGAGCCTATCGATCTCATCGTTTGCGACGTCGCCTTCATTGGGCTACGCACGGCGTTGCCCGCGGCATTGGGATTGGCGACGGCGGGGGGGCGCCTGATCGCACTCATCAAGCCGCAGTTCGAGGTCGGCAAGGGCCGCGTCGGCAGGAAGGGCGTGGTGCGCGACCCGGTCCTGCATAGCGAGGTATGCGAGGCTGTTCGGTCCTGGATTGACGACCGGCCCGGCTGGTGTGTCCTCGGGCTCAGCGAAAGCCCGATCACCGGCCCCGAGGGCAACAAGGAGTTCCTGATCGCGGCGCGGCGCGGTGCCGCGTAGAGATAGGCCGTCGCCTCACTCGACGGGGGTCGTCCACGCGGGATCGCTGTGCTTCTCCCAGTAAAGCTCGGTCAGCCGCCCGGTGACGGGGCCGGGCCGGCCGTCGCCGATCGCCGCGCCGTCGATGCGCGTCACGGCGATGATACCGCCGGCGGTTGACGTGATGAAGACCTCGTCGGCGCTCCTGAGACCGTCGGCGGAAAGCGGTGCCTCGGCCGCCGGGAGCGCCAGTTCGGCGGCGAGCTCGAGGGCCGTTTGCCGGGTGATGCCCCGCAGCACGCCGCTCTCCGGCGTGGTCAGGGCGCCGTCCTTGACGGCGAAGACATTGAAGCCCGGACCCTCGGCGATATCACCCCGGGTGTTGACCAGGACGACGTTGTCAGCGCCCCGCTCGTAGGCCTCGAACATGCCGCTCACCAGATCCAGCGAGTGATAATTCTTGATCGTCGGATCCACGGATTGCGGCGGGATTCGCGTCACCGTGCCGATGGCGAGGTTCAGGCCGCGCCGTCGCTGATCCTCGTCGGCGACCCAGCCGAAGGGAATGGCGAAGGCGATGAAGCGGTTGACCGCGTCGCGCGGGTCGCGGCTGAACGTCGGTGAGCGGCCGCGGGTGCAGATCATCTCCACGTAGGTGTCGTCGAGGCCAGAGCGCCGGGCGCATTCGATGAGGATCTCGCGCAAGCCTTCGCGCCCGAAGGGAAGCCGCAGGCGCAACTTCTCGACGGAACTGAGGAAACGGTCCAGGTGCGTCTCGAGACGAAAGAAACGCCGCCGCCAGACGTGGACCACGTCGTAGGTGGCGTCGGAGCGCAAGAACCCCCAGTCGAGGATCGAAATCCTGGCCTCGGAGAGGGGACAGAAGCGGCCATCTATGTAGGCGGTGCCCGACGGAAAGGCCTCGTCCGGCTGAGCGGCTTGCTCGGGCGATGGGGTGTTCATGACGGCGGGGCTCTCAGCGATTCATGGCGTGGTACTCGGGATTGGGCATCATGTCGATCCCGTGCGCCACTCGGTTGGTGTAGTTGAAGAATGCGGCGGTGTCGCAGATGTCGAAGATGTCATGGTCGGTGAAGCCGGCGTCGTGCAACTCTTGTCGGTCGTCGTCGCCGATGTCGTGGGGGGTGAGGGTGAGCTTCCAGGCGAAATCCAGCATGGCACGCTGGCGCGCATTCAGCTCGGCGACTCGGTAGTTCATGACCATCATCTCGCCGAGCAGGGCATCGCCGGAGAGCTGGCGCACCGCCTGCCCATGCGCCACCAGGCAGTAGTAACAGTGGTTGGCCGACGACACGACGACGGCAATCATCTCGCGCTCGAGCTTGGTGAGCGCGCAGTTCTCCTCGTCGAGCATGAGGGTGTTGTACAACCTGGAGAAGTTGTGCATTTTTTCCTGATTGGCCGTGTAGGCGCGGAGCACGTGGGGCACGAGCCCCAGTTTCTCCTCGCAGATGGCGAAATACTTCTTGGTGTCGTCGTCGAGGGCTTCCACGTCGGGTAGCGGTGGCACCTTCACGATGTGGTCGGGTTGCGGCATGGCGGGAACTCCTTTCTTATTAGCCGCACTTTATGCGGCGCCACGGCCCCGCTTGCCAAGCGGCTATCAAGATGACGTCACCGTCTCCTTCAATCCCCGCACTGGGCGCGGTGGCGCAGTAGGTGGTCGGCGAGGACAATGGCCACCATGGCCTCGGCCACCGGCACGGCGCGGATGCCGACGCAGGGGTCGTGGCGGCCCTTGGTAGAAATATCCGCGTTCTTGCCATCGGCATTGACGGTCTTCATGGGCCCGGTCACCGAGCTCGTCGGCTTGACGGCGAAGCGCGCCACGATGTCCTGGCCCGTTGAGATGCCGCCCAAGACGCCCCCGGCGTTGTTGGAAAGGAACGTCACTTCGCCATCCCGCATGCGCATCTCGTCGGCATGCTCGGGGCCTTCGAGCAGGGCGGCAGCGAATCCGGCGCCGAGCTCCACTCCCTTAACTGCCGGGATGCTCATCAAAGCGCTCGCGATGTCGGCGTCGAGCTTGCCGTAGACCGGCGCGCCCAGCCCCGCCGGCACGCCCGCGGCCACTACCTCGATCACGGCGCCGGTTGAAGAGCCGGCCTTGCGGATGGAATCCAGGAGTGTCTCCCATTGGCCGACCACCTCGGTGTCGGGGCACCAGAAAGGGTTGTTGGCGGTCTCGTCCCAGTCCCAGCGCGGGCGCTCGATGGCGTGCGGACCCATCTGAATCATGGCGCCGCGGATAGCGACGTCCGGTCCCAGCACCTTGCGCGCCACGGCGCCGGCGGCGACGCGCATGGCGGTCTCCCGCGCGCTCGATCGCCCGCCGCCGCGCCAGTCGCGGATGCCGTACTTCTTGTGATAGGTGTAATCAGCGTGGCCGGGGCGGAACATCTCCTTGATGGTCTCGTAGTCCTTCGATTTGGCGTCCTCGTTGACGATCAGGAGGCCGATGGGGGCGCCGGTGGTGACGCCCTCAAAAACCCCCGAAAGGATCTGAACACGGTCGGGCTCGCGGCGCTGGGTGGTCTGGCGCGACTGGCCGGGGCGGCGCCGGTCCACGTAGAACTGGATGTCCTCTTCGGTCAACGGCAGGCGTGGCGGCGCACCATCAACGACGCAACCGATGGCCGGCCCGTGACTTTCGCCGAAGGTGGTATAGCGGAACAGATGACCGAACGTGTTGGCGGACATGGGGGCCCCTTTGTCGTAGTTGCCGCCGGCGCGGCTAAACGACCGAGATGTCGGGCGCGTCGACCGCCTTCATGCCGACGATGTTGTAGCCACAATCGACGTGGTGCGTCTCGCCGGTGACACCCGTGGAAAGGTCGCTTAGCAGATAGAGCCCGGCGCCGCTGACGTCGTCGAGGGAGACGTTGCGCCGCAAGGGTGAGTTGTACTCGTTCCACTTTAGGATGTAACGGAAGTCGCCGATGCCGGATGCCGCCAGGGTCTTCATGGGACCCGCCGAAAGGGCGTTGACGCGGACGTTCTGGCGGCCCAGGTCCTCGGCCAGGTAGCGCACGCTGGCTTCGAGCCCCGCCTTGGCCACCCCCATGACGTTGTAGTGGGGCATGACGCGCTCCGATCCGGCGTAGGTGAGCGTGACCAGGCTGCCGCCCCCGGGCATCAGCGCCGCCGCCCGCTGGCACACCGCGGTAAAGGAATAGCACGAGATTTCCATGGTCCGCGCGAAGTTCTCGGGCGTGGTGTCGATGTATTTTCCCTTGAGTTCTTCCTTGTCGGAAAAGGCGATGGCGTGAACCACGAAATCGAGCCCGTCCCATTTCTCGCCGATCGCCGCGAACACGGCGTCCATGCTCGCCGCGTCAGTGACATCACAGGGCATGATGATGGGTGAGTCCACGGACGAGGCGAGCGGCTCGGCGCGCTTTCGCATTACATCACCCTGGTAGGTGAAAGCGAGCTCGGCGCCGTGGGCGTGCACGACCCTGGCGATGCCCCAGGCGATGGAGCGCTCGTTGGCGACGCCCATGATCAGACCCCTCTTTCCCGCCATCAGCGCCACGGAATCGGTCATGCTTTCCTCGTCATCGCGTCGTTGCCGGCCAAATAACAGGCAAAATTACAGGCGAAACCGACGGCCCGGCAAGCGGGCCGTCGGCATCCTACACCAAACCCCGGTGTCGCAAAACCCGGGCAAAGCTAGCGAGATGAGGGATATCCCTGGAACCCTTCAGAGGTGCGGATTGGGGCTGGACTTATTCAACCGTCGTCGATGCGCTTCCAGTAGGTGTCCTTCTTGGCTACCAGGCCGCCCTGGAACTCCCACAGGTCGCAGCCCAGCCAGTCGAGGCGCTCGCCGGAGGCAGCCGTACCCTTGATCGTCCATTCGGAGACCGCCCTGTGGCCGTTCACCCAGTTCGTGCAATCGACCCAGCGCATGTCGGGGATGATCGCGAAGCGCTCGGCGAGGATGCGGCGGATTTCGTCCTTGCCGGCGCAACGCCGCCCGCTGGGTGCCGGCCCCGACGCCATGATCCACACGCAGTCGTCGGTGAAGTGCTCGAGGATGGCGTCGATGTCGTGGCGGTTGAAGGCCTCGACCACCGCCTCGATGGTACGCAGAGTCGCGGCGTCGGTCGTGGACATGGGCGTGTCGCCTCGGGCCGCCCTTCTAGCGAACGAGCTTCCAGGTGCCGTCGGCCCTTCGGCAGGCGGTCCCGGTGGCGGTTTCCGATTTGCCGTCGATTTCGACGGTGGTCTCGAACTCACGGCAATTCCGGCCGCTTGCCGTCTGGTAAGTGCGCGTCGGCGTGTAGCTGCCAGCGTGGCCGCTGTCGGGGTTGCGCCATTTCGACGTCTGGCCCTTCTTGTTGTTTTCCAGGGTGTTCTGGGCGGTGCGTTCGGCGTATACTTGGTCGGCTTTGTCCAAGGACTTGCCGGCCTCGCTGCCGAGCCAAGCGCCGCCCAAGGCGCCGATGGCGACAGCGGCCAACTGTCCCTTGCCGCCACCGATCTGGGAGCCGGCAAGGGCGCCGAGGCCGGCGCCGAGCAAGGTGCCGACTGTTTGTTTGGGCTTACCTTCCACATCGGTGCACGCGGCCAGGAAGACAATGGCGATCAGCACCGACAAGGTGCGTTTGAAAATCATGATTTCGGTCCTCCATCGAAGTTAGACTTGACAAGCGAAAAGTCGCCAACCTTCTCTTAAAGCCCGTCGGTCGGAACACCACGCCAGAATGACCCGGTCCGGAAGTCACCGCTCTCGAAACGACACTCCCCAATGCTATGGCGAAAAGATTACGTAAAAAATTAGCATAAAAGAGCCATGACGTCGATCAACATTGAAGACCCGATTAGCCTGTTTCAGGACTGGATGCGCGAAGCCGAAGATGCCGAGCCGGCCGAAGCCAACGCCATGACGCTGGCCACCAGCACGCCTGACGGCGTCCCCTCGGCGCGGATGGTGTTGCTCAAGGGGGTGGATGAGGCGGGCTTCGTCTTCTACACCAACACGGGCAGCCGCAAGGCCGAGGAAATGTACGCCAACCCGCAGGCGGTGCTGTGCTTTCACTGGAAATCGCTGCGCCGGCAGGTGCGCGTTGAGGGCACGGTCGAGGAGGTCGACGAGGCGGAGGCCGACGCCTACTTCGCCACCCGCTCGCGGTTGAGTCAGATCGGCGCCTGGGCCTCCAAGCAGTCGCGGCCCCTCGAGAGCCGGTTCGAGCTGGAAAAGCGGGTCGCCGAGTTTACCGCGAAGTTCCACTTAGGCACCGTTCCCCGGCCCGAGTTCTGGTCGGGCTTTCGCCTGCGGCCGGTGCGTATCGAGTTCTGGCAAGAGCAGCCGTTCCGCCTGCACGACCGGGAGGTATGTAATCTCTCGCCAGATGGTTGGACCCGTAAGAAGCTGTATCCCTGACCATATTTCTGATCCTGGACACTAGGGCCATGACCGAGGAAACCCCAGCCAACGTGGCGGCTTCGTCGATCTCTCCGGAAAAGAGGGCGTCGCTCATGCGCCTGGCCACCTATGCCTCGGTGACGGTGGCGGCGGTATTGATCCTGGTGAAGTTCGGCGCCTGGGTGGTGACCGATTCGGTCAGCCTGCTTTCCACCCTCATCGATTCGTTAATGGACGTGGCAGCGTCGCTCATCAACCTGTTCGCCGTGCGCCATGCCCTTCAACCCGCCGACCAGGAACACCGCTTCGGCCACGGCAAGGCGGAGCCCCTATCGGGGCTGGCTCAGGCCGCCTTCATTAGCGGCTCGGCGGCTTTCCTGCTGATCGAGGCGGCGAAGCGCATCTTCAACCCGAAATCCATCGAGAATAGCGATATCGGCTTGGCCATCATGGTCTTCGCCATCTGCACCACGGTGATCCTGGTGATCTTCCAGAAATACGTGGTCAGGCGCACCGGCTCGGTCGCCATCGCCGCAGATTCCCTGCACTACCAGGCCGACATACTGGTCAACGCCAGCGTCATCGTTTCGCTTTTACTGGCCGCGGAGCTGGGATGGAGCGTCGCCGATCCGTTGTTTGCCATCGCCATCGCCGCCTATATCGTGTGGGGGGCGTGGCGCATCGCGCATAACGCGCTCGATCAACTCATGGACCACGAGCTGCCCCCCGAGGACCGCCGGCGCATCTATGACATCGCCACAAAACGTGCCGGTGTCAGCGACTTGCACGACTTGCGCACCCGCACCTCGGGCACCCAAGTATTCATCCAGCTTCACCTGGAGATGGACGGAAAAATGCCGCTGCGCGAGGCCCATGAAATTTCCGACCAGGTGATGTTCGATGTGCAAAACGCCTTTCCCAACGCCGAAGTGCTGATCCACGAAGATCCGGAGGAATTGCAGGAAGAGCACGCGGTCCTGGAGCGCCAAGGGAAAGTGGCCAACTGAAAAGAAGGGCACCGTCCGGGGGCATTGACCAAGATCAATGAGTGTCGTGCCCGTTTCGGCAACAATCGGAGGCAGTTCCACGAACGAGGCCGAAAACTGGCAGCGATGCTTCCCATTGTCGAGCGAGGAGCGTCGTGATCGTCGAGGACCAGGGTGAAACCATAGCCTTCCTGTCCCGTCCCGAGACCTACGGTGGCGGCAACGGGACGGTCGGCCGCGTCGAGACCCACGTTTCGGAAATATTCCTCGCCGGCAAGCGCGCCTATAAGCTCAAACGTGCCGTCAAGTTCCCTTATCTCGACTTCTCGACGCCCGGGAAGCGCCGCGCTGCCTGCGAGGCCGAGGTCTCCATAAACCGCCGCACGGCGCCCGCCGTATACCGTGGCGTGATCCCGGTGACGCGGGGCGCCGACGGTGCGTTGCGGCTGAACGGCGCGGGCGCGCCCGTCGACTGGCTGGTCGAGATGACACGCTTCGACGAGGACACCCTCTTCGACCGCTTGGCCCGCCAAGGTACCCTCGACCGCCACGTCATGGAGGAGTTGGCGGAGGCCGTCGCCCGGCTGCACGAGAAGGCCGAGAGGAGCGCCGGCGATGGTGGCGCCGACGACGTCGCGGCGCTTATCGAAAGCAACGTGCGTAGCTTCACCGAGTGCCCTCTCGGCATCTTTGACGGTGCTAAGGTGGAGCGTCTCGAGAGGGAGACGCGGCGGGCGCTGGAGCGCCGCCGCCCGCTGTTGCAGGCGCGCCGCGCCGAAGGCCGCGTCCGGCGCTGCCACGGCGACCTCCATCTGCGCAATATTTTCTTGCTGGAGGGCAGGCCCACCCTTTTCGACGCCATCGAGTTCAGCGAGGCGCTGTCCTCCATCGACGTTCTCTATGACCTCTCCTTCCTCCTCATGGACCTGGATCACCGCGATCTGCGCCAACTCGCCAATGTCACCCTCAACCGCTACCTGGGCATTACCGGGGATGTGGATGGGTTGGCGGCGCTGCCGCTTTTCCTGTCCCTGCGCGCCGCCATCCGCGCCCACGTGGAGGCGGTGACGTTGGGGGGCGCCTAGCGGGACGAGGACACGGCGGGATGCGCCGCCGGCGCCCGCGCCTATCTCGACCGGGCATTGGTCTATCTGTCGCCGCCGCCGCCACGGCTCATTGCCATCGGTGGGCTGTCGGGTAGCGGCAAATCGGGGCTGGCCCGGGAGTTGGCGCCGTTCGTGGGGCCGGCGCCCGGCGCCCGGGTGGTGCGCAGCGATATCGCGCGCAAGCACCTTGCCGGTGTCCCGGCGCTCACCCGCCTGGGCCCCGAGGGCTACACACCGGCCATGACCCAGCGCACCTACGAGGCCGCTTACGGGCAGGCGCAAAGGGGGCTCGAGGCCGGGCACGCCGTCATCGCCGACGCCGTGTTCGCCCGGTCCGCGCAGCGTCAGGCCATCACCGCGGTCGCGGTGCGCGCCGGTGTCCCGTTCGACGGAGTGTGGCTGGAGGCATCGGCGCCGGTGATGGAATGCAGGATCGGCGGCCGGCGGCGAGATGCCTCGGACGCCACGCCCGAGGTCCTGCGGCGCCAACTAGGCTACGGCGTGGGGAAACTTATCTGGGTGCACCTCGATACCTCGGGAGAAAGGGAAGATGCGGTGGATCTGGTAAAGGCGTTGTTCGGGTTGTAAGCGCCCGGCCGCCGATGTTCGCTTTAGTTTTTGATCTTTCGCCGGGGCCGCGCCATGATAGTTCCATGGAATAGCGCGAGCCCGGTGTCAGGCAAGGGAGAGGAGGATGTCAATCAAGACGATACTCGTTCCGGTCGATGGCATGGAAACGGCGCGGTCGGCACTGGAGTTGGCGTTCGTGGTGGGCAAGCAATTCTCTGCCCACGTCGACGTGCTGCACGCCAGCGGCGACCCCAAGGACGCCGTCCCCCTCCTCGGTGAGGGCATGTCTGGGGCGATGATCGAGGAAATGATCGAGTATGCCGAGAAAGAAGCCGCCGAACGGGCGACCAGCGGGCGTCGCATGTTCGACGAGCAATGCGCGCGCGATTCCGTTTCCGTCGCTGAGGCACCTCCCGAAACACCGACCGCCGCCGACACGGTTTCCGCCGCTTGGATCGAAGCGGTGGGCCGCGAAAACGAATCCGTCGCTCAGCGCGGGCGGCTGGCCGATTTGATCGTCGCTGGGCGGCCGACGGCGGATGCCGATCCGTCCGCAACCATGGTCGTGAACGCGGCGCTGTTTGAGACGGGACGTCCCGTTCTGGTGGCGCCGCCGGGGGGCTCCACGGTGCCGGCGGCCGTGGGGAGCAAAGTGGCGATTGCCTGGAACCTCAACACCGAGGCGGCGCGCGCCGTCGCCGCGGCCATACCCTTCCTGAGCCGCGCCGAAAGCGTCATTGTCGTGAACGCGGAGAGCAAGCGCACGTCGTCGGGCGCCGCCGGCGAGTTGGTGCCCTATCTGGCGTGGCACGGCATCTCCGCGATCACTAAAACCATTCCGCCGTCGCAGCATGCCGTCGGCGAGGCGCTTCTCGGCGCCTGCGCGGGCGTCGGCGCCGACATGCTGGTCATGGGAGCCTATACGCACGGCCGTGTGCGCCAGCTCATCCTCGGCGGCGTTACGCGGCACGTGCTGGCGGAGGCGACAATACCGGTGCTGATGGCACACTAAGAGGTGGCAATCCAGCCGCCGATTAGAGGGCAACCGGGGAAGGAAAGGCGGCGCCGGCAACATGGACGCACCCAGCCAGAAAATCGTTTCGGCAACCATTTCCAAGGCCGGCGGGGCTATGCCTTCAAGCACCTCGACAACGACGTTTGCCGCGCCGTTATCAACAACATCGTCATCGGCAAGAGCTATCCGAAAGTGGAGCTCGTCACCGACGTGCGCACGATCGTCGACGCCGGCGGCAATATCGGCGTCCCATCGGTGTATTTCGCGGCGCTCTATCCCGATGCCCGGATCCACGCGTTCGAGCCGGCGCCCGAGAATTTCGCGATGTTGGCCGAGAACACGAAACCGTTCGAGAACATTGCCACCCATGAGGTCGGCCTGTTCGAAGCCGACAAGGAGGCGCCCCTGTACGAGGGGGAATTGGATCCCTTGACCAACTCCGTCGGCGACAGCGGGCTGAACACGGGGCGCAGCCGCATGGTGAACCTGCGCGCCGCGAAACCTTTCTTGCACGGCTTCGAGGTGGACCGTATCGACATCCTCAAGCTCGACACCGAGGGGTGCGAGGTGCCCATCCTGCGCTCCCTGGAGGACATGCTTTCCGCCATCAAGGTGGTTTACGTGGAGTGCCACGACGACGAGGACCGGCGCGTCATCGACAATCTGTTGTCGCGCCACCATATCCTCAGTTCGGCCGACGCCATCGAGCCCCACTGCGGCGAGCTCTGCTACGTAGTGCGCCGGGCGTTTCCTTCCGAAAGCGCCATGAACCAGTATCGCATCACCGTTTGAGGTTCGGACAGCGGTGGCGATTTGCCGCCCGTCGGCCTGTCCGCCTTAGAAAGCCCGCGGATTTGTCCGTCTCAGAAAGACGGTATGAGGTTGACGATTCCTGTCCTTGCTAATGACTTCCTTGTGTTTGAATCCGCGCCGGAGGAAGTCATGGATTTCGATCGTGCTTTTTACGTTGAAGACGATGTTGGCGAGAAATGCTTGCGCGGCTTCCGAGTTCACGGACTTGGTCAGCACGTAGGTCGGATATTCCACGTTGTTGAGGACGAGGAACTCATATCCCGTGCGCTCCACGAACCTGTCCACCGCCTCGACGACGCCGAAGTTCATATTCTTGGCGTGCATGTGGTTGGTGTTATCGTGCCCTAGGATGAATCCGTCCTTCTTGACCTTGGCGTCGTAACTGTCGAGGTCGGCCAACACGTCTTCGTAGACGTGGGACCAGTCCAGGTAAACCCAGTCAAGACTTTCGTCCTCAAACGACTAGACGGCTTCGCCGGAAAATTTTCTGTGGACGACGACCCGGCCCGATTCGATGTCCTTGGCGAACTTTTCAGCTAGCTCCTGAAACCGTGCCTCGTTCTCCGCGTCGGGGGCGCAATCAGGGCTGGAAGGCCGGAGCAAATTGGCCTAGCGTTCTTCGTATGAATAGCGGGCGCAAGACGGTCGTCGTTTCCGGGGCCAGCCGCGGCATCGGACACGCCATTGCCAAGTGTTTTCTGGAGCGCGATTGGCGCATCATCACGTGTTCGCGCGACGACGTGCCCGAGGAATGCGAACGCGATCCCAATTGGTCGTGCCACATTCCCACCGATCTCGGCGACGCCGACAGCCTCGCCGCCTTCGTCGAGAGGGCCAACGCGGAACTCGCCGATGACGCCTTGCACGCTCTCGTCAACAACGCCGGAATGTCGCCTAAGGCCCCGTTCAAAGAACGCCTTGGTTGCCTCAACGGCGACCTCGACGCCTGGCGCTCGGTCTTCGAGCTCAACCTCTTCGCGCCCCTCAAGTTGTCGCGCGGCTTCGCCGCGGCGCTGCACAGGGGGAAGGGCGCCATCGTCAACGTGACGTCCATCGCCGGGCATCTCATCCACCCCTTCGCGGGATCGGCCTACTCGATCTCCAAGGCGGCCTTGTCGGCGCTGACCCGTGAGATGGCCAACGAATTTGCCGATCTCGGCGTGCGCGTCAACGCGGTGGCTCCCGGCGAGATCGAAACCGACATGATCCAGCCGGAATACGAGCTCCTCATCCCGCGCATCCCCCTCGGTCACATGGGCGCGCCCGAGGACGTGGCGAAATCGGTTTATTATCTTTGCTCCGACGAATCGTCCTACGTGACGGGCAGCGAAATCTGGGTGACCGGCGGCCAGCACATGTTTTAGGTCTCTCCGCGCCGCTTTCATCTCGGAAGGCCTGCAATCTCTGGCCGTGGACATGAACCATCTCATGGAGACACAGATTAGCGAAGCGGACTGGAAGCGGTTCAATCGGGGTGAAAAAGGCGTGTTCGTCCGCAAGTTGCAAGGCTTCCGCGAGAAGGCCAAGCTCGCCGCGATCAACCAAAGGCGCCAGGAGGACGCGGAATTCAGGGACTACGTCAACCGCTATCTCGCCCAATTCGGCGTTCTTCTGGAGAAAGCCGAAGAAACGCGACCACGACGCCGTTCTCAGCACGACTTTCCTGTCATCCGACATGGGTAAGCTGTATATGCTGCTGGCGCGCGCCCTCGGCCGGGATATCTAAGACGCGGCCGATACCGGAAATTGGAATATCTGGCGCCACGGGAACCCGGTGACTGAAGATTTACTACCGTCGCATCGATACCGCGCGGCGATCGCCACGTGGTTGTTCGCGGTCCTGGCCATGCTCTTCGTGATGGTCGTGCTGGGCGGTGTAACCCGGCTCACCCAATCTGGACTGTCGATGGTCGAATGGCACCCCGTAACCGGCTGGTTGCCCCCGACCAGCGAGGCCGCGTGGCGGGAAACCTTCCAAAACTATCAACAGTTCCCCGAGTTCCGACAACTCAACTTCACCATGGACCTGACCGAGTTCAAGAAAATTTTCTGGCTGGAATACCTGCATCGCCTGTGGGGACGCCTCATCGGCGTCGCCTTTTTCGTGCCGCTCATCTACTTCGTAGCGCGCCACCGGGTGGACTGGCGGCTCGGGGTAAAGCTGGGGACGCTCTTCGTCCTGGGTGGACTGCAGGGGGGGCTCGGGTGGTATATGGTCAAGAGCGGCCTCGCCGAGCGCCCCGACGTCAGCCAGTATCGCCTGAGCGCCCATCTCGGCGCCGCGCTCGTCATTTACGGCTACATGCTTTGGGTGGCGTTGGGGCTTTTGTTCCCGGAACCGCAAGCGCCGCCGGGCGGGCGAAAACTGTGGTGGTCTTCACTGGCCGTGCTGGCGCTGATCTTCGTGACGGTGCTTTCCGGCGCTTTCGTCGCCGGCACCGACGCCGGTTTCGCATACAACACATTCCCCTTGATGGCGGGCCAGTGGGTGCCCGACGGCCTGTTTGACATGGATCCCTTCATTCTCAACTTCCTCGAGAACATCACGACCATCCAGTTCGAACACAGATTGCTCGCCGAGACGCTGTTCGTGGTTATCGCGGCGTTCTGGATAAAGGCGCGACGCGCCGCCCTGACGGCGCGCGCGCGGCGCGCCTTCAATGGGCTCGTCGCGCTGGCCGCCGTGCAAATCGCCCTCGGCATCACCACATTAATTCTGGTGGTGCCGGTTGCGCTGGCGTCGGCCCATCAGGCCGGCGCCCTGGTCCTCTACACATTTGCCGTCTGGATGTCGCACGAACTGCGTCCCCGCCCGGCGTAACGTGAATACGCCACGGGAAAATGGTTCGACCAGGGTTGGAAGTAGGTTAAAATGCGGGCCGCGAGCGCGATGCAGTCCGTCTCGCCGCGCACCGAAGGCACGAAGGAAAGGGCGATGGCCGATGACAAATACCGCCTGATCACGCGGAGCGACTTTGACGGCTTGGTGTGTGCCGTCTTGTTGAAGGAAATAGGCTTGATCGACGACATCAAGTTCGTGCATCCGAAGGACATGCAGGACGGGACCATCCTGGTTGGCGATGGCGATATCACCACCAACCTTCCTTACATAAGGGGCGTGCACTTGTCTTTTGACCACCACCTAAGCGAGACCATCCGCCTCGACGACATTCCGGAGAACTGCATTATCGATCCCAAGGCGCCCTCGGCGGCGCGCGTGGTCTTCGAGCACTACGGCGGCGGGGAGCGGTTCACCAATATTTCAGATGTGTTGATGGAGGCCGTGGACAAGAGCGATTCCGGCCAGTTCGACAAGAACGAAATCCTCAAGCCGGAAGGCTGGGTGCTGCTCAATTACCTGATGGATTCGAGAACCGGGCTTGGGCGTTTCAAGGACTTTCGCATATCGAACTACCATTTGATGGCGCAACTCATCGAATACTGCCCCGACAACACGGTGGACCAAATCCTCGCCCTTCCCGATGTCAAGGAGCGGGTCGATCTGTACATGGAGCACCAGGAGCCCTTCAGGGAACAGATCAAACGCTGCGCGTCGATCGAAAAGAATCTCAGCGTTCTCGACTTGCGGGGGGAGGAAATTATCTACGCCGGCAACCGCTTCATGATTTACGCGCTATTGCCCGAAATCAACATCTCCATGCATGTATTGTGGGGACTCAATAAGTTGAACACGGTCTTCGCGGTCGGCAAGTCGGTCCTCAACAGGACCTCCAAGACCAACACAGGGCTTCTGATGCTGGAGTACGGCGGCGGCGGACACGAGGCGGCCGGGACCTGCCAGATCGAAAACGATGAAGCGGACGCTGTGCTGCGGGAACTCATCGACAGGATAACCGCCGACGGTTGAGCGTGGCGGCGGGGCAGACGCCGGCAGGGAGACGACGAGACGTGTTGAAGGGAAGAGGCACTATTCGCTTGCTGGTGGTGCTGGCCGCCGTTGGCGTCACGCTGGGGCCGTCGCTGGGCGGATGCGTCGACGCGGATTCGCCGCTCGGTCGCGTCATCGGGGGCATAACCTCCGACGATTACGTCCTATCCCGCGAGGCGAACAGGGAAATTCAGCGTTTCGAGAAAGTCTACCAAACATACGCGAAGGATGGCGCCGACGACAGCCGCATGGCTCTGTTTCGGGATGTGTTCGCCCGCGTGCGCATCGAATATGTCCGCGAAGTAGGCGATGCCCGGCTCGTCGATGCGGCGATCGAAGGAGTGCGCGGGATCGAGCCTCAATCCCGCCCCTTGTCGGCGGCCGAAACGATGGATCGGGCGCTCGACGCCATGGTGGTCTCACTCGATCCCCATTCGGCCTATCTCAACCCCGAGGAGCTTCGCGAAACCTTGGTCTCGACCAAGGGCAAGTTTGGGGGCCTGGGCATCGAGGTAACAATGGAAGACGGGGTGGTCAAGATCATTTCGCCCATCGAAGACACGCCGGCCCACCGTGCCGGCCTGAAGCCCGGCGATCTGCTCACGCACATTGACGGTGCGCCGATCAAGGGGTTGACCTTACTGCAAGCCGTCAAGCGGATGCGCGGCCGGCCCGGCACCGACATAATCCTGACCGTAAGCCGTAGGGGTCGAAGCACTTTCGACGTCGCCATCACGCGGGCGATCATCACGGTTCAATCGGTGCGCTGGCGGATCGAGGAAGACATCGGCTACATCCGTGTCGCCACCTTCACGGTGCAGGTCGAGGACAAGGTGGAAGAAGCCATTGAGGGCATTCGCGAAAAGCTCGGTCCGCGGCTCAAGGGCTTGGTGTTGGATTTGCGCGGCAACCCTGGGGGCCTACTGGATCAGTCGGTCGCCCTCTCCGACGCTTTCCTCGATGAGGGGGACATCGTTTGGTTGCGCGGACGCAAAAAGGGCTGGGCGCGTATTTTCAGCGCCGAGAATGGGGATTTGGCGCGGCGCCTACCCATGGTCGTGTTGATCAACGGCGGCTCCGCCTCGGCGTCCGAAATCGTGGCCGGCGCCCTTCAGGACAATGGCCGCGCCATCGTCATGGGACGGCGTTCGTTCGGCAAGGGAAGCGTGCAGACGATCATGCCGCTCCCCGTCGAGGGTGCCTTGAAGCTGACCACGGCCCTTTACTATTCGCCGGCCGGGCGTGCCATCCAGGCGCTCGGCGTAGAGCCAGACATCGTGATAGCTTCCCAAGACGCGGAGCCGCGTCGGCGGGAAGCCGATCTTCCCGGGGCCCTGCTGGGCACCTCGCGGGCGGCAGCCCGCGAACAAAAAACGGTAAAGGAAACCGATTGTCCGGAGGCCGGCGAGAATGGGGATCGCCAACTCGGGTGCGCGTTGGTCCTTTTGCACGCCGGCTCGCCGGACAAGTTTCTGGCCTCCCTGGGCCAACGGCCTTCAATGTGAAGACTTGCCGGCCAGCGCCGCTCGCCCGGGCGCTGAGTTTTGGGATCATCGTTATCTTTGCACGGTTGGGCCACCGCCGCCGGCGGTGGCGTCGGAGATGCCTAAACGCGCCACATCGGAGATGACGGCGGAGGGCTACCTAGCGCGTCATTTCGATACCGTCGTCTTCGGGGCCGAGATCGACAGTAAACTGGCCGCGAAGGTTGTCACTAAATGGGCTGGCCGCTGCGCCAAGAAGGACTATGCCGAAGCCGTGAAGTTGTACCGCTAAGCCGCCGAACAGGGCAAAAAAATCTTGGCGACATGTAAGAGAGGCCTGGGCGTGAAGCGGGACTACGCCAAGGCGGCAAAAAGCTGTATCGAGAATCCGCGGCGCGAGGAGAGCCCTGGGGTCAGTTCAGCCTTGGCCGCATGTCCGAACTGGGGCGGGGCGTGAAGCAGGACTACGCGAAGGCGATCGAACTTTACCAAGAGGCCACCAAGCTAAGGCAATTCCTGGGCCGCATTCAGACTGGGCCTGATGTACGAGAATGGTACCGGTGTCCCGGAAGATTCCGCCGAAGCCATGAAATGGCTTCGGAAGGCAGCGAAGAAGGGGCTGAATGTCGCCCAGGACGCCGTCCGAAGGTTGGAATCAGCTTCCTTGTCAATGTAGGGAAGGATATGACCTCCCCTGAATGAGGGCGTCACTCGCCGTCTTCTCGGAGAACTGCACCGCCCGACACCATGACCGCGCATCGGCGATCGCGTCATAAGGTCTTATCGTCCTAGTTCATCGAGAATCAGGCAAGAATTTCCAGGAAGATGGATTTCGCGAAATGTGACGGTCGTCACATACGCCAGCCGTCCCTTGGGTTAGGGTCGGTTCGTGAAGATGCCGAGGCATGGCGCGTCGGTGCAGGCGATTAGGGATTATCCAAGGACCGGTCGATATTTGATCGGATCGGGGTAAGCTTATGATATTTGATATAATTTATTCAATTTTGCGTCGATTTGTTTGCGTTCCGTGATGCGAACTGAATTCTCAGGATTGATCGGCGATCGTCGCCTGCACGGCGGCTTGCCTTACGCCCATCGAGCGCCATTCTTAGAGAATGCCCCGAAACCGGAGTGACTAGAAATGGCTGACATCAACGAAACCGAACTTCCCGAAGCTGCCGAGGAAGGCTCCGACCAGCTCGCCCAGAGCACCGGCGAAGGCCAGCCCATCGGTCAGGTCGAGACCGCGACCGGCACGGTTACGGTCACCCACGCGGACGGTACGCAAGAGACTGCGGACGGTACGCAAGAGACTTTGGAACCCGGTTCGCCGGTCTTCCAGGGCGACACCCTGGAAACCGGCGATCAAGGTTCCGTTGGCGTCGTGCTCGCCGATGAGACCACGTTCTCGATGGCCGAAGGTGGCAGCATGGTGCTCGACGAGATGGCCTACGATCCAGCGACGAATGAGGGCTCGATCTCATTGTCGGCGGGCGAAGGCGTGTTCACGTTCGTCAGCGGCCTGATCGCAAAAACCGACCCCGACGCCATGACCCTCAACACGCCGACCGCCACCATCGGTATCCGCGGCACCCAGGTCGGCCTCGACGTGGACGGCAGCGGCGCGGTTGGCAACGGTGGCGGCGGGACCCAGGTCGTCTTGATGGAAAAGGCCAACGGCTTCGTCTGCGAGGTCGTGGCCTCCAACGGCGGCGATGACGACGAGCAGCTGTTCGGCGGCCCCGGCGACGACGATCTTTGGGGCGGCGACGGCAGCGATACCTTCGTGTTCCACGAGGGTGATGGCGACGACACCGTCCAGGACTTCGGCATCGGCGACACCCTCATGTTCGAGGGCCTGGAATTCAACCTCGACGACATGATCGTGACCCAGGACGGCGACGACGCGATCGTCACCTTCGGCGAGGACTTCGATGTCTCCGTGAAGCTCAAGAACACGGACGCCGTGAAGCTGAAGGAGAGGGATCGCGAAAAATCAGACGCTGCGAGCGGCGACGGCTACACCATCGCCCAGGGCGACGACGGCGTCACCATCACCTACGATAGCGGCGGTGGCGGCTGAGCCGAGCCTAGTACATCCTCGACAACCAGATCAAACGGGTCGTCGAGGCCAAGAAAATCAAGCACTATCAACCGGTCTTTTCCATCAACACTAAATTCTGGTGGCGCCACCGGGTCTGACCGGCGGGGCGCCCGTCTCGACGCGGTCAGAGCAGGGACCGGGAGACGGTGTCCAGGCCTTCCGCTTCGTGACGCTGCGCGCCGATGACCGCGACGGCGCTCATATTGACGATGCCGCGCGCCGTGACCGAAGGGGTCAGGACGTGAGCCGGCTTCGCGGTTCCGACCAGGATCGGCCCCACCGGGAGTCCGTCGCCGAGGACCTTGAGCATGTTGAAGGCGATGTTGGAGGCGTCCAACGTCGGCATGACGAGGAGGTTGGCGGTCCCCGTAAGGCGGGAATTGGGGAAGATACGCTGGCGGATTTTCTCGTTGAGGGCCGCGTCGGCAGGCATTTCCCCTTCCATTTCGAGGTAGGGAAATCGTTCGCGAAGAATGCGCACCGCTTGGCGTGACTTGGCGGCTTCCGGCGTGTTCGCCGAACCGAAGGCCGAATGGGAAAGCAACGCGACTTTCGGCGTGATCCCGAAGCGCCGCATCTGTTCGACCGACAGCTCGGTCATTTCGACGAGTTCCTCGGCGGTCGGGTTTGGCGTCACGTGGGTATCGCACAGGAAGATGGTTCCCTTGGGCAGAATCACGATGCTGAGCGCCGAGACGTCGCGGCGTCCTTCCTCGAGGCCGATCACGTTCATGATGTAACGCAGGTGCCAGGCGAATTGCCCATAGGTCCCGCACAGCATCGCGTTGGCCTCGCCGCGGCTTAGCATGAGCGCGGCGATGGCCGTAGTGTTGGTGCGGACGATGGTGCGGGCATCGTCCGGGGAGACGCCCTCGCGCTCCATCAGTTGGTGATAGAACTCCCAATATTCCTTGTAACGGGGGTCGTTCTGGGGATTGACGAGCTCGAATTCCCGGCCGGCGCGAACGCGCAAGCCGAGCCGCTCGATGCGCGCCTCGACCACGTCGGGGCGCCCCACCAGGATGGGTTCGGCAATACCTTCGTCGATCACCGTTTGCACGGCGCGCAGCACGCGCTCGTCCTCTCCCTCGGCATAGACCACGCGCTTGGGGGCCTGGCGGGCGTGCTCGAAGACCGGCTTCATGAGCAGCCCGGAACGGAAAACGAATTGGCCGAGACGCTCCTTGTAGGCGTCGAAGTCTTCGATGGGGCGGGTTGCCACGCCGCTGTCCATCGCCGCCTTGGCGATGGCCGGGGCGATCTCGACGACCAGGCGCGGGTCGAAGGGCTTGGGGATGAGGTATTGGGGGCCGAACTTGAGGTTTTCGCCGGCATAGGCGAGGGCCACGATCTCCGAGGATTCGGCCATGGCCAGATCGGCGATGGCCTTGACGCAGGCGAGCTTCATTTCCTCGTTGATGGTGGTGGCGCCGCAATCGAGGGCGCCGCGGAAGATGAAGGGAAAGCAAAGGACGTTATTGACCTGATTCGGGTAATCCGAGCGCCCGGTAGCCATCACCACGTCGGGCCGCGCCGCCATCGCCTCCTTGGGGTCGATCTCGGGATTGGGATTGGCGAGTGCCAGGATCAAGGGCCGCTCGGCCATGCGTTTGACCATGTCCGGGGTGAGGACACCAGGGGCCGAAAGGCCGAGGAACACGTCGGCGCCGTCGATGACGTCGTCGAGAGTGCGCGCCTTGGTGTCGATGGCGTAGCGTTCTTTGTGGGGGTCCATCTCCTTCTTGCGGCCGCGGTAGACGACACCGACGCGGTCGACCAGGGTGACGTGGTCCGCCTTGAGGCCCATGCTGATCATGAGATCGAGGCAGGCGATGCCGGCGGCGCCGCCGCCGGTCGATACCAGCGAGACTTCCTCGAGCGACTTGCCGACGACCCGCAACCCGTTGAACAGCGCCGCCCCGGTGACGATGGCCGTGCCGTGCTGGTCGTCGTGAAAGACGGGAATGCTCATGCGCTTGCGCAGTTCCCGCTCGACCTCGAAGCACTCGGGCGCCTTGAAGTCCTCCAGATTGATGGCGCCGAAGGTGGGCTCCAGGCTGGCGATGATATCGACCAGCTTGCTCGGGTCCTTCTCGTCGACCTCGATGTCGAAGACGTCGATGCCGGCAAACTTCTTGAAGAGCACGGCCTTGCCTTCCATCACTGGCTTCGCGGCGAGCGGGCCGATGTCGCCGAGCCCGAGCACGGCGGTGCCATTCGATATTACGGCGACTAGGTTGGCGCGGGTGGTGAGGGACGAGGCCTCGTTCTCGTCCTCGACGATGGCTAGGCACGCCGCGGCGACCCCCGGCGAATAAGCGAGCGCCAGGTCGCGCTGGTGGGCCAGGGGCTTGGTGGCGACGATCGAGAGTTTGCCGGGGGTCGGCAATCGGTGGTAATCGAGGGCCGCCTCGTCCAATGCGTCTGACACCGTCATCCCCCTCTTTTCGTCCCTTCCCACTGTCGAGAGGAAAGGTACAGGTAGTGCGGGTCCTTGGGAAGGGCACCACCATCGGCCGGGCGCAACGCCCTTGACGGGCCAGGGGTGTGTTTCATACCCGCGCCAGGGTCCGGGCGCGACGCCGAGAGGGGAAGAGAAAGAGGTAACGGATCATAGCGATACATTTCAGTGGCGAAGAACTGGCCGGACGACGGGCGCGCGCCGTGGCGTCGATGGCCGACACGGTTTGGACGGACTTCTCATGTTCCGCCAGGAAAGCATGTACTACCTGACCGGTCTACGACACGTTCGGCTACGTGTTTTTCCAGTGCCTTTATCTTATCGCCAACGGAACCATGACCCTAGCTCACGCGGGCGCCCGATCTGCGCCAGGCGCGCCACACCTCGGTGATCGAGGACATCCGCGTCTGGATCGACGCGGAGGACGCCGAGCCGGCGCGCCAGCTTCGCGCCATCCTCAAGGAGCATGGTTGCCGGGGCCGCCGCCTGGGCGTCGAGTGGGAGGCCTACGGGCTCACCGCCCGCAACGGCCAAAGGCTGGCGGCGGCGCTGGAGGGCCTTTGCGCCCTCGAGGACGCTTCCGAGCTGGTCAGCCGCCGGCGCGTCGTCAAGAGCCCCGCCGAGCTTGCCAACGACGCCCTCGACGAAGCAAACCGCTTGGTCCAGCCCGGCGCCTTCGAGGGAGACATCCTAGGCGCCATGCACGCCGCCGTCTTCCGCGGCGACGGCGACTATCCCGGTAACGAATTTATTATCGGCTCGGGCCGCGACGCGCTCTTGTGCCGCTATTTCAGCGGCCGCAAGCACCTGCAAGAGAATGACCAGATCACCCTGGAGTTCGCCGAAACCTACCGCCACTATCATGCCTGCTTGATGCGCACCATCCTGGTCGGCGAACCGCACCCGGACCACGTCGCCATGCACGCCATCGGCATCGAGGCCATGGAGGCCTGCCTGGAGGCGTTGAAACCGGGACGGCCCATGGGCGAGGTTTTCGACGCTTACGCCCGCGTCATGGACGCCGGCGGCATGGGCGAACACCGGATGAACGCCTGTGGATACAGCCTTGGCGCCTGCTTCGCGCCGAACTGGATGGATTGGCCCATGTTCCATCACTCCAACCCGGTGCTCGCCGAGCCCAACATGGTGTTCTTCCTGCACATGATCATGATGGACAGCGGCAACAACAGGGCCATGTGTCCGGCCCAGACCGTGGTCGTTACCGGCGACGGCTGCGAGGTGCTCTCCCGCCATCCCCTGGACCTGGTGGTAAACAAATAGTCGACGCGGCGGCGACGGCGTGCCGCAAGCATTGGGAGGCCCGGCAAGTGCCTTGCGCCGCCGTCTTCAGGAACCGTTTTGGCCGGCGATTGCAAAAAAGGTCACGGTCGTGACATTAATGCAACGAAGGCAAATGAGGTCTTGGCGAGTCTCGTCCGAATGCCCGCGCTCCGTCCACGGGCGGCGCCATGAGTAATCCAATAACTAATTGAAAATATGGGAGAAAAAAATTTCAGAGGAAGTCCGCGGGGTCCGTGACAAGATTCGCGGGGGGCGGATTCGCAATGGCAATACCGACCGCTGAAACGCCGTGCGCCGCCGGAATCGATGAATTCTGGCCACTATCGAGGCTCTTGTAGCCAGAAAGCAATTGAAAGGCGGCTCGGGTTCTTGTCATTATCCGCCTCAGCAAACACGGGGATTCGTTAATTCCGTCGTACTTGAGAACTCTTGATCCAGTGGCGTCGTTGCGGAACGGTCCGAGTGGCGCAAAAAGATTTAGGAAGATTGTTCTAAGATCGAATGCGGCGGAATACGAAACGAAAAGCAACGACGTTTTGGCTACAATTAGGGTTACTTAGAGAGGGAAGAAAGAGATGGCATCGAACAAATTTAACGTTGCCCTACTCGGTTCGGTTACCGCGGCGGCCATGATGTTGGCCGGTCCGGTGCTGGCCGACGAGGTCAACGACCTCAGGGCGCAGATCGAAGCTCTGTCCCAGAAGGTTCAGCAGATCGAGACACAAAAGGCACAGCCGGCGCCGATCCCCGCCAACGTGGTGACGGGTGGAGATTTCGGCGGCTCGTACAAGCTTCCGGGCTCGAACACCTCGTTTAAGATCGGCGGCTACGCCAAGCTCGACATTATCCACGACATCGACCAGGCCGACCAGAGCGCGACCGGGGATGTTCCCATCTTCGACGACGACGGCACGGGCCGCACGACGGACCAAAACACCGGGGTCACTCAGTTATTTGCCGGGCAATCCCGGATATATTTCGACTCCCGCACGGCCACCGAGGAAGTAGGCACGGTGCGCGGCTACTTAGAGGGGCATATGTTCGGCGGCACCCTTGGCCTCCGGCACGCTTTCACCTCCTGGGGCAATTGGCTCGCTGGCCAGACCTGGACCACTTACAGGGATTTGGGTTCGATGGCTGAGTCCATCGACTTCGGCGGCCCGGTCGGCGACGTCGGCGTCACCCGCCAGCCCATGCTCCGCTACACTCAGAAATTCGGGTCCAACACGCTGCAATTGGCGATCGAGGATCCAGCCCCCGCCACTAACGGCACCGAGGGTGATCAGCGCAACACGCTCCCGGACTTCATCGTCAACCTGAAGAACAGTGGTGGCTGGGGTCATATTACCGCTGGCGCCGTCATACAGTATGTCAATGTCGCGCAGCAAGCCACCACCGCCGCCGTCGATACCGACGATACCTCCACCCTCTGGGGCCTCAAATTGTCCGGCAGGTTCAACAAAGTCGGCGGGTATGAGGACAGAAACAACTTGAGGTGGACGGTCAACGGCGGCGAGGGCATCGGCCGCTACGCCGGCTTCAACGACCTCGGTAGCGGACAATTCGACGTTGTCACCGGCGAGTTTGACGCCTCCAAAGTCGTTCAGGGCTACGTCGCCTACCAGCACCACTGGAACAAAAAGTGGCGCTCGAATGGGATCCTCGGCGGGATGTTGATCCAAAACCCGGGGTCGGCCGCTAACACCAGTACCGATACCCTCAATTCGGTGCACGCCAACGTGATTTATGACCTGACCTCGAAGACGATGCTCGGCCTCGAGTACAGCTTTATCCGAGGCAAGAGCGAAGCAGGCCTCAGCGGCGAAATCAGCCGCGTCCAGGCCATGGTACAGCACAGCTTCTGATCCCGTTTGCGGATCATCGCGGCTTTCGGGCCGGCCCCTCGGGGCCGGCCCGTTTCTTTTGCCGGATGGTTGGGCGCTTGACAGCGTCCGCGCGAGGACAACACCTGTCCGCCATGAACCGCCGTCGCCAGAGCGTTCTTGTCCTCGCCCTCGTGATCGCGGGCTGCGCCGGTCCGCCGCCGCCGCGACCCGTCACCCTCACCTACCCCTACGGGATAGAGGACAGCGCCCGCTTCGAGGGCCACGAGCGCCTCGCCCAGCGGATCGCCGGGAGCTACGTGCGGGTCCTCGTCTACGCCGACAGCGCCGAGGAGGGCATCGCCATCGTCAACGGCGCCAGCGGTGCCATCGTCGACGCACGGGGCTACGTGGTGACGCCGGCGCACATCGCCAAGAACATGCGCTTCAAGGCGCGGGTCACGACCATGGATGGGCGCCAGCGGCCGGCCACCATCGTCCACATCGCGCCCGGGCGCGAGCTGGCGCTGCTCAAGATCGATCCCTTTCCGGGAATGCAGGTGGCGCGCCTGGCGGACGCGCAAGACGTGCGCGCCGGCCGGCGCGTGGTCAGCATCGGCACCCCCAACAACAGGAAGGGGGTGGTCGCCTTCGGCATCGTCCTCAACCCGCGCCGTGGCCGGCGCATCGATTACGGGGAGTACGGCTACGACGACGCCATCGAGCTGCGCATGGAGGTCGAGCCCGGCCACTCGGGCGGGCCGGTCTTCGATACGGAAGGCCGGCTTATCGGCATCGTCGCCAGCTTCGGCCTCGGCGATACCCAGCGCGTTCCCTACGTCTCCACCATGATCGCCTACGCCGTGCCGGCGGCGGCCATCGCCGCCTATCTGGGCGAGGTTGGCAGGTGATCGGCGTAGGGGCGGGTTTGAAACCCGCCCCTACGTCACCCCGCGTCCTCGACGGTCAAATAATGGACGCTGAACAGGTCCTCGGCGTCCGTCCACGCCTTGACCGGGGTGAATCCGGCGCGCCGGGCCAGGGCGCGGAATTCGTCGACGCCGTACTTGTAGGAGTTTTCGGTGTGGATGGTTTCGCCGGCGCCGAACGCGAACGTCCGGCCGGCGACCTCGGCGGTCTGGGCGCGGGTGCTCACCAGATGCATCTCGATGCGGCCTTCACTGGCGTTGTAGAAGGCGTGATGACGGAAGGCGCCGAACTCGAAGGTGCCGCCCAGCTCCCTGTTGACGCGGGCCAGCAGGTTGAGGTTGAAGGCGGCGGTGACACCTTGGGCGTCGTTGTAGGCGGCGTTCAGGATCTTTTCGTCCTTCTTGAGATCGATGCCGATCAGCATGGCGCCGCCGGCACCGACCATCCCCGCCGCCGTGGCCAGGAAGGCGACGGACGCCTCCGGCGTGAAATTGCCGAGGCTGGAACCGGGGAAGAAGGCGACACGCCGGCCAGTGCCGCCGGTCCCCGCGTCCGGCACCTCGAAGGGCTGGGTGAAGTCGGCGCACACGGCGTGCACAGCGAGCCCCGGCAGGTCCTCGGCCAGGGCGGTGGTGGTTTCCAGCAGGTGTTCCCGTGAAATATCGACGGCCGTGTAGGCGGCCGGATCATCCAACGCATCAAGCACGATCCGCATCTTCTCGCTGGAGCCGGTACCGTACTCGATGAGGGAACACCCGGGTCCGGCCAGGGCGCCGAGCTGCGGCGCCAGATCGCGCAACAGGGCTGTCTCGGTGCGTGTCGGGTAGTACTCGGGGAGCCCGCAGATTTCCTGAAAGAGGTCCGAGCCGCACTCGTCGTAGAAGTACTTGCAGGGGATGTTCTTGGGCTCCTCGCCAAGCCCCCTCAGCACGTCGGACCGAAAGTCCTCGCTGTCGGGGGCGAGGTCGTCGAAGGAGGGGAGGGCCGTGGGGCGGGGCATGATGGATCCGGATACTACACGGCGCAGGTGCGGAAACCGGCCAACACGTCGCGGCGTTCGGGGCCGAAATAATTGCGGTAGGCGCCGCTGATCATGCGCCCCCGCGTGACCCAGCAGCCGCCCCTGAGGACCTTGGTGATCGCGAACAAGGGCTCAGAATACTCCTTGTAGGCGTCGGGCGAAAACTCAGGGTAGCCCCCGAAGGTATCGCCCGTCCACTCCCAGACGTTACCGATCATCTGGCGGCAACCGAAGGCGCTGTCGCCGAGGGGGCGGGCCGCCACGTCGATGCAGCCCATGGCGCGGCCGTCGAGGTTGGCGCGGTTCCCGTCCGGCTCCTCGTCTCCCCACGGATAGCGACGCTTGCCGGGCGCCAGCGCCGCGCCGCCGGGCGCCGGCTCGCCAAGTGCCGCGGCCTCCCATTCGGCCTCGCTCGGTAGCCGACGCCCGGCCCAGCGGCAGAAGGCATTGGCCTCGTACCAGTTGACGTGGATGAGCGGCTGGTGGGGGGCCAGGGGAAACGTTTCGGAGAAGCGCCGCATGCCCCAGGTGCCGGGGCCGTCCGCCACCCAGTAGACCGGGTGTTCGGCGCCCGCTTCCTGGCGCCACTTCCAGCCGTCGTCGTCCCAAAACTGATGCCGTCCGTAACCGCCATCGTCCACGAAGGCGGCGAACTCGGCGTTGGTGACCGGTGCGCGGGCGATGCGAAAGGGATGGAGGGTTATTTCATGGGCCCATTTCTCATTGTCGAACCAGAAAGGCGCGTCCTCGGTGGTGCCCAGCGTATAGGCGCCCTCCGGCACCTCTACGTCGCCGGGGAGCGCCCCGGCCCCGGCGTCGTCGCCAGGCCCCTCTTTGGCCACGGCGAAGTCGGGCTTCTCGTAGGCCAGGGTCTGGCGCGTCCAGGTGTAGGCCTCGGTGTGCATGTCCTCGTGGAAGGTGGTGAGTTGGTAAAGGTAGCTTTCCTCGGGGCTCGCCATGTCGCGTCCGGCGAAGCGTCCGAGCACCGCCTCGAGGACCTGCTCCATGTATTCGAGGATGCCGTCGAGGGATACCAGCGGCAGGTCCCAGCGCGTCTCATGGTGGATGGCGATGGAATCGTACAGGTCGTCGCCGTTGGCCAGGAAGGACGGGCGGTCGTCGAGGTTTCTTAGGATGAATTTCTCGTGAAACCACGCCGCGTGGCCGAATTCCCATACCGGGGGATTGACGATCGGCAACTTGGGGCCGATAAGCTGATCGCCGTCGAGTCCCCTGACCAGCTCCAGGGTGCGCGCGTGGGCGTCACGCATGATGGCGTCGAGGTGGGCGGTGGAGACGGGTCTTGTCATGGGTTTTCCCCGATGGAACCAGCGCCGTGAAGATTAGCCTGATTACCCCGGCCAAAAAACAGTCCCGTGCCGGCAACCGCACGACGGCCGTGCGCTGGGCCGCCATCCTGCGGCGCCTCGGCCACCGGGTCGCGGTCTCCGATGTTTACGACGGCGCCCCGGCCGACATGATGGTGGCACTGCACGCGTGGCGCAGCGCCGAGGCGGTCGAGCGCTTTTACGGGCTTTATCCGGATCGCCCCTTGGTCGTCGCGTTGACCGGCACGGACATCTACCGGTTCCAGAAGAGCCACCCCGGGATCACGGCGCGCTCCATGGAACTGGCCGATGCCCTGGTGTGCCTCCATGACCAGGTCTATCGGGACATCCCACGAGGCTTCCGCGCCAAGCTCCACGTCATCCACCAATCGGCGAAACCGCTGCCCAGGCGATCTGCGCCGGCGAAGCGGCACTTCGAGGTTTGCGTCATCGGCCACCTGAGGGAGGAAAAGGACCCCCTTCGCGCCGCCCTCGCGGCGCGCCGCTTGACCCTGACCTCGCGCATTCGCGTGATCCACGCCGGCAAGGCCATCGACCGCTCGTGGGTGCTGAGGGCCGAGGCCGAGATGGCCCGCAACGCGCGCTACCTCTGGCTGGGTGACGTTCCCGGATGGCGGGTGCGCCGCCTCATGGGCCGGTCGCGCCTGATGGTCATCAGCTCGCGCATGGAAGGGGGCGCCAACGTGGTCTCGGAAGCCATCGTCGCCGGGTTGCCGGTGATTGGCTCCGACATCGCGGGCAACGTCGGGCTTCTCGGCGAGGACTACCCCGGCACCTACCCGGTCGAGGACACCGACGCCCTGCGGCGCTTGTTGGAGCGCGCCGAATTCGAGCCGGGTTTCCTAGGGAAACTGAAAAGGCATTGCCGGGAGCGCCGCTTTCTATTTCGTCCTGGGGCCGAATTTGCGGCCTGGAAGGGGCTCGTCGCCCGTCTCACGAAACCAGGGTAATGGGTTCCAGGTGGTTGCTCTCGGGTTTCACGCGGCCGATGATGGCGGCCCGCGCGTAGCCCAGGCTCTTGAGCTCGGCGAGGCAATCCTCGACCTCGGCCTCGGGTACGCTGGCGAGCAGCCCGCCCGCTGTCTGCGGATCGAAGAGCAGGGGATAGAAGCGGTGCTCGGCGGCCCCATCCAGGTCGCGGATGGCGCGGTGCAGGCGCACGTTGGCCGGTTGCAAGGAGCTGAACACCCCGGCGCGCAGAGTGTCCTCGGCGCCGTCGAGGACAGGCAGGGCGTCGAGCTCGAGCTCCACGTCGACACCCGAGGGGCGTGTCATCTCGACGAGATGGCCGAGCAGTCCGAACCCGGTGACGTCGGTACATGCGGTGGCTTGCCGGGCGAACAGGCAGAGAGCCCCCTCCCGGTTCGATTGCACCATCGAGGACAGCGCCGCCTCGATCCAGCGGCCCTTGGCACCGCCGGTCATGTCGGCGGCGAAGAGGGTCCCGGTGCCGAGCGCCTTGGTCAGGATCAGGTGGTCGCCGGGGCGCATTCCGCTCTTGCGCAGAATGCGATCGTGGTTTGCTAGCCCATTGACGGAAAAACCCAATCCAAGCTCAACGCCCTCGCTGGTGTGGCCGCCGACGAGCGCCGTCCCCGACTCTTTCAATACTTTCTCGGCGCCCGCCATCATGGCGAACAGATCGGCCTCCACCTTGCCTTCGAGACCGTAGGGGACGGTGGCGATTGCCAATGCCGACTGCGGCTCGGCCCCCATGGCAAAGATATCGCCGAGGCTGTGGTTGGCGGCGAGCTGTCCGAACACGTAGGGATCGTCGATGAAGGCCCGGAAGTAATCCACCGTGTGCACCATGACCTTGCCGGCGGGCACCTCGACGACGGCGGCGTCGTCGGGTTCATGGAGGCCAATGATCACGTCGTCGCGCTGGGTCGGTTGGATGGGCGCCAGGGCGCGTCCGAGCACCGTGCTCCCCACCTTGGCGCCGCAGCCGCCGCAGCGCATGGCGATGGCGGAAATCTCCTTGATGGCGCTGGCATCGGCCAGTCCGGAGGCGATGTCGACCTCTTCGTCGGTCTCCATGTCGGGAAGTTCGCTGTACTTCCGCATGAACCGGCGGTCGATCCAATCCTTCCAGCGCCATACCCATCCTCCCTCCACCGTCCAGCCGGAGCGCGAGGCCACCGCGTTCTTGTCGCCGGTGCTGACGATAGTGAGAAACTCTTTCTGGGGCGCGAATGGTTTCAAAGGCCGGCCGACCAGCGCCCGGCGCAGGTTATCGGCGAGAGGGGGCCCCTGGCGCACGGCGAAGACGCCGGCCTTGGGTCGTGGGTGATCGAAGACGGTGGCAATGTCGCCGGCGGCGAAGACTTCCGGGTGCGAAGTGGACTGCAGGGTGTCCTTGAGCCGGATGAAACCCTCGGCGTCGACGTCGAGGCCGGTTTCCGCGAGCCACGAGGCGGCGCTAGCGGCGGTCATCCAGAAGATCTCGTCGAGGGGGAGGCGGCTGCCGTCGGCAAACAATACGTCACTGGCTTCCACTTCGGTCACGTCTCGGCCGGTGTGCACGACGACGCCGCGTTTGGCGAGGGTGCGGTGGAATTTCTCGCGGGCCGTACGGTTGAAGGCCGGCAGGATCATTTCCGCGTTCGATATCAAATGATATTCCAAATGGTTGGCATCGCGGCCCTGCTCGGCCAGCAAGTGCTTCAGCCGGTGCTGGATGGCGAGGGTCATTTCCACGCCGCCGGCGCCCGCCCCGACGACGCCGATACGCATCGGCTCGTGTTGGGCGAGGACACGCTCGCTGACGCCGATCCAGTAGTCGACGAACCGGGTGATGGGTTTTACGGGCATCACGTTTTCCGCCGCGCCGGGGACACCGGCTATCTTTGGATTCGAGCCGATGTTGATGGACAGCAGGTCATAGGGAACCGAGGGGCGGCTACCTCAAAGGACCTTCCCGGCGTCGAAATCGAGTCCCACGGCCTCGTCGTGGTAGAGGCGGGCGCCGGCGAACTGAGCGAGCGGCCGAAGATCGATATGGGCATCGTCGAAGCTGTAATGGCCGGAAATGTAGCCCGGCAGCATGCCCGAATACGGAGTGTGAACGTCACGCGCGATCACGGTTATGCGCACCCCAGACAGCGGCTTCATGCCGAATCGCTTGAGCACCGCGACATGGCTGTGCCCGCCGCCGACCAGCACCAGGTCCTTGACGGTGGGGGTTTGTCTGTTTTTCAACGTTTCCTCCGTGGGCCCGGGGCGGCGTCAGCCGGGGAAGGGCGACCCGGCGAGCCGATTGTTCCGTCTTGCCCGCCGCCTGTCAAACGGCCATCGCGTATCGTGCCTGGGCCAAACCGGCGGCCGGCCACCATACACACCTGAGCGCCGCATTCCAGACGCAAGAGGCCGCCGGCCGCTCTCAACACGGGAATTTGATTTAAAGCGGCGGAGGCCCGTCGGGGGCGCTTGTTCCGGGCAACGGAATTCACTAAGGTGCCGGCGGTGTACCGCGCCCTGCAACCGTCCTCAAACCCACAGGTTCCAATGTCGACAATCAAGTCCCTTTGCGTCTATTGCGGCTCGTCGAACGGCGCCGATCCCGTCTATCGCGAGGCCGCCGAACGCCTAGGGACCCTCATGGCCGAGCGCGGCATACGGCTGATCTACGGGGGTCGCCGGGTCGGGCTCATGGGTGCCGTCGCCCACGCCGTGATGGCGGGCGGCGGCGCGGCGACGGGGGTCATCCCCCGATTCATCGTCGAGCACGAAAAAAACAACCCGAGCGCCGGCGAACTGTCCATGGGGCTCGCCGGCCCGCAGGACAAGGGGGCCCGGGTGCAACCGAAGGCCGCCCCTCCGCTGCCGGAGTTCGACCTCACCGAGGTCATCGTCGTCGATAACATGCATGAGCGCAAGCGGCGCATGTTCGAGCTGGCGGACGGCTTCATCGCGCTTCCCGGCGGCTTGGGGACGCTCGAGGAGACCATCGAGGTGGTGACCTGGAAGAAGCTCAAGCTGCACTCCAAGCCGGTGGTGGTGATGAACATCGCCGGCTACTGGGAGCCCCTACGGGCGCTGGTCGAGCGTGCCGTGGCCAGCGGTTTTGCCCACCCCGCCAGCCTCGAGCTGTTTTCGCTGGTAGGGTCCGCCGATGAGGTGTTCACGTCTCTCGCCCGGGCCCCCGAACCCGCCGAAGAAGCCCTCGCCAGCCGCATCTAGGACGGGCGTGGCTAGCCACCGCCGGACCGCTTGGAATAGAAACCTCTAAAGTGAATATGTCGGAGGGTTAAAGACATGCAACTCAACCGGTTCATGATCCGGCCATTCGTCGAGCAGGGCTTGCGCACCGAACTCGGCGACGGCGACACCACCGGCGGTTTCCTGGCCCAGGACCACGACCCGGTCCTTACCGGCCAGATTTACGCCAAGGCCGACGGCGTCGTGTGCGGCCTCCTTTTGTCCGACGAGGCGATCAAGCAGATCGAGTCCGAGGCCACGGTCGAGCATACCATCCTGGACGGCGATGCCATGGAGCCCGGCACCACACTCCTCAAGATCAAGGCCCACGCTTCGACCTTCTTCGCCGTCGAGCGCTGCGCCATCGACTGGATACAGCAGATGTCGGGGATTGCCACCAAAACACGGCGCTATTGCGACCTCGTGGCACACACAGGTGTCCGCGTCACCGACACGCGGAAGGGCTGGCCCATCAACCGCATGCTACAGAAATACGCCGTGCGCGTGGGCGGCGCCGCCAACCACATCTTCAGCCTCGACAACTGCATCCTGGTCAAGGACAACCACATCAAGCTAGCCGGCTCCATCTCGAAAGCGGTGGAGATTCTGCGCGCCCGCGCCCAGCACACCTTCAAGATCGAGGTCGAGTGCGAGACCTTCGATCAGGTGCGGGAAGCCCTCGACTGCGGCGTCGAGATTATCATGTTCGACAACATGGATTTGCCCGAGATCAAGGAAGGCCTGAAGCTGGTGGACGGGCGCGCCATGATCGAGGCATCCGGCGGCATCAACGAAGACACCATCGTGCCCATCGCCGAGAGCGGCGTCGACATCGTCTCCATCGGCGATTTGACGCACAGCGTCACCTCGGTCGACGTCAGCATGGACGTGCGTGACATCAAGCCGAGCGGCCAACGCGCCATCGAGCGGCTGCGCGCCGGCAAGTCGGCGCGCCAGGACGCCGCCCGATAGGGGCGGGTTTTAAACCAGCCCCTACGTGACACCCTGCCCCTACGCGCCGCGGCCGAGCATGGCGATGGCGTCAATCTCGATCAGCGCCTCTTCCTGCACAAAGCCGGCGATGCCGACGCACGTGCTCACCGGATAGGGTTCCAGGAAATAGCGGGCGCGCACCTCACTGACCTTGGCGTAAAGCTTGGTGTCGGTGATGAAAAGACCGAGGCGCACGATGTCCTGTAGGGTGCCGCCGGCGCCGTCCAGGATCTTCCCGATGTTCTCGAATATCTGCTCGGTCTGCTTGGTGATGTCGCGGGCGCCGACGAAGTTGCCGGATGGGTCTGACGCCGTGCAGCCAGCGACGAACAGCAGAAGGTCGCCTGAAACTCTGACGCCATAGGAGTAAGGACCGACGGGGCTGGCCAGGCCGGCGGGATTGATGCTTTGGCGGATCATGATCGAGCCTCCTCTTGATTGGGCAGGACGGGAATCGGGTCAGCCGCGCGCCTCATTGCGCGGCGCCGGGAATTTCTAGCACTAACAAGGAGCTGAAAAAGGTTGTCTTGACGTCGCATGCTTCGAGACGGCGCTTCACGCCTCCTCAGCATGGGGTTTAACCTCTTGATAATACGGATTTCTCATCCTGAGGAACAGCCCAAAGGGCTGCGTCTCGAAGGAAAAGGAATTGCAGGAAGCCCGGGTCCTGCCGCTATCCGACGAGGGGGGCGAGGGCGACGCGCGCTGCTTGCTCCGAGATGCGGTGGGCCTCCATGTTGGGCGCCACCTCTTTGAGGATGGTATCGATGTCGCCGATCTTGCGGAACCGCTTGAGTTTATCCTCATGGTGGTAGCCGAAGGCCTCGGCGACGATCTCGTAGACGCTCTTCACCTCGACGGGAGCGCGATGCTCCTGGGCGCCGAGCTCGCGCTGGCAGGAGTGATAGATCACCGCCATCATGTCGCACTTCTCCACCGCCGCCGCCGAGAAGAGCGCCTCCATGATCTCCTCGTGTTGCTCCTCGGTCATGTCGGTGCTGGTGCGGTGCGTACACAGCGGGCCCAGTTCCTCGAAACTCGGCAATTCGACGAGTTCGACGCCGGGGATGGCGGCGAGGATGTCGGCGCACATGTCGCCGTGGCGGTCCTGGTGGTGGGACGGGCCCAGGTGGCGGTGCAGGCCGATGCGCTTCTCGAAGGGCTTCTCGAAGGGTGCGTCCTGAATGCGCGCGTGCAGGAATTCGTAGAACTGCACCATCTCAAAGGGCGGGTCCTGCGTCTTGGAGACGACGTGCTCGTAGGTGTAGTTGCAGTTGGGGCAGATGGTGACCACGTTGTTGGGATTGTAGCGTGCGATCTTGTCGGTCGAGGTCTCCGACACTTTTTCCGCCATGTGCATGTCGCCGTGGAGCGACTGGACGATGCTGCAGCAGTTGGCGGGGCCGCCGATGGTCACGAAGTCGATGTCCAGGGCCTTGAGCACATCGACGGTGGCCAGCACCAGGTGCGGCGTGCGCAGCGCGTTGCACCCGAGAAAGAGCACCGTGTCCTTGGGCTCGGGGTGGCGCGGCACGATGGTCAGCCAGGGAATCTCGTCGGGCATCAATTGCAGGGCGGCAATGACGTCGATGGCGCCGAAATAATCCTTGTAGGAGAACCTGGCGTCCCCATAGAGCTTGCGGTAGCCCTTCCAGACGGGCCCGGCATAGGCGTCGACGCGCGGGTTGTTGCCGGCGGTGTCCTGGGCCGTCTTTTCGATGGTGGTCGACGTCATCGCGGTGTCCCTTCCGGAATTTGTAAGATTTCTAAACCACCGGCGCGCCCACGAGCAAGTCCACCGGTACCATGTGGTTGTCCATGCCCAGTTCCCGCGGGCTTAGGCCCATGGCCAGCCCGACGAGTTGCGGCAGGTGCAGGATGGGCATGTCGAGGCGGACCTTGAGGTCGCGCTCCATCTCCTCCTGGAAGGTGTCGAGCACTGTGTGGCACAGCGGGCACGGCGTGACCAGGGCCTGGGCGCCGCCGTCCCTGGCCGAGCGCACGTGGCCTCCGGTGAGCTTGACGGCGATCTTCTCGTTGCCGGCGGCGGTATGGAAGCCGCAGCACTCGACGCGCCCGGAATAGTCCACCGAATCGCAACCCAGGATCTTGTTCAGGGTCTCGATCGAGCGCACGTTGCGCGATTCGACGAAGCCGAAATGGGCCGGCGGGCGCACGATATGGCAGCCGTAGAAGGCGCCGACCTTGAGACTGTGAAGCGGCCTGACCACCAGCTCTCTAAGCTTGTCGGCGCCGATTTCCTCGAGCAGCACCCACAGGAAGTGGCTGACCTCGACGTCGCCCTTGTAGGCCAGCCCCGTTTCACCCAGCATTTCGTTGACGCGGTCAAGCGCCTCGGGCTCGTCGGCCAGTATCTTCTTGGTGTCAAAGAAATTCAACGTACACGTGTTGCAGATGGTCATCAGCGGCAGGCCGAGCTCCTCCGCTTGCGCCATGATACGGGCGTTGAGGGTCAGGAACAGGTCGCGGTTGGCGGCCCTCACTTCGCGGCTGCCGGTGCACGAGGCGGAACCGAGCTCGACCAATTCGAGGCCAAGCCTGTCGGCGACCAGACGCGTACTCACGTTGAGCTCCTTGCACGTGCTCTGGGCCGAGCACCCGGGGTAGTAGGCGAACTTCATGGTTTCCAGTCCCGCGTTCCGTCGAACAGCCGGCGCACCTCGGCGATGCCCTTAGCGGCGCCTCCGAAGAAGGTCTTGAGGGGATCGATCTTGCCGCGCACCAGAAGCCTGAGGGTGCGCCCGGGCGAGCGGAGCAGGACGCTCCACCCCTGCGCCTTGAGCACCAGGGCGGAGGGGTCGATGCGCCCGCGCCCCTCGATGACGTCGAGGAAGGCGCCGACGTGGCCGGCGCGCGCCGGCATCGAGCGGTAGGCCATGGCCTTCAGGGGCTCGATGATGGCGCTGACGATGGGAATGCCGACCGGGCACGCCTCCTCGCACCGGTAGCACGACACGCAATCGAAGACCGAGCCCTCGTCGAGGGCGATGCGGCCGCGGTCCATGGCGTCGCGCGGATCGAGGGCCTGCTGGGCGAACTGCACCAGCGGCGCCGGCCCGGAGAAATTCGTCTCGTCGCCGAGGTCGAGCACCGGGCACGCCGAGGAACAGCACATGCAGCTCAGGCAGTTGAGCGCGTGGACGACACCTCCCATGTCGCGGTGCGATAAGCGTTCGGGGAAACCGGGGTAGGGCTCGGCGCGCTCCAGCCACGGCGACATGCACTTAATGCGCTCCTCGTGGGGGGCGCGGTCGACCACCGTGTCGCGTATGACCGGGGCATGGCGCAGGGGCTCGATCACCATGTCGGGCTCGGCCGCTTCCCAGCACGACAGCACCTCGCGGCCGTTGACGCGCACGGCGCAGGCGCCGCACTTCTTGACCCCGCAGTACCAGCGGTAGGCGAGATCTTCCTCCAGGTCCTCGGCGATGTAGTTGAGGACGTCGAGGACGCGCATGAGCTTGGAGTAGGGGACTTCGTAGGATTCCATGTAGGGCGCCTCGTCCCGGGTCGGGTCGAAGCGTTGCAGCCGCACGCGGACGGTGTCGCCTTCGCCGAGGCTGGCCAGGCGGGCCAGCGACGAATCGCCGCTTTTCTCCTGACCCAGGCGCTTGGCGTCGATCCCCCCCTCCGTGATTTGATTGGCGACGCTCACCATGGCACGTCGAAGTAGTCGCGGCGCTCGAACTCGGGCTCCAGGTAGGGGGTGGCGTAGGGTTCGACGCGGAACTCGACGCTACCGCCGGGCAACGGCATGAGGATGTTGCGGGCGTGCCAGTTGGCGTTGTCGGTATAGGGGTAGTCGGTGCGGTAGAAGGGCCCCCGGCTTTCCTTACGGTTCAAGGCCGACAGGATGGTCAGTTCGCACACGTCGATCATGTTGAAGGCGTCGATGGCGTCGACCCAGCCGTAGTTGAAGTTGGGCGTGGTGTTCTTGAGCCCCATGCCGGTCTCGGCCTGTTGGCGCAGGCGGCGCACCTCGTCTAGGGCCTCGCTCATGCCGGGCTCGGTCTTCTCGAAGCCCATCTTGTCCCACATGAGCTGGCGCAGCCTGTTTTTGATGCGCATGGGCGTGACGCCGCCCTCAGGCACGGGTCTAAGCAGCTCGGCGAGGCGCCCGTCCTCGGCCTTGACCTGGTCGCGCGGCAGCTCGGGCTGTACCCAGGCGTTGGTGTCCTTGGCGGCGATGGTCTCGGCTACGATGTTGCCGTCGAAGGAGACGACGCCGATGCCGCCGTTCGAGTGACCACCGATGCCGCCGGCCACGTACAGGCCCGCCACCGAGGTCTCCATGGTGTGCGGGTCGCAGTGCACACCGCCCTGGCGGCAGTGCCAGGAGACGGCGCTTTCCACATGGTCCTTGCCGACGTCGAGGCCGACCTTCTCGAAGGCCTTGGCGTGGTAGTTGTATTCCTTGACCACCTCGGGCGGGATGTGGGTATAGCTCGTGGTGTAGCCGCCGTCGAGGCGCGCCTTGCCCTTGGCCACCTGCTGGCCGACCCGCTTGAACTGGGTGGCGTAGGGGGCGAGGCCGACCGGCGCATCGTTCTTCTGCTCGAAGAACACCTCGCCGTCGGCGTTGTACATGCGCGCCGATTCCGTCGAGCCGACCAGCGGGTTGGGATAGACGTGCATGCGGTCCCAGGTCTTGGGGTAGGCGAAGTCGCTGGCGTGCCACCACTGGATTTCCAGGTTGCACATCTCGGCGTAGGCGCGGGCCGCCAGGGCGATGCCGTCGGCCGATTGCTCGCGGGTGCCGGTGGAGCGCGTCGACAGGCGGTCGGAATGGCCGGTGGCCAGCACCACCGCCTTGGCGGTGATGGCGTAGCGCTCGCCTGAGGGATAGTGCAGGGCGACGACGCCGATGACCTCGCCTTGCGAGCCGGTGAGCAGCGCCGTCACCGAAGTCTCTTCCAGGGAGCGGATGTTCTTCTCGGTGAACTGCTTGCGCCGGCGGTCCATGAGCAGCATACCGGACTGGCCCTGCTGGTTGGCGGCGATGTTGCGTACGCGCCCGACGCTGGCCACGATGTCGCCCTGGTCGTCGCGGCGGAAGTAGAGGCCGGCCTCGTCGAGCTCCGGGTAGAAGGTCTCCTCGATCCAGCTTCCCCCCTTGACCAGGTAGTCTTGGTCGATGAGGAAGTTGTTCCACCACTTGGTGAAGTACTCCATGGTGTCCTTGGCCTGAGCGTCGGTGGTGCCCAGCATGTGGCCGCTGAGCACCAGGTTGCCGGCGAAGATGGAACACCCGCTCTTGCCGATCAGCCCCTTGCAGACGACCAGCGGATCGTAGCCGAGATCCTTAAGGCGCAGCGCGGCATACGTCCCGGCCCCACCGCCGCCGACGATGACCACGTCCTCGGTCATGGTTTTCATGGTGCCGCGTCTCCCTTAAACGCTGTTGCGGGTAAGGTACAGTTAGTATCGAAGACGCTCAACACGCTGTATCCGCAAATGCGCAACAAGCCCGCGCCGGGTGGCAAGACGATCTTCAGCAAAACTTTTCACCTCTCTGGCGCGCCTCTCCCCTTACCCTCCACTTCCCGCCGCGAGATGTAGTAGGTGGAGGCGACGATGATGGCGGCGCCGGCGATGCTCCAGGCGTCGGGGATTTCGGCGAAGTAGAGGAAGCCAAGGAGGGCGGCGACGACGATCTTCGAATAGTCGAAGGGCGCCACGTAGGTCGCGTCGCCGACGCGGAAAGCGCGGAAGATCATCGCTTGGTGGCTGATGCCGAGGAGCCCGTTAACCAGCATAAGCGAGCCCTCTTCCAGGTTGGGCGCCCGCCAGACGGCGAGGGCTGGGCCCACCGTGACCAGGACGCCAACGATACCCAGATAAAAGAGCATGGTGAGCTCCTCCTCGCCCTCGGGCAGGCGGGCGACGAGGATGAGCTGCAGGGCGATGGAAAAGCCGGCGAAGAGCGCGATCAGCGTCGCCGGATCGAAGTTGACGGCGCCCGGCCGCACCATAGCCAGCACGCCGAGGAAGCCGATGGCGGTGGCCAGCCAGCGCCGCCAGTTGACCTTCGAGCTCAAGATGATGACGGCGAGCAGAAGCGCGAACAGCGGCTGCGTGAACAAGAGTGCCGTGACGTCGGCCAGCGGTAGCTTGGTCCAGGCGTAGAAGTGGGCCATCAGCGCCACCGTTCCCGCCACCCCCTGGAACAGGTGGAGGGGAAGGTGGCCGGTGCGCACGCTTGATACTCCCCGGCGCATAACGAGCGGCAGGATGACGCAAAAGCCGACCACGGAGCGGGCGAAGACAGTCTGCAGGCTGTCGACGCCGAGGATGCCGAGCTTCTTGACCACCCCGGCGTTGATGGCAAAGACGATGGCCGCGCCGACCACCCACAAGGCGCCCTGGAGGTTGGGGGGAAGGCGGCCCAGGGCCGCCAACGGGCCGGCCGATGTGCTATCCCTCGGGCTCATTGCAGGACATACAAATGTTCCGGGACACTCGGGAAGGGGGTAGTGCCCCTCATAATGATGCAAAGAAGCGGAAGTGCACAACCAACTGGCCGGTGCAACCCTGGCGCCGCCCTGCTGGGCGCTGGGAGAGTCGCCGGCGGGGCGCCAAATTGTCAATCCGCCGGTGCCCGTGATATCTTTGCGCCGGCAACGCTTGGGCGCTTTCATATTACCAGGAACTGATATACTGGCGGCGCGCCGCGCGCTTCCGGCGGCGCCTCACGGATATGGATTGAGAGAGGGCAACACACATGGTAAGCGCCATCCTCGGAGGACCCCTGATCGACGGAACGGGCCGCGATCCCGTCGCCAACGGCATCGTCATCGTCGACGGCGGGCGCATCGTGGCAGCCGGCGCTGCCGACGCCATCGCGCTGCCCAAGGGGGTCCGGGTGTATGACGCGGCGGGGCGCGCCATCCTGCCCGGCTTCGTCGATTGCCATGTCCACTGCACCTATCGGGCGCGGGACCACAAGGAGCACTTGAAGACGCCGCCCACCTATAACATCTTCAAGTCCCAGGAAATCCTGCGTGACACGCTGGAGTGCGGGGTGACCACGGCGCGCGACACCGGCGGCGCCGACGCCGGCTTCCGCCAGGCAGTCGCCGACGGAATCATCGCCGGCCCTAGGCTGCTCGTGGCCATCGCCATGATGTGCCAGTCGGGCGGCCACGGCGACTGCTGGGTGACCGCCGGCTTCCGGGTGCCGAAGCGCTTCTGGCTGCCCGAGCACGTCGCCGACGGCGTCGATCCGGTGCGCAAGATGGCGCGCGAGCTGCTGATGGCGGGCGCCGACTTCCTCAAGATCTGCACGACGGGCGGCATCACGTCGCTCACCGACGACTTCGACGAGACTCAGTTCAGCATCGAGGAGATACGTGTCGTCGTCGCCGAGACGGCGGCGCGCAGCACCGGCGTCGCCGTCCACGCCGAGGGCCTGGCCGGCATCAAATTGGCCCTCGAGGCCGGCGGCATCTATTCCCTCGAACACGGCTGGTTCTTCGACGAGGAATGCCTGGACATGATGATCGAGCAGGGCACCTGGTGGGTGCCGACCCTAGCCCTGGTGCCCGAGGGCGTCAGGCACCGCACCGCCAACCCGAAGTGGGCCAGCCAGGGGATCGCCGACGAGGCGCGCAAGGAAGAGGTAATCGTGGCGCGGCTGCGCGAGCAGATACCGCTCTATAAGCATGCCCGCGAGAAGGGCCTCAAGATCGCCATGGGCACCGACCAGTCGCATCGTCTGTTGACCGGCGAGAACCTGGTCGAACTTGCCTACATGGTGGAATACCTCGGCATGACGCCCATGGAGGCCATTGTCTCGGCCACCGAAACCGCCGCCCAATGCCTGAACATGCCGGACGTCGGCACGCTCGAGGCTGGCAAGTTCGCCGACGCGGTGGTTTTCGACGGCGACCCGCTGGCCGATATCGCGGCGATGCGCGAGGCGGCACGCTTTCATCTGGTCATGAAGGGCGGCGAGGTCTTCAAGGACACACTGGCCGAAGGTGCGGTGCAGCCCCAGCCCGCCGACGCGGCGACGGCTTGATGAAGGACATTTCCTCTGGGGAATTCGGAGCGCTTGCGTAGGGTCGAAGCGGGATTAACGGACCCGGAAGTTGCTAAAAGAAGTTTTTTTTGCGTTGACTTCGACCCGACACGGTTCATGGCCAAGGCGCTAGGGAACCCGCAAAGGTAGGCAAGCATGGAACTCATCGACAGCATCATCCGACCTATCGTCGAATGGGGCATTCGCGAGGAACTGCAGCACGGCGACCACTCGGCACAGTTGCTGGACGGCCATATGGATCAGGCCACGACGCAGATTTATGTGAAGGAGAGGGGGGTCATATGCGGCGTGCCGGTAGCAAAAATGACCTTCGAGATATTGGATCCGGATTGTCAGGTAAAAACGAATATCTCCGAGGGCGACTATTGTGGTCCAGGCGACGTCATCATGGAGATTACGGGCAAGGCCTGGATTTTCTCAGGAGGAGAAAGGCTGGCCCTGGATTATCTGCAGCATATGTCCGGGATCGCCACAAACACCAACCGGTACGTCAAGCTGGTAGAGCCTTACGGGACGAGAATCGCTGACGCTCTCAAGGGGATCCCGCCTATTCGTGTGCTGCAAAAGTATGCCGTTCGCATGGGTGGAGGAATTCCGCACATGTACAGCCGGCACAATGCCATCGTGATAAAGGACAATCACATCAAAATGGCCGGGAGCATAACGGCGTGCGTGAATCAGTTGCGCGCGCGTGGCCAGCATGGGTTGAAAATAGAGGTCGAATGCGAGTCCATCGAAGATGTCCATGAAGCTCTTGCTGTGCTCCCCGACTCGATCATGTTCGACAATATGGAGCTCAACATGCTGACCGAGGCCGTCAAGATTGTGGGAGACAAGGTATGGACCGTCGGAACCGGCGGGGTCAACGAAGATACAGTGGTTCCCATAGCCAAGACGGGCGTCAAGCAAATCGCCATCGGCGGTTTGGTGCACAGCGTCAAGGTGATCGATATTAGTATGGATATCGGGGAAATGAAGGATAGCGCCAAGCGGGACATCCGGCTCGCCCGCGCCGCGGGAGAATGATCATGACCAGCGTGACCACCGCAAGGAGAGACACCCAGGCATCCACCGCAAAGGCCGGAGTGGCGGCCCAATCGTCCGGCCCGGCGCCGGTGGCGGACCCCATCCCGGCGCGGCTCGGCATCGTGCCGGCCCTCGACCTGGATACCGTCGACGAGCTCAAGCGGGTTGTCGAGGCGACGTGCACCGTGCCCGGTGTCGTCGAATACAAGCTCGGCTTGAGCGCCGTTCTCCATGTCGGATTGTTCGACGCGGTGCGCGCCATCCGCAACATCTCGGACCTGCCCATCCTCTACGACCACCAGAAGGCGGGCCCCGACATGCCGGCCAGCGCCAGGCCCTTCGTCAAGATTTGCAGCGAGGCCGGGTTGAAGGGCTTGATCCTCTTCCCCGTCGCCGGTCCGACAGCGGTACGCCAGTTCGTCGGGCACTCCCTCGAGGCTGGGCTCATTCCCGTGGTTGGCGGTGAGATCCCGGTGCCCGATTATTGCATCAAGGGGGGCGGCTACTTCGCCGACGACGGGCTCGATCGCATCATCGAGCAGGCCACCAAGATGGGCGGACGGCACTTCGTGCTGCCGGCCAACGACCTCGAGATGATCCGCCGGCGCTCCGCCTGGTTGGTCGAAAATATCCGCACGCCCGTTCTGTTCCTGACCGGTATCGGGCCACTCGGCGGCACGATTGCCGAGGCCTTCGGCGCCGCCGAGGGGCTACCTTCTCGGCTCGCCGTCATCGGCCGAAAAATTTGCGCCGCTCCCGATCCCGGCGAGGCGGCGCGGCGCATGGTCGATGAGGTTATGCAATTCTCCTGAGCCGGCCCCTCGGCCGTGCCCGGGTCGCGGATCGGTTGCCGGCCGTGAAGAACAATCGAGGAGATGGAGAACGACATGGATCTTGGCGATGAGGTGAAAACGGCTGTTGAGGTGGGCGCCCCCGTCGTCGCTGTCGAGTCCTCCATGATCAACTGTGGCTTGCCACATCCGGAGAGCCTTTCGGCGGTGCGGAAGGGATCGGCCGCGATACGCGGCGGCGGCGCCGTTCCCGCCGTCATCGGCATCCTCGCCGGGCGCATAAAGATCGGCATGGACGAAGGAGAGCAGGAGGCTCTCGCCAGGGCCAACGACGTCGCCAAGGTTAGCCGCCGCGATTTGGCGATAGTGATGGCTGAAGGCGGCTAGGGGGCGACGACAGTGACATCTTCGATGATCTGTGCGGGGCTCGCCGGCATCCCCGTGTTCGTCACCGGCGGCATCGGTGGCGTGCACCGAGGTTTCCGACCGTGGACGTCTCCGCCGACCTCGAGGAATTGGCGCGGACCGACGTCGCCGTCGTATGCGCCGGTGTCAAGGCGATCCTGGATCTGCCGCGCACGCTGGAATACCTGGAAACCAAGGGCGTGCCAGTGCTTGGCTACAAGACGGACGACTTTCCCGCCTACTACGCGCCGAGTGGGCTGCCCGTCGACCGCAGGTTCGACTCGGCCGATGCGGTCGCGCGTGTCATGAAGGCCAAGTGGGATTTGAGGATCGCGGGGGGTGTCCTGGTGGTCAACAAGGTGGCCGACGACGACGCCCTGGACGCCACGACCCTCGACGGCTACGTCAAGGAGGCGCTGAAGCAGGCCGGGGCGGAGAAGGTTTCGGGCATGGCGATCACCCCCTTCGTGTTCGAACGTTTGGACGCGCTTTGGGGCGGCGAGGCCATGAAGGCCGGCAAGAGCGCGGTGCGCAACAATGCGGCGACGGCGGCGGCCATCGCCAAGGCCTACGCCACGCTTCGGGCCAGCGGGGAGCGCCCATGATCGTCACCGTCGGGACCATGCGGCCGATGGATATCGACCCCACGTTCGTGCCCTATCTCGAAGAGACGATCGCCGGCTGCCCAAGGCCGCTCCACGAGGAGAACACGGTCGAGCGCCGCGCCCGCGTGGCCGAGTGCCGCCGCCGCGCCGCACCGCCGATTCCCGGCGACATGCGGGTGGAGACGGTCACGGTTCCCGTCCCGGGCCGCAGGATGGAGATGCGCTTTTACCGCCCGGCCTCGGCGGGGGGGGCGTTGCCGGTGATCTTCTACGTCCACGGCGGCGGCTGGATGTATGGCAGCCCCGAACAGTCCGAGGGTACGTGCGTGCGCTTCTGCCAGGAGACCGGCGCCGCCGTGGTTGCGCCCCGCTATCGACTGTCCCCGGAGTACCCGTTCCCGGCTGGCTTTGAGGATTGCTACGCGGCGCTCCGCTGGGTGGCGGAAGAGGGGCACGGGATGGGCCTCGACGGCACGCGCATCGCGGTGAGTGGCGAAAGCTCGGGCGGCAACCTGTCCGCCGCCCTGGCCATCGAGGCGCGGGACAAGGGCGGGCCGGCCATCCGCCTGCAGGTCCTCAACTACCCGGCGCTGGGGACGGATTTCGAGACCGGGTCTTACCGGGAGAACGCCGCCGCGCCGATACTCTCCAGGGACGAGATGATTTACTTCTGGCGGGTCTACCTTGGTGGCGACATGGGGACGCGGGACCCGTGCGCCGCGCCGCTCGCCGCCGCCGACCTTTGCGGCTTGCCGCCGGCCCATATCGTTACCGCCGAGTACGATCCCTTGCGCGACGACGGCATCCGCTACGCCGGGCGGTTGAAGGACGCGGGCGTGTCGGTGGAGTTCGTGAACGCCCGGCACCTGACCCACGGCTTCATGCGCGCCTGGCCCGTGAGCGACGACGTCAAGGACTTGGCCGAGGGCATGTGCCGGGCGTTGCGGGACGCCTTCGGAGAGGCGGACGGCGAACGGGTCTCGGCATGAGGGAGGTTCGCGCCATACTCTTCGATTGGGGGGACACCCTGGTCCACTATCCGGGATACGACAACGACCCGGAGGGCCATACGGCATGCGTCTCGCGAGTCTTCGAGTGGGTGCGCGACGAGGCCAAGCGCGACTGCTTTCAACGCACCGGAACCGAATGGCCGGCGTTCTTGGAGGCCTACAACGCGGTTTCCGACGCGCAATGGTCGGTGATGGACGATACCGCCCGCGATCAAGTGCTCTCGGATCGACTGGTTCACACCCTGGCCCGCTGCGGATGCGCGTGCGAGATGGGCGAGGCGGAGGTGTCCTGGCTCTTCGAGCACTATATGCGTGTCATGGTCGCCGAATGTTATCCCCTCCCCGCGGCCGCCGAGGTCGTTGCCGCCCTGGCCGTGGACTATCCGCTGGCCGTCGTCGCCAACTATCCGCTGCCCGAGATCGTTCACGAAACCCTGGAACGCTACGGGCTCAAGGAGCACTTCGCACCGATTGTCATCTCCGGCGCCGTCGGGCGCATGAAACCCGACCCCCTGCCGTTCGAAATGGCGATGAAGGCGCTCGACGTGGCACCCGAAGATGTGCTCTTTGTCGGCGACAGCCTGAAGAACGATATGCAAGGCGCCAAGGCATTGGGTTGCCACACGGCGTGGCTGCCGGCGGACCCAAAGGCACCAACCCCGCGCGACGGCAGCGTCGATATCCGCCTCGGCGGCCTTTTGGGCCTCTTGGACGTGTTCGCCACTGAAACGCCGCCGCCAGACGGTGTAACCGGCGCATTGGGAGAAGGACCACCATGAGCAACGCCAACCTGCGCCACCGCCCCTTCATCGACGGCAAGTACGTGGCCGGCAAGGGCAGGCCGATCACGGTCACCAGCCCGTGGACCAACAAGGCCATCGCCACCGTCTCGACCGTCGACGCCAACGGCGCCGATCGAGCCGTCAAGGCGGCGCGGCGCGCCTTCGACGACGGCGCGTGGTCGGCCATGGTGCCCTTCGAGCGTGGCCGTGTCCTGAACAGGATGTCCGAGCTGATCACCAAGCGCCACAAGGAGATCGCCCACCTCGAGGCCCTCGATTCCGGCAAGCCCATCGTCGGAGCGCGCAGGGAGGTGGCGGGCGCGGCCCGGGTCTACGCCTATTACGCCGGGGCTATGGACAAGTTCTTCGGCGACTCCATCCCGCTCGGCGGCCAGTTGGTCGATTTCACCGTGCGCGAGCCGGTCGGCGTCTGCGCCCTCATCGTGCCGTGGAACTTCCCGTTCCTGGCGGTGTCGTGGAAGATGGCGCCGGCCTTGGCCGCCGGCTGCACGGTGGTGGTCAAGCCGTCGTCCTCGACGCCCCTTTCCGCCTTTGTGCTCGGCGATATCGCCAACGAGGCGGGGGTGCCCCCCGGTGTCGTCAATATCATTTCCGGCGACGCCGCCATCGGCGCCTCCCTGGTGCCCCATCCCATGGTCGACAAGGTGTCGTTCACCGGATCGACGGCGGTTGGCGCCTCGATCATGAAAGCGGCGGCCGACGACATCAAACGGGTCACCCTGGAACTCGGCGGCAAGAGCCCCAACATCGTCTTCACCGACGCCGACGTCGCGAAGGCGGCGCGCCTAGCGGTGCCGGCGGTCTTCGGCAACGCCGGGCAATCGTGTTCGGCGCGCACCCGCATCTTCGTCGAGCGCGCCGTCCACGACGAGTTTCTGGACACCTTCGTGAAGGCGGCGAAGAAGTTCAGAATCGGCACCCTCGACGACGAGGCGACGGAACTCGGCCCCCTCATCTCGCCGTCCCACTGGGAGCAGGTGAAGGGCTTCGTTGATTCCGGGGTGGAGGAGGGTGCGCGCCTCGTGCATGGCGGCGAGCGGCCGGCTAGGCCCAAGGGCGGCAACTACTTGATGCCGACGGTGTTCGCCGATGTATCGAACAATATGCGCATCGCGCGCGAAGAAATCTTCGGCCCGGTCGCCGTGGTCATTCCCTTCGACGGAGAGGAAGATGCGTTGCGCCAGGCCAACGACAACGACTACGGCCTTAATTCAACCATCTGGAGCCGCGACATCGGCAAGGCGCTGCGCACGGCCAAGCGCCTGCGCTGCGGCATGGTCAGCGTCAACGGCCAGGCCAGCGCCAGCCAGCTCGGCGTCTTCACGCCTTTCGGTGGCTTCAAGAAGTCGGGCATGGGCCGCGAACTCGGGCGCTCCGGCCTCGAGCTCTACACCGAGGTCAAGAACGTGATGGTCGATATCTCGAAGTGAGGAGCCGCCAACAACTCGCCTGCATCGCGTTTATATTTCCGCGGCCTTGAGTGCCACGTTCTCCTGCATCTGGCCTTCGTTGACGACGAAACGCGTGTGCACGGCCTCGGCGCAGGGCTCCTTGTCGTCCTCCACGTAGACGTCGAAGGTCGCCAGCTTGCCGTTTAGGGCCCTGAGTTCGGCATGGACCTTGACGTTCATGCCGAGCGGCGTCGGTGCCGTCTGCTCCAGCTCGATGCGGGTGCCGACCGAGGTCTCGCCGGGCTCCAAGTGTTCGCCCAAGAGATCGGCGCAGGTGTTTTCCACGTCCGTGAGCAACGCCGAGGTCACATAGATCTTGTTGCCGCCGACCTCGATACAGCGCCCCTCGTCCACGTTATAGGTCTTTTCCGAATCGAGTCCGGCAACCAGAGTTTGCTTCATCGCTTCCATTCCTTATCCGCGTCCCGCACCACCGCCATCATAAACGCACGACGGGCGCCGCGCCAAACATTCCGCTCGCCCCCCTGGGCATGGGTTGGCGAATAGTTGAAGCGACGCTCGACGCCGGTGTAATGTGGGGAGGCGGGAGGAAAGCAGCGAAAACAACATTATCTGCACGCCTGGAGGACCCGTCCGGGATCTCCGCCCTTGCCGGCGGGGCGACGCCCGCGTCCCGGACCGCGGCCCGTTATCCAGCACCTGTCAACGAAAAGGAACAACCCATGGCCAAGAAAAAAGACCCATACGCAGGGCACAAAACGCTCAAATTCGACCGTCCGGCGGACCGCGTCCTGCGCGTCACCCTCAATCGCCCGGAGGTGTTCAACGCGGTCAGCCCGACCATGCACGACGAGCTTATCAACCTGTGGGTCAAGATCGACAAGGACGATGACACCTCGGTGGTCATCCTGTGCGGTGCCGGCAAGGCCTTTTCGGCCGGCGCCGACATCAACGACGCCGGACAACTCTACAAGGATTTCAACGAGGTCATGAAGACGTGGCGGGGCATCCACGACCACGTCTACAACTTCATCAACTTCTCGAAGCCGGTGGTCTCGGCCATGCATAACGTCGCCGTGGGCGCCGGGCTGACGCTGGGCGTGCTCGCCGACGTGGTCATCGTCTCCCCCGACCTGCGCATCATCGACGGCCACACGCGGGTCGGCGTCACGGCGGGCGACCATTCGGCGATGATATGGCCGCTGCTGTGCGGCATGGCCAAGGCCAAGTATTACCTCTTGAGCTCGAAGCCCCTGATGGGCGAGGAGGCCGAGCGCATCGGTGTCGCCACCTTCTGCGTGCCCCTCGACGAGCTTCAGGACAAGGCCGTCGAGGTGGCCAAGGACCTCGCCATGATGCCGCCGACGGCGGTGCGCACGACCAAGTATTCGCTCAACAACTGGCTACGCACCTTCGGCCCGCACCTCGACGCCTCCCTCGGCTTGGAGATGCTGGGTTGGACGGGACACGAGTCCAAGGAAGGCGTCAAGAGCCTGCAGGAGAAACGCGACGGCGACTGGGATCCGTACTCGCCGATGTAGGCGCTGGCCGAAACTTCAACGACGCGGGGCGGGGAACTTGGGTTCCCGCCCCGCTCGTTATTAGCGCCCCCTCAAACTACCCCCAGCGCCCGCAAGATGCGCTCCGGTGTCGCTGGGATCTCAGCGAGGCGCCCGCCGAGGGGCTGAATCGCGTCGTTGATGGCGTTGAGAATGGCCGGCGAGGCGCCCGTCACGCCAGCCTCGCCGACGCCTTTGGCGCCAAGCTCAGAGGACCGGGTGGGGGTGACCACGTCGGCGATCTCGATGTCGGGAATCTCGGCGGCCATGGGCACTAGGTAGTCGGCTAGGCTGGCGTTGAGCATCTGGCCCTCGTCGTTGTAGACGCTCTCTTCGTAAAGTGCCGAGCCGATGCCCTGGACGGTGCCGCCGCGGATCTGCTCGTGGACCAAGAGCGGGTTGATGACCGTGCCGCAGTCGTGGACCACGGCGTGACGCAGCAGCTTCACGGCGCCGAGGTCGGGATCGACCTCGAGGTACGAGAGCTGGATGCCGTTGCCCGACAGGTGGGGCAGGGTGCGCGGCACGTGGTGGCGGGCCACTGTGAACTGGGGTTGCACGTCGGGAGGCAGGATGTTTTGGCGGAAATGGCCGATGTCGGCGATCTTGGCAAGCTCCAGGCGCGCCGTGCCGCCGCCCGCCGCCACGATCCGCCCCTCGTGCAGGTCGAGGGCGGCGGGTTCTTCCTGGAGGATGGCGGCGGCGACGGCCAGGATGTTCTCCTTGAGGGCACGGCTCGCCTGCAAGGCCACTTCGCCGCCGATGGCGGCGCCGCGCGAGGCGAAGGCGCCGGCGCCATACGGTGTCGCGGCACTGTCTCCGCTGACCACCTCGACGTCGTCGACCGGTACGCCGAGGGTGGCGGCGACGATCTGGGCGATGCCGGTGGCCGTGCCCTGGCCCTGGTCGGTCATGCCGATCAGGCAGCGCACGTGGCCGGAGGGCTCAAGCCTGAGCACGCAACTCTCCTGGGCAGCGACGCGGATTTCCGCCTTGCCGTAATATTCGGGGCTGATGGCGGTGGTCTCCGCGAAGGTGGCAATGCCGATGCCGCGGTAGACGCCACCGGCGCGCAGGCTGTCGCGCTCGGCGCGCAAGGCCGGGATGTCGACCAACTCCTCGAGCTTGTCCAGGCATTCGCCGAGCGACATGAATTCGAACGAGAACCCGGTCGGCGCCGTGTAGGGGTAGGCCTCGCTGGGAACATAGTTACGGCGGCGAAAGGTGACCGGGTCGAGGCCGAGTTCCGTGGCCGCCATGTCCACCAGGCGCTCGGTGATGGTGTTGGCGATGGGCATGCCGACGCCCCGGTAATGGCCGCTCAGCGCCTTGTTCTGGTAAGCGACGCGCACCCGTGCCCGATAATTGGTGTGCTTATAGGCGACGCCCGACATGCGCAGCACGTGCGCGCCTTCGAACACGCTGGTGCGCGGAAACTGGGAATAGGCGCCGATCCCGTACACGTCATCGACTTCGAGGCCAAGGATATCGCCGTCCGCCGAGATAGCCATGCGCGCCTTGACGTGGTGGCCGCGGGCGTGGATGTCGGAGACGAAGGATTCGAGTCGGTCGGCGGTGAACTTCACCGGGCGCCCGAGCAGCATGGAGAGAGCGCAGGTAGCGATTTCGTCGGCGTAGGGCTGCAGCTTGAGGCCGAAGGCGCCGCCCACGTCGGGCGCCACGACGCGCACGTTGTGTCCCGGGAATTCCAAGTGCTGCGCGTAGACGTCGGCCATCTCGTGGGGCGCCTGGTGGGACTGATGGACGGTGAGGGCATGGGTGCTCGGGTCGTAGTCGGCGATGATGCAGCGCGGCTCGAGGGTGACGCCGGTGTGGCGGGCGAAGCGGAACTCTTCCTCGACCACGACATCGGCCTCGGCGAAGGCGCCGTCCACGTCGCCGCCGTCGACGGTGAGGGCCAGGGCCTCGTTGGTGCCGAGTTCCTGGTGAACGAGGGGGGCGTCCGGCGCCAGCGCCGCGTCGGCGTCGGTGACGGCGGGCAGCTCCCGCCACTCGATCATGACCAGCTCGGCGGCGTCCTCGGCCTCGGCGCGGCTCTCGGCGACGACGGCGGCGACCGCCTCGCCCTGCCAGGACGCCTTGTCGACAGCCAGGACGTGCTGGGGTGTCACCTTGAGGGCGGGAAACCCGGCGTGGCGAACCTGGAAGGGCTTGCACACTTCGGCCACCTCGGCGCCGGTGATGACGCGCACGACCCCCGGCGCCCGCGCCGCCTCGCCGCTGTCGATGCCCAGAATGCGGGCGTGGGCGAGGGGGTTGCGCACGAAGACGGCGTGCACCATGCGCGCAAACGTCATGTCGTCGGTGTAGCGGCCGCGCCCGGCCACCAGGCGCCGCACGCTGGCCCTGGGAATGCCCTGGCCGATTGGGTTTGTGGGGTTGGGGGAGGAGGCGCCAGCTTTTCCGCTCATCGTCCATCCTCCTTGGCGGATGCGCTGAAGCGCGCTTCCAGCACGAGCTCGATGGCGTCGATGATCGCCTGATAGCCGGTACAGCGGCAGTAGTTGCCGGATATGAAGTCGCGAATCGCGGCGCGCGGCATGACCTGGCCGGCGGCCACCAACTCGGCAGCGGTGAGCAGCATGCCGGGCGTGCAGTAGCCGCACTGCGCCGCGTTACGCTCCACGAAAAGGCGCTGCAGGTCGGCGATCTCGCCGCTCTCGGTGAGCCCTTCGATGGTCTCCACGCGGGCGCCGTCTGCCTGCACGGCGAGGGTCAGGCAGCCGCGCACGGCGCGGCCGTCGAGGCGGATGGTGCAGGCGCCGCAGACACCGTGCTCGCAGCCCACGTGGGACCCGGTGAGACCCAGCTCGCCACGCAGGAAATCGACCAGATGCTGGCGCGCGTTGGTGCGCCGGGTGACGGTCTCGCCGTTCACGGTCAGGGTGATTTCGATGCTGTCATCCATGAACCACCCCTTCCGCCCTGGCGACAAGCGCCAGCAGGGCGCGCCCGGTGAGGACCTGGGCCATGTGGAGCTTGGTGGCGCGGCAGCCGTGCATGTTCTCCATGGGGTCAAGCTCCTGGGCGAGGGCATCCTTGAGCGCGGCGAAGACTTGCGGCGTGTAGGGCCGCCCGCCGGCCTCGGCGGCCAGCGCCGCCAGGCGGGCCAGGCGGGCATGCCCCTCACACCCGAAGTAGACGAGCCTAAGCTCGGACAGCACGCCTCTCTCAACGCGCCCCCGGGCGGCGACGCCGACCACCGGGAAGTCCCCCTGGCGCCGGGCAAATTCCTGGAAGGCGCTATGGTATCCGGGCCGGGCGATGGGGTAGCGTGCCTCGGTGAGCACTTCGTCGGGGCGCCGCTCGGTCTCGTAGAGGCCCTGGTAGAAGTCTTCGGCGGCGACGGTCCTCTCGCCGGCGGCGCTCCTGAGGAGCAGGGTGGCGCCGAGAGCGACGGCGCAGGCTGGCATCTCGGCGGCCGGGTCGGCGAGCGCCAAGCTGCCGCCGAGGGTGCCGCAGTTGCGCACCGCGACGTGGGCGACGTGGGGCATGGCCTCGGCGAGCAGCGGCAGATGGGCCTGCACGATCTCCGATTCCAGGACTTCCCGGTGGCGCGTCAGCGCGCCGATGCGCACCTCGCCGCCGTCGAGGGCGATGCCGTGAAGCTCCTCGATGGCGTTGATATCCACCAGCACCCGGGGCGCCGACAAGCGCATGTTGAGGACGGGCATGAGGCTCTGCCCGCCGGCCAGGATTTGGGCATCGTCACCGTGCTCCTCAAATTGCTGGAATACGGCGGCGAGGCTATCGGCACGTACGTATTTGAAGGGATAGGGTTTCACGGATGCATCGGCAATAGATTGATGGCAGCGAACATATTTCGTTGTAACAACGCCACATCGGACACGTAAGTGATCAAGAGCGGCACGATTGCCCCACATCTTCCGCAACTTAGACTTCCGAAAAAAACTCCAATTTAGAGGAAATTTTACTTCGATTCAGCCGCCAAGGAAACGGAATTCCCTCAGCCCTCGGTCAGCCGCGGCCGCTGTTGACGAAGCGCTCGACGCCAATGTCCTCGGCCCAGGCGCGGCGCCAGGCTTCGAGAAGGTATTCTTCCATAGTGTCGGTGCGGGCCTGTACCGCTTTCAGGTCCTTGCGCAGGACGATCATGCAATCCTCGACCGCTTGACGCAGCGCCGCCTCGTCGATGGTTTTGGCGCGGTGCTCGAACAGGGTGACGCGGCCGTCGACGATGACGGTCTCCACGGCGCGCCCCGATTCGGTGAACACCAGCTGGCGCGCCGCGCTGTTGAAGGGAACGAAGGAAAGGTCGGTAAGGTCAATGATGATGAGATCGGCCTTCATGCCGGGAGCGATGGCGCCGATCTCGCCCTCCAGGCGCGCCGTCCGCGCCCCGTTCACGGTAGCCGCCGCAAGGGCGTCGGTGGCGAAGGGCGGGCCCGGGTCCGACGGAATGGCGGCGCCCAGGCCGGCGAACATCTTCATGGTCAGGAACATGTTCTGGGCGTCCGAGCAGCTACAGTTGTCGCAGCCTAGCGCCGGGCTCACGCCGGCATCGAGGAACTGGCGGATGGGAGCGACTCCGGAACGGGTTTTCATGTTGCCGAGCGGGTTGAAGATGACCATGGCGCTGGCGTCGGCAATCGCCTCGATCTCGTCGGGCTTCATCCACACGGCGTGGGCGAGGTTGAGCCGCGGCCCCAGTAGGCCGATGTCGTCGAGATAGCGGACCAAAGAGCCGTCATAGGCGCCGAAGAGTTGGCGCCCGGCTAGGGTTGAGGCCCGCGATTCGTTGATGTGGGTGTAGACCGGCAGGTCGTCGCTCTCGGCAAGCTCGGCGAGCTTGGCGAGCAGCTCCGGGCTCGATCGTTCGGGGCTGGTAGGACCCAATGCCCAGGTGATGCGACGATGGCGGCCACGCCGCGCCCGGGTGACGTCGCAGATCATGTCGAACAGTTCGCCGTGGCCACCGAGGCCGCCCGCCGGGCCGGTCAGCCAGGACTGGAATTCGGCTGGCACCACCTCATCCCAGAAGGGCGTCAAGGCGGCGCCCTGGACGTCGGCAATCTGCGGGGCGAACACGCAACGGATGCCGATCTCGTCGTAGGCGTCGAGGATGACGTCGATATCGCCTTCGTCGAAAGGATAGACGGTGCACATGTCCTGCACCGTGGTGATGCCGCTTCGCAGGCACTCCAACGCGCCCAGCAGGGTGCGCGCCCGCAGTTCCTCGCGGCTGCGCTGTGGGTAATTGGGGGGCAGGGAGTTGAGGAGCCAGGCTTCCCGGTGGATGGTCTCGAAGCAACCCTTCAGGAGGACGTCGTGGGAGTGGTAATGGGCGTTGACGAAGCCGGGAACGAGGAGCCGATCGTCAGCGTGGATGACACGCCCGGGCGGCGCGCCGCCAAGCGCTGGATGGGTCTCTCCCGCCTCGATGCGCGCCGTCAGGTCGGGCTCGACGGCGGCAATGGTGTCGCCGGCGATGAGCACGTCGGCGGCGGCTGGGCTGTCGGTGTCGCCCGTGTGGTCGTAGACTTTGCCGCCTTTGATGAGAAGGGTCTGTTCGGCCTCGGCCATTTATTCTTTGTTTTCCGCCTACGAGGAGAACTCGGCGAGGCCCCCATGCTCACGCGACCAGGTCACCGGGTCCCCCATGAAGCGGCGCACTTCCTTGAGGGTGTGGGGGGCGAAGTAGCCTTCCTCCTCGGCCACCTCGATGACGTCCCACCAGGTGGCCAGCGCGTGCAGGTTGACGCCGATCTCCTTCATGGTCTCCAGGCTTTGCGGGAAGATGCCGTAGTGGAAGACCACGAAGGCGTGCTTGACGTGGCCGCCGGCCGTGCGCAGGGCCTTGCAGAAATTCACCTTGCTCTTGGCGTCGGTGGTGAGGTCCTCGACGAGGATGAGGCGCAGCCCCTCGTGCAGGTCTCCCTCGATCTGCGCCAGGCGGCCGAACCCCTTGGGCTGCTTGCGCACGTAGAGCATGGGCAGTTGTAGGCGGTCGGCGATCCAAGCGGCAAAGGGAATGCCGGCGGTTTCCCCGCCAACCACCGCGTCCAGGGATTCGAAGCCGGCGCCGCGCAGGATCTTGGCTACCGAGAATTCGATGATGGTGCGCCGGGCGCGGGGAAAGGAGATGAGCTTGCGGCAATCGATGTAGACCGGGCTAGCCCAGCCCGAGGTGAAGATGAAGGGCTTCTCCACATTGAAGTAGGCGGCCTCGATCTCCAGGAGAATCTTGGCCGTCGTCTTTGCCATGAGGGCGTCTTCGGGCAATGACGTACTGAGGTCCATGGGCGAGCCTTGATCGACAGATTTGAGTCAGAATCGCACCCCAAGAGGATGAACGGTTGTCTAGCCCGATTCCGTGGCGCTTACAAATTCTTTCGTGCGCCGGCGCCTTCGAAACCGGGTTTGGCGGTCATTCCTCTACAACTCGCCAAGCCACGTTCTCGCCGGCGGCGAAGGGGATTATCTCCTCCGGGCCGGCGGCGAGGCGCTCGGGCACCGGCCAGGGGCGGCGCTCCAGGGTGATGGTGTCCTCGTTGGCGGGCAGGCCGTAGAAGCGGGGGCCGTTGAGCGACGCGAAAGCCTCCAGGTGCTCGAGCGCGCCCTCTTCCTCGAACACCTGGGCGTAGAGACCGATGACGGCGGGCGCTGAAAAGATGCCGGCGCAGCCGCAGGCGCTTTCCTTCTCGGATGCCGGGTGGGGCGCCGAATCGGTTCCCAGGAAGAAACACGCCTCGCCCGAGGTAGCGGCCTGGCGCAGGGCCAAGCGGTGGCGCTCACGCTTGGCCACGGGCAGGCAGTACATGTGGGGGCGGATGCCGCCGGCAAACAAGGCGTTGCGGTTGATCATCAGGTGGTGGGCGGTGATGGTGGCGCCGATGGTGCCTGTGGTGGTGCCGGCCGTGTGGTGCACGAAGGAGATGCCTTCCTCGGTGGTGACGTGCTCGAGAACCACCTTGAGGCCGGCAAAGGATTGCACCGTCGGCGCCAGCACGCGCTCGATGAACACCGCCTCGCGGTCGAAAATGTCGACGTCGGCGTCCACCACTTCGCCGTGGACGAGGAGCGGCATGCCGATCTTCTCCATGCGGGCGAGGACGCCATGCACGCGGCCCATGTCCGTCACTCCGGCGTCGGAGTGGGTGGTGACGCCCGCCGGATAGAGCTTCATGGCGGCGAGGACGCCCGAGCCGTAACCGCGCTCGATCTCGTCGGCGTCGGTCTCGTCGGTGAGGTAGCCGGTTATCAGGGGCTGGAAGCTGGAGCCTTCGGGCAGCGTCCGGGTAATGCGCTCCCGGTAGGCCAGCGCCGCCGCCGTGTCGGTAACCGGCGGCACCAGGTTGGGCATGATGATGGCGCGTCCGAAACAATCGGCGGAGTAGGGCAGGACGGTGTCCAGCATGGCGCCGTCGCGCAGGTGCAGGTGCCAGTCGTCGGGACGGCGGAGCGTGATTCTTTGGGGGTAGACGCTCAAAGGACGGGCTTCGTTAGCGCGTGATAGAGCAGGTCCACCCCTTTCATGAAATCACCTATGGCCATGCTTTCATGGGGGTTGTGGGAGCCGTGCTCGTTGCGCACGAAGATCATGGCGGTGGGGATGCCAACGTTGGCCAGGATGGCGGCGTCGTGCCCAGCCCCGCTGGGCAGGCGGCAGCACGCGATGGACCGTTCCTCGGCGAGCTCCTCCAGCCTGTTGAGCCAGGCTGCATCGATGTGTCCGGGCGGCGCGTTGACACGTCGGTCGAAGTCGAAGGTGACGCCGCGCGTCGCCGAGACAGCTCGGCATTCCGCCTGCAGCAGGCTGTAAAAGGTCTCCAGGGTGTCGGTGCTCTGGCTGCGGATATCCAGGCTGAATTTGACCTCGCCGGGGATGATCGAAAGCGCGTGATGGGCCGGGTCGGTGGTGACGATGCCCGACGTGATGACTAGGTCGATGCCGCGTTCGAGCAAGACCCGCCAGTGCTCATCGAGACGCACCAGGAGGTCCGATACCGCCATCACCGCGTCGTGGCGCAGCCAGCGCGGCACCGCGCCCGAGTGACCGGCCTCGCCCCGGCAGACCACCGTCTGGTGGCGGATGTTGCCGCGGATGCCGGTGACGATGCCGACCGGCAGCTTGCGGTCGACCAGCACAGGGCCCTGTTCGATGTGAAGCTCGATAAAGCTGGCAATGTTCTCGGCGCGCACGAACTTGCGTCCCGATGCGATGGCCGCGACCTCGGCGCCAGCCTTCGCCATGTAGCTTTCCAGCGCGTCGCCGGTTTGGCGGTGCTTGCTCTTCAGGTCCTCGGCCGTGAGCTCTCCGAACAAGGCCTTCGAGCCGATATAGCAGGTCCCGAACCAGGCGCTTTCCTCGCCGCGGAAGCCATAAAGGCGGACGGTGCGCGGCGGCAGCGTCGCCGAACGTTTCATGTGGATGAGGCTGATGAGCCCGGCGATGACGCCGGCCGCCCCATCGAAGTTGCCCCCGATGGGCACCGAATCCAGGTGCGAGCCGACGGAGACGGCGGGGCGCTCGGCATGCTGGCCATCCAGGGTGACGACCAAATTCGCCGCCTCGTCCCAGCGCACCGATAGGCCTTCGGCCTCGGCAAGACCGGCGATGTAGCGCAACGCCTTTTCCTCGGCGTCACCATAGGAGGGTCGGGTGATGCCGGGGCCGTCGGCCGACAGGTCGCGCAGGTGCTGGAATATCTCCCCGGCCAGTCGGTCGTAGCCGGCGATCGTCTCGGCGGCGGGCCTGCTCGCGCCGACACCGGTCGCATCCGGAAAAGAGGTGATTTTCGCCGTCATATTCCTTCCCTCACGCGAACAGAGGAAGCCCTTCCTCTTCCGGCTCCACCACCACGGCGCCGGTGAACTCGCTGACCGAATTAATGCCCTTGGCCGCGCACAATGCCTCAAGCTCCTCGGTGATGGTAAGCATGGCGGTAGGATTTAGGAAGGTTTTCGTGCCGACCTGGACGGCGGTGGCCCCGGCCAGCATGTATTCCACTACGTCGTCGATGCCCATGATGCCGCCGCAACCGATCACGGGAATACCCACCGCCTTGGCCGATTGGTACACCATGCCGACGACGATGGGCTTGATGGCCGGCCCCGAAAGACCGCCCATCACGTTGCCCAGCCGGGGGCGCCGGGTTTCGGTGTCGATGGCCATGGCGAGCACCGTGTTGGCCACCACCAGAGCGTCGGCGCCGCCTTCCTCAGCGGCGCGGGCGACGTTGGCGATCTCGCCGGTGTTGGGCGTCAGCTTGGCCCACAGCGGTTTGTCCGAGCACGCGCGCACCCGGCGCATCACCGAAAGGGTGGACTCGGCGCGCATGGCGTAGGCGCGCCCGCCTTCCTCCAGGTTGGGGCACGAGATGTTGACCTCGATGGCGTCGACCGCCGGTATTGAAACCTTCTCGCAAATGACGACAAACTCATCGGGCGTGTCGGCCGAGACGCTGGCCACCAGCGGCGGAGTGAAACGCCGGTATTGGGGGATGACCTCGTTGACGAAATTGTCGATGCCCCGGCTCGGGATGCCGATCGAGTTGAGCATGCCGTCGGCGGTCTCGCAGACCCGTGGCGTCGGGTTGCCAGCGCGGAAAGCGAGGGTGGTACTCTTGGTGACCAGGGCGCCCAGGCGGTTGGGGTCGATGACGCGGGCGATGTCGGGGGAAAAGGTGCCGGATGCCGGCATGATGGGGTTGGCCAGGGTGAGGTCGCCGATATGAACGGAAAGGTCTACCACGACACCGGCTCCTCGAGTTCGAAGACGGGGCCTTCGCGGCACACTCTGAGGTCCAGGGTCTGGCCGCCGCGCCGCACCTGGCGCACGCAACAGACGCACATGCCGAGGCCGCACGCCATCTGCTGTTCCAGGGCGACCTGGCCGGGAATGCTCTCTTGGCGAGCGATCTTTTGTAGAAGCATGAGCAGGCGCTTGGAGCCGCAGGTGAACAAGGCGTCGACGCGCCTCTCGGCGATGCGTCCCCGCACCAGGCACTCGACGTTGGCCACCGTGCTGGTGCCTTCGCTATCGGTGACACGGACGACCTCGGCGCCGACCGCCTCCATGACGTCCTCGGCCATGATGAGTTCGGGGCTCTTGGCGCTCAGGATGGCACCGATTCCGACCCCGGCCCGCCGGCACATGTCGGCTAGGGGTGCCAGGGTGGCGAGGCCGACGCCGCGCGCTACGATGACCACGTGGCGCCACCCGGGATCCAGATGAAAGCCCTGGCCGAGGGGGCCCAGGATGTTGAAGGTTCCCCCGGGCTCGAGGCGCGCTATGGCGCGCGTCCCGGCGCCCACTACCTTATAGAGGAACTCGACGATGCCATCTGCGGGGCGGACGCGGTAGACGCTCATGGGCCGGCGCAGGAAGGCGGGATCGCCCGGCACCCCCTCGCACAAAAGGTGGAAAAACTGCCCCGGCCGCGCCATCAGAGCGGCGGGTGGCGTGGCCAGCGCCAGGTGATTGTAGCGCGTGTTGACCGGGTGGTTGGAGACCACGGTGCAAAGGTTCTCGGCGGCCGCGAAAGGGGCCGGCAGGTTTGCCGCTATCGAATCGCTGTTGGCTGTAGCGGTCACCGGCGAATCCTCCAAGCCCGTGCGGCGGGCTCTAACGGCGATGCTGCTGCGGGCCGCACGGTGCCTTTAATTCACGGCGCGGGAACGGCCCTTTCGAGCCATGATGCCCTTTTTTGTATAAAACACAAGAATAATTCTCAATAATGAGACGTTCGCTGGCTCCCTAACGCAAAGTCAAGCTGATCTTCCGGCGTCTTGGGTCAGGGCTCACAAAGTAGAGATTCGCTTACGGGGTGAAGTCCTAAACTTGCTGGATAAATTGGTATGGGTGCATCCTCGCTGAGGTTTCGGAAACCAGCGCCGGTGGCTGCCGGTGCCAGCAAGGGGGCACCCGATGTTGTTGAGAGTACCGGCGTCGATGCGCACGCGCCCA